>Ga0114931_10010141_pt1 | contig 11235 bp, 12 predicted proteins | sample 2SBtaG_FD_89579 | JGI IMG/M metagenome (GOLD analysis project Ga0114931, IMG submission 89579) | Deep subsurface microbial communities from Kolumbo volcano to uncover new lineages of life (NeLLi) - 2SBTROV14_V59a metaG | ecosystem: Environmental > Aquatic > Marine > Volcanic | place: Kolumbo...
GTATTCCGGTTCCGGTGGGCTTCGGCACATCCTCTTGGCCTTTATTTGGCTCCTTGACATACTGTGTATTCTACCACCTTTCCTTTACTATTCAAAGGCTTAACATTGACAAAGTAGAATTAGTAAGCGGCCTGCAGTTGAGCCTCTTGCAATACTCTGAGCGGCGATTGGCTGCCCCACTTCGGCCCCTTTCCGAGCTGGAATTCGCTCCATGGAACAACCATGCAGCTCATTCCAGCTCGAAAACGGACTCGAAGTGGGATTGCCACTCATCCGCTCAGAGTATTGCAAGAGACTCAGTTGTCGAAAATAATTACCGCGGCGGCGCCGGGACCGCCACCGCGGCGCCATTCTGGGCAAACAGCCCGCTCGCCGCGACACCGTCAAACATGAACTGCACCGCCAGCGCGCACAACAGCACGCCGAACACCCGACTGATGACCCGTAACCCGGTTACCCCCAGGATCTTGTGCAGCAAGCCGGCACCGATAATCGCCAGGAAGGTCAGCAACAGCACCGCCAGCAACACCGCGATCACGATCGCCTGGCGCTTCAACCTAGAATCCTCGGTTGGACGGGGTGAAGTGTGCGTTTGTGGTGGTGCAGGACAAGGCACAATGCTGCGGAATAGTCATTCTATTCAAAGAGTTATAACGCCGCCCTGCGCCGCCGCGAACGTGCAATTCGCCCCGTAGCGTGCTTCACCGGGCGAGTGAAGACATCGGTCGACATCAAAGGCATTTATATCAGCCGGTTACTGTCAGAATGTAGCGGTCGACCGAGGATTCTAGGTTCAAATCGCCCTCGGCGTCGGCCACCAGTAGGATCGCCGCACCCATCGCGCCCGGCCCCGCGATCAGCGGAGTGGCGAGCGGAAATACCGCGATGTCCTCTTTGTCCTCGGCCTCGCGGTTCTCGTCCTGAGTGGTCGAGGTCCCGCCCGAATTTCGCGCGAACACCATATCGATGCTGATCAGCACCAGCAGGATCCCGCCGGCCGTGCGGAGCGCCGCCAGGCTGATCCCGAAACGCGCCAGCAGCAGTTTGCCGAACAGCGCGAAGCCGATCAGGATCCCGGTGGCAATCAGGGTGCCGCGCAGCGCCGTCGACCGCCGCTGCGCGGCCGTGTCGGCGACCGTCAGCGCGGCGAACATCGCCGCCACGTCGATCGGCCCGATGGTGGCGAGAAAGGTCGTAAAGGCGACCGCGGCGGTTTCAAGCATCGTGGATCGCCCGATCCGGGTGCGCCGGATCGGCAGGGCCGGTGTCGGGGTGCCATCGGTGGCGGGGAAACAGTGCTTCCGGTAGCCGTAGCCGATCCAGTATCCGCTCGTAGAAGGCTTCGAGTCGCGCCAATAAATACGCCTCGATCGGCGCGCGCAGCGCGCGCGAGCAGCGCCGAGGCGAGCCCCATGAGCAGTGCGCCCGCCATATCGAGCGGGAAGTGAATGCCGAGGTAGATCCGCGCCCACGCGGTCGCCACGCCCAGCACGGTCAATAACCCGCCCGCCCCGGCGCAAGCCGCCGGCGAGCAGCGCAAAACCGAACCCCCAGATCAGGGTTGCGCGATCGCTCGGGAACGACGCATCTGGTGCATGGGTGACGAAAGTGTCGCCGAGTCCGAGTACGAACGGTCGCGGTTGGTACCACAGTTCGCCGATAAGTAGATTCAGGGCCAACGCGCAAGCGACCGCGGCGCTCGCGGCGATCAGCCGGGCGCGCGCCGCAGGCCGGCCGCGGACCCACAGTGCGACCAACAGCAGCGCCGTGAAATAGACCGGCCACTCGGCGGCGGCGCGTGCGACTTCGAGCAGCCACGGTAGCAGATGCGCGGGTGCATTGATCGCCGAATATAGATCCAGATTCCAGTTTTCCATCAGTGTGTCGTGGTCGGCATCCGCCGGCACCCTCCCCGAGTCATGCGCCACCAGATCGGGCGGGCGTCGAGTAACCGCGCAATAGTGTCGCGAGCAAGCGGTATTCCGCGGCGCGGGGCGAAGTACGCCGCCACGCGAGACCTATGGTACGCGACGGCGCCGGTCGCCGAAACGGGAGGGTGATCAAGTTGTCGGCGCGCGCGGTCTCGGTCGCGACCGCCATCGCCGGCACCAGGGTTACACCGACGCCGCTGGCTACCATCTGGACCAGGGTCACGAGGCTGGTCGCGCGCAGGTCGCCGCTCTCGCCGGCCCCGGCGCGCGCGCACACCTCGAGTGCCTGGGCGCGCAGACAATGGCCGTCGGCGAGCAACAGCACCTCGATTCCGGTCAGGTCGGCCTCGCGTACCACGCGGCGCCTGGCGAGCCGATGCCCGCGGGCCAGCGCAAGCAGGAACTCGTCATCGAACAGGGCCAGGGTCTCGACATCGCCGAGATCGGCCTCCAGGGCAAGCAACAGCAGATCGAGTTCGCCGCTCGCCAAGTCGGCCACCAGGCGCGCGGTTTGATCCTCGTGCAGCAGGACCCGCAGGTGTGGGTGGCAGCGGCGGATTTCCGGCAGCACGCGGGGTAACAGATAAGGCGCGACGGTTGGGATCACGCCGAGTCGAAGGGTGCCGGCAAGCGGTCGCGCCAGGCCGCGTGCGGCCTCGACCAGGGCCTCGGCCCGGGCGAGCAAGGCACGCGCGCGGGGCAGCAGTGCGGCGCCCGCGGGGGTCAGCAACACCCGCCGTCGATTGCGCTCGAACAACTGCACGTCGAGCAGTGTCTCGAGTTGGCGGAGCTGACTGCTGAGTCCCGGTTGACTGACGTGGCAGGCCTCGGCCGCACTCCGGAAATTCAACCGCTCGGCCACGGCGACCGCGTATTCGAGTTGGCGCAACGAGGGCTTCATGATTTGTTTAAGTTATCACTATAAGGAGAAATATCGATTGGAATTATTACACAACAGGCCGGAGAATAGTGCCCGTGATTAACCGAAGCAGTGGAGAGAAAGCGATGCCGAACAAACGAGAAGGACAGTTGATCCCCGAGGTGAAATTCAGGCTCCGCGAGCAGGGCGAGTGGGTTGATGTCACCACCGGCGAGCTGTTCGCGGGCAAGACCGTGGTGCTGTTCGCGCTACCGGGCGCCTACACCCCGACCTGTTCCGCCGCGCACCTGCCGCGCTACGAAGCGCTGGCCCCGGCGTTCGAGGCCCGCGGCGTGGACGCAATCCTGTGCCTCGCGGTAAACGACGGATTCGTGATGGAGGCCTGGGCGCGAGAGCAGGGCGTCAATCGGGTGCGCATGATTGCCGACGGCAACGGCGAGTTCAGCCGGGCGATGGGGATGCTGGTCGATCGCTCCGAGCTCGGCTTCGGGCCACGCTCGTGGCGCTATTCGATACTGGTGCGCGACGGCAAGATCGAGAAGATGTTCGTCGAACCGGATCTCCCCGGCGACCCCTACCAGGTCTCCGACGCCGACACCCTGCTCGCCTATCTCGATCCCGAGGCCGCGGGCGGCGACGAGGTGGCGTTATTCACGCGCCCCGGCTGCCCGCACTGCGCGCGCGCCAAGGCATTGCTCGAAGCGCAAGGCCTGCGCTACGAGGAAATCGTCATCGACGGGGCGCTCAGCGTACACGCGTTACGCGCCGTGAGTGGCGCCGACACGGTGCCGCAGATCTACATCAACGGCGAGCACATCGGGTCGGCCGACGCGCTCGAATCACATCTGCAACGTGCCGCCTGAGCGCTATCCGCAACGCCTTCGCCTACCGGCCCCGGTGCCGGTAGGCGAGCACCATCAGCGCCACCCCGGCGAGCACCATCGGCGCCGAAAGGATTTGCCCCATGGTCACCCAGCCGAGGGCCAGATAGCCGTACTGAGGATCCGGCACGCGCACGAATTCGACCAGGAAGCGGAATGTCCCGTAACCGATCAGGAACAGCCCGGACACCGCCATGATCATGCGCGGGCGGCGCGATTACAGCCACAGCATCACGAACAGCACCAAGCCTTCGAGCAGCGCCTCGTAGAGCTGCGACGGGTGGCGTGGCACACCGCCGGCGCGCGGATCGGGAAATACCATCGCCCACGGCAGCTTGCTCGGCGCGCCCCACAGTTCGCCGTTGATGAAATTGCCGACGCGCCCGGCGCCCAACCCGATCGGCACCAGCGGGGCGATGAAGTCGGTCACCTCGAAAAACTTACGGCCGGTTTTGCGGGCGAACAGCAGCATCGCGATCAGTACCCCGATCAGGCCGCCATGAAAAGACATACCGCCGCGCCATATCTGCAACAAGGCACCTGGCGACTTGAGATAATAGGGTAGGTTGTAGAACAGCGCGTACCCGAGACGACCGCCCACAATCACGCCCAGCGCCGCGTAGAAAATGATGTCGTCGACTTCCTCGGGCCGCCATCCGCTCGCCGGATCGCGTGCCCGCAAGCGGCCCAGCCACCACGCGCCGGCAAAACCCACCAGGTACATGATCCCGTACCAATGGACCTTGAGCGGCCCGAGCGAGAACGCGATCGGATCGATAGCCGGATAGCTCAGCATGATCCGGTGTTACTCCGCGAGCAGGCCGTTGATCAGGGCGACGATATGCGCTGAGTCCATGCGCCGCCCACCGAGTGCCGTGTAACGAACCTGGCCTCGCTTGTCCACCACATAGCTCGCCGGCAGGCCGCGCACGCCCCAGGCGTCCATCGCCGTGGAGTCGGGGTCGAGCAGAAGCGGAAAGCCGATCGGTGTTCCGAAGTCTTTCACGAACGCGCGAATCGCCGGCCCCGATTCGCCCACGTTGACACCGACCACATCGAGTCCGCGGCCGCGCATGCGCTGCCACAGCCGTTCCATGGCCGGCATCTCGGCGCGACAGGGCGGACACCAGGTGGCCCAGAAATTGACCACTACCACATGCCCGCGACGCTGCGCCAGTGCGTAGGGTGTCCCGTCCACGCCCACCAAGTCGAGCGGCGGCGCCGGCTTCGGCTGGCTTAGCTGCGTCAAGTTGTCGCGTAGCGAGAGACCGGCCGCGCCGGCGGTACCCGCGAACAGCACCAGCAGCGCCGCACACAACAAATACGTCCCGGCGTATGGCCGCCGTTCGCCGCCCCGTGACACCTGTCTCGCCGTCTAAGCCGGCGCGGCGATCGCGTCACGCACGCGCATCAGCCGCTCACGTACTTCGCTCGCGAGTACCTCGACCCCGGGTTGCTCGACCAGCGCGAGCACCGCGTTCGGATCCATGAACAACACGGTCACCGCGCCATCGTCTTCTTCGCGTACCACCACGTTGCAGGGCAGCAGCAAACCGATGTCCGGATCGGCTTGCAGGGCCAGGTTGGCATAGTTGGGGCTGCAAGCGCCGAGGATCCGGTAGGCCGGACGCTCGACACCGATTTTCTTCTTCAGGGCCGCCTGCACATCGATGTCCGAGAGTATGCCGAAGCCTTCGTCGGCGAGCGCCGCCGTCACTTTCTCGATAGCGTCATCCATCCCGCCGTCAAATCGCGTCGAAAAACCGTACATGGGATATCTCCTGTCTGTTCGGCACAATGTGGCTGCCGTGCGCTCTTATAACATGAACGCGGTACTCGAAGGATGTGCCGCGCGGCAGCTTCCGCCGCGCGGCACACGAGCGCTTACTGAATGACGATAAACAGCCTTGCGTCACCGCGCAGCACGTTGAGCGCGAGTACGCCGCCTACCGATTTCAGGGCCGCGTTGAATTCGTCGACGGAATGGACCCGCTGACGATTCACCCCGATGATGATATCGTTGGGACGCAAGCCATGGCGCCACGCGGGGCTGCCCTGCTCGATCTGCGCAACCATCGCCCCGTCAACCTTGCCAAACAGCGGATTACCCTGTTTGACATTTTCGAACACCGCGCCGGCGAGTTGCGGCGACGCCTCGCCACCGGCCACCTTGGGCGCTTGCGGCTCGCCGACCACCGCGTTCACGGTCTGGAGTTTACCGTCGCGCAGGATCCCCAGCTCCAGTTTTTCGCCTACCCGCATCAGACCAATCCGGTTGCGCAGATCGGCCGAGCTGTGAATCTCACGCCCATTGAGCTTCAGCACCACGTCGCCGGCGCGCAATCCCGCTTTGTCGGCCGGGGATTTCGGCTGCACTTGATTGATCACCGCGCCCGATTTCGCGTCGACCGATAGCGCCTTGGCGAGATCGGGGGTGAGGTCCTGGATCAGCACGCCGAGGTGGCCACGCTTGACTTTGCCGTACTTCGCGAGTTGCGCGGTAATCGAACGCACCATTACGCTGGGCACCGCGAAACCGATACCGACATTGCCACCCGCCGGGCCGATGATCGCGGTGTTGATACCGACCAGTTTACCTTTGAGGTCGATCAAGGCTCCGCCGGAGTTACCGGGGTTGATCGAGGCGTCGGTCTGGATGAAATCCTCATAGCCCTCGATGTTGAGGCCGCTGCGCCCGAGCGCACTGACGATACCGGAGGTCACCGTCTGACCGAGCGCGAAAGGATTGCCGATCGCGATCACGAAATCACCGACCTGGAGCTTGTCCGAGTCGCCGAATTGGAGTGCGGTAAGGTCCTTGGCCTTGATCTGGAGCAGCGCGATATCGGTACCCGGATCGTGGCCGATCAACTTGGCCTTGAAATGGCGGCGGTCCTTGAGCGTCACGACGATCTCGTCGGCGCCCTTGACCACATGGTTGTTGGTAATAACGTAGCCCTTCGCCGCGTCGACGATTACGCCCGAACCCGCTGCCTGGCGAATCTGCTGGCGCTGCTGCTGATTGGGGAAATTGAAGAAACGCCGGAAAAACGGATCACGCAGCAACGGGTTCTGCTGTGCCGGAACCTTCGCGGTCACGGCGATGTTGACCACCGCCGGGGTAACCTGTTTGAGGAGCGGTGCGAGGGTCGGTATCTTGCCGTCGGCGCCGGTAATCGGTAGCGCCGCCTGCGCCTGCATGACGGTGAACGCCAGCAGCGCCGCGGTCACCCCCGCGCGGGTTATGAATCGTATCCTTGTGTCCATGGCTATCGGACTCCTGTCTGGGTGCAAAAAATTGTCCGGACGCGCCGCGGCGCTCCAGCTACGCCCGCTTCGACCAGCGACCGGGCGATCGGTTCGGGTACTCCTCGAATCAGGGGGATCACCAGCGGCCGCCGAATTCATGGTGGGTGGTGCATCGCTGCGGGAGTTGCGTCCGGGTACTAATCTGGGGTTCGGTCCCGTCGCTTTCAATGCCGCCGCGGGATCCCGCCGGGCACGTCGCGCGACCCGGAACTAATCCGCCGGCGCGCTGTCACAGCGCACGGGTAAGGCGCGGTCGCGTGTCGCGCGGCGTTGAAAATTCGGGGCCGGCGGGTATATTGCGCCACCACCGGGCGCCACCACCGGGCGCCACCACCGGGCGCCACCACCGGCGGCGACGACAGCGCGCCGGGGGGTGGCGTCCCAACGACCCGTTGGTGAGCCGGGGTCAGGGGATCCAAGCTATGGTTCGAGCGGGCGAGTTCTTCGCGGACTGACGATCGGCCGTTACGGCCACCAAGGAGCGGAGCGATGAACCAATGATTGAAGTGACTCACCTCAGCAAGCATTTCGGTGCGTTGCGCGCGGTCGACGACGTGTCATTCACGGTTGCGCGAGGAGAGGTGCTCGGCTTTCTCGGACCGAACGGTGCCGGTAAATCGACCACCATGAAGATGGTGACCGGCTTCATGACCCCGGATGCTGGTCGCGTGGTGATTGGCGGGGACGACCTGGCGGCCCGACCGCTCGCGGTCAAGCGCCGCATCGGCTACCGCCCCGAAGGGGCGCCGCTCTATGGCGACATGACGCCGCGCAGTTTCCTTGAATTCATCGCCGAAGTGCGCGGGCTGCGTGGCCCGGACAAGCGCCGGCGTCTCGCCACGGTGATCGAGCAGGCGAGCCTCGAGGAGGTTCTCGATCGACGCATCGAACGACTCTCCAAGGGTTTCAAGCGCCGCGTCGGACTCGCCCAGGCAATCCTCCACGACCCCGAGGTGCTGATCCTCGACGAACCCACCGACGGCCTCGATCCGAACCAAAAACACGAGGTACGGGAGTTGATCCGGACGATGTCCGCGGACAAGGTGATCGTCCTTTCCACCCATATCCTCGAGGAAGTCGAAGGCGTCTGCAGCCGCGCGATCATCATCGCCAAGGGCCGCATCGTGGTCGACGACAGCCCCGCCGGGCTGGAAGCGCGCTCCAAGTTCCACAACGCGCTGAGCCTCAGCCTCGCGCCGGGTGACGGTGTCGACGGCGCGGCCGCGGCCCTGGAATCGCTTTCCGAGGTGGCCGAGGTCACGGTGCTCGATCGCTCGCCCCGGCGACTCCGGTTGCAAGTCTTTCCGCGCAATGCCGGCACCCTGGTCGGGTCGGTCAGCGATCTGGCGCGCAGCCGCGGTTGGGAGGTCGAGGAGTTGTATGTCGAGCGAGGACACCTGGACGACGTCTTCCGTGCGCTCACCACGTCGGTGCCACGGGGGGAGGGCTCGTGAACAATATCTATGTCATTTTCAAACGCGAGTTCGCGGGTTATTTCGCGACTCCGATCGCCTACGTGTTTCTCGCCATCTTCGTCTTCCTGAGCGGCGTGTTCACCTTTTATCTGGGCAATTTCTTCGCTCGCGGGCAAGCCGACCTACGCGCTTTTTTCATGTTCCACCCGTGGCTCTATCTATTTCTGATTCCGGCGCTCACCATGCGCCTGTGGGCCGAGGAGCGCCGTGGCGGCACCATCGAATTGCTGCTCACCCTGCCGGTTACGATGAGCGAGGCGGTGCTCGGCAAGTTTTTCGCCGCGTGGTTGTTCAGCGGCGTCGCGCTCGCCCTGACGGTGCCGATGTGGATCACCGTCAACTATCTCGGGGCGCCGGACAACGGCGTAATCGTGGCCGGCTACGCGGGCAGCTTCCTGATGGCGGGGGCGTTTCTCGCGATCGGCGCGTGCGTTTCGGCGCTGACCCGCAATCAGGTGATTGCCTTCGTGGTCAGCGCGGTGGTATGCCTCGGTTTCGTACTCAGCGGGTTTCCCATGGTTCTCGATTTGTTCAGTGCCTGGGCGCCGCAAGTGCTGGTCGAAACGGTGAGTTCGATGAGCTTTCTCAGTCACTTCAACTCGATCACGGAGGGCGTTATCGACGCGCGTGACTTGGTGTATTTCGTCTCCTTGATCGCCTTCTGGCTGTTTGCCAATGCCCTGGTCGTTGAACTCAAGAAGGCCGAATGATGCTCATGAAACGCAATATTCTTACGGGTGGCGGACTGGCGCTGGCGGTGGTTTTGCTGCTCGCGATCAACATCCTCGCCGGCACGCTGTTCTCGTCGGCGCGCCTCGACCTCACCGCCAACAAGCTCTATACCTTGAGCGACGGCACGCGCAAGATCCTGGCCGGTCTCGACGAACCGATCACCCTGCGCCTGTATCTCTCCAAGCGCTTGGTCACCCGCCTGCCGGGAATCAGCGGCTATGCGCAGCGCGTGCGCGCGCTGCTCGACGAGTATCAACGTGCCGCCGGCGGCAACCTCAACGTGCACGTTATCGACCCCGAGCCCTTCTCACCGGAGGAAGATCGCGCGGTTGGCTACGGGCTGCGCGGGATCCCGCTCAGTGGCGGCCAGGACACTTTCTATTTCGGCCTGGTCGGCACCAGTTCCACCGATCAGCAGTCGGTGTTGCCCTACCTCAGCCGCGAGCGGGCGCGCTTTCTCGAGTACGACCTCACCAAGCTGATCTATACCCTGGCGCACCCTGAAAAACTGGTGGTCGGGGTGATTTCCAGTCTGCCGCTCGACGGCCGGCGTGGAATCCAAATGGGGATGCCCGCCGGGCAACCGTGGGTGATCATGGAGCAGATGCGTCAACTCTACGAGGTGCGGATGCTGGATCCGAAGCTCACCCGCATCCCCGAGACCATCAAGACCTTGATGTTGGTGCACCCCAAGGGATTGAGCGACGCCACCCTCTACGCCATCGATCAATACGTGCTCGGCGGCGGCCACGCGCTGGTATTCGTCGACCCCGACGCCGAAGCCGATCGGAGCCGCGCCCCGGGTGGGATGCCGATCCCCGGCCGACGCAGCTCGCAGCTTGGCCGGTTGCTCAAGTCGTGGGGTCTCGATCTGGACACCGGCAAGGTGGTGGGCGATCTCAAGCTCGCCGCCAAGGTGCGCATGCAGCGCGGCGGGCGGATCGCAACCTTCGACTATCCGGTATGGATCAACGTGCAGCCCGCGCTGCTCGATCGCGGTGACATCGTGACCGGTGATCTGGGCAATCTCGCCTTCGGGACCGCGGGTGCGCTGGTGCCGCGCAGCGATGCCACCACCACCATCAAGGTGCTGGCCCGGACCGCGACCGACGCGACCCTGTTCGACGTGAGCAAGGTCGCGGACCGCGCGGATCCGGAGGCGCTGGTGCGCGATTACCGCTCCGGCGGCAAGTCCCTCAACCTCGCGGTGCGGGTGACCGGAAAGGTCAAAACCGCCTTCCCGGACGGCGCGCCACCCCTGCCCGAGGGCAAGCAGGCCAAGGCGGGGAAATCGGCCAAGCCCCTGAGCGAATCCGCGACCGACGTGAACCTGATCGTGGTCGCCGACAGCGACATGCTCAGCGACCGCTTCTGGGTCAACGTGCAGTCCTTCCTCGGTTCGCGCCTCGCGGTACCGACCGCGGCCAACGGCACCTTCGTGATCAACGCCCTCGACAACCTACTCGGCAGCAATGATCTGATCAGCGTGCGCAATCGCGGCGCCTTCCTGCGCCCCTTCGACCGGGTCAACGATCTGCGCCGCAGCGCCGACGCCCGCTTCCGCAGCAAAGAGCGCGAATTGCGCACCCGGCTCAAGGCCACCGAAGACAAGCTGGTGGCGCTGGAGCAGAAAAAGCAGGGCAAGCAGGCGTTGATCCTGACCCCCGCGCAGCAAACTGAGATCGCGCAGTTCCGCCAACAGAAGCTTCGGATCCGCAAGGAGCTGCGCGAGGTCCAGCGCGACCTGCGGGTCGACATCGATCGCCTCGAAACGTGGATGAAATTCGTCAATATCGGCCTGGTGCCGCTGCTGATCGGTCTTGGCGCCCTGCTGGTCGGTCTGTGGCGGATGCGTCACCGCAGGCGCGCGGCGGCGGGGGTCTGAGTCATGCGATCGTTTAAATCCCTGGTGGTGCTCGCGGTGCTGACCGCGGTCATCGTGGCGGGCGCATTCCTGGCGCAAAAACCCTCGCAGGCGATACCGGAGGCGGGGAAGCTACTGTTTCCGGGACTACTCGGCGAGGTGA
>Ga0114931_10010142_pt1 | contig 11235 bp, 12 predicted proteins | sample 2SBtaG_FD_89579 | JGI IMG/M metagenome (GOLD analysis project Ga0114931, IMG submission 89579) | Deep subsurface microbial communities from Kolumbo volcano to uncover new lineages of life (NeLLi) - 2SBTROV14_V59a metaG | ecosystem: Environmental > Aquatic > Marine > Volcanic | place: Kolumbo...
TGGAGTTGTGATTCTGCATTTCTGTATTCTAAGCGTGCATCATTTATTATTCTATCTAATTTATTTTTTCTAGCTTCATAACTTCTTATTAACGATGTGTCCTTATTATTTTGTTCATTTTTTTCTTTTATCTTTGTTATTAATTCTTGGTTATGTTCAATTTCCATGTTACTTTTATCAATTAACTTCTTAGAATCCACTTGTATATTTGCATAATAAGTAAGTTGTTTTTCAATATCTCTTAATTCATTTGCGATACCACTAGGTCCATAAATCTTATTTTCAAATTTTGCAACTGTTCTTTCAATTGTCTCGATTTCTTTTCCTGCTCTTTTTAGACCTTTTTCACTTTTCTTTTTATACAGATTAACTATGTTGGTGTCTCTAAGGGTGTTGTATACTTTTTTTTTAATTCCAGTTATTTCTTTTCCATCGTCCCATATTCTTGCTATGTCTTCAAACACTGAGTTAGACATTTCTCTAACACTAACTTTCTTTCCTGTTATTCTCTTTTCTGCTCTTTCAGCTTTTTCTCTCTCCTCCTTCAATTTATGAAGTTCATCATCGACCCTGTTTGCGTTTTCTTTAATATACTCTTGTTGGTTCAATTCCTCATCTAGATTAAGATTTACTGTATCATCTATCATTTTATTTTCCTCCTATCTTCTAAAATATCTCTTTTATTTTTTCTTTGATTGTTTGGTAATTCTCCTTGAAGAATTGTTTTACTGTTTGGTATTTTTCATCAGCATTTTTTTTGACTTCTACCCCTGTATTGTCCATCATTCCTTTGGCTGCGACTTTGAATGCTTCTTTCTTGTATTGTGTGTCCATTGTTTTTATCTTGTCATTTACTAGGAATGTTGCTATGCTGTCAGGCATTTCCTGGACTGAATTATACAAGATTCCGTTTCTTAGATCTTCTGGCAAATTTGTAAGATATTTTTGTGTGAGTTTTGCCTTTGAAGAGTTTGGAAGAACGCCATATGCAGTCATTGCTGCGTTGCTTAGTTTTTTTGTGTAGCGATTATTGTGGTCTTCTTCTACTACTTGTTCAATGAATTCTTCTGCTGCTTCGCCTGCATCTGTTGTTGTTATGTCGACTACGTAATTTCTTACACTTCTAAGAACGTCTTTTGTGTTATCAACCACGTTGAAGTAGTCTCCCACTGTAACAAGTGTTAGTCCTATGGCTGCACTTGCAACTATTGTCTTTAGATTACTCTTTTTTTGATTGCTCTTTTTCTCATCTGTCATTTTTCATTGCCTCTTGTGTTTCATACATCATGAGTTGCTTTGCGCCTTTGTAGTTATGGTCAGAGTTTCCCATATAGAAGTCTCCACCAATCTTTTTTAGCTCGTGTGATATATCGAGCTCGTTGCTGTAGATTTCCACCTTGTTATTTTTTTGCATGATCATGTAATCGCTGTTTACTGGTGTATTTTCATTGCATGAACCAGCTGCAAACATTCCAATTGCAAATCCAGTTCCTATTTTTAGTACGGTTTTTACCAGTCCGTCTCTCATTTTGTGTGCCTCCATAGCTCTCGCTATTTTATTTTATGTTTGTTCTTAAGTAGATCAAAACTTAGACCTTTACTTTTCTCTTGTATCTATGTTGTGAAACTATTATTATAAAGATACGTTGTAGTAGTTACTACAATTCTGTATCTGTACTTGTGGTTTCTGCTTTTTTTACTTGTAAATTATATTTGGATTTAGGTTGTGTCTTTTGAGTTCTATTGACTTTATTGATGATTCAATATCTCCTTTTAGTCCAAGGTTCTGATTATACAATTTTATCAGGCTTTCTTTATCTAATAATTTTATGTACCTACTTTTTGATTCCTCTTTTATTTTGTAATCAAATCCTTTATTTGTTGTAAGTACTGCGTAGTCTGCTCCAATAAACATTCTTCTTTCGTCAACTTCATCAACTAAGTTGTCTATTGTTTCTATTAGTCGGCCATTTTTCTCTTTTTCTCCTTCTCTTAGTTTATATCCTATGTTTCCGTTTGAGGAATATTTTGCTTCTACTAATATGAGTTTAATTTTTTGTTCATGGATAACATTATATATGAGATCTGCTTGTCTATACGCGCCGTTTTTTCTAAATTCAACATTTCTTAGAACGTTTTGTTGTCCTAATCTTTTTAGTAGTATTTCTAGCCATATCTCAAACTTTGTTCCTATGGCTTTTTCTGGGGTCATTTTATTTTCTCATATTATTTATTCAAATTTGTTAGTTTGCTATTTTTGTACTGTCAGTTTTTATTTCTTTGTTGTACATATCTCCTATTACTTGCATTATCTTGTCAACATAGGTTGTGTCTTTTGGAGCGTTTAGATTAAATGTTTGTCCATCCACTCCTGTCATGTATAGTTCTCCATCTTTTATGTCAAATGAGATATAGCCTAAATCTTTTGAACCATTGAAGTAGCGTTCATTCACTGCTTTTTTGAATATTTCAAATGAATTCTTGGCGATTTTTTCCAGATCACTTTTGGATAGGTTTGATGGTCTTAGGTTTTGGTTTGTATTACTTATCACATCTGCAGTGTATTTCTTACCTCTTGCATATAAGCCTCTCATCATGGTATTTGTGTTTGGAAGCATGTCATCCATGACTTCAACTCTTTTTTGTATACCATCACTTGTCACGTATTCTAGGTATGTCTGTACATTTCCTTTCTCATTGGAGTACCATGCACTTCTAAGTCCTGGTGGGTCTTGAAAGAATTTTTCCTCAACTACTTGTTTTTTGTCAAGAACGTTGTATTCTAGGTTTCTTATGGTTCCGTTGTGTTCGTATGCCCAGAATGCACCCATTGCTGCAACTAATATTGAACCTTTAATCCACATTAACCCTTTTAGAGTATTTGAAAGTTTTGAGTTAGCCATTTTTTCCCTCTAATATAATTTATTTTCCTGCCCAATCCCTTATTGCTTGATATGTTTTTATTCCACCATAAATCATTGATGGGATTTCTATTAGTGATTGGTCTCCTGGTAGAATGTACATTCCAAGCAGTACCGCCCCACTTATTATTGCTTTGTTCTTGTTGCTCTGCATAGTTGTTGGGTTGGGTATGTATCCAGTAGTGTTTTCCTTTAGTATTTCAATTCCTTGCCCGATTATTTTTGTTAAACTCATGAATGTATGTAGTATTTAATATTAAATAAAGAAATGCTGTTGTGATTACTACTACCTAACTATTAAAGCTTAAATAGTGATTTATTGTATTATGAAACTTAGATTTGCAGAATTGGTTGATGATAAATTATACATTGATTCTAAATTTGATGAAGATCTCAGCTACCTTGATTTTTCTAACGACCTTGAGAAAGATATAATTATGTTCAAGCCAAGAGAGGTTCATCTGCCAAAAAAAGATGATATGTCAGATTTAGTCTTTGATTTTTTCACTGAGTCAGGCGCTCTCTTGTTAACTGTCTATACTTTGAAATATGACTATAAGGTGTTTTATGAGGACTTCTTCCTTGAACAGGTCAAGAAGAGTATTGGTTCTATGAAACGCGTTCTTGGTTCTAGGAATGAGGGCTATTTTCTTAGTAAAACATAAAAAGATGCTTGGATACTCCTATCATGCCGATGATGAAGACTATCCCCAACTGATGTGTGATGAAATTAGGAAATGGCTGAGGCACCTTTTTATTCTTCAAGTTTTACTTCTCGCAAGTATACTTTTATTCTTTGAAGTACTGCTTGCAAGTGTGCTGATACAAATTTAATTGCGCCTGCTTGTTCGTGTCCGCCACCATCAACATTTGCTTGCGGTAAGTCTTTTTGCAACCTATCAATTATTTTTTGAACTGGTAGGACTGGTTGATTTGCTCTTATTATTAACATGTCTGAAAGATATCCTATGCTTAGAACTGGTCCTTTATGTTGTGTTTCCACTCTGTCATGTATTTTTCCAATTACTTTTCCTGGTGTTGGATAAGTAAATCTTAAGGTATACTTCTCAAGGTCTATGTTGGAATAGGTTATTCCATTTATTTTTTGAGTTTTTAAGTATGGTAGTGTGCTTTGAAGCTGTGTTTCTTCTCCTTCAAGAACTTTTTCATTTATCATATTGACAAACTCTGGTTGAACATAAACTTCTTCAAAGAGTCCTTTTCCTGGGTCAAACCTCATGTTGTAGGCAATAAAGTCTATTGCAACTCCAATTCGGCCTAATTCTTCTCTTGTTTTACCGGTTTTTTTGATGTATTCTTCTGTTTCATCAATGTTACATCTATCACTTATTGCTGCAATTGCTGGCATTAGTTTGTTTTCAAATTCTTCATCTATCATTCGTCCAATTTCATAGCATAGCATTCCTGCTGATGTCTGACTGTCTAGTTCGTACAAGTATGGGTTGATGTGATCAATTAAGTATGGGCAAACTGTGCTCTTACCGTTTTTTATTTGAACTGGGTTGTGATGATCTATTACTATTATATCATATCCTAGTGTGTAAAGTGTTTTCATTCCAAAGACATCTTCTGGTGTTGAACCATTATCTAATACTAGCACTAGTGGCTTTTTTTGGCCATGTCCTTCTGTTAGCCTCTTTGACATTGTTATATCTTTAAAGACGTCTCCTGTCTCATAGAATGGAGCTTTTGAAGGTGATCGGTACAGATTGTAATTTGGACTGATGCCAAATCTCCTCATTAATCCTTTAATTGATTGTTCAATTGCTAATCCTGAGTTTATTCCATCTGAGTCGTTATGATGTCTTATCATTATTGGTTGATTTTGCATTACTGCACGTCTGATTTTTTGAGCTACTCTTATGAAGTGTGGTTTCATCTTTTCAAATCGGTCTGATTTAATTGAGAAATCCGTTCTTATTGGCTTTGCTCGTTGTTCTATTATCTTGTCAAAATCTTTCTCTGATTTTTTTATTGAGTCTATTTCTATTTGCAGTTTTCCTGCTCTCTCTGATGCTTTTCCTTTTATGTTTATGACTTCATCTGTTTCAAAGTCTGAATCTTTTATTACTGCATCAACACTTGAGGTTGCATCTGTTACTAGAAATATTACTGGTCCTGGTTGGGACTTTCTTAGAATTTTTACATCTCCTGAATAGAAATCTCCATGTTTTATTTTTGATAACTCTATTTCTTTGTATTTTACAGGGTTATATACTGGATATTTTTTATCGTTAGAATAATTCTTTGATTTATTTTCATTATTTTTATTGTAATCTTTTTTATTTTCGTTGTTATTGTTTTTATTGTTGTTTTTGTTGTTATTCATTTTGTTTTTGTTTTTTCTGTTTTCTGTTTTGTTATTTTTATTGTTGTTTTCTTTTTTTTGTTCTTTGTTGTTTTTAGCAATATCTTTAGTATTATTTACATTATATCTACTATCATTGCTACTATTATTTTGTTTCATTTAATTTACCTCTGAAAAGAATCAGTTTTTAATTGGAATTTGGTCTTCCATTTGACAATCTCCTCGTCGATTGTTGCGTTCTTTTCTCTTGTTTTCAACGCATAAAAATAAAAGTTTGTTTTTAAAGCTTTCGAAAAATTATATAAACTTGAGTATAAATTTAGGTTTTATGAGGCTTTTTATGAGTGTGTTTGAGAGGTTTAATTTATGAGAGTTATAATCGCTGGTTCTGGCTTTGGTGGTCTTCAGGCTGCACTTGAATTAAGAGGTAAAAAAGAAGTTACTGAGATTATTATTATAGATTCAAATCAAACTATGATTTATCAGCCTGATTTAGTGTATATTAACAAAGGTTCAAATTATATTAATAAAAAGTCTATTAACTTAAAAAAACTCTATAAATCGGGGTTTAGCAAGAAACAATCAATTAAATTTTATAATGAGCGAGTAGTGGAAGTTAGACCAAGAGATAATGTGTTGGTTACTTCTAATCGAAAACTTGACTTTGACTATTTGATTCTTGCTTTTGGTAGTGTTAATAATTATATAGGAATTATTGGTTCAAAATATTCTTTATGTCTAAAAACTCCTTCTGATTACTTAAAAGTTAAATCTGAAATTGATGACTTATTTTTAAAGGCAAAACATTATTCTAAGCCATCTAAAGTTGTTTTAGTTGGTGGTGGTGTGACTGGTGTTGAACTTGCTGCTGAGATTAAGAAAAAAGTAGGTAAGTATTTGGATGTTATTTTAACTCATCATGCAAACAGATTGATGAATTCTTTTCCTTATAAGGTTTCAGTTTATGTTCAAAAAACTCTTAAGAAACTTGGTGTTGAAATAATGCTTGGAAAACTTGCTAAGAGATTTGAAAAAGGAGTTGTTGTATTTAATGATGGTTTGACTATTGATGCTTCACTTATTATTTGGTGTGGTGGAGTAAAGCCAAATCCTGTTAATTATGAATGTGCTCTTAGAACTAATCAACATGGCGCTATTATGGTTAATGATTATCTTTATTCTCCTTCTAAGAAGAATATTTATTCTGTTGGTGATGGTGCTTATCAATTTCAAAATCCTCAACCAATGACTGCTCAAAATGCAATTCACCAGGGAAAACATGCTGCTAAAAATATTTTGCTGATATTAGGGAAGAAAAATTAATTCCGTTTGTTTCTAAAAATAATTCTTACCTTGTATCTTTTGGTCTTGTTGGTGTGCTTTCTGGCAATAAATTATTAAAAGGAAAGTTTCCTCTTTTAATGAAGAGTGTTGTTAGTTCGCTTTTCTTGTTTATTAAGAGAAGAAGAGTTAAGTGGTGGCATTAGTTAAGTATTAGGTGATTATATGGTTGATTATGAACAAGAAGTTAAAAAACTTGTAGCTAAGGAGTCTGGTTTAAAACTCGCCGATATTCCTTTGGAAGTTCCACCTAATCTTGAACTTGGAGACTACGCTTTTCCGTGCTTTATTTTATCTAAAGAACTAAAGAAGGCTCCTGTTAAAATCGCAGAAGAATTACTTAAAAAAATTCATCCTACTAATGAGATTTCAAAAATTGAGGCTAAGGGTCCTTATCTTAACTTTTTCATTAATCGAAAAATCCTTAATAAGGAAGTCATTGAATCTGTTTTAAAGGATAAATCTTCTTATGGTTCTGGTTCTAAGAAGAGCGAGAAGGTTATGGTTGAATATTCTCAGCCTAATACGCACAAGGCATTTCACGTTGGTCATCTTCGTAATGTTTGTATGGGCGACTCAATTGTTCGTCTTAAGAGAAATCAGGGTTACGAAGTTATTGCTGTAAACTATATTGGTGATGTTGGAGCCCATATTGCTAAATGTCTTTGGTATTATATTAATTTTCTAAAAGAAAAGCCTCCTAAGGTTAATCGTGGTGAATGGCTTGGTAAGATTTATACTCAGGCTGTTAAAAAGCTGGCAGAAGATGTTGATGGAACTCTTGGTTATAAAGAAGAAGTCTCAAAGGTTTTACAGGCTCTTGAGAGTGGTGAAAAAGTCATTACTGCTCTTTGGCGCGAAACTGCTGATTGGAGTCTTGAAGATTTTAATTCTATTTATGACTGGCTTGGTGTTAAGTTTGATAAGATTTTCTTTGAGAGTGATGTTGAAAAAGAAGGTAAAAAACTTGTTGAGAAGTACAAGAAATCTCCAAAGAATAAAAAAGGTTTGTTTGAGGAGAGTGATGGCGCTTTAATTCTTGACCTTGAAAAATATGGTCTTGGAGTTTTCCTTGCTCTTAAAAGTGATGGAACTTCTCTTTATTCAACTAAGGATTTGGCTCTTGCAGCTAAGAAATTTGGTGAATTTGGAATTGACAAGTCTTTATACGTTGTTGGCAGTGAGCAAAAACTCTATTTTAATCAATTGTTTAAGACTCTTGAACTTATGGGTTTTAAGAATGCTAAGAATTGTGAGCATGTCTCTTATGAATTAGTAATGGTTCCTGAGGGCAAGATGAGTTCTAGAGCTGGTAATGTTATTCTTTTCTCTGAGCTTAAATCTAAGATTATGTCTGTACTGATTGGAGAAGTTAAAAAACGTCATAATGATTGGTCTAAGGACAAGATTGAGGCTACTGCTAAGAAAATTGCTCTTGGTGCTCTTAAGTTTGGTATGCTTTCATCAGATAACAACAAGGTTATTGTTTTTAGTCTTGATGATTGGGTTTCATTCGAGGGTGAGACTGGTCCTTATATTCAATACGTTGTCGCCAGAATAAATTCTATTATTCGAAAGTCTGGTATGGATATTAATAGTGTTGATTATTCTCTTCTTAATGACCCTCTTGAACAAAAACTTGTTTCTCTTATCAAGAAATACCCTGAGGTTGTAAAGACTGCATCTAGTTCTAATAGACCATCTATTCTTTGCAGATATTTAATTGATATTGCTCAGGCTTATAATGAATTTTATCATTCTTGTCAGATTCTTAAGGCAGATAGTTCTCTTCGTGGCGCTAGAATTTCTCTTAGTTTAGCAGTTAAGTTTGTTATAGTTAATGGTCTTTTCCTTCTTGGAATTACTGCGCCTGAGGAGATGTGAAGATTTTGATAATAAACTTAATGATTCAAAAGATAAAATAGTTGAAAATAAATATGAGAATATAACTATATACAAGAATATAATTATAAATAAAAAAACTAGTCTGAGAATTAAAAAAAACTAAGAATAATGAATTTAGAATAATGAATTTAAAAAATAGAATAAAATAAAAATCTAAGAATCTATGAGAACCATGATGCAATTTTTATTCCAAATCTCATAATTGATGCTTTTAATTTCTTACCAAAGCTTTGACCCTCAAGGGTTAAATCTCCATCACTCATTGCTTGGTCAAGTGCGTCTGCGGGTGATTCTGAAGTTGCAATGGTTTTTACTGTGTCTAAGTTTTTCACATATAAGACATATGTTGCGTTTTCTAGACTGTCATTGCAACCAATGTCTGTTATTACACTGTCTTCAATTGCTATATATCCTACTTTTTCTGTCTCACTACTTTTTACATTAAATACTTCATTACCATATGGAATGTATGATGGTATTTCTTTTCCGACTGTTGCTTGTAAGTCGTCTTGTATGTATGAGCAGATTCCTTCTGCGCTGACTAGTCCTGTTGCAAATATGCTTGCGAGAATAAGTGTTGCTATAATTATCGTGTATTTTGAGTTTTTATTCTTATGAATTATTTTTTTCACTTTTTTACCCCTCTATTATGTATTGTTTCTTAATTACACATTATTTTGGGTTTTATCTTTATAACTTTTTTTGTTATTTTGTCAACGACAAAAGTAAATTGTATCTTTATTTGTTGACTATGTTGAGAGGAAAATACAATTTTTACAAATTATTCATGTCCTAAACCAAGTTCTCTATTAAAATTTTATATTAGAATGTAGTTGTTTTGTGCTCATGAGCAGGTACATACGCCAACTGATTTGCAGGTTCCTTTACATGCTCCTTTTGAGCCTAAGGATGTTTTTTTACTGCCAAAATATGCGTTTCCTACTGAATAATTTGCTTTTCCGCCACCTTGACTTGCTGAATAGTTTGCACTACTGCCACCTTGACTTGCACTATATCCTTGGTTTTCTGTATTTCCTGATCCGCTTGAATAACTCATATTAACTATTGTTAATTATTCATCATATATAAATATTTCTAAAAATAACTGCTTTGTAACTATTTTATAATAGAAACGTTATAGAAAAGTTTATATAGTATCTTAATCAAGAAAAAATAAGGGTAAAAAGCTTAATTGCTTAAAGTGTGAGGGACAATAGTGAAAAGAAGATTAGATAATTCTGGGATGGAAGAAAATCATGCAACTAATATAAGTTCTGTAATAGAAGATTTTTTGGATGAAGATTATACATATGAAGAAATAGGAAGAATATTTGCATCGTCCTTATCTACTGGAAAATCAAAAGATTATCTTGCTTTTGGAACATACCTTCCACACGATGTAAGAAAAATTCAAAAAGTAGTTATGTCTAACTTGAAAACAAAATTATTAGTCAGTTCTTATGAAGATAAAGACATTCCTGATTTCTATCTATTAGATAATATTAATCCTGAGAGTTTACTTGGAACAATTAATGACTTAGTAAAAGAAAAAGGCGAAGAAATATTTGCAGGTATTGGAGAAGCGGTTCATGCAGGTTCAAAAAGATACCTAAGAACATTTCCAGAAGCAATAAACACTAACATTGATCAATTTAAAGAGTACAATGCAATACTAAGAGAATTAGATAAATTGTATTAATTTTAGGTTGATTTTTCAAAAAAATAATTTAGCATTTAAGATTTTAGCATTCAACACATTTAAAATAAAAACATTATAGTGAAAAGATAGTGTACAATAACTTATGAGGCAGAGACAAATGAAAGAACAATATTTTGTAGCAGACACTAATATATTTCTTCTTGACGCAAAAGAAGCTTTATATTCTTTTAGACCAAAAAAACCTAGTATTAAAAATACTCTTATAATTCCAAATATAGTAATAGAAGAGATGGATAAGTACAAATCCGAACTTGGACAATCAAGAGGAGAAAATGCTCGAATGTTTTCAAGGGAACTAAAAAAAATAATAAAAAAGTCAAATAAATCTTTAAGCGAACCAATAGAAGTCTCACCAAATTACTTTGTTCAAATAATGCATAGTGACAAGAATTATCTTAATAGTAATTTATCCATGTTTGATATGGAAAAAAAGAATGATAATATTTTACTTGCAATAGCTCATAAATTACAAAACGAAGGAAAATATGTTGAGTTAGTTACAAATGATAATAATCTATATATTAAAGGAAGTGGTATTGGACTATCTGTTGATGAATGGTTGAGAGCTAAAGCCGCACCATCATATGAAGAGATATACAAGGGTTGGCAAGTATTAACAGTTGAACAAAAAATTATAGACACGTTAATTGATGGAAAATTCTATATTCAACCAAAAGACTTAGGTGTTGAATTAATGCCTAATGAATATCTAGTTTTGCAGACAAAAGAAAGTCCTTTTCCAGAAAAGTTTTTAGGGAATCCCACAAATCAAAGAGGACACTTACTTGCAAGAACTTTTCCAAATATTGAGGGAATTGGTCTTGGAATAAAAAGAATTCCTGAGTATAAATTCGCAGCTGATAACGTGCTTGGAATAAATTCTAAAAACTTCGAACAATCATTCGCATTAAATGCATTAATGGATCCAAACATAAAAAGTGTAAATTTAATTGGACCGGCAGGTACTGGTAAGACACTACTTGCAGTTGCATCTGGTTTACAACAAATAATTGTAAACA
>Ga0114931_10010143_pt1 | contig 11234 bp, 13 predicted proteins | sample 2SBtaG_FD_89579 | JGI IMG/M metagenome (GOLD analysis project Ga0114931, IMG submission 89579) | Deep subsurface microbial communities from Kolumbo volcano to uncover new lineages of life (NeLLi) - 2SBTROV14_V59a metaG | ecosystem: Environmental > Aquatic > Marine > Volcanic | place: Kolumbo...
ACCCAAAGATCTCGCTAGCAGATGCGCACCAAGAGCATGCAAATGCACTCAAACTACTTGAGAAGGATATAGACCCTGGCGAGAAACGGGTAGAGGCGAACCAGGAAGCACTCAAAGCCGGGACTGTCAGCCAGCTTGTTGACGAATACATGGAGAAATGGGCAAAACCACGCAAGAGATCATGGAAACAGGACAAGGGCATTCTTGATAAAGATGTCCTGCCAAAGTGGAAATGGCGTAAGGCCAGAGACATCACCCGCCGGGATGTAATTACTTTGCTGGACTCGATTGTTGATCGTGGCGCACCGATTACTGCCAACAAGACACTTGCTGTCATTCGCAAGATGTTCAATTTCGCCATCAGCCGGGACATCATTGAAACATCCCCCTGTGCAGCAATCCTGGCACCATCAAAGGTCAGCCAGCGCGATAGAATCTTGACAGGTGAGGAAATAAAAACCTTTTGGGGAAAACTCAGCAAAGCCAAGATGGCTGATACTACCAAGCTAGCACTCAAGCTCCAGCTAGTAACGGCACAGCGCCGTGGCGAGGTAGCAACCATTGCATGGGATGACCTGGATATTGATTCTGGTTGGTGGACTATTCCGGCTGAGCGTTCCAAGAACAATCTGCCACATCGTGTACCTCTTTCAGGGCAAGCCATACAGATACTAAACGAACTAAGGAAGCTGAATCCCAATTCTGACTGGGTCTTCCCCTCCCCTCGCGAAGATAAACCTATTACTCCCGGTTGTATTAGTCGAGCCTTAATGAAAAATCTGGATAAATTTGAAATTTCCAACCTGACTCCTCACGACCTACGCCGCACGGCCGCAAGTCAGATGACCGCTATGGGGATATCCCGGCTGGTTGTATCCAAGATACTCAACCATGTTGAAAGCGGCATTACGGCCGTCTATGACCGGCATAGCTACGACATGGAAAAGAGGCAGGCCCTGGACGCATGGGGTAGGCATTTGGACACCCTCATCACGGGCAAGAATGAAGATGAGAAGGTTGTCGAACTTAAACGGGCATAAAGCATTACCAAGCCTAGGGTAGCTCCTGAAAAGGCGCTCACCTTCACCGCCCTGGCTTGGTTCCTACCTGAAGGATGCCGGAAGGAGCACATGCATTGCCAACCCTTGATTTTCTTTCTGAATTTAACTCACAAGATAACGAATCCAGATTTTCAGTTGGGGTGCGGTTGAATGCTGTCATGCTATATCCAACCAATTGGCAGCTTCGTGAAGAGTATATTGTTTTTCGAGAAGTAGAGTGGGAGCAACACAAAGCTCGCACAAGGGAAGGAAACCCAATTGCAGGAATAACCGGAAACGGAAAAATTGATGATTGGCTTTCCCGTCTAGCGGACATGCAAAGAAGACATATCGAACCAGAGATAAGAAAAAGAACACATACAGGCATTTTAGCTGGTAAGCGACTTTACTATGTTGCAGGGCTTGCCATTCATATCAATGGAGGCAGTTTCAGAAGAGCAGATGAGTTAATTTCTTATAAAAGGGATCATGATATTGGAGGAAAAATCATCGCAACCGCAAAAGGCGCGATTCACCCTGCATGGAGGGAATATAAATCGGTTTCACACCTTTGGACTGCGGAATGGATAACCAAATCTGTCTATCCCGACTTACAGAACATGCCAGAACACTACCCAGAGAAACTCATTCCGATTGCTGAGTGGTTCCGTAAGTTTGGCGAAAGCTACTACCCTGGAAATACGAAACAGCCTGTACTTGAGCCAGACTGGACTTGGCAACCGCCCCCAGACTTTCAAATGGACCCTTTTAATGGCGAAGATTTCCTCATACAAGATATAGGTCATGATTTCTGGCCCGAGAATCTCGCTAAACTTCCGTAGTGCCCCTAACCTAAGCATTTTTTTTTGCGGAATTACATTATAAAAAATAATACCTAATACTCCTGCTTTCGACTCGGTAACCACCGAAAATACAGGAGATTAGCAATGCTAGACCAATTCATTCCTCTGCCAGAGGTACAGAAAGCCACTGGCGGAAAATCCCGCTCAACCATTTATCGCTGGGTAAGAACCGGCCTTCTCCCTGCCCCCAGGCGTATCGGGCCTAATTCAATTGGCTGGCTACAGTCAGAAATTGATGAATGGATCGAGAAACACCGCCAAGGAGAGGTGGAATGAGCGACAGAGATACCCACCGCAAAGCCACCATTCATAGATTGGTCAAAAAGGGGGGATTAAGGGCCAGAATAGACGCGAAATGCTGTGAGTGCATCTATGACCCTTATGAGGCTGGTACATGGCGAAAACAGGTCGAAAACTGCACTTCCCTGACCTGTCCGTTATACGACGTCCGTCCTGTATCAGAATACCAATGAAAACATACATTGGGATAGCTGGAAGCAAGATACAAAGCGATGGCTGGCTAGGCTGCCTCTATTGGTCACGGTCACAAGTAAACAATGGTGCAGAAGTCGTAAAAATTCATGTCGCCAGACCAGGCGTAAAAACCATGCGCGTGGTTGCCGAAGTCACTCGCGACGGCGTGAGGCTGATACGGGATGGGCGTCAGGTTCCCTTACGGGCGATAAGGGGGCGATATGGCTAAGCCATTTGCCAAACAGTACAAGCGCAAAGGCAGTTATATTCGGAAGTGGGCTGAATGGATGGATTCCCCTGCCTATCGTGATTTAAAACCGCCAGCAAGGTGTTTGCTCGATGAATTTCAGCTTATTTACCGGCCTGGTAGGAATGGCCACCTTAGTATCAGTACGCGCCGCGCAGTCGAGCTACTCCGAGTTTCAGAGAACACTGTAAAAAATGCCTTTTATGAACTCGTTGAACACGGATTTCTCGCGCTTTCAAAAGGTGAGGTGTTCACACAGCGACTGGCAAGAGAGTGGCGGTTAACCATTGAGCCTTGCAATGGATGTGAACCCACGGACGATTGGCGTCTATGGGAGCCTGGCAAGCCAGTAGCAAGAATGTTCAGAAAAAAAACATGGGGTCAAAAACGGGGGCAGAACTGCCTCAAAAACAGGGGCAAGCTGCCTCAAAAACAGGGGCAGGATACAAATAACGAGCGAATTACATCGAATGCGGCTGAAGCAATTCAATGAGTTACAAAAAGGCCGCTTTCACCTTCTGCCCTAAAAACAGGGGTACATATAGTTTACCAGTTAGCAAGGCTATCTCGGGTTACTTGTGGAAGTTCTACAGAGGGAGAGAGGGAGAGGAAGACTATTGAACGCCCGCTGCTCAGACTGTCTGAACCTCAAATCCGGTAACTGGTGTAAGGCCAAAAAGCGCACAGTACCCGGAACCCGCCATCTCAGGAAATGTGACCTATTCCAGCAAGGCACACCCAATCCCGCCCCTGCACGCCCTGGCAAGCCCCAGCATCCTAATTTGGTTCAGTGTGTATCCTGTGAGTACTTTGCTGGCTGGGGGCTATGTGAGGCTGGTTATGGAGAACTGGGTGGCGAGCTGGGTAGCCGCATCTGGCGGTATTGTGGCTCTCATATCCCTGCTGAACCCACTGGAACATGCTCTACTTGTAGGTATTTGGTGAAACAGGTTTGCACTGTCTCAGGCTTCCCGGTGACCTGCCCGGATAAGCCCACATCTTGCACAAAGTTTACCTATAAATGAGAACCATTCTCATGTAAGTAAAGGGTTATCGGTGTACCAGGTATGCGTAACGATTTATCAGTTTATGGATTTATAACTGAATATTTAGATTGTCTGGTTGACCCACTCAGGCATCCCACTGCCCCCCCTTCCCAAACATCAATTCTGAGCTGCGTAGTCGCGGTAGAGAGCGTGTATAGAGACCTATCTCTCCGAGGCAAGGGGTAGGTATAGGGTCAGGTATTTTGATGCTATGAACGTCTGCTTTCGAGCGGTCTTTTAGTGGATACCCTTCATTGCTTCTATGATAACTCGCTGTACTTCTGGGCCAAAACCAGATCTTCGCTGCGCAAAGAAAAAGCACCCGTGCCGTGCTGCCAGTCAAGAAGATACCCATGTACAAAAAGCGAAGCTTTTGCCGCTTCAGCCGTTGTTATGGGCAGGCAATCTTTGACAGCTAGTCAATACATGCGTAAATTGTATATAATTTATTAATTACAATAAGATAAGCTATTGAAAGAAATGGTAAATATTTTCGACCATTACAGTAAGAGTTCGCGAACTTGGATATTCGACCGATAGAATTCTCAATTGTAGTAGTCGCGAATGACTGCAATCCAACCATCCTTAATCGAGATTTCCTGCGTGACCAAAACATAGTTCCTGATGAATGGGGCTGGTCTACTTCTGGTCCGCTTATAACTACTCCACCGTATGCAGTAGTGAATTATGACAGTGGTGTTAGCATTTCAGTTGAAAGTAACAAGTTCCAAATTGTTAATGGTTTGAACAGTGGCGAGCTATTTATTAATCAGCTTAAGCACATAGCAAACAAATATATTTATACGCTGCCACATGTTCATTACACTGGTGTTGGGCACAACATCAAAATGTTTTTAGATATGGACAACGCAGAAGAATTTCTGAAGAGCCGCTTCCTTCAAAAGGGTGATTGGGACAATGAAGCTCATCCTCTAAGTACGAGTAGTTATAAATTTACATATCCATTAGAAGAAGGTGGAATCACAATAACGATTGAAGGTGCTAAACATATTGATACATCTGGAGATGAACCCAAAGAAACGGCTGGAATAATTGTTTCAGGTAATTATCACCGTAACTGTAGAGATTATCCTGGAGTTGATGTAATAGTTAAGAATATTGGTCATGCAGAGTCTGATTGGAATAATTTCCAAGATACTATGTTGTCTATAATCGGAAATAAGAAATGAGTAAGTTCTTTCCACTCGCTGAAGAGGAGCAAGCTGAAACATTCCGTGGGCATAGCTATTGTAGCCAGAAGAAATCTGTAGGTGCTATTAGTGCTGATATCGCAAGTATAGCAAGGTTACGGACCCTTAATGAGCACAAGTCGAGTGATAGCATAGAAGTGTCATCGCATAGTGTTGTAAGTCCGATGGGTCGTTGGTCTACGAAGGCTGTTCCAATTGTGGGTGTTGATAGCTTGGGTGAGACATTTATACAAGGTAGTGACTACATCCTAGTTGAAGATAGGCTGAAAACTGAACAGGATTTATTGGCGCAGAAATGGGCTAAATGGAGAGAGCAGGAATGGTGTCAAAGTAATCCGCACGAGATAAATCCATGCTATCTACCAGCCTCCGAGCATGCGCTATATAGATTCGAGGCTTCTGCTGCAGAGTTAATCGCTCATATCAAAGAGAAGTTCCAGCGTGATTTTGTTGAAGCATTCTATGTTACATCTGATATTGCGATTTCTAGAGTAACCCTGCATAAGAAAACAGCGTCAGTACCGGAGCTAATTACACAAATACAGACAAGCCCTGACCTATCGTTCGCAAATAAGCTGGCAGCAAGACTTGATAGCCTTTATGAGGCTAGTAAAGAGGAATTTCCAGAACAGAAACCGTTGTCACCATTCTCTATGCAAGATTTTATCGTTTTCCTTAACTCGCTAGGCAACGTTAAGTATCCAGACGTTGTACTGACGTATGAAGGAAATATTCGGGCTGAGTGGAAAGCTGCTCGTAACAAGCATTTCGCAGTAGAGTTTAATGGAAACAATGATGTGCGATTTGTTGTATTTTCACCCGATCCAACTGAGCCACATAAAACTAATAGGGTATCTGGAATGGTAACCATTGGTAGTATATATGAGCAGGTTGCACCATACGGTGTTTTCGCTTGGGTTCAAGATGTGGACAATGAGGCGGCGTAATGCCTAAAGAAGTTCCAGGCGATAATCACATATCTCGTTACTGTGGTTTTACGAAGCTTAAACAGAATGGTTGGGCAAGCGCCGCGGCATTCCTACTAAGGGAGATGGAAGATGGACAAGCAGAAGATGGGTTGTCTGTGAATTGGCTTGAACATCTTAAAAAAGCAACGCGGTTTGAAGCGATACGTGAAATCCAGGACATTCTCGATAGAAAGATGCCGAATGGTGCGGGGGCAAAAGCAAAGCTTGCTGTTCTAAATGTTGGAACAATGCGTGGTCATGTTTTAAACGAAACTGAGGATAATCGGAACTTATGTGTTTTCCATAATCGGAGTCGCATGGATCCATCTCACAGCTTAATAGATGGTCTCAGGTTAGATGACTTAATTATTGCTGAGTTGATTGCAGAAGTTGTCCAAGAAATGCACCCTGCGAAGCGCTAAAACAATAACTTACGATAATTGTAGGCGTTGTCCTACAGGCTTTTCTATATTGAACTTCTAATCTAATTCAGCACCCAAGCGACTAATACAGTCAGCGTAGCCGACTGGTACAGTCAGGAGTGGGTGCAGCCCCGCCCTTGTGGCGGGGTTTTTATTGTCTACTCTAGCGCATTGAGGCCGATACAAGTCAAATAGTCCAGACAACAAAAATAATGTATCCAATTAGCAATGCAGCAGCGATACCTTTTTTGATCTCTGCCCATCGCAAGACTTTAAGAATAGATTCGTCAGATTGCGGATCATCCACTGTCCAAATTAAAAGGCTTCTCAATACCTGGAAGATACTCCAGAGCATCAGGATAATTATCACAAGCAATACTTCTGTCAGGGTCATTGTTCAGTCCTTGCAGTTCAGTGGAATCCTGTTTCAAATGGCGTTAACGAAAAGAGGTGAATAGCACCAGCAACCAAGCCCCCAAGGGGGGTGTCCTGCCCCTCCCTGGACTCAGAAACCTTACCCCAACCTTATGGTAATTCCTTGGCGTAACCTTGACGTTATTCCATAGAGCAACCTTGGGGTGTTTATACCCTATAGATGAACAAGCCTGCATTTCGGTGATACCCATTGATTTCGGCTGATACTGGCCAGATAAGCTCCTGGAACCAAGAAAAAATATCCCCGTAAAATAGGGGAAGGGATACACAGCTATTGCCCAACGCCTGAATCCCCCCATGCCCCCTATCGGGTCAGTCCTGGGTTCAGCACAAAGCGAGAAAATGCACTGATATGGGCAGATATGCTAGCCGAAACGCTAGCTCGACTCTTATTCTTTGATGAGAAAATATGTAACTTATTGATACTTATGGAGCCGGTGAGAGGATTTGAACCCCCGACATCTTCATTACAAGTGAAGCGCTCTACCAACTGAGCTACACCGGCAGTATTAAACCAGACAGCTATTCTAGTTAATTGCCCATAGTGTCGCAATTCATTCACATACCCGAATCTGCATGTCAACGCCCGGATGTTGCCTCTTGATCGCCTCAAGAACTTCCGCCTTACCGTCCAGACCTTCAATCTTCAGCCAATAGACCGTGTTTGTCCGGTAGCGCGGTTCAAGCAGCGGATCCAGACCGTATTTGTGTACAGTCGCAAGCCGTATCTCCGCCCGCGATCGCTGCTTGAATGCGCCGAGGGAAATGACGTTATCCTTGCCGATAAAATATTCCTTGTCATGCTCACTGTCGAGCAATTCAGCAACTTCCTGCGCCTTGTCAACCCCCATCGCCGGCAGGTAAATCCAGTAGCCGATCCGGATCCTGTTTTCAGACGTAACCTGTTCCGGCGTGTACCCCGATTCGTGCAGCTGCGCCGCTACGGCCTGCATATCCGCTGCCGCATAAAAAGGCCCCAACCGGTGACAGCTGAGAACTATCCCGGCACCAGGCGGCTGTGACCCGGTGATCGATTCCAGTTCAGCCGCCCTGGCCGCCTCGCGCTCCTCCAGTGTCACCAGCGGCTTTACCCCTGCAGGCAATGGCGGTAACACGGGCTCGGGTTCGACAAGCGCCGTTCCCTGGAGCGCATGCCAGAGGAAGAACCCGAGGTTGGCGACAACCAGGAAATAAATCAGCTGGCGCATGCGGAATTACCGGACAGAATCGCAACACCCCTGAGTACCAGGTCCGGGTCATACTGCAGCGGCCGGCGTAGCAGAGACCGCAGGTTTGCGGCGTCCCCTCCGGTCATGACAAGTACCGTCTTGTCACCAAACCTGGTAATGACATCGGCAACTACCCGGTCGATCATCGCACTGCATGTGTAACAGGCGCCGTTATTGACCGCGGCTTGTGTTCCACCTGCCAGCAGCGTCAGTTGCCACTCACCCCCGGCGGGTGATTTTCCGACATCGGCCGTGTCTTCCAGCAGCGACCGTTTCAGTGTGTTGGTTCCGGGAGCAATCAACCCCCCGTGGTGCCGGCCGGCCGCATCCACAACATCAATGGTAATAGCCGTGCCGCAATCGACGACACAAACCGGGCCACCGTACTCGTGGTACGCCGCAATCATGGCAGCCCAGCGATCAACCCCGAGGTCCTGCGGCTTGCTGTATGCATTGGTTACGCCGGCAGCATGCGGTGTGACCCGGATATATTCCGGCGTGACATGCCAGTTTGCCTCGGCCCAGCCGGTCAGGGTGGCCTCCATATCGGTACCGGCCACATTGGCAACGACCGCTGCCTCCTGTGCTGGCAATTCGCCCCACGCCGCCCCGGCCCTGCCGGCGAAATCCGCATCGCGGTGAACAAAATATCCCTGCCCGGTAAATTTCCCCTGCTGCTGTATCGCCCATTTGACGGCCGAGTTGCCAATATCCAGCAGCATCATGTGGCTACCCGCAGGCTGACTTCGCCGGAAGTAAAGCGGCGCCGCCCGCTGGCTGTATCGACCAGCAAGGCGCCCGCGGCATCAATGCCGCGGGCCAGGCCGGGGATCACTTCATCAGGTAATTGCAGATCGACCTGCCGGCCGTTCACAAGATCAAGGCGATGCCACTCGTCCATGAAGGGGTCCATCCCGTAGTGCTCGAATTCCTGGATGGCGGCCAGCACATGGTCCAGCACACTGGCTGCCAGCAGGTTGCGTGAACAGTGCGCCTGGCCGGTCAGTGTGCACAGGTCGGTCCAGCGCTGGTCAATCGCCGCCGCGCCGGTAGCAGGCATCGCCACATTAACCCCGACTCCGATAATGACGGCACAGGGGCCGGTTGACTCACCGGTCACATCGACGAGAATGCCGGCCAGCTTGGCGCCATCGACCAGGATATCATTCGGCCATTTGAGACCCGCCGCAGTCACCCCGAAGGACGCCAGGCTGCGCACCACTGCAATCCCGGTGACCAGACTCAGGCCGCCGAGCCCGACCACCCCGGACAAGGAACGCCATAGCAGTGAAAGATACAGATTGGCCGCAAACGGTGACACCCATCGCCGGTCATGCCTGCCCCGGCCGGCATGCTGCGCTTCTGCAATACACACGGTCCCGGATGCTGCACCGGCCCGTGCAGCCTGACACAGCCGGTTATTGGTTGAATCGACGTCGAGTACTGTCTCGATGGCCGCCAGGTGACCCCGGGATCCGGGACTGAGTGCGGAGCGGATGGCGTCAGCGTCCAGCAATTCCACGGCACCGGGCAGTCGGTAGCCCCGGCCTTTCACCACATCGATCGGAATTCCGCCTTCCCGCAAGGCACGAATATGCTTCCAGACCGCCATCCGGCTGACCCCGAGATGCGTACCGAGGAGCACGCCGGAATGCAACTCTCCATCCGACAGGATGTGCAACAACTGGCGGCGTGATGGCATGCCGGGAGCTTACCACATGGCCGGAACTGTCCGCCCGACGAAACCCGGACAGGAACCCCTGGAAATAAACGACCCCGGCACGGAAACGGCGGAGTATAGATCCAAAAGAAATTACCGTGCGATGCCATACATCATGTTCTGAAACACAGGGCGCAGCAGGTCATCCAGCTGATCCCGGTCATCGGTATCGATCGCGATGCCGCCGGCCAGCAGCAGGCCGGCCAGTCCATGCATCGCGGACCATACAAGCACCGCCAGTTCACTGGCCGGCCGGCGCCGGAAGACACCGAGTGCGGCGCCGGCCTCGATGATGTCCAGCAGCAGGCGGTTGACCTCCTGTGACGCGTGCGCGAACTCCGGCTCGCCGTCCGTGTTAATCAGACCGCCAGCCATCAACTGCCACATATCAGGGTTGGCGAGTGCAAACCGCACATAGACGACCCCGATCTCCACAATCTGCTGCTCCGGCCCGTGCAGCTGCCGGATATTTGCCGCCGTCAGCCCCTGGTGTAATACCGCGAAGCCACGCACGACCAGGCCGCGCAGGAGTGCAGCCTTGTTACTGAAATGCCGGTAGGGCGCCGTATGACTGACACCGACGGCTCTGGCAACATTGCGCAGACTCAATGCAACCACCCCCTGCTCCACCAGTAACTGCACCCCGGCGTCCAGCAGGGCGTTTTTCAAGTTGCCGTGGTGATAACACGTGGTTGCTGGATCAGTCGACATAATACAGGCCTTGCCCCAAGACTATGGTCCAATGTTTACAGTGTCAACATATACTGCCCCGATGATTATCGGGCATCCGTACCCCTCGAAAGCGCCGGTAATCCGTCGCCCGGCATGACCGTTATTTTTTTACATTACCTATGCCTGGAATTACTCTAGCCTGCATTTTCCAGCCCCTGCAGGAACGGGACAGTCCCCACAATAGTGGCACGAGGTCAATCCGTTGACATAAAGGCAATAGATAGGTATCTAGTTGTACGTTGTTTTAACTGGATATTTTTTACGTTTCTTATTCAAGAACGAGTCAAGGCCCGCCGATAGTCATGAAAGCCGTGCTTTGTCAAGGGTTTTCGGCGCTATGAACAGGGGATTCATACCAACGGACTGATTTTATGAACAGCGTTCACACACAGGGGAACAACGATGGACATCACGGGTCACGCTAACCACCTCAGGCAGCAGCGGATCGGTCTCACAGAAAACGGGTGTCGTCACCTGGCTACGCCATTGCTAAGGCCATTCAGACTTCCGGCACTGCTGGCCTGCCTTGCCATACTGCCGGTCTCACCGTCAGCCGTTGCCGGTACCGACACGGCCATGCCGGATGATCTGATGAACATGGATCTGGAATCCTTGATGGACATCGAAGTCACCTCGGTCAGCAAGAAGCCCGAGAAACAGGCGAAGGCCGCGGCGGCTATCTTTGTCATTACCAACGAAGACCTGCACCACTGGGGTGTCACCAATATCCCGGATGCGTTGCGTCGGGTTCCGGGCCTGCAGGTTGCCCGCATTGATGCCAACAAGTGGGCCATCACCTCGCGTGGTTTCAACAGCCGCTTTGCCAACAAGTTACTGGTACTGATAG
>Ga0114931_10010144_pt1 | contig 11234 bp, 10 predicted proteins | sample 2SBtaG_FD_89579 | JGI IMG/M metagenome (GOLD analysis project Ga0114931, IMG submission 89579) | Deep subsurface microbial communities from Kolumbo volcano to uncover new lineages of life (NeLLi) - 2SBTROV14_V59a metaG | ecosystem: Environmental > Aquatic > Marine > Volcanic | place: Kolumbo...
ATATTGTAAATGAATTCGGGGGAAGCCATCGGCATCCCGGGGAGAAGCACGCGTGACGGAGCGCGTCCAGCTAGAGATCCATGCGGGCATCGCCCACGTCCGCATGAACCGGCCGGAGAAGAAGAATGCCCTCGACGCCGAGATGTTCGCTGGGCTGATCTCAGCCGCCCGTCGCCTCGCTGCCGAGCCGTCGGTGCGGGCTGTGGTGCTCTCCGGAGCCGGCGACGCCTTCTGCTCCGGTCTCGATTTTTCGAGCTTCGGCGACATGGCCAGTGGCGACCTCGACGCCGAGAGTGACTCGGTACAGGAAGCCGCGCGCGACCTGAACCCCAGCGGAGCGAACCGCGCCCAGCAGCTCGCGTGGCGTTGGCAGGATCTGCCGGTGCCTGTGATCGCCGCGGTCCAGGGGGCGGCCTACGGCGGAGGCTTCCACATCGCCCTCGGAGCCGACATCCGCATCCTGGCACCGGATGCCCGCATCGCCTTCGTCGAGATCACCTGGGGATTGGTTCCGGACCTCTCCGGAACCCAGGCCCTGCGCCGACTCGTCCCCCTCGACATCGCCAAGAAGCTGATTTTCAGCGGCGAGCCGATCTCCGGCGAGCAGGCCGTCGCGATGCACCTGGGTACCGAGCTCGCCGAGGATCCCCTCGAGGCGGCGTTCGCCCTGGCCCGAACCCTCGCAAGGCGCAGCCCCGACGCAATCCGCGAGGCCAAACAGCTGCTCAACACCTCCGGCTTGGTCTCGCTATCCGAGGGTCTGGCCAACGAGTTTCAGGCCTCGTCCCGACTCATGGGCGGAAAGAACCAGATCGAAGCGGTGATGGCGAAACTCGAGAAGCGCGAACCCCACTTCGCAGATCCAGGCTCGGGCATGTAGCAATTTGTCTCTCTACAGGCGCCGGGAAGACAGGAATCACCCTCACGCATACCGAACGCCAGGTGTCCCAAAGAGCATCGCTTTCGATGCGACGCACCTGCGAACCGCGTCGAGCTTCGGCACGAGGCGGGTGCTTTCCTGCCGAGTATTAGTCGACGCGGAGGCACCCGGGAGCGGGCGGGCGCAATTCCCCCCATTGATACATGGGAAAAGCTCCATTTCGCTCTGGAGTTCTCTTGAATCGCCCATCGGCAGTGCGCGATACTCCAACAGTTTGTCTCGAGGTCTACGTACCGCTCGTAGAGGCCAGCTCCTGCCGGCGTAGAAACATTGCTTTGTCGCGCTCCTGCAGAGACGAACGGTCTGAGCAGAAACGTTGGTAGACACCAAGCCAGCAGAACATGGAGGTGAACGACATGAAGAAGCGTTCTTTCAGAGCATCGTCATTCCGTTGGGAGAGCATCACCGTGAAAGCAACCAGTATCGCCATCGTCTTCTTTGCCCTGGGCATTTGCGGACAAGCCGCCGCGAAGGAACCGACCCGCGTCATGAAGGTCAGCCCCACCATCAAAAACATGCAAGTTCAAAAGAAGCCGATTCTTCTCGGCACTCCGTGCCCCCCTGGCTGGAAGCTGGCGAGTGGAAGTGCCCAGGGCGCCTATAGCTGTACGCGAAACGCCACACCGTCCTGTGCGACCGGCTATCACGTCGACAAGAGCGGCAGCTGTAAAACGCAGGGTGCGCCTGGCAGTCTCAATCTGAGCCAGCCCCTCGCGTGCGCCTACCAATGCACTCCAAACAAGCCGACGTTCAAGCCGAAGTGCAAGGGAATGACCTATCCCATGGTTGGCCCCTGCAAGGTGGGCTGCCAGGAGCCAATCCGCTGATCAACCTGGGGACGCTGGGTCGGGGACGCGCTTCTCGATAGACAGAGGTGGGGGTGGCTCCGATCCACTCGAGAGCCAGCCCATTCATCTCATCCGTCTGCGCGCCATCTCTGCCGGAACGGCCCGCAAAACGCTGCTCGCCAGATTCGACGCGGCGCTCGGGGGAGTGCCGCGAGGATGACGGCGTGAGGTGGTTCTCGGAGCGTGTCTAGCCGGCCTGGTCCCAGACGGTTCGGAACTCGTCCCGAGCCCCAAACCGCTGCAGCGGGCTCTGTTTCTCGATGTGTCCGACGAGACCGTTGTAGACGCCGTAGCCCACCAGCTCCTGGAGGCGACGCGGAAACTTCCGCACCCGCTCAGGGGGGATTCCCAGCTGCTGATTCTCCTGCTGGCGCAGGAAGCCAGCGCAGTAGTTCATCGCAATACCCACGCGCCGCGCCTCGCTGCGGTTGGCGCCGCCTCCGTGCCAGAGGCTGCCGTGCCAGACCAGCACGCTGCCCTTCGCCATCTCGGCGGCGATACTCTCCACGGGCTGCCCGTAGGGCGGGGCCTCTGCTCGGCGGTGGCTCCCGGGTACGATTCGCGTGGCACCGTTGGCTTCGGTGAAGTCGGTGAGCGCCCACATGCTGTTGCATACCAGGGCGGTGTGGGGCCGCGCCACGGGCAGCAGTTGATCATCCGCATGGATGGGCTGCGCCGTCTCGCCGGGACCGATGTTGATGGAGGAGAGAGAGCTCACCAGACAGCCGGGGTCGAGGACACGCTCCACCAGCGCAAGCACCTCGGGGTGGAGCGGGACCTGCTGCCACACCTCCCCGTGGGCCAGGAGGTTGTAGGTGCGCAGGGTGTGGTGACCCTCGAAATCGTTCGGCGCGGGCACGATGCCAAGCTCATGCTCCAGCCGCACCAGATCCTCCGCAAGCGCCTCCACGAGGACGGGTGAGAGGATCCCTTCGAGCACGACATAGCCGTCCTCCTCGATGGCGGCGAGCTGGGCGTCCAGCGTGGATTCGGCTTCGATCACGGTTCCTCCCAGCAAGGGGCGACCTCACTCGAAGAGTGAGCGCAGCCTGCCCTTTACGATCTTGTTCATGGCATTGCGCGGCATCTCGGCCACAACGCGCACGACGTCCGGCACCTTGTAGCGAGCCAGCTGCCGCCGGACGTGGGTACGCAGCTCTTCTGCCTCGACGTCTGCTCCCTCGCGGCACTGTACCGCAGCGACCACACGTTCCCCGAGCCGTTCGTCGGGTACGCCGAGCACCGCGGCACAAGCCACCGCCGCATGGCTCTGGAGCACGCGCTCCACCTCGGCCGGGTAGACGTTGGCTCCGCCGCGCAGGATCAGCTCATTGCGGCGCCCGCGAATGCTGAGGCTCCCGCCTTCGGCGAGGGATCCCAGGTCGCCGGTGTGGTAGCGCCCCTCCCGCAGGACCTTCCGGGTGGCGTCGGGGCGCTGCCAGTAGCCGAGCATGGGGGTGTAGACGCCGGCGAAGGGCCCATTGCGGGCGGGCCGTACGCAGATCTCTCCCACCTCGCCGGCCGGCATTGCGCGGCCGACCTCGTCCAGGATCTCGATCTCCACCTGCGGTACCGGCGTGCCACACAGGCCCGGTGCCGGCGGCGTCTTGCCATCAGTCCAGGTCACGGCGGTAGGCGCTTCGGTCATGCCGTAGCCAATGGTCACCTCACCGCCGAAGCGCTCGCGGAAGAGCTTCACCACCTCCGGCGGCGAGTCCGCCCCGCCCATGGCGGGCGCGGTCAGCGATGCCAGATCTTCCTTGCGCACATCCGGGTGGGTGAGCAGATCGTGGATGATGGTGGGGACCCCGTCGAAAGTGCCGATCTGCTCCTCACGCACCCACTCCGCTACGCCCAGGGCATCGATGCGATCCATGCATACGCAGGTGCGTCCGTCCTGGAAGATGCTGATGGGCCCGAGCACGAAGAGGTTCAGGATCGTAAGAGGCAGGACCACGCCGTGGGAAGCAGGCTGCGGGCGGTTGCCGGTGAGGTGGGTGACCGCACCCGGTAGCAAGAGGTTGTGCTGGCTGTGGACCGCGCCCTTCGGAAAGCCGGTAGTGCCGCTGGTGTAGGCGATGGCCGCGGGTGCGAAGGGGTCGACGACCGGGCGCGGCAGCGGCGGCCCAGCTGCCTCGTGGAGCCTCATCCACTCCGAGTCCGGCGCCTCCGGGTCCACCCCGACGATGCGCAGGGGCTGCGGCAGATCCGCACCACACGCCTCGATCTCCTCGGCCATCTCTGGTGTCGCCAGATAGAGACAGGCCCCGCTGTCCCGCAGCATGTAAGCCTTCTCGGGGCCGGCGAGCACGCGGTTCACCCCCACCCAGATGGCCCCCAGGCGCTGCGAAGCCAGGAAGACCACCACGATGTCCACGTCGTTGGGCAGGCAGGCCGCCACCCGCTGCCCGGGCCCCAGCCCGAGCTCCACCAGCGCCCGCGCCGCCCGCTCCACCTCCTGGTCCAGGGCGGCATAGGACAGGCGCCCGTGGCGCCCGACGAGGGCCAGCCGATCCGGGCTCTCTGCGACCCAGCGGTCGAGAAGGGCTGCCACGGTCTGCGGGCCGCCGCCGGGGATGAGCGGGCGCGCGGCGACGGGCCGGAGGCCGTTCTCTTCCACTTCTTCGTCCAATGCAGGCTCCAGGGCGGCTTCGTGGGGCTTCCGCCCACACTGTCGATGGTCCATCAAAGCTACAGCGCCCGACGACACGAGGAAAATCCGGAGACTCGGCCTCCCAGAATGAAAGCCTTCGCGGCGTCCTGCCGATGCAGCGAGTACACCGTGGAGCGTCCATGCCCCGATCGCTCATCCCGCACATTCGTACAGCTCTCCAGCCGCCGGTCTTCGAAGACCCCGAGAAGACCCGCGTGGCCGCTGTGCTGCACCGGATCTTGCTAGGAGTGCTCGTCCTGATGGGCACGCTCTTCCTGAGCGCCTTTCAGCCGGCCGTCGCGCCAAATCCACTGCCCGTGATGGCCACGGAGCTAGCCGCCTTCCTTCTAGCCCTCCCCTGCCTGACCCTGCTCCACCGGGGCCACGTGCGGAGCGCGGGACAGATCTTCTCGTGGATGACCTGGGTGGTCGTCACCGCCGCCACGGTCTGCTTCGGCGGCATCCAGAGCCCGACCGTCGCAGCCTACGTCGTGGTTCCCGTCGTTTCGGGCTACTTCCTCGGCTGGCGCTCGGTGATCGGCTTCGGGGTCCTCACCGCTGCAGCCGGAGGCGCCATGGCCGTCGCGGACTACCACGGCTGGATGCCACAGCCACTCTCGCCCATCACGCCTCTCAACGCCTGGGTCTCGCTGCTGGTCGGCCTTTCGCTCACGACCTACCTGTTGCATCTGGCCCTGCGCAGTGCCGACGAGGCCCTGGAGCAGGCCCGCGACAACGAGCATCGGGCCCTGGAGGCTACCTGGGCAGTGCAGTCCGGGCGGGCGCTGCTGGAAGTGCGAGCACGCCAGCAAGCGGTGATCGCCACCCTCGGCAAGGAGGCCCTGGCCGGTGCGCCCGTGGGAGAGCTCGCGGCATCCCTCGTCGCTTCGGTCGCAGTTACGCTGGATGTTCCCGTTGCGGCACTCCTGGAGCGGCGCGGAGACACGCTCCACCTCGGCCTCGTCGAGGGCCCTCGCAACCTCCCAACGACCGAGGGACCCCGGCAGATTCCCCTGAGTAGAGGCACCATCGTCGGCGACGCGCTACTCGAGCGGCAGAGCATGGTGGTGGAAGACCTCGAAGCAGACGAGCGCTTCCCCCACGCGCAGTGGCTCCGAAAGATGGGCCTGCGCAGCGCGGTGTGTGTTCCCGTCCAGGGCCCCGAAGGCCAGTGGGGTGCCATCTCCGTCTACGACCGGGTTCCCGGCCGCTTCACCTCCGACGACATGCACTTCCTGCAGTCCACGACCCACCTGCTCGCCCTGGCCCTGCGTCGCGAATACGACGAGGCGGCCGCTCGCGACAGTGAGGAGGAGCTGCGCCAGGCCCAGAAGATGGAGGCGGTGGGCCGGCTGGCCGGCGGAATCGCCCACGACTTCAACAACCTCCTCACCGCGATCTCGGGCCACAACGAGCTGCTGCGCGACGCGCTGGAGCCTGGAAGCCCGCAATACGAAGATGCCAGAGAGATACAGCACGCGAGCGAGCGCGCTGCCTCCCTCACCCAGCAGCTATTGGCCTTCAGCCGTCGCCAGGTGATGCAGCCTGAAGTCCTCGACCTGAATCGCGTGGTGCTCGAGAGCCTGACCATGCTCAGCCGGCTGATCGGCGAGGACATCGAGTTGGCCAGCGATCTCGAGCCGGGCCTCGCACCTGTGCAGGTGGACCGCACACAGATGGAGCAGGTGCTGCTGAACCTGGCCGTGAACTCCCGCGACTCAATGCCCGTGGGCGGCCGCCTGCTCTTGCGGACGCGCACCGTCACCCTGGACGGCAACCTTGGGGTGCCGAGCCCGGGTCTGCCCACGGGCACTTATGTGGCGCTGGAGGTCTCGGACACCGGCGTGGGCATGGACGAGGAAACCCGCGACCAGATCTTCGAGCCCTTCTTTACCACCAAAGACCGCTTCAAGGGCACCGGCCTGGGCCTCTCCACCGTCTATGGCATCGTGCAGCAATCCGGCGGGGGGATCGAGGTGGAAAGTGCACCGCAGAAGGGTGCCACCTTCCGGATCTTCCTGCCCCGCTCCCAGGAGCGGGTCCCTGAGCAGGTCATCGGCACCCAGGCTCCCGCGGCTCCCGGCTGCGAAACGCTGCTGCTGGCCGAGGACGACACCGCTGTTCGCCGTCTGATCCGGCGCACCCTGGAGAGCCGCGGCTACCAGGTGCTGGTGGCTGAGAGCGGCACCGAGGCCCTGGAGGTGGCCCGCCGCCACGCCGAAGGCATCGACCTCCTTGTCACGGACGTCATCATGCCGGGCCTGGGCGGTGCGGATCTCGCCGAAGAGCTGCGCGCGGCGGACCAGACCCTCCGCGTGCTCTTCGTGTCGGGCTACGCCGACGACATGCTCGGGCGCCAGGGCGTGCCCTCCGACAGAGACGCCTTCCTCGCGAAACCCTTCACGCCCGGCACCCTGGCGCGCAAGGTTCGCGAGGTCCTGGACGCGGAGTAGGCCCAGCACAGTCCCCCCCCCTCCGACGCCGACGTGGCATACTCCCGGGACCCCCTCCCGGAGACGTCATGCACTTCGACAATCGCATTACCCGCATGCTGGGTGTGGAGATTCCCATCCTGCAGGCTCCGATGGGCTGGATCGCCCGCTCCCAGCTCGCCTCCGCGGTCTCCAACGCCGGCGCCCTCGGCATCATCGAGACCTCTTCGGGGGAGCTCGACGCCATCCGTTGCGAGATCCAGCGCATGCGGGAGCTCACAGAGCGACCCTTCGGCGTGAACATCGCCCAGGCCTTCGTACGCGACCCGGGCATTGTGGACTTCGTGGTCGAGCAGGGCGTGCGTTTCGTCACCACCTCAGCCGGCGATCCCAGGAAATACACGCGTGCGCTAAAGGATGCGGGGCTCACGGTCTTCCACGTCGTACCCACCCTGCGCGCAGCACAGAAGGCGGTGGACGCCGGCGTAGACGGCCTGGTGGTGGAAGGCGGCGAGGGCGGCGGCTTCAAGAACCCGCGCGATGTCTCGAGCATGGTGCTGCTGCCGTTGATCCGCTCCAAGGTGGACGTCCCGATCATCGCTGCGGGCGGCATCTGCGATGGCCCCTCGATGGCGGCGGCCTTCGCCCTCGGGGCCGAGGGCGTGCAGATGGGCACGCGCATGGTGTCCGCGGCGGAGTCGCCGGTGCACGAGAACTGGAAGCAGGCCATCGTGACAGCTGCCGAGACGGGCACCACCATGCTGCGGGGCCAGGCGGGCCCGGCCCTGCGCGTGCTCCGCACCGAGCACGCGAAGGCCCTGGAGGGTGGAGACGGTGAGCCCATGCTGGCGCTGGGCCGCGGCGTAAAGGGCGTCTATTTCGACGGTGACCTCGAGGCTGGCCTGGCCCTCACCGGCCAGGTCGCGGGCCGCATCGAGGCCGTGCGCCCGGTGGCAGAGATCATCGCAGATACCATCCGCGAGTACAGTGAGACTGTCGAGCGGCTGGCGAAGAGCGCCGGCTGAACCGAGGAGAGACCCAAGCCATGCAGATCGAAGGTGGATGCTATTGCGGGGCCGTGCGCTTTCACGCGGAAGGCGACGCCGTCTTCAAGGGCCAGTGCCACTGCCGAGAGTGCCAATATTTTGCCAGCGGCTCCCCGAACATGGTACTTGGGATGCCGGAGGCCGGCTTTGCCTACACCAAGGGCACGGCCCGGGGCTTCACCCGCAGCGACCTCGAAAGCCCGGTCACGCGGGAGTTCTGCCCCGAGTGCGGCACCCCCATCCTCTCGCGGGCTCCGGGGCTCCCGGGAGTGGTGCTCCTCAAGGTGGGCGCCCTCGACGACCCTGCCCTCTTCGGAGGGCCCCAGGTTGCCATCTACACGGTGGACCAGCAGCCCTTCCACTGTATTCCGGAAGGCGTCGCCCGCTTCGAACGCGTGCCGGGCTGAGCAGCGTGAGAGGCGTGGAGCCGGTGCGCCCAGCGACTCTTCGCTATGCACCCCAGGCATCCGCACCCCCGTGGACCATCCGGCGCCTGCGGGCAGCCACAAGGAGGATCTTCCCGTGTCCAAGCGACTGACCGTCCACCTCAGCATCCAGCCCGGCAAAGCCAATGACTTCAAGGCGGCGGCCAGCGCCGCCATCTCCCGCGTCAAGGCAGAGGACAAGGGGTGCGAGAGCTACGACCTCTTCCAGAACGTCGACGACGATACCCGTTTCGTGATGGTCGAGTCCTGGGCCAGCGCAGAGGACCTGGCGGCCCACGGAAAATCGCCCGCCATGGCGGAGATGGCCAAGATCGGCCCCTTCCTGGCGGGGGCGCCCGTAATGCACCGCTACGAGGACTGAAGAGCGGGGACGTTCTTTGCGAACTTGCGTTGTTGGGGGGCTGGCTTCGCCAGCCCCCCAACAACGCAAGTTCGCAAAGAACGTCCCCGGCCTCACAGCCAGGGGAGACAGCCGGCCTCCTCCAGGATCGGGTCGAGGCGGGCCGTGTCGGGCACCGCCGCGTAGCGGGCGCGCAGGGCCTTCAGTGACTTTGCGTGGTACTTCTGCGGCTTCTGCTCGTAGGGTTGTCCATCGAGGTCCACGCAGAAGCTTTCGTCCCCAGCGGCGATGGCCTTGGCGTTCGCGTCGGACCAGGGAAGGAAGAGCCTTCCTACCATGCGCTCCAGGAAGGGCATCAAAGTGGGTGCGAGGGCCTCGAAGGCCTCCAGCTCACCCTCCGCCTTGGGCTCGAGCATGCGCTTCACCCAGGCCACCCCATGGGGCGCCGAAGCCTCGAGGATCTCCTTGCAGGTGGGATCGGTCCAGGCGTTGTAGATCTGGCCCCAGAGCCCGAAGTCGCCAAACACCGGCCGCGCTCCGAAGAGGTAGGGGCGACCTGCCAGATGGGCTTCGAGAAGCCGCATGCCTTCCTGAAAGGACGCCTCGATCAGCGGCGCCGTGGCTTCGGAGGAGCCCACGAACCAGACGCGCCCGAGCATCCGCTTCGTGATCATCGCAATGGCGCCTTCTCGCTGTTCTTGCGAGGCGTCCGGCAGCATGCCCTCCGCGATGCGCTCCGCCGCGGAGCGCTGGTCCGCCGGCCTTGCCCAGCGGTAGTGGAACATCCACTTGTTGCCCCACTCGTCTCCGAACTCCTCGAGGAGCGCCGAGAGGAAGGCCAGCACCGGGTCCTTGGGATGGATGGGCGGCTCCGGGTAACGCGCCTCCACTGCCTCCAGGATGGGCGTGGAGTCCTGGAGCGCCTCGTCCTCGGGGGTCGCCACCGCCGGAATGATCGGGATCTTCGCGTACTTCTGGTACTCCTCCTGGGTAGCAGGGCCGCGCACGATCCACTCGTGGGGGATGCCCTTGTAGCGGAAGTAGGAGCGCACTTTCACGGAGTAGGGGGAGATCTCGGCGCCGAATATCCTGTAGCGGCCCGCCATCGCTAGAGCATCTCCTCAGCCATCAGCTCCAGCGCCTCGGGCTGGCCGGCGCCAAGCAGCATGGCATCCACCACCCCTTGCTCGCCGGCCTGCTTCCAGGCCCCGAGCCGCTCGCGGATGCGCGCCTTCGGCCCGATCAGGAAGAGCTCGTCCACCAGCTCATCGGGGACCGCGGCGGTGGCCCCGGCGCGGTCCCCGCCCAGGAAGAGGTCCTGGATCTTCAGCGCCGCCTCCTCGTAGCCGAGCCGCTTCGCGTAATCCGTATAGAAGTTCTTGTCGCGAGCGCCCATGCCGCCGATGTAGAGGGCCAGGTTCATCTTGGCGGGCATGCGCGCCTTCTCGATGTCGTCGCTCACGATCACCGAAACCGTGGGACATACCGCGAAGCCCGCGAGGCTCTTCCCACCCCCAGCCTTGGCGAAGCCCTTCTCCAGGTGCTCGGTCAGCAGCTCCGGCTTCTCCGGGTTCATCCACAGGGGGAAGACCCCGTCCGCCACTTCGCCGGCGCAACGCAGGCCGTTCGGGCTGATCGAAGCCGTGTAGATGGGGATCTGCGGGTTGCCATGCAGGATGCTCTTCAGCGGCTTGCCAAGGCCGGTCGTGCCCTGCCCCGTGGCGGGGATGGTGTAGTGCTCGCCCTTGTGCTCCAGCGGCGCCTCTCGCGCCAGGATCTGGCGGATGATCGCAATGTACTCGCGGGTGCGGGTCAACGGCTTGCCGTAGGGCACGCCATGCCACCCCTCGACCACCTGCGGCCCCGAGGGCCCAAGGCCCAGGATGAAGCGACCGCCGGAGAGGTGGTCGAGGCTCATCGCCGTCATGGCGGCCATTGCCGGCGTACGCGCGGGCATCTGCATGATGGCGGTGCCGGCCTTGATCTTCGTGGTGTTGGCGAGGATCCAGGTGGCGGTGGTGACAGCGTCGTTTCCGTAGGCCTCCGCGGTCCAGGCCGAGTCGAAGCCCAGGCTTTCCGCGTGGCGCACCAGCTCGAGGTTCACCTTGGCCTTGGGGCCGAAGGGAACGGCCATGATTCCGAGCTTCATCGGGGAACTCCTCCATGCTGCGCGGGAACCGCGGCAAAGATTTGGCAGTAAGTATGCCAGGGTATCACCCCGGCTGGCGGGCTCCAAGCAGGCATGGGCGCCGGCTGGGGCTCCAAGGGCGGAGCCGATCTCAGCCCTGGCGCGCGCGGAGCCGCTCGTCGAGGCGGCCATCCCGGAGCGCCGCCAGACACCTCTCCCAGGGCAGGGTACCCAGCTGCACCCCGGGCAGGCCCGCGCTCCCGGCCAGCAGCACGGCCCACAGGCAGGCACTGGAGGCATCTCCCAGCAGCGCTCGCAGCATCCACAGCGCGGCCGGCGCCCCGACCCCCACCAGCAGCAGCAATACCGCGACGTGTCGCGGCGGCCCCGACGGCTGGGCC
>Ga0114931_10010145_pt1 | contig 11233 bp, 8 predicted proteins | sample 2SBtaG_FD_89579 | JGI IMG/M metagenome (GOLD analysis project Ga0114931, IMG submission 89579) | Deep subsurface microbial communities from Kolumbo volcano to uncover new lineages of life (NeLLi) - 2SBTROV14_V59a metaG | ecosystem: Environmental > Aquatic > Marine > Volcanic | place: Kolumbo...
ACGCCGTGGACCCTGCCGGCCAACCTGCTGCTGGCGGTACATCCCGAAATCGATTATGCGTATGTCGACACCGGTGAAGAGACCTTTATTCTTGCCACGGCGCTGCTCGACGACGTGCTTCGCGATCTCGATTACAAGATCGTCACAAACGTCAAGGGCAAAGATCTTGTCGGCATGCGTTACGAGCGCCTGTTCGATTTCTTCGACGTGGACGGGGATGCGTTTCGTGTCGTCGGTGCCGACTTCGTCAGCACGGAGACCGGCACCGGTATCGTGCACGTTGCACCGGCTTACGGCGTCGATGACCTGGCGCTCGGCCAGGAGCACGGCCTGCCCGTCATTCATGCGGTCGGGCGCGACGGCCTGTTCCTCCCGGAGATCGAGCCGGTTGCCGGCCTGTTCTTCAAGGATGCGGACAAGCCGCTGATCCGCATCCTCAGGGAGCGCGGCCTGATGCTCCGTGCCGAGCGCCACCGGCACAGCTACCCGTTCGGTTGGCGCACGGGTGACCCGATCATCTATTACGCGAAGAATGCCTGGTATATCCGCACTTCCGCCTACCGCGAGCGCATGGTTGAACTCAACAAGACAATCAAGTGGGTGCCGGAGACGATTCGCGATGGCCGCTTCGGCAACTGGCTGGAGAACAACGTGGACTGGGCGTTGTCGCGCGAGCGTTTCTGGGGCACGCCGTTGCCGGTGTGGACCGACTCGGCTGGCAGCTACATCTGTGTCGGATCGATCGCCGAGCTCGAGGCACTGACGGGGCGCGAGCTGTCGGAGCTCGACCTGCACCGGCCGGCTGTCGACGAGGTCACTTTCGAAAAAGACGGCAAGACCTGGCAGCGCGTACCCGAAGTGATCGACTGCTGGTTCGATTCCGGCGCCATGTCTTATGCGCAGTGGCATTACCCGTTCGAGAACCGCAAGCGCTTCGCAGAGCGCTTTCCGGCCGACTACATCTGCGAGGCTATCGACCAGACTCGCGGCTGGTTCTATACGCTGCACGCCATCGCGACGCTGGTCTCCGACAGCGTCGCTTTCAGGAATTGCATCTGCCTGAACCTGATCGTCGATAAAAACGGCAAGAAGATGTCGAAGTCGCTCGGCAACATCGTCAACCCCTACGACGTCTTCGACACGGTCGGCGCCGATGCGCTGCGCTGGTATTTCCTGGCGCGGCTCAGTCCCGAACTCCTGAAGCGAATTTCCGTGGAGATCGTCCAGGACGTTGCGAGTTCGTTCATCAACACGTTTTGGAATATCTACGGTTTTTTCGTGCTCTATGCGCGCATCGACGACGTCGATCTGGGCCAGGATTTTCCCGTTGCCGAGCGGCCGGAGATCGATCGCTGGGTACTGGCGCTCCTGAACCGGACGATTCGTACCTGTACCGATGCACTCGATGATTTCGACGCAAAACGCGCGGGCGACGCAATCGAGTCGTTTGTCGACCAGCTCAGCAACTGGTATGTACGGCGCAACCGCCGCCGCTTCTGGAAGTCGACGGACCCGGAGGACAAGCGGGCTGCCTACCTGACGCTTTATGAATGTCTGGATGGTGTGCACCGGCTGATGGCGCCGTTCGTGCCGTTCATTGCAGAGCATGTCTACCAGAACCTGGTACGTAGCATTAACCGCGATGCGCCACTCAGCGTGCATATGAGCAAGTGGCCCGAGGCCAAACCGGCCCGCGACGACGCGGGCTTGCTGCGTGACATCGGCGTCGTGCAAAAAGTCGTCGGCCTGGCACGTGCGGCGCGTGGCCAGTCCGGTCTGCGCACCCGCCAGCCTTTGTCGCGTCTGCTGGTCCGTGTGCCGGACGATGCCGCGATGGCCGCACTCCAAAGCCACCGGGAACAGGTGCTGGAGGAACTGAATGTCAAGGAGATGGAGTTCATCGCCCGGGATGCGGGCCTCGTCAACTATCGCATCAAGCCCAACCTGCCGAAGCTCGGCAAGGAATACGGCAAACTGGTGCCGCAGATCAGGCAAGCCCTCGAGCGGGCCGATGGTGCGCAAATCGCTGGCGCCGCGCACCGCGGCGAGACTTTCGATATCGAGGTGGAAGGGCAGACTTTGTCACTCGGTGCTGAAGACGTGCTGGTCGAGACGAGTTCCGCAGAAGGCTATGCCTGTGGCGAGGAGGGTGGCTTCCTGACCGCCCTGGACACAACCCTGAACGACGACCTGATCCGCGAAGGCGTCGCGAGGGAGCTCATACGAACGGTCCAGGAGGCACGCAAACAGGCCGGGCTGGCGGTCTCCGATCGGATCGTGCTGGGTATTTCCGGGTCCGACGGCGTGCTGGCCGCACTGGACGCGTTCCGTGGCCATCTTATGTCAGAAACGCTGGCCACCGACTGGCAGGTCGGGCAGAGGGACCCGTTGTGGCGGGAGGAGCGCAGTCTCGACGCTTTGCGCTGGACGATCGAGATCAGCCGCCGTTGAACGAAATAATCAGTTGCGGGACATTCCGTATATCTGGTATAAGAAAGCGACGCAGGTATTTGATACCACTGGAGTAGATAGCACATCGGCGGGCGCCGCCCGCAGGCAGTTGAGAGCGCCAGGCTCCAGGTGCGCAAGAAGCCGCTATGAGAGGAAAAAAGCGGCGAACGAAAAATAAGAACTCTGGAGTGGAAATGTCCAACCACGTCGACCGGTTCTACGCCGCTGTCTCGGTGATCGCCGGCCATGGCAACATGAAACAGCGACTCGTGTGCGCATTCGAGGAACACCTCGCCATCATCGAAAACGACGAACTCCCGCGTGCTGTTCGCGGAGATTTCGCAAAATTACGCGGTCTGATGAGTGGCGTCGAACCATTGAATGGCGAAGGTCATATTCGCGCCACCGTCCGCAAGATGTCGGTCGCCGAAGCCGAGGAATGTTCGCACAGGATGCTGGATATTTATGTCGAGCTCGTGCGGCTGCATGGCGAACTACCTGATACAGCGCCAATTTCGATCGGCGAACCGCCGCGGGTACCCCCGTTCCTGATCAGAACCTCAATTCCTGATCGGATAATAAATATAGGTAATCAGGCCTGATGCGTCGGTCCGGCCGGGTTCGCTGACGTACGATTCCCAGGTATTCCCGTTTCTCTTAATACCGCTGGCCGCCAGGTAGGCGGCGATCTTTTCGTGGGTGTCGCCGAGTCTTGCATAAGAACCTCGGTGTATTGCCCGAATGACCGGGCCTTCATAGGTCTTGCCAATCCTGACCCGGGTTCCCGCGCGCGGCGTATCTTGCGTGATCCCCCGCACCGGGATGGCGGCATCGAACGTGAGCTCCGATCCGGAAAAACGACGCGTAATGGAGATGGGTGCGCCGGCCTCGGTCAGCCCGTGTGCGTCGATAAAACCCAGGATGTCGAAAAACGAATCACTCATTGCCGCGGACAACGCTGCCGCCTGCGGGCGACTTGTTGTCGTCAGGTAGGCGATGTCCTGTGCCTGTACGTAAATCTTCTCCACCTGCAGGTCGCTGAAATCGGCGCGAGGCAGGCTCTCGGCCATATCGTCGAGTTGCAGCAGATGCTCCTCGAGTCGCGGACCTTCAACATAATCCAGCAGCAGGCCGAAGTAGCGGCCGGCAAGATTGAAGCCGTAGTGGCGCTCGCGCGCCCAGGTGATCCTGGTTCCGCCGCCGGCGGCCGCGAATTGAATGATGTTGCGCGTTGGTCTGCCGTTACCCGCCACTGCCTCGATGACAATACGCTCGAACGGCACGCTCTCGACGATCGTTTGCCTCCCCTGGCCGATGATCCGTCCCTTCCAGCCGATCGATGCACCAACTCCGGTCGCTGGCCCCGAGATGTCGAGTCTGGCGTTCGGATCGTCTGCGGTAAACGGTGCCCACTCGTCAATCTGTCGGAAATCGTTGACGAGCGTGAATACGGTTGCCGGACGTGCGTCGATCAATACATCCCTCACGAAGCGTTCGCGCGACGGTAGCAGGATGCCGATCGCGACCAGCAATAGTGCGAAACGCAAGGTCCGGTGCCAGGCTCGGTTCATCGGGGAATCATTAGAGACCTTCGCGGCCAAGTCAATCAGGCGCGTTGTGTAATAATCGTTGCTTCCCGGAACACCGAGCCCTCGAACAATGACCATGAATCGTATCTGCGCCATCGCTTTGCTCCTGCTAGCTGCCTGCAGCGGTCCCGACCCTGAACAATCGACGGTGACGGCAGCAAATAAAACGGAGGTAGCGGCAATCGGCGCGGCCAGGCCAGGCATCTATGCCGAGTTCACGCTCGTCAGCGACCTCAGCCGCTTCAGCAACGAGCAGCAACAAATGCTGGTGCTGCTGATCGAGGCTTCGCAGGTCATGGACGAGCTTTTCTGGCGGCAGGCCTATGGCGATGACTACCAGGCATGGCTGGCGTCGATCAACGTCGATGCTGAACGCCGCTTCGCTGTACTCAACTACGGGCCCTGGGACCGCCTCAATAACGACGCACCATTTATGCCGGGTGTCGGCGAGAAACCGCTGGGCGCTCGATTCTATCCGCAAGACATGACGAAGGAGGAGTTCGAGGCAGCCGACCTGACGGGCAAGGACGGACTCTATGGCTTCATACGGCGTGACGCAGCGCACAGGCTCACGGTGGTTCCTTTTCATGTCGAGTTTGCCGTGCAACTGGAGCGGGCGGCCATGCTCCTGCGGCAGGCTGCGGCGCTGGCAGGAGACGCGGGATTTGCCAACTACCTGCGGCTGCGCGCCGATGCCCTGGTGACGGATGATTACCAGGCGAGTGATTTCGCCTGGATGGAAGTCAAGTCCAACCCGATCGATCTGGTCATCGGTGCGATCGAGACCTACGAGGACCGGCTTTTTGGCTACAAGGCGGCGTACGAGGCATACGTCCTGATCAAGGATCGGGAATGGAGCGAACGCCTGTCGAAATTCACGGCGTTCCTGCCGGAGTTGCAACGCGGACTGCCGGTCGATGAGGCCTATAAAGCGGAAACGCCGGGCACGGATTCCGACCTGAATGCCTATGACGTGATCTACTACGCCGGTAACGCCAATGCCGGTGCCAAGACCATCGCCATCAACCTGCCGAATGATGAGGAAGTGCAGCTCGCGAAAGGTACGAGAAGGTTGCAGCTGAAGAATGCGATGCAGGCCAAGTTCGAAAAGATCATGGAACCGATCTCGGCAATCCTCATCGACGAGGATCAGCGCGAGCATGTCACCTTTGACGCATTCTTTGCCAACACCATGTTCCACGAAATTGCGCACGGTCTCGGCATCAAGAACACGATCAATGGCAAGGGCACGGTGCGCAGCGCCTTGCGCGATGTCGCCTCCAGCATGGAAGAGGGTAAGGCCGACATCCTCGGGCTTTACATGATTACCAGACTGCATGAGGCGGGAGAACTGGGCGACTCGAACCTGTACGACAACTATGTGACTTTCCTGGCCGGTATCTTTCGTTCCGTCAGGTTCGGCGCAAGCGATGCACACGGCAAAGCCAATATGCTTCGCTTCAATTACTTCGCGGAGCACGGCGCATTCGTCCGCGATGTCGAGAAAGGCACTTACCGCATCGATTTCGACCGCATGCAGGATGCCATGTCGTCATTGTCGAAGCTGCTGCTCACCTTGCAGGGCGATGGCGACTACGAGGGCGCGTCGACGCTGACCAACGAGAAAGGCGTCATCGGCGAGCAGCTGCAGACAGACCTCGAGCGGTTGACCGATGCCGACATCCCGGTCGACATAGTCTTCAGCCAAGGGCTTGTAGAACTGGGACTGGGGCAGTAAGAGTGCGTCTCCCTCTTGTACATTACTCTGCCTGAATCCGGCAGCGTCTCCTGCCGGCTGCTTTGAACTTGTCTCGCAAATACGCAACCGGTTCCTTGGCATCCTTGTCTGGACGACAGGCAAAGAGAGCGTAGAAAATGCCCCTGGCGAGGCTGATTTCCTGAGGCGCGACCAACCTCATTTTAGCCGGCCCAGGCAATAATCCGGAATCTCCAGAAGCACATTTTTCCTGCCAAAATGTGCCCTCTAAGAGCCGGAATTCCGTGTTAATGTGCTACAATCCAAAGAAATTCAGTCACTTACGTAGACATCAAGTGGTCCGACCCCTCTGCCAGATTGCCCTACCTTCGAATTCGGCTCACTGTCCCCCTGATGCAAGATCCTGTTTGTCGAGACGGGCGGTCCTGTTGCCGAACAATGTCGTCAGCCACAGGGCATCGGCCATCTCGTAGACGCCGGTGAGGGGGGGCAGCTGTGCGCTCGTATCCTGCAGGTCCATCAGCACTTCGCCGTCCGCGTCGATCGCGATGACGTGTGAGGAGGGTACGGCTTGCGGCCGTAACGCGGCCGGTAGCCTTTGCACCAGTTTGCGCAGCCAGGGCTTTCCCGAGATGTCGTCCAGCAACGGATTGCGCGGCGCGACGAGCCCTACCCAGAATCTGCCGTTCAGGCCATTGTTGATGTTGTCGGGGAAGCCGGGGAGGTTGTCGATGATGACTTCCGTGTGGCCAACGTCTGCTCCCGCAAGCCAGTATCTCAGCACCCTGTAGCTGCCGGTCTCGTTGATGGCAAGGAATCGCTGGTCTTCGCTCATGGCGACACCATTGGCGAAATTCAGGCCGGCGATAAGCAGGCTGGTCTCACCCGTGGCGGGGTCATAACGGAATATCCGGCCGTGTCCGCCATGCTCCATGATGTCGAGCAGGCTCGCGCTGTATGTGCTGCCCGTTTTCATGACGCCGAATTTGCTGCTGGCATCGGAGAAGTAAATCATGCCGTCGGCCGCCACCGCGACGTCGTCGGCGTAAGCGATCGGTTCGCGCGCATAGGAATCCGTAAGTCGTTCAACCGTACCGTCGGGCGCGATCCGTTGCAGACCGAGGTAGCCGTTTGCGACAAGCAGCCTGCCGGCGTCGTCAAATTCCAGGCCGAGTGGCCGGCCACCGGTGTCGGCAAATTCCTCAATACCGGTGCCGTCGGGCCTGAAGCGAATGACCTTGCCGTCGGCAGTGCCAGTGTATACCAGGCCGTCCGGCCCGCCGGCGATGTCTTCCGGACCCTCATGAGTACCAAGGTCAACGGGTTTCGCTCGACGCAGGCGCTCATTCGACTCGAACACGCCGACCAGGCCCTCGTCCACCGGTGCTTCCCAGGCGACCGGGTCGATCGGCACGGGCCAGAAGAACAGATACATGAGCAGCAGGGCCAGGATGCCCGCAAGTATTCCGCTGATCCGTCGCAATCGGCGCACTGGCTCAGAGGTTCTTGCCGATCATGGCGAGGAATTCCGCACGGGTTCTCGCATCCTTGCGAAATGCACCGAGCATCTGGCTCGTGACCATTGACACGCCGGACTTGTGAATGCCGCGCGTCGTCATGCACTGGTGGGTGGCGTCAATAATGACACCGACGCCACGGGGCATCAGCACGTCGCTGATGCAGTTCGCGATCTGCGCGGTCATCTTTTCCTGTACCTGGAAACGTCTCGCGAACGACTCAACGACGCGCGCGAGCTTGCTGATACCGACGACCTTGTTACCGGGGAGGTAGCCGACGTGTGCGACGCCGATGATGGGGGCCATGTGGTGTTCGCAATGCGATTCGAAGGAGATGTCGCGTAGCACGATAATCTCGTCGTAGCCATCGACCTCTTCGAACGTACGTTCGAGAAACCGGATCGGGTCCTCGGCGTAGCCGCTGAACCAGTCTTCATAAGCGGACGCAACTCGTGCGGGTGTATCGACCAACCCCTCGCGGCGCGGATCTTCGCCCGCCCACAGCAGCAAGGTCTCTATCGCTTGCTCGGCCTTTTGCCGGCTGGGACGGCGTCGCATCGATTTCTTTCCGGGTCTTTTCGCCAATGGTCTTCTTGTGTTTTGTGTCGACGGGCTTGAGGATAGCAGAAGCGAGCCGGGGCAGTCGCCGTGCAGCCGCGTCGACTCGTCCGGGAATGCCGGTGTCAGCCGGCTTTTGCGGCAACGCCGATGGGGCAGGTAATACCGGTGCCGCCGAGGCCGCAATAGCCATTCGGGTTTTTGGCAAGGTATTGCTGGTGATAGTCCTCGGCATAGCAGAGTTTTTCCAACGGAACGATCTCCGTGGTGATCTGCCCATAGCCGGCGCCGCTCAGTTTTCGCTGGTACGCCTCGCGGGAGGCGTTCGCTGCCACCGCCTGTTCGCGGGACGTGGTTATGATGATCGAACGATATTGTGTGCCCATGTCGTTTCCCTGCCGATTGCCCTGGGTAGGGTCGTGGTTTTCCCAGAACAGGGCCAGCAATTCGTCATAGGTGACTTTCATCGGGTCAAAGATGACCAGCACGACTTCGGCATGCCCGGTTGTGTTTGAGCAGACCTGCTGATAGGTGGCGTCGGCGACGTTGCCGCCGGCATAGCCGACCGCGGTCGTATATACGCCGGGGGTTTCCCAGAAGCGCCGTTCGGCGCCCCAGAAACAACCCGAGCCGAACACGGCTTTTTGCAGGCCATCAGGAAAGGGTTCGGCCAACGGAGTGCCATTGACGAAATGCGTTTCGGGAATATTCATTGGCTCACCCTGCGGCGTGGGCGGCCGCAACTGCGAAGTAGTGATGGCCGGAGCGCGGGCGGTATACGACGCCTTCCGAACTGATAAAGTTGATCGGAATCGATTGCGTTCGCGCACCCCGGGTCGCATGGTATACCGCAAAGTGGAGATGCGGCATGGTCGTGTGTCCAGTGTTGCCGGACAAGCCGATTTCCTGGCCGGCGATGATTTTGTCTCCAACCTCGACCAGCGCGCCGTTTTTCTGCAAGTGATAATACTCGCCGGTTGTGCCGTCCTCGTGCATGATGACGATGAAATTGGCAAACTCGCCGCAGCCATCGTCCCAGCAGCCCTTGTCGTACGATTCGACCACGCGCGCGACGATGCCGCCGCGGGCGGCGTGAACCGGCGTGCCGACCGGCATCATGAAGTCGACCGCGTATTGCTCGCTGCCGTGATGGCTGAACCTTGAGCCAAAGCCCTGCAGCACACGGTAGCTTCTGCCATCGGCGTAAGGCAGCCGGTAAAGGTGGTCGTCGTCATGCACGGCGTTCGTGTCACCGATCGTCCACGAACACCAGATCCACATGTTTTCGCCGCTGGCCTCATCATCCCCTGGCATGAGCAATATGCGTTCGGTCTGCCGGCCCTCGAGTGTCCCCCTGACGGTCTTCCGGCCGTTCGCCAACGCGTCGGATCGTACCCGCAGGGAATAGGTGATCGGGAATTGCTGGAGATTGGTCGCGCGAAGTTCGATTGTGCCGCCATCCTGAATCCTGTCGATCGTCAGCCAGTCGTCGGCGCAGCGGGCTGACGCCGGTTTTTGGCCCAGGAGGACTGCGCATGCAAACAGCGCCAGCCACAGCAGGCGATAGCGGGAATGGCGGGAACTGCTCGTCATTTCTCGTTGCTGGCAGGATCGGCCGGTGCAGAATCGGCCTGCATCTTGCCCTCATTCTTTAGCTTCGCCAGATCGGTCGGACGGTAAAAGAATTCGTGTGTATAGATCATGCCCGGCGTGGCTGCCATCTTCCCGTCCACGATGCGGGGCCGGTAGACCAGCCTCCGCAGACTACGGCCAACGGCTTCGTCGAATTCGGTAATCTCGCTCGGCTGGGTTTCGATGTGCACAAGATCGGTCACCCTGCCGGACGGTGATACGGTGAAGCTGAAACTCATCGTCCCCGTGTCGAAGTTGTCCGGTGGGCGCTCGCCGGTATCTGTTTTAAGGCTGTTGTAGTACCTGGGTGGGTAGACTTTTTGCAAAAGCCTGACCTTTTCCAGGTTATTCCTGCGCGCTTTGAGGCGTACCGGGTCGTCGCCTGCCGTTAGCAATGCCCAGGCCTCGGCATAAACCCTGGACGCCCGGTTCGGTCTGCCCGACAGTATGTAGTAGTCGCCCAGGGCGAGGATGGTGCCCTCCTGCAGCTGCCAGGTCGAATCCGGGTTTTCCTGCGCGATACGATAGGCGCGCTTCAGGTAAGTCTCCCCGGAACCGGGCGATACCTCAGGCTGGTAGTCGAATTCCACCGGCGCGACGAAGAGGAACGATCTACCGAGATTCGTCAGTGGCCCGATCAGTTCGATACCGGTCTTGCCGTAGTGCCGTTCCGAGATATTGATGACCTGCCGCCAGGTGCTGCGTTCCCTGGTATATCGTTGCAAGCGATGTTGCCACTGCGCTCTTTCCGTCAGCGCCGGAATCATGTCGAGACTCAGCGGATCGATATTGCGAGACTGGACCGCAAAGATGTGCTCCTGTACTTGCGTCGCCTTTTTGAAATCTTCCTGGGAAAGGTACAACTCCGCCATCGACTCGAGGATCTTGACCTGGCCGTGATTATGCGGCCCGTAATTGACGTGAGTGACGTGAACTGCGCGCTGGAAGGATTTGTTCGCGAGGTCGGGCCGGCCAATAGCGGCCTGCGTCGCCGCGAGTCCCCGGAGCGGGTTAACCAATGCCTCGCTGAGGTTATCGTCAATGCGTTCGATGATGTCGATCGATGCCAGGAAGTTGCGCATCGCAGTCTCATAATCACCGTTATTGTGTTGTGCGATGCCAAGGTTCGTGAGTGCTTTCGCCGAATCATGGCTGTCCAGCCCGTTGAGCTTGATGGACAGTTCAACGACGCGTTTCGCCAGCGTGTCGGCTTCCGGGTAATCCTTGTTGTTCAGCGCTTCCCGGTATGATTGGAACAGGCGCTGCAACTCCCTTGCCTGGACTTCGCGATCCGGCGGGGGTTCGACCGAGTCATCGCCTTCGTCGTTTTTGATGAGGTGATAGCTTTGCGTGGCTTCGTCAAAGACGAGGTCTTCAAACTGGTCGTCCGTGATCGCCTCGTCGCTGACGCCCCGTAGCACATCGAGTTGAATGGTTTCGAGCTTCTCCTCTGCGTTGCCCTCGTCACTCGTTTGCGAAAATACCGCGGGGGCGGCGCCGAGGCAGGCAAGCGTTGTCGGGATAATCAGGAGTCTGGAGAGGATGGCAATGCGCATAATCAACCGGTCGGGATCGGACTACTTTTAAGACTTCCGCGCTGATGAATAGTTCTTGTGCCAACTATACATGATCGACCGAAATCCAGAGCGGTTCGTGCGGTGCTATCACGCCGTGGCGGCCGCCGCCGGGTTCCCCTTTGAGGCATGCCAGGATTCAGCAAGTGCTGTATGAATATACATACAGCCTTTTGTGGAGGCGGGCGTTGGCTA
>Ga0114931_10010146_pt1 | contig 11231 bp, 9 predicted proteins | sample 2SBtaG_FD_89579 | JGI IMG/M metagenome (GOLD analysis project Ga0114931, IMG submission 89579) | Deep subsurface microbial communities from Kolumbo volcano to uncover new lineages of life (NeLLi) - 2SBTROV14_V59a metaG | ecosystem: Environmental > Aquatic > Marine > Volcanic | place: Kolumbo...
AGCCTGTGGAACGGGCTCAAGGGCCTGCGCAAGGACAACACCGGCTACGACCTCAAGCAGATCTTCCTGGGCGCGGAGGGAACGCTCGGCGTCATCACCGCCGCCGTGCTCAAGCTGTTCCCGCGCCCGCGCGACGTGCAAACCGCGTTCGCGGGCGTGCCCTCGGTCGCGGCGGCGGTCGAGCTGTTCGCCCGCGCCCGCGCCGCCAGCGGCGAGGCGGTCAGCGCCTGCGAGATCATGCCGCGCATCGGCCTCGACTTCGTGCTGCGCCACATTCCCGACACCCGCGACCCGCTCGCCGGATCGCATGCCTATTACGTCCTGATCGAGCTTTCGGGCTTCTCGCCCGGGGCGGCGCTGCGCGAGACCCTCGAGGACCTGCTGGGCGCGACCCTCGATGCCGGCGTCGTCGAGGACGCGACCATCGCCGCCGACGCGGCCCAGGCCCAGGCGTTCTGGCGGCTGCGCGAAAGCCTGTCCGAGGCCCAGCGCCCCGAAGGCGGCAGCATCAAGCACGACATCGCGGTGCCGCTGTCGCGGGTCGCCGATTTCATCGCCGAGGCCGACGCCGCGGTCGGCGCCGCGCTGCCCGGCATCCGCCCGGTCGCCTTCGGCCATCTCGGCGACGGCAACATCCACTACAACCTGAGCCAGCCCCCGGGCATGGATCGCGACGCCTACCTCGCTCGCTGGGACGACTTCAACCGCATCGTCCACGACATCGCCATGCGGATGGGCGGCAGCTTCAGCGCCGAGCACGGCATCGGCCGGCTGCGGCGTGGCGAGCTCGTCCACTACAAATCGGCGGTCGAGGTCGCGATGATGCGCCGGCTCAAGGCCGCCTTCGACCCCCAGGGGATCATGAACCCCGGCAAGATCGTGGAGGAAACGGAGGAATGACCGAGTATATCGCCCCGGTTCGCGACCTGCGCTTCGCCTTGTGCGAGCTCGACGGCTTCGAAGCATTGCGCGCGCTGCCCGCCTTCGCCGAGGCGACGCCCGAGCTGGTCGAGCAGGTGCTCGACGAGGCCGGCCGCCTCGCCGCGCGCGAAATCGCGCCGTTCAACCGGTCGGGCGACGAGGAAGGCGCGCATTTCGAGAACGGCGTCGTGCGCGCCGCCGAGGGCTTCGCCGACGCCTATCGCCGCTTCGTCGAGGGTGGCTGGGCGGGGCTCGACCTCGAGCCCGAGCACGGCGGTCAGGGGCTGCCCCGCGCGCTCGCGACCGCGACCGGCGAGATGTGGAACGCCGCCAACATGGCCTTCGCGCTTTGCCCGCTGCTGACCCATGGCGCGGCCGAGCTGATCGGTCGCCACGGCAACGCCGAGCAGAAGGCGCTCTATGGCGAAAAGCTGGTCTCGGGCGAATGGACCGGAACCATGTGCATGACCGAGCCCCAGGCGGGGTCCGACGTGGGCGCGGCGCGCACCCGGGCGCGGCCCGAGAACGGCCATTACCGGCTTTCGGGCACCAAGATCTTCATCACCTACGGCGATCACGACATGGCCGAGAACATCGTCCATCTGGTGCTCGCCCGCACCCCCGGCGCGCCCGAGGGCGCGCGCGGTCTGTCGCTGTTCGTGGTGCCCAAGTTCCTGCCCGACGTCGACGGTCGGCCGGGGACGCGCAACGATATCCGCACGGTTTCGATCGAGCACAAGCTCGGGGTGCGCGCGAGCCCCACCTGCACGCTCGCCTTCGGCGACGGCGAGGGCGCGATTGGCACCCTGATCGGCGAGGAGAACCGCGGCATCCAGGCCATGTTCACGATGATGAACAGCGCCCGGCTCGCGGTCGGGCTCCAAGGCGTGGCGATCGCCGAGCGGGCGTATCAGCAGGCGCTCGCCTTCGCCCGCGAACGCCGCCAGGGGCGGCGGCTGACCGACGGCGCGCCGGCGGTCATCATCGATCATCCCGACGTGCGCCGGATGCTGATGACCATGAAGGCGCATGTCGAGGCGATGCGCGCCCTGGCGCTGCGGGTGGCGATCGACATCGACCTCGCCGCCCATCACGACGACGCCGAGACCCGGGCGCGCCGTCAGCGCCGCGTCGATCTCCTGATCCCGGTGGTCAAGGCGTATTGCAGCGATACCGGCTTCGCGGTCGCCTCGCTCGGCGTCCAGATCCACGGCGGCATGGGTTATATCGAGGAAACCGGCGCCGCCCAGCACCTGCGCGACGCGCGCATCGCCATGATCTACGAAGGCACCAACGGCATTCAGGCGCTCGACCTGGCGGGGCGCAAGCTGCTGGGCGACAAGGGGGCGGCCGCGCGCGCCTATCTCGCCGACGTCGAGGTGCTCGAGGAACAACTCGGCGCGGCCGGGCTCGACGCGATCCGCGCGCCGCTGGCCCGCGCCCGCGAAACCCTCGCCCGGGCCTCGGACTGGCTGATCGAGACCTGGGCCGGCGCGCCCGGCGACGCGGCGGCGGGAGCGAGCGATTACCTGCGGCTCTTCGGCCTCGTCGCCAGCGGCGCGATGATGGGCGAAAGCGCGCTCGCCGCCGCCCGGCGGCTCGCCGAGGGCGGCGCGGACGACGCCTTCTACCACGCCAAGCTCGCGACCGCGCGCTTCCATGCCGCGACCATCCTACCCGGCGCCACGGCGCTCCTCGATCCGATCCGGGCGGGAAGCGATGGGCTCGACGCCCTGGACTGAGCGTCCGATTTATCGGCCCGCCGGCGTCAACTCTCGTCGCTGTTGCTATCGCGGTAGCGCCAAGCCTGGGTGCGGCGGAGGATGCCGCGCGTCATCAGCCCGTGCAGCAGGCGCACGGCCGCGGCCGTGTAGACGATCATCATCGCCATCGCCGCCGCCGGCGCGATATCGCCCGCGTCGTCCATGTTGAGGACCGCGACCGAGGCGAGCGTGGCGTCGGTCGAATAGAGGAACACCACCGCCGAGACCGTCGTCATCGCGTTGACGAACAGATAGATCGAGATGTCGAGGATCGCCGGCAGGCAGACCGGCACCGTCACCCGCGTGAAGGTGCGATAGAACGGCACCTTGAGCGAAGCCGAGACCGATTCGAACTCGGCGTCCATCTGCTTGAGCGCGGTCACCGCGGTCAAATGGCTCACGGTGTAGAAATGCGCGACCGTGCACAGCACCAGGATCGCCATGGTGCCGTAGATGAAGTTGAGCGGGTTGTCGGGGTGGTTGAAGAAGAAGATGTAGGACAGGCCCAGCACCATCCCCGGCACGGCGAGCGGCAGGATCGCGAGGAAATGGATGATCGTGCGCCCGCGGTCGAACCCCCGTCCCTTCTCGACCAGATAGGCCGTGAAGAAGATGAACACTGTCCCGATGACGGCGGTATAGATCGCCATGCGGATCGAGTTGTAATAGGCGTCCCAGCCGCCGCCATCCATGATGTCGAACTGGTAGTTGCTGAACCCGAGCGAGAGGTTGTACGGCCAGAACGCGACGAAGGAGGCATAGGCCGCAACCCCCAGGATGCCGAGGATGAACACCGACAAAAGAATGCAGAACCCCAGCATCAGCCCGTCGCGGAGCTTATCGGGCTTGGGCTCGTAGGGAACCGCGCGCGCGGTCAGGAGCGCGACCTGCTTGCGCTGCACGATCCGGTCGACGACGAAGGCGAGCACCGCCGGAATCAGCAGCACCACGCTGACCACCGCGCCCATCTCGAAGTTCTGCTGGCCGATCACCTGCTTGTAGATGTCGGTCGCGAGCACGTTGTACTGGCCGCCGATCACCTTGGGCACGCCGAAATCGGTGATCACCAGCGTGAACACCACGAAGATCGCGCTGATGATGCCGTATTTCGCCCCTGGCAGAGTGACCGTGAAGAAGGTGCGCATCTTGCTGGTGCCGAGCGCGGCGGCGGCCTCGTAAAGCCGCCCGTCGGCAATCGAAAGCGCGGTGGTCATGATGATCATCGCGTGCGGAAAGGTCCAGAACGAGGCGCCGATGACGATCCCGATCGGCCCGTAGATGCTGTTCCCCATCAGCGCGCCCTTGATCATGCCCTGGTTGCCGAACAAATAGATCAGGCTGATCGCGGGCAGTAGCGACGGCGCCAGGATCGGCACCAGCGCGACGGTCTTGAAGACGCTCTTGAACGGGATGCAGGTTCGGGTCAGGGCATAGGCGCCGAGAAACGCGAGCGTGATCACGATGACGGTCGCGACCACCGAGATCGTTAACGAGTTCTGGATTGAATAAAACAACGCCGGCGTATCGACGTATTCAGCGTAGTTCGCAAGTCCGATGAAGTTCCCGTCGTGGTCCTCGAAGCTCTTCGAGAGCATCGAGTAGAGCGGCAGCACGAGGACGACGAACAGCGCCACCGACACCAGCACCATGGCGCCGCGCATGAGCCAGTCGTCGCGGCCGAGCTTCGGCCGAATGCGCCCGCCCGCGAGCGCGACGCTATCGGTGGGAGTCGTGGCGGTCATTGCCCGGCCGGGAAAATATGGATGCGCCCGGGCGGCAAGGCGATCCTGAGCGTCGTCTCGGGCGCGATGCCGAGGTCGCGCACCACGTTGATCGAGAAATCGGCGAACAGGGTCTGATCGCCGAGCCCGTCCTGGCCCAGCCGCGCCCGCACGAACGAGCCCTGGAACTCGATATCCTCGATGCGGACCTCGAAGCTGTTGGCCTGGCCCGGCTCGACGCCACGCACGGCGACATCCTCGGGCCGGAAGGAGACGGTCACCACCTCGTTGTTTCCGGCGGTGCCGCGTCCGGCGCAATCGAGCTCGATCTCGCCGACCCGAACCCGTCCCCCGCCAAGCGCGGTCGCCGACAGGAAGTTCATGGTGCCGATGAAGTCGGCGACGAAGGCATTGGCGGGCTCGCGATAAATCTCGACCGGCGTGCCGATTTGCTCGATCACGCCGCGATTCATAACGACGATGCGATCCGCCATGGTCAGCGCCTCTTCCTGGTCATGGGTGACCATGACGGTGGTCACGCCGAGGCGGCGCTGAAGTTCGCGAATTTCGTGGCGCAGATGAATGCGCACCCGGGCATCGAGCGCCGAGAGCGGCTCGTCGAGCAGCAGAAGCCCGGGCGAGGTGGCGAGCGCGCGAGCGAGCGCGACCCGCTGCTGCTGACCGCCGGAAAGCTGGGCCGGGTATTTCCGCTCCTCGCCCTCGAGGCCGACCAGCGCGATCAGCTCGGCGACCCGCTCGTCGATCGCCGCGCGATTCATGTGCCGGTTCTCGAGCCCGTAGGCGATGTTCTTGTAGATCGTGAGGTTGGGAAACAGCGCGTAGGACTGGAACACGATGCCGAAATCGAGCTGATCGGGTGGCAACGCCGAGATATCGCGCCCCGCCTGCTCGATTTGGCCGGCGGTCTGGAGATCGAGCCCGGCGATCGCGCGCAACAGCGTCGTCTTGCCACAGCCCGACGGGCCGAGGAAACAGATCAGCTCGCCTTCGAAGATATCGAACGATACCTCGCGCAGCGCCGTGAACGAGCCGAACATCTTGGTAATGCCAATGATGCGGAGGTAGGGCTCGGCTGGCGCCGAACCGGGCGTGGCGCCGTCATTTTCTACCGCCTCGCGCTGGGCTATCGCCATGAAGCGCTCCGTGATTGTGGCGTTGAATCAATCTTACCGCAAAAAAACCGTCCCGCGCGCGGAGGCCCGGCCTATTCCTCGCGGGAGCGGACCGGACCCCGTCGCGCATTACCCCTCGCCCGACCCCGCAAGAGCGCGGCGGGCAGAGACGAACAACGTCAGCTCTTGGGCTCGGACTTCGAATCGTAGCGCTTCTGCCATTCCTTGAGAATGCGCTTGCGATTCTTGGCCGCCCACTCGAAGTCGTTGTCGATCATCGCCTGTGGGATGTTGTCGGGGAAGTACTTCACGGGCTTGGCGAGCCGCTGAATGCCGATCACCGCGTAGCCCTCGTTGTACATCCTGTTGGCCTTCTCGGTGATCGACCAGTCGACCAGTTTCTTGGCCGCCTCGAGCTTCTTGGTGCCCTTGACGATCGCCGTGGCCTCCATGTCCCAGCCGATGCCTTCCTTCGGGATGATGATCTCGAGCGGCGCGCCCTTGGCCTTCGACTTGGCGCCGCGGAAGGCGAACGAGATGCCGATCGCGACCTCGCCCCGGGCCGCCTGCTTGCACGGCTTCGAGCCCGAATGCGTGTAATGGTCGATATTCTTGTGGAGCGCGTCCATGAAGGTCCAGCCGCCGCCCTCGTCGAACATCTGGAGCCAGGACGACACGTCGAGGAAGCCGGTGCCCGAGGAGTTCGGGTTGGGCATCGCGACATGGCCCTTGTAGACCGGGTTGGTCAGATCGCGCCACGACGTCGGCTTGGGCAGGTTGTACTTGGCCGCCTCGATCGTATTGAAGCAGACCGCCGCGACCCAGGCGTCCATGCCGACCCAGGCCGGGGGATTATCCTTGTCGCGGAACTTGGCGTCGATCTTGTCGAGCCCCTTGGGCGCGTAAGGCAGGAGCATGCCCTCGCTCTTCATCAGAAGAAGGCTGGTCGCGGCCAGGCCCCAGATCACGTCGGCCTTGGGATTGTTCTTCTCGGCCAGCAGCTTGGCGGTGATGATACCGGTCGAATCACGCACCCATTTGATCTGGATATCGGGATAGTCCTCGTTGAAACGGGCGGCATACTTCTTGAGATCCTCCGCCTCGACCGCGGTGTACACGGTCAGGCTTTCGGCGCTCGCGGGGGTCCCCGCCAGGCCGAGCGACCACGCCCCCACCGCCGCCGCGGCGAGAAGGTGGAGCGGAAGCCGTTTGAACGTCTTCTCCTTCATCGAACGTCTCTCCCTGTCTGTTTCATCGAAGGCAACCCCGCCCTCGAACCCCATGCCGTCACATGCCTTGGCCCGGACCGTTCACCGACCCGGGTACTCTTCGCTTCGACCCGGCGCCCGTCTTCTTCGGTCCACAAGACCGTCCGCGGGCGTCGAATGCGCCCCGAGACAAGGCAATATAAGGGCCGTATATGATAAGACGATGTCACAGTGGCGCAAGCGCGACAAGTCTCGATGATTTCTCACCCCCGATCCACCGGGCGACGCGATTAACAGTTGCGGGCGGCTGGTGTATTCTGGCGTTGCCTGAAAGGGACTTTTCTGCGATTGTCCGCGCCTTTCGATTTTGCCGCTCCCGGGCGAGACGGTCCCGGAGCGAGATGACCCACGGCCAAGCCGCCAAGACAAAAGGAGGGACGCGATGACGAGCGGTATCGCTGCGAAACTCGCCACGGTGTCTAACTCCGGCTCCGGCGCCAATTCCGGTTCCGGCCGGATGCGGCACGAAGCGCTGGAAAGCTGGGCCGAGGGCCGGATAAACCCGGGGGCGCGGGCGCGCGTTTCCAAGACCGATGCCCGCGCCGACCCCTACGCCGCCGACGACTATTTTCGCGCCCGCGGGGATCTGCGCTTCGCCGGCCGTCACCTGCTGATCGATCTGTGGGGCGCGCGCCGCCTCGACGACCTCGACCTCGCCGAGGCGACGTTGCGCGAGGCGGTCGCGGCGGTCGGCGCGACGCTGCTGCACGTCCACGTCCACCACTTCACGCCCAACCACGGCATCTCGGGCGTGGCGGTGCTCGCGGAATCGCATATCAGCGTCCATACCTGGCCCGAGGCGCGCTACGCGGCGCTCGACGTGTTCGTCTGCGGCGATTGCAACCCCTATGCGGCGATCCCGGTGCTGCGGCGCGCCTGGACCCCGGAACGGGTCCAGCTCGCCGAGCATTTGCGCGGGCTCACGGCATGATTCGCTTCGAGGAGACGGACAGCGAGGCGGCCAACATCTCGCTGTCCGTCGATCGCGCGATCCATACCGGCAAGACACCGTTTCAGAAGGTCGAATTGTTCGAGAACGCGGCCTTCGGGCGGGTGCTCGCGCTCGATGGCATCGTCCAGACGACCGAGCGCGACGAGTTCGCCTATCACGAGATGCTGGTCCATCCGCCGATCCTCGCCCATGGCGCGGTCAAGCGGGTTCTGGTGATCGGTGGCGGCGACGGCGGCGCGATCGAGGAGCTGCTCAAGCACCCGGTCGAAGCCGTCACCATGGTCGAAATCGACGCCGAGATCGTCGCGCTGTGCCGCGCGCATCTGCCGATGATCTGCGGCCGGGCGTTCGAGGACCCGAGGCTCGATCTGATCATCGGCGACGGGCTGCGCTTCGTCGCAGAAACCGAGAAGCGCTTTGATCTGATCCTGGTCGATTCGACCGAGCCCGTCGGCCCCGGCGCGGTGCTGTTCGAGACCCCGTTCTATGCCGACTGCCGGCGCTGCCTCGCTCCGGGCGGCATCCTGATCACCCAGAACGCGGTGCCGTTCCTGCAACGCGACGTGGCGGCCAACGCCTGCGCCCGGCTCAAGCCGCTGTTCGCCGACGTGGCGCTCTATCTCGCCGCCGTGCCGAGCTTCCTCGGCGGCTTCATGACCTTCGCCTGGGCGAGCGACGAGCCGGCCCACCGCGCGGTCGGGCGCCAGACCCTGGCCGAGCGATTGGCGGCCGCGAAGATCGAGACGCGCTATTACACCGCCGAGGTCCACCAAGCGGCGTTCGCCCTGCCGCCCTATATCGCCGCCTCTCTGGGCTGACACCAACGCGCCCATGGGCTCGGGGGCTGGACCGTCAGCCGCCGAGGAGGACGGCGGTGCCGCTCGCGCTCACCATCAGCATCGAGCCGTTCTGGCCGACGACCTCGTAGTCTATGTCGACCGCGACGACCGCGTCGGCGCCGAGCAACTCGGCCTCGGCGATCATGTCCTCGATCGCCGCCTCGCGGGCGTTCTTGAGCTCCTTCTCATAGGCGCCCGAGCGACCGCCGACGATGTCGCGGATATTGGCGAACAGGTCGCGAAAGATGTTTGCGCCCATGATCGCCTCGCCCGAGACGATCCCGCGATAGTCCGTGATGGCGCGCCCCTCGATGCCGGGCGTCGTGGTTACGATCATCGGTTTTCTCTCCTTGGCATCGCGAAACGCGCGCGTCAGGGCAACGCGCGGGCGGCGGCGACCAGGTTGCGCATCTTGGCGATCGCGATCTCGCGCGGCAACATGCCGAGACCGCAGTCGGGACCGACGATCAGGCGCTCGGGCTCGATATGGCCGAGCGCGTCGCGCAGCCGGGCGATGATCTCCTCGACCGCCTCGACCCGGCTTTGGGCGATCGCGGCGACGCCAAAGATCACCTTGACCCGTCCGAAGCGTTCGAGAAGCGAAAGATCGTTGTGCCGATGCGCGTCCTCGATCGAGACCGCGTCGACCACGCCCGCCTCGCCCAACGCGCCGGCGAGCGTGAAATAGGCCGCGCGGTCGGCCTTCATGAAATCGGTCTGATCGAGCTCCTCGGGGTAGCCGCAGCACATGTGCATGACGCGCGTGACCCCTTCGGGCACGCCGTGGAAGCAGCGCGCGAGGTTCTCGATCCCGAAATCGAGGGCCTTTTCGGGGTAGCGCGCGAACAAGGGCTCGTCGACCTGGATCCAGCGGCAGCCGGCCTCGGCCAGCGCGCGGATCTCGGTGTTCAGCGCGCGGGCGAGCGCCACGCCCACGGCGCGCTCGTCGCCGTAATGGGCGTCGGCGACCGAATCGGTGATCGTGAGCGGGCCGGGAACGGTGATCTTGACCGGCCGGTCGGTCGCGTCCTGGGCGATGCGCCAGTCGCGCGGCAGGAACGGCGCGTGGGCCGCGAGCGGCGCGCGGATCGTCGGCACCCGCGCGGTCCAGGCCCCGGTCCGCATCACCTTCTCGGTCAGGTTCTCGAAGTCGAAGCCGTCCATGTGACGACAGTGGTAATAGATGTAGTTGTCGCGCCGGATCTCGCCGTCGGTCGGGATGTCGATCCCGGCCTCGACCTGGTCGCGCACCGCCGCGAAGGTGCCGCGATCGAGGGTCTCCTCGAGATCGTCGTCGGCTTCGCGCAGATAGGCGGTATAGGCGCCGGTCGGGTCCTCGGCGTTCGGTCCGCCGGCGCGAAACCAGTCGGGAAGGGCGACGAAATCGGGCTTCGGATAAGCGCCGATCGTGGTCGTGAGAAGGGGCATGGCGGTGCTCCGCGGTACGGTGCTGCGGCGGGCGCGAAGTTTAGCGGATCGCCGGCCTCCGGCAAGCCCTATCCGCCGCCCGATTTCAACGCGTCGGTCACCCCGGCGACGATATCGGCGGCGAGCGCGTTCGCGTCGACGCCCGCCGAGGCGTAGTCGGCCGACCAGACCGCTTTTCCCGTTTCCACCTCGACCAGCCACGCGGCGAGATGCGCGTTCGCGCCGCTCCCCCGGGTCTCCGCCTCGAGGCGATAGCCGCCCGTCGCGCCGGCGCCCGCCGCCAGCCCGGGGCGGGCCGCGAGCGCCGCGATCACCGCCGCGCGCAAGGCCGTCGGGTCCTCCCCGCCCTCGGTCGCGGCGAAGGGCGCGACGACGATCCCCGGCGCGCCCCCGGGCGCGTCGCCGGACAGCGACGCGCGATCGAGGATGAGCGGGCGCAGGGCGAGGGCCATGAGAACGAGGAATCCCGCGACGCCGACCCATTTGAACAGCTTCGCCCGGTCGGGATGGATGCCGATCTCGCGCCGGCTCGCGCGCGAGCCGCTGTCGAACAGTACGCGATAGACCGCGACCGGCGCGGCGTGACCCAGAACGCGGCGCGGCCCGAGCTCTTCGTAGACGACGTCGAATCGCGTCCGCGCGCGCTCGAAGATCGGGGCCGAGATGCTGATGCCGCCGGGATGGGCGAGATCTTCGAGCGCGCCCGCGCCCTCGGTCGGAGCCTCGTCGGCCGCCACGTCGACGCCGATCCGCGCCCCCGCCCCGTCCCCGGCCGCCGCAAGGGCGCGCTGAATGGCGAGCGCGCATCGGACCGCCGCGACCGCGCTCGGGAGAACCGCGCGCAAGCGGCCATCGTCCGCCCCGGCCATCCGCCCGCCGTGGGAGACGACGCTGGCCTCGATCAGATCGCGCGGCTCGATCGCGCCCGGCCCGCTTGGCGCGGCATCCCGGGCGCCCCCTCGATCCGGAAACGCGATCGCGAGGATCGCTCCATTCCCATCCCCGTCCCGCCTTGCTCCCGCCGTCATGCCCCGTTTCCGCTTGTCGCTTCTTGGTGGCCGGAAGTGTACCCGGATCGCGCGCGCCGGGCAGCGGCAAAGAACATCCGGGCCAGCGCCCGCCCATGAATGGGGACAGAGCCCCTCGCGGCTTGGCAAGGGCGCGACCCCGCGATACCTTGCGCGACAAGAACAAGGCCGCCGGACC
>Ga0114931_10010148_pt1 | contig 11229 bp, 13 predicted proteins | sample 2SBtaG_FD_89579 | JGI IMG/M metagenome (GOLD analysis project Ga0114931, IMG submission 89579) | Deep subsurface microbial communities from Kolumbo volcano to uncover new lineages of life (NeLLi) - 2SBTROV14_V59a metaG | ecosystem: Environmental > Aquatic > Marine > Volcanic | place: Kolumbo...
ACCGGCTTGTCTTGCAGGAAGCGATAGTTCGGGCGCGACCGATTCGCCAGGCGAGCCGAATCCTGTGCGATGCTCGTGGACACGGGCAGGAGAAGGGTCAACGCACCGGCGATGACCGCGGTTCGCGCCACTTTGCAATCCAACATTCCGATACTCCTTGTTGACGACACAGCCGCCGTTCTCTCCGCAAAACAGTTTCGCACTTGACCGAGATCCAGCCCGTTCGGATACGAGTCGCCCCGTCGTCACACGTCGGTTTTCGGCAACGCCGGTCGCAACGGAGCGACCCGCTCACGAATACCGAACGGACTTGCTCGCGAACTACATCGCCGTCCCGGTGCCGAACAACTGGCCGATCACGAACGCGGTGATCCCGATCGGGACCAACCCGCCGAGGCCGCCGCCAAAGCCGCATCCACCGCCAAGGATGAACACGCCGGTCGTCGCGAGCAGCGCCAAACGAACAAACTTCTTCTTCATCATCAGACTCCTCTGAAGGCGCGGGCAAAATTGCCGCATCGACGCCGGACCGCGCCATCCGCCGCCGACGACGGCGCGATCCTATGCCGACCCACCCCGCATGCAATGGGCTGGAGATTACAATGCCGTAATATTGCCGCGTCCCGCACAATTCGAATCCCGCAGCCTCGACGCGACGCGGCAAACCATCGATCATTGTGGACGCGGCGACCCGGCCGGCGGACCCTGGGCACGCGTGTTGAACGGAGCGCCTGCGTGCATATTCTTGTCATTGAAGATGATCCGAAGATCGCCGCTATGCTGCGCAAAGGCTGTGCCGGCGCGGGCCATACGGCCGATGTCGCGCAACGCGGCGACGAGGGGCTGCGTCGGGCGCTCGAGAATACGTACGACATCATCATTCTGGACTTGATGCTGCCGGTGCTCGACGGGTTTGAGGTGCTTCGCAGGCTGCGTGCGGAAGGCGACGCGACGCCGGTGATCTGCCTCTCGGCGCGCGACGCCGTTCGCGATCGCGTGCGCGGGCTCGATCTCGGCGCGGACGATTATCTGACCAAGCCGTTCAGTTTTTCCGAGCTGTTGGCGCGCACGCGGGCGGTGTTGCGGCGCAGGAGCGAACCGGACGCGGCTGCGGTCGACGTGTCCGACCTTCACTTGGACTTCGGCGCTCGGGCGATCCGTCGCGGCGACCGTCCGATCGAACTTTCTCCGACCGAGTACGCGCTGCTCGAGTGTCTGGCTCGCAACCACGGCAGCGTCGTCTCGCGCAGCATGTTGCTCGAGCGCGTCTGGGGCATCAAGCACGACCCCGCCACCAACGTCGTCGACGTACACATCAATCGTCTGCGCAAGAAGGTTGACTACGCCTTCGAGCAGCGGCTGATTCACACGGTTCGTGGAGTCGGGTATGTCCTCCGCTCGGACGAAATCTAGCGGCGCGCGGCGTTCGATCGCGACGCGGCTGACGCTGTGGGGCGCGGGTGCGGTGTTCTGCATCTGCGCGCTGGTGTGCGTCGGTCTATACGGCGCGCTCTGGTACGCGCTCCGCACGGAGGTGGATCGGTTTCTCGAAGGCGAAGTGCATGAGTTCATGCTGACGGCGAGCGAGTTCGCCAACGACGACGCCGGGCTGCAACGTTCCATCCGCGAGGAGCTGGGAAGCCGAAGCCGACGCGATCTCGCGTTTCGATTGTTGGACAGCGCCGGCGGCTTGATCGTGTCGAGTGAACGTGAAGACGCGCTCGCCCCGCTGTGGCGCGCCCCGCCCGGTTGGGAAGAGCATCCGGCGGCCTTCCTGTATCGAACGGTTCGGCCCGCGGCCGATCAGTATCCGAGCCGCACGTGCAGTCAGCGTGTCACGCTGTCTGACGGTCGCGTCGTCACCGCACAAGTCAGCTACCGCCTCGACGGAATGATGCGATCGCTGGCGCTGCTGCGGCGCGTGTGCCTTGCGGCGCTTGCCGTCGCGATGGTGCTCGCTTTCGCGTCCGGGCGGATGATTGCGAACAGAAACCTGCGGCCGATTCGGACACTGATCGCGACAGCGCGGCGTGTCGGCGCGCGGCGGCTGACCGAGCGCGTCCCGCTGTCCGCGACCGGTGACGAGTTGGATCAGCTCGCCGCGACGATCAACGGCATGTTGGATCGCATAGAAAGGCACGTTCGAGAGATGCGGCAATTCACCGCGGACGCGTCACACGAATTGCGGACGCCGATCACCGTGCTGCGCGGGACCGCGGAGCTCGCTCTGACCCACAATGCCACGCGCGACGAGCTTCAAGCGGCGCTCGTCGAGAGCATCGAACAGTACGATCGGCTTCTGCGAATCGCGGAGGACTTGCTGCTGCTGGCACGGGCCGACGCCGGCGAACCGCTCGTTCATCGCGAGCGCGTGCCTCTCGGCGATGCGGTGCAGGACGTGATCGACATGTATCAGCCCCTCGCGCAGGACCGCAGTGTTCAACTCAAACGCGTCGATCGACTCGACCCCATCATCGACGGCGACGACGCGCGGATCAGACAGGTCGTCGGAAACCTCGTCGACAACGCGCTCAAGCACACCCCGCCGGGCGGTAAAATCTCCGTGGCCATCTCACGGACTGATGGTTGCGTCGCGCTGCGCGTCACCGACAGCGGAACCGGCATTCCCCCGGACCATCTGCCGCACGTATTCGATCGCTTCTTCCGCGTCGACCAAGCCCGTTCCTCCAGGAGCGGCGGCGCCGGCCTGGGGCTGTCGATTTGCCGCACGATCGTCGAGGCGCACGAGGGCGCGATCGACGTGAGTAACGCGCCGGGCGGTGGCACAGCGGTGGAAGTACGCTTGCCGATTGCGGCATGCTGATGGCGCGGCCTCGCCCAACGCGCAAGACTTCGCCTACCGACGGGGCGAGTTGGGCGCCGCCGCGTGTGGGCGTATGCGCGGCGACCTCCGATGAGGCGTCGGCGATCCGGTCCGCGGAATTGTCGGCGGAATTGAACCTGCCCGTGGTGGCGGCAGACGATCGCGCGTGTGATCTGCTGCTGGTGGTGACGCACACCGGGCTGGAACTGCGTGAGGTCGGTTGCGCGGGCGGCGTGAAAGCGGACCTGGGCGCGAGTGGAGAGAACGCCGGGCGACTTGCCGGCGCCTCACGCCGGCAACCGATCGCCCGGGCGGTTGGTATGAAGAAACGCACGCCGACGGTTGTGGACGCCACTGCCGGCCTCGGCCGCGATGCCATGCTGCTCGCGAGATTGGGTTGCAGCGTGACCGCCGTCGAGCGTTCGCCGATCGCGGCGGCGCTGCTGCGCGATGCGCTCGTGCGTGCGTCGGCAGAGTCCGCGGTAGGCAAGCTCATGCCGCACGAGTTGACTTTGGTCGTCGGAGACGCCGCAGCGCTGCTGGCGGCAATGTCGGAGCAAGAAGCGCCGGACGTGGTCTATCTGGACCCGATGTATCCCCCGAGCGGAAAGTCGGCCTTGCCGAAGAAGGCGATGCGTATTCTCCGCCGGCTGGTGGGCGATGATCCGGACGCGGACGCCTTGCTGGCCGCGGCGCGACGCATCGCCCGCGAGCGCGTGGTGGTCAAGCGAACGCCGCGGGCCACGGCGCTGGCATCGTCGTCGCCGACGATGAGCTACCGCGGGAAACTAGTCCGCTACGATGTCTACGTTACGCGGAAGGAGTAGAACCCGTCTCATGCGGAGCAGCGGGGTCCGGGCCGATAGGGGGGGACGAAGACGCGGGCGGAGAATCGCTACTGAACGCCGGGCCGTCGGGCGTGCTCTGTTCATCGAGGCGAACCTCGCCGGACGGGGCCTCGGAGTCCGAACTCCCGCGTTCGAAGCGGCGCTCGCGTTTCATCGCGGCTTTCGCGGCTCGCTTCGCCTGTCGCTCGCGCTTCTCGGCTTCACGTTGACGTTTCTGAGCCGACGCTCTGTTTTTCTTGGCCATGCAAACTCTCCCAGGCGCCGGATGCAGGCGGAATCCCAGTCGACTCCGCGGAAATCACCCCCGAGCAGGGAAGGCCGCCGCTGGCGACCTTCCCCGCCGGGAGTTGTTGTGTGGGTTTGGCTAGCGGCGTCTGCCGTAGCCGCCGCCGCCACCGCCGTAACCGCCACGACCGCCGCCGCTGCGCGGCTCGCGAGGCTTGGCTTCGTTGACGGTGAGGGCGCGGCCGCCGTGATCCTGGCCGTTCAACGCGGTGATCGCGGCCTGGGCCTCGTCATCGGTGCCCATCTCGACGAAACCAAAGCCCTTGCTCTGGCCGGTCGTTCGGTCTTCGATGACCTGCGCACTGGCCACGGACCCATGCTGTGAGAACATCTGCTCCAGATCGGCGTTGCTCACGGCGTAGTCCAGGTTTCCGACATACAATTTTCTGCCCATCGCGTTTCTCCTATCGATGGCGAATGCAACCCACCGCTTTACTTTCGGGGTCACAACTGAAAGCGGCCGTCGTTCCGGCCGAACAAGGTAGGAGGACGATCTAGGCAATTCGATGCGGGACTTGCAGGACAAATGCCACGTCTGCACCCGTTTCGACAATCCAACCGCAGGAATCTTACCCGGTTTCCCTCCGATGTACACCGCCGCTACGCGTGTATTTTGGGTCGCGCAGAATGCCCGCCCGCGGCGTCGCGCGGCGTCGCGCGGCCAAGGCGAACGCGTTCCGCCTCGCGTGCCTGTTGCCGAATCCTGTTGGGTCAGAGCTGCGCCCGTCGCGGCGCGACGGGCCGGCGTCAAGACACGGTGGGTTACGCTTGGCGCGTCCTGAATCACATGGACGGTGGGTGGGATCCGCCCCGGCCGATGATGGGATGAACTCCGGAACTCGAAGCTGAACCCAGAAAAAAACGTGTGCGGAGCGGGAAGAACCCGGTCCGCACACGCGTGCAAGCTGAAACGAATCTTGTTCCGGCGGCGCTAGAGCACGCGGCGTCGGGCTACTGCGATGCAGGCCATTCCGAGCAGGCCGAGCATCGAAGCGTTCGGCGCCGGAATGACGCTCCCGCCGCTGCTCATCCAGTCGAGGCCGTAGTTCTCGCCGTTGGCGGGCTGGCCGCCGTCGACGGTTTCATTCCCCCACAGCCGCAACTCGAGCAGCCCGTTGGCAACGTCGAAGCCATTGAAAACAGGCGTGTTGTTGGTGTTGTTGTAGGATCGATCAAGAAAGTAGACGCGAAAGTTACTGAGGTCATTCAGCCCACTGCCGGCGACGTCGACGACCATATAACCGATCAGGTCGTTGGCGAAACCGTCACCGAGGTTGTCGCTCAGTTCGAGTTGGCGAATCGTAAGCGTTCCCATGAGCGGGGAGCTGCTTCCGCCGGAATGGATGTCGAGGACCGTCGGGCCGCCGAACAGGCTGACGCTCTGGGTTGTCCCGTCGTTCTGATAATCAACGACGAGGTTTCCGGAGAACGCCCAGAGATTGCTCGCACCGCCGCCATGGTTGTTGGTCCCAGTCGTAAGCCAGCTAAAGCTGACGCCGTTCTGGGTTCCGTGACCAATCTGCTGATTGTACAAGTCCGCGCGTGCGTTCTGTGTGAAGCACACTGCGAGGAACGTAGCGATGGTAATGAAACGCAACATTGAAATAACCCTTTCCCAGTTGAACACACGACTTCGGCTGATTGACTCAACTCACACTAGCAATTCGGGAGCGGCCAATCCATGATCGGGAGCGAGTTTTTGGAGGTCTCATAACTGCATTTCTGATAATAGATTACACATGCGGGAACGGTTCCGTTTTGTGGCGGCTGGGCTGCGTCTCGGCGGTCCGCAGAATTGGATTCCCAGGCGTAGATCTCTCACCTCGAACAGCGAAGTTGAAGCGCCGCGGACGCGAGACATCGGGCTGTCGCATGAGAACCGTCGAGCCGCGGAGACTACACAGGTTTCCAGGATGCCTATCGCCGGGCGACGACGTAGCGGCCGGCGCACTCGCCCGCCGAAGGCAGCCGGAAGCGTCCTCTCGGACAACGGCCCGCGCTGGCGCGGGCCGCTGCACCGCTCTCGCGGCGAACTGCTAGCGGTACTCGTCGGGGACGTCGTCCGCGAGCGGGCTGTAGAAGCGAAGCCGAATCCCCAGCGAGTTCGGCCAACCCGGATCGAGCGTCGTGAGCTGCTTGACGTCCGCATGCCCGTCGAAGAAGACCGACGTGATTCCACCGGGATGACGTTGGTCGTTGGCGATCCGCGGCCAGAATGAAAACGGCAGATGCGCGCCGAGATAAAAGGTGTGAAAGCGCTGCGCCGGCGGATTGCGCCCAAACGCGTCCAGGAGGTGGACGTTGACCTCGGTGATGAACACGAGCGCGCCCGGGTTTGTGACGTTGGCGATGTCGGTCTTTCGCGAGGCCCACTCGTAGTACAGGTTGTTGAAGTTGGTGGTCGGCGCTCCGACCTTGTTGGCCTCGCCGCGCAGCCGCCGGCCGCGAGAATCGAACAGCGCGTTCTCGAGCCGATAGGGGATCGGCATCGTGTTGGCCAGATAATGTAAGCGCCACTCAGGCACGGGGTCTTCCGGACAGCGAAACTGAGAAATGCCGGCGAACGCGCGGTTCATGGGCGACCCGGGCCGCAGATCGCCGCGGCTCCACATGTCGCGCTGCCAGCACGCGCTCATGTTCGCGTACTTGGCCGAATCCAGATACGGCAGCAAGGCGGTCGCGTAGCTTCCCGAAGGCCCGGAGCAATTCGGCAGATCCGACAAGCTTGCGAGGCAGATGCGCCCACGGACGAACCAGTCATGATTTTCGTCGGCGTAGAAGGACGCGGCCTGCCCCTGTGCGCGAAGATTGGTGAGACACAGCACCTGCCGAGCCTGGTCACGGGCGCGCTCGACGCTCGGCAAGAGGATGCTCAGCAGCACCGCGATGATCGCGACCACAACCAACAACTCGATCAACGTGAACGCAGGCACAGCGTTCTTCTCGCGGCAAGCGGGCATACGACTACTCCGCGTCCGCCGGTCGTCGGCGGCCGGTGAACAATGCATGATTTCGCGAGTCGGCTCGGGCTCTCGCGGGCGACAGGATTCGTATCAGACTACGATGATAGAGTGTGCCGCAGGCCGGCACAATCCTGAATTGGCCTGGCAGTCCGCCGCAGAAGTGTGGCATAGCCGCCCTCGGCTGTGTTTCCGCGGCGTCAGGGGCGATTCCTGGCGCCCAAGCTACTTTCGCGGCGGACTGCTAGTCGTCGCCTTCGCTGTCCAGATATCCCAGCGCATGCAACTCGCGCAACAGCGCCGGCGAGACTCCCGCACGCGGATCACGCGCCGCGTCGGACTGCAGGTTACAATACGGCAAGAGTTTCGCGAACAGCTCATCGGCGACGGGGCGGTTGTGCGCCAGGACGTTCTCGCGCTCGTCCGGATCGGTCCGCAAGTCGTATAGCTCGGATTCGCGCAGTTCCGGTCGCGTGACGTACTTCCACCGGCCGGTTCGTATCGCGAGCTGCTCGACGTAGCGACTCCCTGAATCGGCGGCGACGTGAACCGTACAGAAAGCGCGTGCGAATCGTTCGTCGCCTGGTTTCGCCTCACCGTTCAGATCAGCAACGCGCGACGCGCCGTGCATCTGCGCCGGCGTGTGAAGGCCCACCCAGTCCAGAATCGTCGGTGCGAGGTCGATCAGCTCGACCTGGCGTGCGATGCGTGTGCCACGACGTCGGGATCGCGGCGGCTTGACGATCAGCGGCACGCGCTGCGTAACATCCGACAAGTACAGCCCGTGTCCCGTTTCCACAAGCTTATCGTGCCACTCGCCGAACGCCTCTCCGTGATCGGACGTAACCACGATCAGCGCGTCGTCATAGAGCCGGCGGCGTTTCAGCTCCGCGAGGATGCGCCCGAGCTGGTGATCCACGTAGCTGACGTCTTCGGCGTAGCGCTCGCGCTCGCCGCGCATCGGCACGACGTCCGCGAGTTGACCGGCGTACATTCCGCGGAACGGCGCAGGTGACCCGAAGGGCTGATGCGCGTCGAAGTAGTGCAGCCAGACGAAGAACGGGGTTTCGCCGCGCTGCTCGAGCCAGCGCGTGGCGCGCGCCGTGACAACGCGCCCCGGAAGTTGGCTGTACTGCGAGAAGCCGACCAGGTAGAAGAAAATCAGGTGTTGCAGCTCGTCGCGGCCGAACAACTCGGACCATGGCACGAGCGAATCACTGTAGCGCTCGAAGCCCCTCTGGAGACCGGTGTTGATCGAGCGCGTTGTGGTCGCGGAGGTGAAGGCGGCCGTCCGATAGCCGCCGCTGCGCAGCACATCAGCCAGCGTTACGAGCCGAGGATCCATCGGACGACCGTTCACGGCGCCGTGCTCCACGGGGTAGACGCCGGTCATGATCGAACAGTGCGACGGCGTCGTGCTGGGCGCCTGGCTGATCGCGGCGTCAAACACGACGCCGTCCGCTGCGAGCGCGTCGAGCGCCGGCGTGCGAATCCACGGATTCCCGTAGCATCCGACAAAGTCCCTGCGCAAGGTATCGAGCGTGATCAGAACGATGTTGGGATGGGGACGCGCCATACGGGCGGGCGAGCGGGCGGCCTGTGCCTGGTTTGGTTGCGTCGCGAATCGAACGCCGGTCAACGCGGCGAGCACGAGCGCCGCGGGCGCGAAGCCGCGAAGTGCGGCGTATCGGGTGCGGCGCCGGCTAAGCCGTCGGCAGATCACGCCGGCCAGCACCAGCAGCACGAGCGATCCGAGCCCGATGCAGACTCGTACGAATGGCGACTGATCGTGACCCGTCGCGAGCACGCTCATCGCGACCCAGCCGTTGAGCAGATAGCAGGCCGCCCCACCGAGCAGGAGCGTCTTGCCGACTGTCGCCAGGGATGCGGGCTGAATGCGCGTGATCCTCGCGATCAGGCTGAGCGGTATGCCGATTCCGAACGCCGCCACCAGGACGAGCGCGAGATCCGTCACCACGGCGAACGCGACGAAGACCGTCAGTTGCGACCACGACGCAGGCAGCGCGTTTTGCCACTGTGCGGCCAGCGACGGGAACACGTAGGGCGCCGCCGTATCGGCCAGTCCCGCCAGCAGTCCGACTACGACGGCGAATGCGAGCAAGGCGGAAAGTACGCCGCGTTCGAGTAGCCGTGTTGTTCCCGGTTTGTCACTCATGAGGGTCGCACCGCTTGCACGTGGAAACAGACTCGTGCGATGAATCGGCGTGATGCGGCGAGGGGTTCAGTCGGCAATGCGGAAGCGGGCCGGCGGGGAAAGAGGCCTGTGTTTTCGGACTCAGAGAAATCGTTGGTCCGCTCCAGCGCGCGATCGGTGAGAAGAAGCTCAGCAGGAGCTTGGCCCTTCCGCGCGGGGCGGCGGCGATGCTGTTGCGCTAGTCGGTGTCCGGGGACACTTCAAACGTCGCGCCGCAGCCGGACCGCGCGCAGCGGACCATCAGCGCCGGCACCTGCGAGAACTCAGCGCGGTCCGTGTTCTGGACCGCCAGGATCGTGGGCAGCAACGCGTGCGCCGCATGGAGGCAAACCCCTCCCGGGAGGGTTGTTGAGCAAGTGAACGGCGTGTGGTGTGCGTCGCCGCATGGGCACGAGCCCGCACCGGGTCGGCGGGTCGTGACCACGTGTACAGTCGGGGCGGCGCCGGCGTCGTCCGCAGCCTCGCAGGTGGCGTCTGAAGGCGCGGCTGGGCTGGTCGACGGGCACGACCCCGTGCCGGAGGTATCGGAATCGCACGCGCTATCGTCGAGATCGAAGAGGATCTGATCGTGTCCCTGATCCATCGCGAGGTTGGCAAGTTCGTCGGCGCGCACGTTCTGCTCGCGGCGTATGTGTTCGATCCGCCAGCGCGCGGCGCGCAGCAAGAGCACCTGGGCCTGTTCGAACAGTTCGGCGAGCTTCGGACTTTTTACGCGATATCGCCCGGTGATCTGCCTGACCAGTAACTCGCTGTCCGAGAAGATCGCCAGGTCGGCCTGCGGCGCACGCGTGGCGCGCTGCAAGGCGCGGATCAGTGCATGGTATTCGGCGGCGTTGTTGGTCTGACGCCCGAGGAAGTAGGCACCCTCGTGAACGGGCGCGCCGGATGCCGTGTTGATCACGACTCCCGCACCCGCCGGTCCCGGGTTGCCGCGTGCGCCGCCGTCCACATGGATCTTCAGTTGCACGATCGTCCCGGCTAGTTCGAGGCGATGAAGAGGATCCGTCCGCAGCTCTTGCACGTCAGGACTTCGTCGCGCACCTTGAGCGCGTTGGCGGTTTCGGTACGCAACGACATGTGGCATCCGCCGCAGACGAACTCGTCCCGCCTCGGGTTCGGCTGCTCGAGTTCAGCCATGATCTCGCCTTCGTAGCGTTCGGAGAGCCTGCCGAAGAGCGTCAATGCGGCGGCGTCGATGGTGGCTGAGGCCTGGGCGCGCTGCGTGTCGAGCTTTTCAAGCCGCGCGGCGAACGATTGCCGCGTCTGCTCGAGCTCCCCTTGCAACCCTTCAAGCCGCGTGACTTCCTCGGCGACGCCGTTCGAACGTTCGGCAAGCTCTTCCTTGCGTTTCTCGACGGCCTGTATCATCTCGAGGGCGCGGGCCTCGAGTCGGCTTATGTCGGCTTTTTCGTTGTTCATCTGCGCCAGGACCGCCGCGTATTCTTTGTTGGTCTTGACGGTGTTGAGATGTTCGCGGAGGCGGTTGATGTTGGTGCTGCGACCCTTGATGTCGACATCCAGAAGATCGAACTCGACCTGGCTCTGCTGAATCTCAGCCTGTTCCTTGTCTTGCTCGGCCCGCAGCGCCGCCACCCTGCGACTCTGGGCCGAGACGCGCCGCTCTTTCCGCGCGAGCTGCCTGCGTATGTCTACGATTTGTAACTCGATGTCCTGGAGTTCGATCAGCGCCTGGAGCTTAGCTCCCATCCACGTTCTCCCGCCGGCGGACTCATTCACTTGCCAAATATCTGAACCGAGTATTATGGCACGGACTCCCCGTTTCGGCAAGTTTCTCGACAACACCCCTCGAGTCCGGGTGTGCGTGACAGAATCGGCGGATTGGGTTTTCCGCGGAAAAAGTAGCGCCCTTGCAGACCGCGGAAAAAGTAGCGTCCGCCCCCCGTGGCGGACGTAATCGCGGCAAGAGCCGTCGCCATTCTACGTCGCCCACGGGGGGACGACGCTACGAAGTGCCCTTGCAGACCGCGGAAAAAGTAGCGTCCGCCCCCCGTGGCGGACGTATTCGCGGCAAGAGCCGTCGCCATTCTACGTCGCCCACGGGGGGACGACGCTACGAAGCGCCCTTGCAGGCCGCGG
>Ga0114931_10010149_pt1 | contig 11229 bp, 11 predicted proteins | sample 2SBtaG_FD_89579 | JGI IMG/M metagenome (GOLD analysis project Ga0114931, IMG submission 89579) | Deep subsurface microbial communities from Kolumbo volcano to uncover new lineages of life (NeLLi) - 2SBTROV14_V59a metaG | ecosystem: Environmental > Aquatic > Marine > Volcanic | place: Kolumbo...
ACAGCCTGCGGTACAGGCCCTGGGAGTGGAACACCAGGATCTTCAGGGGGACGACGACGACGACGAACAGGAGGGCGCCCTGGCGCTGGGCCTCAGGCCACTCGAAGCCCTCGAACCTGATGGCGTAGGCTAGAACTACACTCCCGACGAGGAAGAGAGCGTCGGAGGCGAGGAGGTATCGGTTACGGATTCCGTTTCGCCGCAGATAGGTCATGGCCTGCCCGGTTGGGTTTGTGACCCGGCGTCAGATCAATGAAGCGTGATCAGCGACGCGTGTCAAGCCGTTCAACGAAAAGAGGTTATGGGTATTGGCTAGACAGTGGTCTCAAGTACCGCAGCTCACAGGAGCGCGGTTCCTGAATCATGGAGTCAAGCAGCGTACTGTCCACAACTGCGGCCAAGCCCAATCGGCTTTCCCGGCGTGGGACACATGACAGAACCGAGGCCTGGCCAGTAGCTCTTGCAACATAGTTGACAGCATCACAGATCCTGTGATTTCCGTCAATCTCACCAGGCATAGCGTAGCACTATCCTAGTTGGGGCTCCCATAGGTTGGTCGCCACAGCCTCATCGATCCCGCGGGGCTTGTCAATTCAAGCGGGCCTCACTCCTTTGCTCTCAGGCCCTATCCCCACGAGCAGCAGCCTGCACAGTTCGTACTATCGCCTCCGCATCAAGCCCATAGACACGGCGCAGGTATTGCTGGCTTCCGACTTCCGACGCAAAGCCATCCCGGAGGCCGACACGGCGGAAGAACCCCGGAGGAACCCCACCCTCCAGGCAGGTCTCTGCAACGAGTCCACCTAAGCCACCGGAGACAGTGTGTTCCTCTATCGTAATCAACCCTCGGGTTTCCCGAGCGGCGGCCAAGACCTCCGCCTCATCGAACGGGTCGAGCGAGTGAACGCTAAGCACCCTAACGTGCGTACCCTCAGCTGCAAGAACATCCGCAGCGGTCAATGCCTCTTCGAGAATACCACCAGTAGCGATCAAAGTGGCCGTGGTCCCTTCGCGGAGGCGCCGGATCGCACCGAACCTGAAGAGTTCTCCTTCCCGCTGAGTGTTTCCGGCACTTGACTTATCCAGCCGGAGATAAGACGTGCCTGACGATCGCGCCAGATGCTCGACGACGGCCTCGGTCTCCCAGTCGTCGCATGGGGAGGTGACCGTCAATGTGGGAATCGCTCGGAGAATGGCAATATCCTCGGTAGCATGATGGGACATCCCCAAAGCTCCGTAACTGAACCCACCCCCGATTGCCACAACATTAACATTTGCGTCATGGTACGCAGCATCATTACGAATCTGTTCCAGACAGCGCAGTGTCGGAAAATTACCAATACTATACGTGAACACGACTCGACCACAAAGCGCCAATCCAACCGCAACTCCGGTCATGTTTTGCTCAGCCACACCGACGTTCAGAAACTGTTCCGGGAACTGTTCGGAGAACACGTTCAGTACGCCAAACCCCAAGTCACCAGTGATAAGAAAGATACGATCGTCTTCCTTAGCTAGTTCAGTCAGTCTCGCGATGAAGATGTCCCTCATGATTCACCAGACAGTTCCTGCCAAGCAGCATCGAATTCATCATCCCTAGCGGTCCGATAGTGCCACAGAACAGAGTTCTCCATGAAAGAGACCCCCTTACCCTTGGTCGTGTGCGCGATGACACAGTTGGGCAGACCCAGCTTGAGAGGGACTCCGACTAGAACGTCTCGCAGCACTTCGGTGTCGTGGCCGTCGACCTCGACAACGGCCCATCCGAAGCTTTCCCACTTGGCGGCGAATGGTTCCAGTTCAAGCGTATCCGGCACGGCCTTCAGGCTTTGGATCTTGTTATAGTCAACGATGGCTGTCAGGTTATCCAGTCCATGATGTCCGGCGAACAGGATCGCCTCCCAATTAGAGCCCTCGTCGCACTCACCGTCACTAAGAAGCACGAACATGCGAGAGTCCGTACCGTCCAGTTTGGCGCCATAAGCCATTCCAGCCCCGACGGAGAGACCATGTCCCAGGGAGCCAGTCGACAGTTCGACGCCTGGTATTCCTTTGTGCGTGACGTGGCCACTGAAATTCGACCCATCTTGGTAATGGCTTTCCAGAAGCTCTACATCGAAGAACCCCGTCTCGGCCAGCGTCGCATAAACCGCGGCTCCGGCATGACCCTTACTGAGAATGAATCGGTCTCGTTCCGGCCACGCTGGGTCGCGCGGATCCACCCGCAAGATATCGCTATAGAGGACAGCAAGAATGTCAGCGCACGAGAAGGCTGAGCCAACATGAGAGCTGCCGCCCAGATTAGTCATACGCAGCACATGCTTGCGGACCCTCCTGCTGAGCTCAGCGGCCGACAATTCTGTGATCTTAGGCGTCGACACTATCCCTGTTCACTCCCATACCAAAGGTCACTCCTGCAGGAGGCGATGACAACACGTCTAGCTGACGGTGATGCTCACCGTGGAGACGGAAGTCTAAGATGCCAGCAATATCTCGGAGTTGTTCAGGGCGCTTGATCCCGACAAGAGCAATGGCACCTGGCAGTTGGTCCAGAATCCACCGCACGGCAAGCTGCGATATCGATCGTCCTGGATAGTGGGGGCGGATCTCCTGCAGATAATGTACTATCCGCATACACCGCGACAGATCATCTCCCCGAAAGTTGCGATATACCTGGCGGCTGCGCCGATCATTGTCCCCAAAAGCCTCAGCTCCAGTGTACCGCCCCGATAGGATTCCCTGGCCCAAGCTCCCCCAACTCAGAAACATCATCCCTAACGTGTTCATCGTTAGTTGGATGGCGGTTTCGCTCGTCCGCCTGGCTAAGCTGTACTCGTGACTGAACGAGATGAGCCATGGAATCGGTTCATCGATGCCTTCGGCAAGGAGATCCACGTTGGTAACGCCAGCATATCGAATCTTACCCTCGCTGCGGGCACGATCCAATTCGCTCAATACATCGTCTAAGGGTGTTTGGCCATCACCATAGTGCAACTGGTACAAGTCGATACGATCCGTTCGCAGCCGGGCTAGACTCGCGTCTAGTGCACTCCGGATCCACTTGCCAGAGTTATCGAACTTCGTTCGACCTTGCGCATCGTACCGGACCCCAAACTTAGAGGCAATCACTGCCTCATTCCGGCGTCCACCCAAAGCCCGTCCCAAGAGCTCTTCGGATCGCCCAAGCCCATACACGTCAGCAGTATCGAAGAAGCTAATGCCCCGGGCGAGAGCCTCACGAACCGCTTCCATTAGTTCGGACTCCGTCACCACGCCCCAACCATACATACCCATTGGGCAACATCCAAAGCCAACTCTCGCTACTAACGGCCCGCTTGTACCTAGCTGACAGCAGTCAGTGAGAGCATCACCACGATTCATGGCCGCCCCCAAAACAGTGCCAGGATTGTCTGCCCAATGAGCAGGATATCCCCCCAGAACGACCGTTCGTTAACGTAACGGAGTCTGAGACGGTTCTTCTCTGGAAGTACACGCTCCTCGAACACTCGGTCGGCATCCTGCTTACCGACGGACGAATCAAGGTGCCGGAAGCGTAGTGAACTGTAATCGGTGATTCCTGGAGGGACACTTAGAATAAGTTGCTCACTCGCCGAGTACTTGTCTGTGTATTGGGGGAGTTCGGGCCGCGGGCCGACGAAACTCATCTCGCCCTTGAGGACATTGAAGACCTGCGGTAGTTCGTCCAGCTTATAGCGCCTTAGCATACGGCCCACGCGAGTAACACGTTCATCATCCATCGCCGTCGTCCCACCTCCACGGTGCTCAGCGTCCGCGACCATCGTACGTAACTTGTAGATATGAAACGGGCGACCGAATCGCCCGGTCCGCACACCCCGATAGAAGACTGGACCCCGGTAATCGAAGACGATGGCAACGGCGATCACAAAAAGTACCGGAAGGAGGAACGGCAGCACCACAAGAGCGAGCAGAACATCGAAGAACCGCTTAATACGCAGACCCGGGCGATGAGGAGGCGTCGACCCACCCATTATTGACGCTCCGACGTTCAACTGCCAACCGAGTCCATACGCCTCTCCCCCTGGCATCCTACGGCTTCAGAAAGTAACATCCACCCCGCCCGTCAAGGTGGATTTCAACATCGAGGTTCCGCTCATCGAGGAATTCATCCACCGCACGCTCGCAACCGTAGCAACTCTGGTAATCATCGATGATCACAGCGCCGTTGGCGACTACCTTGTCGAACAATCCCTCTAAACAGACCTTCGTACTCTCGTACCAGTCACCATCGATCCGCAATACGGCTATTTCTTGGATAGTCTGCCCCGTCACAGGCACTGTATCCTGGAACCAGCCCTTTACGAAGTGGATTCGGTCCTCTGGAAAGCCGCGTCTTCTCAAAAGAAGCTCCTGGACCTCATCGAGCGTCCCGAGACACGATCCCTTCGGCAAGGGCCTGACGTGATCCCCTGTGCCCCTGGACTCTGCACCGTCCAAAAAGTCCTCCTTAGTAGGGTCAGGAAGTCCCTCGTATGAGTCGAACAACCACAGGTCACGTTTCTTTACCTCGGCAGGCTCCCGCTCGTCAAAGATGGCACTCCCGAGGAGAGCCGCGCACCCACCTCGGGCCACACCGAGCTCCACGACGTCGCCGGCCAGATCGAGGTCGGATGCGCGTCGCGTTAGCCGATAACTTGCCTCAAGGCCACCAATGCCGACGAGCGTGTAGGGCATTATCCGGTAGACTTCTCGCATCATGGCCCACTTTGGCCCGTTCCACCACGAATAGAACAAGGCTCCGTAGCATATGTATCCGAACCGGATTAACGCCTTGTACTTTGGAAAAGCCCAGCGGTACATGCTCTCGAAGGCCGGGGCGGGAAGCACTCGCTCCACACCCCACACCGCCGACTTGAGCACCTTTTTCATTTGCAGCGACAACCCCATCGCTTAACCTCGCCTAGTCAGGGGTTCGTTGGAACTTACTACGTTGTCACTCAACTTCTACCCCTTACGGTACAAGTCCTGTTCCCACAACGGTCACTTGCCTCCTGGACTCACCCGACCGCCAGCGACGCTTCCTTACTCCGTTCCCTCCCGGGCAACCCGGACCAAGTGATCAACAAACCGCGGGTAAATCCGATCAGTATGGAATTCCGCCTCGAACAGGCGCTGGGCCCGACAACCCATTTCCTCCCGAACACCTGGATTCTCCTTGAGCGCTCGAATGGCACGGGCCAAGGCAGCACTGTCCCCTGGGGGAACAGAGACGCCACACCGGTGGGTCTGGAGCAGTTCAGCCAGTTCTCCAGTAAGACTGGAGACCACTGGGATCCCGGCACAGAAGTACTCGAACGGTTTGTTAGGGAGCGACATGGTCGCCTTGCTCGCATAGGGCGCGAGCCCCACATCAGCCCAGTCCATTAGTGTGCCCGTAACAGGTGCCTCCGTCCATCCAGGCAGGATTACATTCTGCATGCCCATAGCCATCCTTCGGACCGCCCTGAGTCCCGGACCGTCGCCGCACAGCACGAACTGGACATCCGGTAACTGCCGGGCAGCCTCGACCACCATACTCAGGTCAAAGTGGCTACCGAAACTCCCGGCAAAAACACATAGGAAGCTCTTAGGGTCAACCCCGACGGCGTGCAGAGAGGCTGCTGCCTCAGCCAGAGCGGCAGAAGAACAGACATCTTGACAAGTTCCGATCGGAAACACGCCATCACTGGCCCTGAGAGCTCGGCCAGCATGCCGCAGGCCCCAGTCAAGGTAAGTCTGTGAAATGGCTACGATCCCCGCGGCACGTCGAAAAACTCCCTCGTTGCGACGCCCCCAGAGACGAACCAACGGTCCTGCTAGCGATTGGATCGACGCAGGGAGGTGACTGGCAAAAGCATCCGGCCACAGGTCACGCACATCCACTACCACCGGCACTCCGTTTGCCTCTCCATATTTAATCATTGCCTGACATACCTCCGGCGTGGGCATGCTAGCAAGCAGCACGTCGGGCCGGGGGAGTTGGGTCGCACGACGGGAAAACTGCCACGCGATTCGCCTATGAAACATGATCCGCCCAAGACTCGTATTCCGTCGATAGCCACGTCCGTGCAGAAGCTCAAGGTCGTACCGGTCACGCACCTCAACTCGGGTATTCTCCCTGGCTCGGAAGACCTTCCGAAAGTGTTCGAAGGTCGGTGCCCATCGAACAATCCTATGGCCTGCCGCCCAGAGTGACTCTGCCAAGTGGCCATAACGGAAGACTCGTTCCGAACCATCTATGGGGAGAGTTTCGCCCAAGTGACAGAGCCAAGCGGTCATCGAGTAACCCCCTGGCGCTGTGGCGAGGGGATGACCCACAGTCAGCTCGCGACTCACGACGACCGACTAAACCTTATCCGTTCACTGAGTGAGTGGAGGTGGGCAGCTAGCTCCGCAAAACCCTCAGGGTTCCGCACTCGCTCCCGTCGCAGTGCCTCCAACCCTAACGCCATCGCAAATGCTACCAAGGCGCCGATCAGTGTCCAGACGATCCCATCCACTACCATACTACCAGCACGGCGGGCGGACCCCTCGGGGTGGCCAATCACAACTAGGACCGGCGTGTTCCGTACTTCGTTTAACCGTGCTTGGGCCACTGCCTGGGCCAAACCAACATAAACTTGTAAAGCCAGATCAATACGCCGCTCTCGCCTACGGTGTTCGTTTACAAGGTCTGGCGAGTTTCCATATTGGCGGTTCTCCTCCAGGAACACTTCCAGAGCCTTCTCAGCCTTCCCCAGTTGTGCTAGCGCGCCTGCTAGTTGTGCGTCCATGAACTCGCGCTCAAGGCCTGCCACCTCTTGCCGACGGCGAACATTCTCCTTGTTCAGCAACTCGAGCCACCGCTCATTGACCTCCTCAGCAAGTTCAGGAGACGCAAACGTGGTTCGGAGGAACACCAATCCAGCATCACGACTAGTCGTTACTTGCAGCCGTTTCGCAAGATGATCAAGGGCCTTGGCTATTGCCGTTGCGTCACCGCCTTCCTTCCACCCGAGATAAGCCAGCAAGGTTACCTCCTCCTTGCCTGGCCCCCCCGGATGTACACGGGTCTCGGCTAGATCGCGGAGAATATCCCGCGAGTTCGCGACGGCCGCGTAGAACCGCACCGGATCTCCGACGTCGCTCCCCGGAAGGCTGATCCCGAACTGCCCTGCGAGCCCGGCGAACCTGCTGGCCTGTCCCTGCGTCGCTCGCGGCCGTAAACTAGACTCCGCACGCCACGCCGGACCGCGCACTACCGCAAGGCTCAGGCTGGTACCTCCTGTCAAGAGTGGCAGAATCAATAATCGAGGACGACGCAACACGATGTTCACTAGCCCGATCATAGAATTATCGTTGTGCACCAGTGATACACCTCCTCGCTCGTGGCTATTCAACAGGCAACTGTGGCGTTGGCACCTGGATGTGGCGAGCTTCGCCCATCCGATGACAACTCAGCCACCAGGGCCAAGAGCTGCTCAGATCGTCGCCCTTCTGGAAAGCACCGAAGGATACGATCCCGTGGGGACTCACCATCCGGCGGTGGGCCTAGCACGGCCTTCTTAACAACCGTGGCGATCTCCTGGGGAGAGCTATCAACAGAAACATAATACCCTGCCTTACCCACGACCTCAGGCAGCGAATAGCGGTCGCTCACAACCGGAACACAACCCCACAGCATCGCCTCCGCCACCGCACAGCCGAACGCCTCGTGATATGATGGCTGCAAGTAAACGCTAGCTCCCTTGTACAACCGCATCAACTCCTCGTCGGCGACATAGCCTGGCAATTCAACCTGCCCACAAGACTCCCGGTGGAGGACTTCAGCAGCATCAGAGTCATAGCGACCGGCGACTATGAAACGGTAGTTACGCAAGTATGCAGCGGTGCGGGCGACCAAACGCAGCCCTTTCCTATCGAGCGTGCTGCGGTTGATCCGAGCGACGGTGAGAACCACACCCCCCTTGGCTACCGAGTGGCGTTGGCTCCCAGCTGGCGATGCGAATCCGAGATAAACCATCCGCTGCCTAGCGCGGGGAATCCCACCGTTTGCGGCTACCTCGCTCGCCCCGGATTCGGAATAGCTTGACACCGTATGCGCGGCATGGAGCAACAGACGCCCTAAGACTCTCCCAATCCGAGTCCGCATGTTGCCATATCCGATAGCAGGTTGGTCAGCTACATCATAACCTCCCGCGATAACTATGATCTTACGTCCCAGAAGTCGCGCCAAGAGTACAACCGGGAGGAAGCGACGACTTGCAAACCAACAGAATACGATATCGGCCCACAGCACCTGTCTAAGACACCGTACAATGCTCCAGCCAGCGACAGAGACAACATCTACATCATGCTCTTGCCTGAGCGTTGCGACGTCACGATCGATGAACGAGAGGCGGTTGATGAGAGGGACCAGGATCCTCACACTAGGCCTCTGTCACAATCAGCAGTTCGGTTCCCTGGTACCGGTATTGTCGCCCTCACAGAATCCCGACCGTCAGCCTCGTACCAACGCATCATTCCGAAATAGAGGAACAGCATTAGAACAGCAAGTGTAGTGACCCCATACGAGAACACGCTGAAAGCCACACTCGTGAAGGTGACGGCATAGGCAAGAAGAAGGCTCGGGAACCAACTCCAGGATCCGGCGCGCACCCGATCAAACGCCCACCGGCCCCAGAAACCAAGGGTTCCGTACATAAGGAGCGCCCCGATAGTTCCAAAGTCCTCGATCAGATCCCGATGAATAGTATAGATATTAGAAGAGGTGAAGCCTACCGGCATTGCCGGAGCAATTGGCACGTTCGGGCCGACCAATGCAACGAGCCACCGGAAGAACCTGCCGCCTCCTAGAAGTTGGTCAGCCACGAGACGGTGTTGATCGAACCAGATCCCAAAGGCCCCAACGAAGGAGACGCCATCTGCAGTCATCTTGGTCCACTGTAAATCTCCACCGGACGCGGAGTATCGCAGGATTTGGGTCCCCATTGAGGCCCCAAAGAGTACCACCCCAGCGGCAACACCCGCCTTAACGAGCAACTGCGTGCTCCGGTTGTCATTCTCTCCGCTGTCGATCAATGAAGCCGCAAGAAAGCTTGAGACCCAAAAACTGCCTCCGTACAGCGCACCCATCCTTGAGCCAAACACGCCAAACACCAAGAGCAGCAGAATGAGCGGGAGCACACCCAGCGCTCGCTCATACCGCGTACGCCCGTGCCGAAACAACAGTCCTCCTATGATCGCTCCCGAATATAGAAGCAGGAATACAAAGCGCTCGAACGGTGCTTGCTGCATATCCCCATAGATGAACTCCGCGCGGTTTGCGCTGGTCAACTGAGCAATGGCTGCATAGCTCAAGACGTCACCGAGACGAAACCCCCGACGTGCTGCGATAAACAACAACTCGAAGAAACCTGCAATAGTCGCCAACGCCGCTAGCACCCGCAATCGCCTGACATGGCAAGCTGTCGCCTGCGACTGGCACACCCGGAGAGAGGTTGGCCGAGCGAACGGTTTCGCCAGTTGGGATCCAGCAAGCACCGCGACGACTGACACAACAATCCACGCAAGCCCCGCGCGCATGCCTGGCAATTGTGCAAATACCAGTCCTGCCGGCAAAGACACGACCGTCCACAGAGTGGCGAACACCACAGCGGGCGAGATCCAACTCTTTTCCAAGTACCGACCTATCACTGCAACTCCACCCATCACAGCGACAACGGTCAACAATGGTAAGAACTCAAACATCGTGGTGCAGGTCCTTGTGTATCACGCGCCACGCATCCAAGACAGTGAGCACCCCTAAGAGAGACACTGCCCCTGCGAAGGCCCATGCCAGACCGACGATCGAGTCTCCAGCCGCGATCCCGATCCCACAGGCGATGAGCGCAATGATCATGTTCTTGGCGTTGAGTGGCGCGGTTCGCATCGCGTCAAGGACATTGCGTAGGACGACGTAAGCCACGAAAGGCACCGACGCAAAAGCGATAACCCGAAGCACCGGCACCGCTGGGACAAAACCAGGGCCCATTAGGCGTTCAGTTGCTGGGCCCAGTACGGCCAATACAATGACAACCACGAGAACGCCAATCGCGACGCAACCTGCAGTTAGGCGCAACGCGGTCCGCTTCACTCTCCCTATGTCGTTCTTGGCCGCCTGGGTACTGAACTCAGGAAGCAAAATGAGGCCCAGAGGAGCGAACAGCGCACCGACCATCGCTAGCAGAGACACACCTAGGCCGACAAAACCGGCTTGCTCTAACCCGTAAAGATGTGCGGCTGCGATAGCGGGTAGACTAAACAAGGCTCCGTAGGCGAACTCTCCCGGAACCCTCGGCGCACCGTAACTCAATACCTCACGGATAACGGGGCCTATCGGTTCTGTAGCGTGGCTTTCATTGCGCCCTACGGACATCAACATGAACAGCGCCGCTCCACCTATGATACTCCAGAGGCCCCCGACTCTGGCCACAACCTGAGCAACACTGAGATTAGGGACAAGGAACACGCTGAGCGGTACGATCGCCAGATTGATGCCCTGAAGCACGTTTGCTCGGGCCATGGCAAGTTGCCCACGGAGCATTCCGTACGCCAATGCATGCGCCGTCAAGCCAGAGACCGCAAGGACGATCGCCCAAACGAGTGACGTAAGGCCGCGGGAGCCAAACAATGCATCGGCCAAGGGCGCAGAGGTCGCCAGCGCGAGAACCGCAAACGATAGGAGCGTAACGCTTGCAACGATCGTACACGCTCGGAGATATGTGTACTCATTCGCCGCCCGAAGTGACGCCCCCCCCCTCGCCAACGCAACATATCGCGTCACTGCGAGACCCATACCGCAGAGCACGGGCAAGGCCAGTAATCCCGTACTCCGCCGAGCGATGACAAATGCTCCGAATCCCACGGTATCCCAGTACGACCCAGCCACTTTCAGCACCAGCAACCGGCTCACCAAGATCGCGAATTCCGTCCCGAAGGTGTGGACGTAATGGCGATGCCGCGTTAGTCCTAGGAGCATCCATCTGCGGCCACGAATCAGCGGCCCCGTGGCGTCTTGAGTTGACGAAAGAGGTGAAACCACGACAGGCGACCTTCCTCCCCGCGCCAATCAGTAATCCAGCGGCAACGACACCGGCCGCTCGTCTCGCGCCGAGAGGTACATCGCCACCAGCAACTCCAGCGACCGCAACCCCTCCCGCCCGTCCGTCTCCGCCTCCGCCTCACCCCGCA
>Ga0114931_10010150_pt1 | contig 11229 bp, 9 predicted proteins | sample 2SBtaG_FD_89579 | JGI IMG/M metagenome (GOLD analysis project Ga0114931, IMG submission 89579) | Deep subsurface microbial communities from Kolumbo volcano to uncover new lineages of life (NeLLi) - 2SBTROV14_V59a metaG | ecosystem: Environmental > Aquatic > Marine > Volcanic | place: Kolumbo...
CTCCGAACGGGCGATGTTGTTCAAGGACGCCTGCCGACTTCTCACCGACACAGCCTGGACTCTGCTAACGTCGGGCGGCATGGCCTGAGAAGCAATGATCTATCGCGAGCGCATCGAGCGTCTGCGCTACGTCAGCGTTTCCGATCCTGCGGCGATCGATCTCAGGCGGTTCCCCGATTTTCTCATCATCGGTCCTCAGCGAACCGGGACGACCTGGCTACACGCCAATCTGCGTGAACATCCGGAAGTGTTCTTGAGTGAACCGAAGGAACTGTTCTTCTTCAGTCGGCTGAAACCCGTCGGAACGCACAAGCCGAGAGAAGTCTCCTCGGAGCTTGCCGATTACCTGCGAGCGTTCCGGGAACGCCCTTTACGTTATCTCTACAAACAAGGACTTAACCTACTGTTCCATAAGCGTTTTTACAATCCTCGTGTGCGCGGCGAAGCTACCGCTTCCTACGCCGCCATCGATGCCGACGTGATCGCCGACATACAGGCCCTGAACCCGCGGATCAAGGCCGTGATGATGGTACGCAACCCCGTCGAACGGGCCTGGTCCCACGCCAAAAAAGACCTCGCGCGCAACGCCGGTCGGCCCATCGCCGAGGTCGCTGACGAGGACTTCGAGGCGTTCTTCCGCGACCCATATCAAATCCGATGCGCCCAGTACGACCGCAATCTCGCCAACTGGCGGTCGGTGCTTGGCAACGACCGTGTCTTCGCCGGTCGCTTCGAGGACATCCAAACCCGCCCTGTCGAACTCATGTGCCGCGTCATGCGTTTTCTCGGTGTAGACGATGATCCCCGCTTCGCGGGCCGTTCGGTGAACGAGGCGGTCAATCCCGCCGGCGGAGCCGGCGTACCCGCCCGTTACCGCGCGATCCTCGAAGACATCCTGGCCGAGGAACTCGATGCTTGGAGACGCCTACTCGACTGAGTGCCATCGCATCGAGCGGCGTTCATCTCGATGAACTCCTCGGCGTAGCACACAGGGAAATTCGACGGAGTTTCCGCCAGACTGGAGCTTCTGGCCCGACTATCATTTCTAGCCCGACCATCATATATATAATGCGTCTTTTCGCCTCCTTACGCCCACAGGGAGGCTTACAAGGCGGGGGGATTCGCGTCCTCCGAATAAGTTTCCGCGTCGGTTGGAAATCCTACGTGACATGAATCGGTCGAGATCCGCTGACAACAAGAAAGCTACCCACGGAGGTGACGGCTTTCTCATCCGTTAAGAACACCCCGCGCGAAGGCCGTCGCTTTCATGAGTGGCTCACGGTCGGCATCCTTGTCGCCGTCGGTACGGCTCTGCGCTTCGACTACCTTTACCATTACCGCGTCAATAGTGACGAAACGCAGCATCTTCACGTGGTATGGGCTTGGACGCAGGGATTGCTCCCTTACCGCGACTTTTTCGACAACCACGCACCTCTCTTCCATATCATCATGGCTCCCCTTCTCTCCCACATCGGCGAGCGGCCCGACATCGTGTCCCTGGCGCGGATGGCAATGCTTCCGCTTTGGGCAACAATGCTTTGGGCGACTTGGTCGATCGCTCGATCGCTCTACGGAAAACGTGCGGGGCTCTGGGCGGTGGCACTGCTCACCTTCGCCCCTAGCTTCTTCTTCTGCTCGCTCGAGTTCCGCACCGATGTATTGTGGGCCACGTTTTGGCTGCTCGCTCTCGCCGTAGTTTTCGGCGGCTCGCTCAGTTGGAAAAGAGCCCTCGTCACAGGCCTCCTGCTCGGGCTTAGTTTGAGCACGTCGCTCAAATCGCTTTTTCTCATCGCCGCGCTTGCGATTAGCGCCGCCCTTCTGCCGCACCTGGTCGCGGAACGGCCGGCGCGCTCCCGCACGTTCCCTCCCCTGCGCGGTTGGCTTCCCTGGATGACGGTCGGGGTTCTACTCGTTCCAGCCGCAATCGTTACCTACTTCGCGCACGCCGGGGCTCTGCCTGCGATGTGGCGCTGCACCTTGGGGCACAACCTTCCGTCGGCTGAACACAGCATCCTACATCGCTTCGTGTTACCGGCCCTGCTCCCCCTGGCGTTGGCCTTGGTGATCTTTTTGACGCGTGCGTCGCTCAAACAACCGCAGCATACGGGCATGACGCCTCGGCGTGCGTTTCTCTTCCTTGTGTGCGGTATCCACACTTCGCTTGTGGTCACGCTCGCCCCGATCGTCCAAAGGCAGGATTTGCTGCCGCTGTTTCCGTTGCTCTGCGTCTTGATTGCCGGAACGATCCTAGCGGCTCCTATCCCGCGACGGCTCCGGCGTCCGGGCCGAGTTCGCCACGGCTACAACTTTCAAAGTAAGCTTGTTCGGTTTCTCGCCACCATCGAACTGTTGGGGTTGATCGCGCACAACCCGATCACGGCCAACGCAACGGTGGAGAGCACCCGTCTGATAGGCGAGACAATCGCGCTGACGAGTCCCCGCGATACGATCTTCGACCTGAAGGGCGAAACCGTGTACCGGCGACGCTGCTATCCACCGGTACTCGAGTCGTTTACGCGCAAGGGATTGCGCGCCGGCCTTGTCGAGGATCGAGTTCCGGAAGCTTGTCGCGCACACAAAGCCCGCGTTTCGATTGCGGCCATCCCCAAGTATCTTCCTCGAGCCAGGGCTTTCGTCGAAAGCAACTTTATCCGCGTAGGCAGCCTCCGCGTCGCGGGCTTCGCGCTGGTGCAGGCCCACCGGGGGGAGCCCATTTCCTTCGATGTGCGACTCCCCGATCGCTACGCGCTGGTGTCCCAGCGCGGGGCGGTTTCGGGCATACTGGACGGCAGTCCGTACCTGGGGCCTCGCTTGTTAGCCGCGGGCACCCACGTGTTCGTGCCCGGCCGCGAAACCTACCAACGAAGCCTCGCGCTGGTCTGGGCCCAGGCGGTCGAACGCGGCTTTTCCCCGTTCTCTATTCGGAAACCCATCCAGCAATGAAAGAGTATGCCGACACCGCCCGGAAGCGACCGAACAAAGACGACCGCCTCCTGATCTTCGCACCTCACCCCGACGACGAGAGTTTGATGGCCGGCGGCCTCGTCCAACGTACGCTGTCGTGCGGCGGGGAAGTGGCGGTGGTTTTCGTCAGCGACGGCGACAACAACCCCTGGGTGCAGCGCATCGCCGAGCACCGACTGATCCTCGGCCGCGATCATCGCAAACGCCTCGGAGAGCAGAGGCGGAAAGAAGCCTACGCCGCACTCGCAGATCTCGGTGTGAAGGCTTCTTGCGCGACATTCCTCGGCCTCCCCGATCGGATGATCACCGACATCCTGCTGAACCGTTGCGAATTGCTCATGTCGCCGATCGAGGAATCACTTGCCCGCGTAGACCCGACAATCATCGTCACGCCGTCGCTCGCCGACGTGCATCCCGACCACAACGCGGTAGCCCTCGCCGTAACGCTGGCGCTCGCTCGTTCCGCCGCTTCGCGATCGCAGCCTCTGGTACTCCGCTCGATGATTCACGGCCGCACGCAGAGAACGGCGGAGCGAGACACTTGGGGCATGACGTTGACCCCCGGCGAACAAGCGCGCAAACGGCGCGCCCTGTTCCGCCACCACAGCCAGGCCGCGGTATGGCGACGACGATTCGTCACCTTCGCCGACTCGATGGAAACCTTTTCCATAGGCGATGCGTCGACGCCGACCCGTGACCGGCCGCAACCTCGCCTCGCTCTGAGCGTGGCCGAAGAGGGACGTCGCCGCTTCCTCGAATTGCGCCTGCAACGCCGGTCGCTAGGCTTCGGCTCCAGCCGATTCTTCTTTGTCGAGATGCGAGCCGACGGCTCGCTTGTTCGCTTGGCGATACGCCCCCGCAGCCTTGCCGGTAGGGGGCTCCAGGAAAGTCTCGACCACGGCCGCCGGGTATGTCGCTTTCCGGCACACCGGCTCGGTAGGTGCGAACCGCTTTTCGTGAAACGCGAACGCTCTTTCGGTCTGTTCGACAGCGTGGGATGGAGCCGCGCCAGGCATTCGACCTCGAAACTCCCGGTGCGCATTCTCAACGGGACCGGACTCTATGCGGTGATCCCGTGTTACAACGTCGCGCATCTGTGCGCGGAGGTCATCGAAGAAACAGTCCATCGCGTCGACCGGGTGATTGTGGTCGACGACGGATCGACCGACGGCACTCGCAAGGTGCTGCAACGAGCGGCCGCCCGACATCCCGACCGTATCCGATTGCTGCTGTTCGACCACAACCGAGGTAAAGGCGCCTCCTTGCACGCCGCCTTCCGTAGCGCTCTCGCGGATCGTAATTGCTCGGTCATCGTAACGTTGGATGGTGACGGCCAGCATCGGCCCGCCGACATCCCCGCCTTGCTGGCTGCGGTGGGGCGCGGTACCGATCTGGCCGTGGGCATCCGGAGCGCGTTCGGTGATATGCCGTTACGCAGCCGGTTTGGAAACTTGATGAGTGGGTGGTTCCTGCGGCTTTGTTTTCCCGGTTGTCCCAGCGATACCCAAAGCGGCTTCCGCGCCGTGAGTCGCTCGTTCGCGGAAACCGTCGTCAGAGACATCCACGGAGGCCGATACGAGAGCGAACTTCTCATGCTGCTCTGCGCGCTCGAGCGCGGGTGGAAACTCGATACAGTCGCAATCCCGACTGTCTACAAAGACGGCAACCGCTCCTCGCATTTCCGTCCGCTCGCCGACTCACTACGAATCGTAGCCGCCGGTCTTCGCTGGATCGTCCACGAGCGGACGCGTGTACCGGCCAAACGGACGTCGGTACAGGAAACGGATACCCCCGCAATCGAACAGGAACGTTCGGTAGCGTAGGAGCGCGGATCAGCCGGTGACGAGCTTGAAACCGGTTGCCGCCAACAAGACCGCGAGGCCGTAACGCAACGGAGTGGTGGGAACGACCTGCGCCAAGCGAGTGCCGGCGTAGATACCGGGAATGGAGCCGATCAGGAGCGACGCAACCATGAAGGGATCGACGTGCCCGCGAATCAGATGGGCCCCGCCCGCCGCCGCCAGCAAAATCGTCGCGTGGACAAGATCGGTACCGATGAGCATGAGCACGTCGAGTTCGGAGACGAGAAGTAAGATCGCCATCAAGATCGATCCCGACCCTACCGACGTGAGACCCACGCCGATGCCCATGGCCAGCCCGCCGGTAACGAGGATGACTTCCTTATAGCGAACCTGAACCGTGTGACTACGAATCAATCGTGAGTCGCGTAGTTTGCCCGCGAAGAACCGGTGCTCGAGGATGCCGATGATGCCGACCAGCACGAGCATCACACCGAGCACCCTCGTGGTCATGCGCTCGACGTCGATTCCCTTGCTGATAAACCACGGCGTCAGCACGAACACCGCGAACAGCGCCCCGGGAACGGAGCCCACGACGAGCCAACGCACGTAGGGGAAATTCACCTGGCCCCGACGGATGTACTGGTAGGAACCGAAGGTCTTGGTGATCGTCGCATAGGCCAAATCCGTGCCCACCGCGGTCGTCGGCCGCACGCCTAAGACCAAAATCAACAAAGGCGTCATCAACGCACCGCCGCCGACACCGGTCATGCCGATCAGCACACCGACTACCAATCCACTTACACTCAGCCAAGGATCGAGCATCTTTTCATTGTAGCGATTGCATCCGTCCGCGTCAGTGCCATCTCTCAAACAAAAGCAACCAGGGCTGCCCGACAAGCGTAGCACCCTCCCGTCACGGGCTGTCGGCGGGCCTACCCGGCACACTCCATGCGCGAAAGGAGCCGGCCTCTCCCAGTGGCTCAGCTCCAGCGGGCGGAGGAGAATCCGCGACTCCGACCCACTCGTAGGCCGATTTCGCCGGCCGCCGCGCCCGGGGCATCTCACCGAGCCGTCGGTACAGCGGGAGCACCAGCCGATAGGTTACAGCTCCGTCGACCACCACGGGCTCCGACGCATCTATCAGCGCGGCGAGTTCGCGTGCCTGAGCGCGGTAACGATATCCGGTACGGGCTCGTGCTCGCTCGGTCGTCGCCACGTAAATCGTCGCATACAGCAGTGCCGCTCCCAGGGTCCACGCAAAGGCGTGTGGACGTCCGAGCAACGAGCGCCTGTTCGAGCGCGTAGCCCAGGCTTCGGGTTGCGCCTTGTCCAGGAATCGCCCGTCCCGAACCACCCACGCGGCGCCTAGGGATACGAACGGAAGAGCCGGCATGAGATAGCGGCCCCGGCCTTCGACGGCGAACGCGGGGCCGAGAAAAACGGTTACGCTCACCGCCGCGGCAAGATAAAGGAACGGGTCGCGCAACGCCTCTGCCAACCGCCGCCGCGGCTCGCGCCACAGAAACACCGAAAGCCATAGACTCCACGGCAACGTTTTGCCGACAACGACGAAGGGATAGACCAAGACATGAATCAGAACCGTCGACAGCCCATCCCCGGGGTCCGCGTTACGGAAGCGGTGTGCCGCTTCGTAGCCCCAGCGCGCCACAAGCGGCCCCAGCGGTTGGCGCTGCGAATAGAAAAACAACCACGCCCCGACGATCGCCGACATAAGCGCCAGGCCGGCGATGAAAGCAGTGGGCGAGAACGGGCAATCGCGGCGGCGGCGCCACGCTGTGACCAGGACAGCCGGATAGAACACCAAGGGGGCGACCAACTTGGTCAGAACGCCGAGGCCGACGAAGATTTGCGGGACGATCCACTGGAGGACAACCGAACGGCGGCGGCGGCCGAACTCGAAGCAGGCCAGCGCCGAGGTCGTCAGCGCGCACAGCAACATGTCTATCTCACCGGCGCGGCCGTACTGAACGACGATTCCCATAGTCGCAAACAGCAGGCCGGGAAGCGGGTCGGGACGAGGCCACGCCCCGGATATGCCGAGTCGCCACAGTAACAAACACACGACGACCAATGCACTCAGGCTCACAATGCGGAAAGCCGGCGGCCCGACGCGGTCAATCCGATAGCCGGAGATCGCCGCACCCAGCCAGTTGAACAGCGGTGGTTTGTTCAGGTACGGCTCGCCGAGCAGACGCGGTACGACGTAGTCGCCGCTGGTGATCATCTCGATCGAGATGAGCGCACGGCGGGGTTCCTCCCATTTCGCCGGGTCACGGAAGAGACCGTACGCATACAGAAGACAAAGCAGCGCGACGACTGCCAGCCCTTTCGCCGCGCTCATCGGTTCAGACTAGCAGGAACCTCAGCACCTCTCGATAATCGTCGCAATCCCCATCCCGCCGCCGATGCACATGGTAATCAGCGCTGTGTTGCGGTCGCTGCGTTCGAGTTCGTCGAGCGCCGTACCGATCAGCATCCCACCGGTAGCGCCCAGGGGGTGCCCCATGGCGATGGCTCCGCCGTTGACGTTGACCTTGTCACGGTCGACGCCGCTTTCACGTAGAAATTTGAGAACGACGGCCGCGAAGGCCTCGTTGACCTCGACCAGATCGATGTCGTCCCAGGTCATGCCCGCCTTGTCGAGTGCCAGCTTGGAAGCAGGCGCGGGCGCGGTCAACATGATCACGGGCTCGTCGCCCGCTGTCGCCATCGACACGACTCGCGCACGCGGCCGGACCGCCGAGTGTTACTTCACGTACTTTTCCGAAGCGACCAGCAGAACGGAAGCTCCGTCGACGATGCCGCTCGAGTTGCCGGCGTGGTGCACATGGTTGATAGCGGCGACTTCCGGGTACACCGAGCGCGCCTTTTCGTCGAATGTCATCTCGTCACCCTGTTGAACGTACTCGCCCAAAGACGCAAACGACGGCTCGAGAGCGGCAAGGCTTTCCATGGTCGTCTGCGGGCGTGGGTGCTCGTCGCGATCCAGCACGACGTTTCCTTCAGCGTCCTTGACCATGATGATGCTCTCGTCGAAGCGGCCTTCGGCTACAGCGACAGCCGTCTTTTGTTGGCTTTCGCAGGCGAAGCGATCGACGTCTTCGCGTGAAAACCCCTCGCGCGTAGCAATCAGATCGGCCGATATGCCCTGCGGGACCAACGGGTATCGATTGCGCAGAACCGGGTTGTGGCCGTCGAGGCCGCCCTTGTCGGAGCCCATCGGATGCCGCGACATACTTTCCACGCCGCCGCCGACGACGAGATCCTGAAATCCGGCCGCACAGCCCATGACCGCAAAATTGACAGCCTGTTGCCCCGAGCCGCAGTAGCGGTCCAGACTAACCCCCGTAACGCCCGTCGGCCACCCCGCCGCCAAGGTGGCCAGCCGTCCTACCGGTCCGGCCTGTTCGCCGACTTCGGTCACACAGCCGGTGATCACGTCCTCTACGTCGGCGGGATCGAAGTCGACCCTGTCTTTTAACGCATTGAGCGCCGTCGCAAAGAGCTGGTGGGGATGAATCTCGTGCAGTCTTCCCGAACTCTTGCCCTTTCCGCGCGGCGTGCGCGTTGCGTCCAATATGTATGCGTTGCCCATGGATGGTCTCCTTCTGTTCGTATTTATTTTTATTGCTCTTGTACGCCTTCGAGCCGTCCGGCCTAGCCGGAGGACACGTCGCGAGGCAGGCCGAGGATACGTTCGGCGATTACGTTCTTCTGGATGTTCGGCGTTCCGCCTCCGATCACCGTAGCGGGCCACGAGAGCATGTGCTTTTGCCAGCGACCCCCTTCGATCGCACCGCGCGAGCCTTGGATGTCGCAGCCTAGGCGGCCGATCTCGACCTCGACACCTGCGCGAAGCAGTTTGTTGACCGACGTCTCGGCACCGACCGGCTCTCCGCGTAATTGTTTGGTCAGGAAGCGCAAGCCACTCAACCGCATCGCTTCGATCGTACAGTCGAGCTTCGCGAGTCTCTGCCTCACGTTGGTTTCTTCGATCGCCGGCCGGCCGTTCAGACGACACTGCACCGCAAGCCTTTTCAGCTCTTCCACATTGTGCTGCAGGGCGGTAACCTCGGCGATTGAGCTACGCTCGTTGGCAAGCGCCGTCTTGGTGACATCCCAGCCCTGCCCTTCCTCGCCCAAGCGATTGACTACCGGCACCCGCACATTATCGAAAAAGACCTCAGCGAAGGGAGTTCTTCCGTTCATCGTCTTGATCGGACGCACATCGATGCCCGGCGTGTCCATCGGCACCAACAAGCAACTCATGCCGGCGTGCTTGGACGCTCGCGGATCGGTGCGTACCAGTAGGATCATCCACTGCGCCCACATCGCCAGAGAAGTCCATATCTTCTGCCCGTTGATCAGGTAGTCATCACCGTTGCGTTCGGCCTTGCACTGAAGCGAGGCAAGGTCACTTCCCGAACCGGGCTCCGAATATCCCGTACACCAGTGCTCTTCGCCCTTGAGGATCGGTGGGATGAAACGCCGTTTCTGTTCCTCGCTACCGTACTTGATGACGCCGGGACCCACCCAAGCAAGGCCCATGTAGGATAGCCCGAGCATAGGGGCATGGGCCTTGGCGCATTCTTCCTTCAGAATCATTTGTTCGACGACTCCGCCGCCCCCGCCACCGACCTCGCGCGGCCAATGGAACCCGACCCAGCGTCTGTCATACAGCGCCTGGTTCCACGCCATCAGTTTCGGCAGGCGGGCAAGGCCCGATTCGATGTCGTCGTCCGCGTCCTCGACACGATTGGGATTATGCTCGGCGAGAAAGGCTCGAACGTCTTCGCGAAATTTCTCTTCTTCCGGGGTGAATGAAAAGTTCATCTTCGTTCCGTAGCGGCCGTCCTACAAGCCCTGGCTCGTGAGCACCCGCTCTCGGTGTGCCTCGGGCGAGCCCATCAGGTTGCGGCAACAACGCCCTCGCTTGTAATACAGATGCGCGTCGCACTCCCACGTGAAGCCTATGGCACCGTGAATCTGAATACATTCTTCGCCGGCCTCATCAGCAGCGGTCGACGCGTAGGCCTTGGCCATCGAAACGTGCATCGACGGATCGCCAGCATGATCTACGGCCCACGCCGCGTAGTAGACCAACGAACGAGCCGACTCGACGGCGACATGAAGTTCCGCCAGGCGATGCTTGACGCCTTGGAAGCGACCGATCGGTTGGCCGAATTGACGGCGGATTTTCGCATACTCGGTCGCCATGGCTACCGAGGCGTCGGCGGCACCGACGAGTTCGGCGGCAAGAGCGACGGCCGCCGCGTCCAAGACGGATCGCACAGCCGGCCACGCCTTGCCCGCGGGTCCCAGGCGCGCTGATTCCGGCACGATGACGCCGTCGAGAACAACATCCGCCGCGCGCTGTGTAGCATCGACCAACGACAACGGCTCAACGACGAGCCCGGAGGCCGGGGACTCGACGGCGAAAACACTAACCCCGTCTTGCTCGCGCGCAACCACCAAAAACAAATCGGCCGCCTGACCATAGGCGACGAGACTTTTGCTTCCGTGCAGCGCGACCTCGCCCCCCGCGCGCACTTCGGCCCGGCAGGTTATGCCGCGTTCGTCGAGAACATCGCCGTCTTCGAGCGCGGCAATGGTCGCGACGGTTTGGCCGGCGGCAATGCTTGCCAGCCAGCGACTCTTTTGCTTTTCGTCGCCGAGCGCGGCGAGCAAACGCGCGGCGGCCGCAGTGGCAAGCAAAGGCGAAGGCAGCAAGCCCCTGCCGGTTTCCTCGGCAACGATGATGAGGTCTTCCCACGCCAGCCCGAGGCCACCGTAGGCTTCAGGAACCGTCAGCGCCTGCCAGCCCAGTTCGGCCGTCTTGCTCCACAGCGCGGCATCGTAAGCCCGATCGGCTTCCATGATCTGGCGAACACGCGTCAGAGGACATTCCGAGGCTACGAAACGCCGTACCTGGTCCTGCAACCCGACCTGTTCCTCGGTGAAGCCGAAGTCCATGGCATTAGCTATTCATGCTCCTTTACTTATTGCAAGAGCGTGCATATAGTCGCGCGCGAAGTGCGAAACATGATAATCCGCCCGGACCGCGGCTCAGCCGCGGTCCGGGCGGACACCGCGAAGGGAGGTTGCACGAACAATGGCTGATTCGGATCGATTCGGACTCAAGGGCAAGACAGCACTCATCACCGGAGCCGGGGGAGGACTGGGGCGTGCCCACGCCCTCCTGTTCGGCAAATACGGCGCCAACGTCGTCGTCAACGACCTCGGCGGAGCCAGCGACGGCACCGGCTCGGGGAGCGCCATGGCCGATAAGGTCGTGGAAGAGATCAAGGCCGCCGGAGGCAACGCCGCCGCCAACTACGACTCGGTGGCTACCATCGAAGGCGGCCGCAACATGATCAAGACGGCGCTCGACAACTTCGGTTCGATCGATATCGTCGTAAACAACGCCGGCATCTTGCGTGAC
>Ga0114931_10010151_pt1 | contig 11228 bp, 7 predicted proteins | sample 2SBtaG_FD_89579 | JGI IMG/M metagenome (GOLD analysis project Ga0114931, IMG submission 89579) | Deep subsurface microbial communities from Kolumbo volcano to uncover new lineages of life (NeLLi) - 2SBTROV14_V59a metaG | ecosystem: Environmental > Aquatic > Marine > Volcanic | place: Kolumbo...
CGAGGGCGAGTTTGAGGCGATGATTCTCGATCGTGCGCGCCAGGTTGGCATTCTCGACGCCGATGGTGGCGTGGCGAAGTTGCTCGACTACCTAATCGGCATCCAGAATGACAACCTGGATCCAAACGCGCTGCCTGCGGTGGTCAACGCGTTCCGCAGGCCGCTGAGTGTGGACGCGGTGGAGGCAGCGATCGCGGGCGATGTTCGCGGCGTGGGCGAGGATCAGAACGGATCCATGGGTCCGCTGCTGCGCAGGTTCCTCCAGGTCAACCAGAGCGAATCGGATGGAAAGGAGAACAGCGTTCGCAGTTCCTTGCCGGGCGGTCTGCACGCGATGACGGGACCGATGCAGGCCCAGCGCGCCGCGCAAGCCAGGCGACTTGTGCGGGCGTTGCGCGACAGCGTCTACATCTTCGATCAACATGCCGGCGACTCCATCTCTTTGATCCGTTCGAGTCCGGACCTCTATCAGACGTGGATCTCGCCCGCACTGTGGGCGTTGGAGTCGCGATTCATCATGGTCCCGCCGGTGGGTCCGGAAGGTGCCAACGCTGTTCCCGTTGATGATCTTCCCGAGTCGATCCGGCGAGCGGTCAAGGGCGACGTCCTTTCTGTTGTGCGTTCGGAGGATGGAACGCCCGTGATGGTCGTGGGCGGGCCGGGGCACAACGAGTACGACATGGACCACCTGCCCTGGATCTACGATGTCGGGGGCAACGACGTGTATCGCTACACGACCGCCGGCAATGTGACCGATTCGATCGTGATCGACGTGGCGGGCAATGATCTGTACGAATCGACCGCGGACTTTGCCGGCCCGGGCACGGCGGTCTTTGGTGTGTCCATTCTCGACGACCGCGCCGGCAACGACACCTATCGCTCGACGGGGCAGTTCTCCATCGGTGCGGGGCTGTTCGGCATCGGCATCCTGATCGACCGCGCGGGCAACGACGTGTACGAAAACGTCGGGCCCAAGTCCGGCTGGTCCATGGGCGTGGGCTTCTACGGGGCGGGGCTGATCATCGATCAGGGCGGCTCGGACGTCTACCTGGGCGAGAAACTCTGCCAGGGCGTGGGCGGGCCCCGCGGGTTCGGGGCCATCATCGACCGCGCGGGCAACGACCTGTACCGGGCCAACGGGTCCACGTTCGGTTCGGTCTATGGCACGCCGGCGGTCTACGTGGGCATGAGCCAGGGGTTTGGCTACGGCATCCGCGGATACGCGGCCGGGGGGGTCGGGGCGATCTATGACCTGGGCGGCAATGACCGCTACGAGGCGGGCGAGTTCTCCCAGGCGGGCGGATATTACTTCGGCATGGGCATCCTGCACGACTTTGCCGGCAACGACCTGTACTACGCCAACCGCTACGGTCAGGCGTTCGCGGCCCACCAGGCGATCGGCATCCTGATCGACGACGCCGGCGACGACACGTACTGGTCCATGACCGCGGCCAGCCAGGCGGGCACGTGGGACCAGTCGATCGGATTCCTGATCGACCGGGCGGGGAGCGACAGTTACCGCTGCGACGGGCTGGGGCAGGGCGGGGCGTCGATGCAGGCGATCGCGATCCTGCTGGACCTGGGCGGGGACGATCGGTACTCGGCCAACCCAGGCTCGACGCTGGGGCAGGGCGGGGGCAACAGTTACCACTACAACGCCGATCACGTGTTCAGTTTCAGCGGGCTGCTGGATCTGGGCGGGGGGGCCGACATCTATTCCCGGGGTGGGAACCAGCCGGCGCGCACCAACGGCGTCATGTTCAAGACCGGGCAGTTGAACGAGGGCACGCCGGAGAACTCCTCGCTGTACGGGCTGTTCGTGGATGAATAGCCGCGCAGCACGGGCGGAAGCAATCAGGATTCACCACGGAGGGCGCGGAGAACGCGGAGGGGAAGTCAATGTTTCGATCGCGTGTCGAAACATCCAGATACTTCGAGTCCTTCGGATCCTTCGAGTTCGGCTTCCTCTCTCAGCGCTCTGCGTGCAACTCTCCGCGACCTTCGTGTTCGTCCGAACACTGTGATTGAAAGGAGCCAACGCGGAGGGCGCGTTGTTCTCGATCTGCCGTCACGCACGAGTTTCATCGGAGATCCGGCTCAGGCCTGGTCGAGTGTCTCCTGGTCGCGAGTGCCGCTTTTGTGGTAGGCCAGGCGGGCCTGGGTGTACTGCTGCGGCGAGACCTTCAGGTCCGGCGTCTGCCCCCGCTCGTGCTGGGCGTGGAGGTGCTTGAGGAACGGGACGCACCACTGGCAGCCGGTTCCCGCGCCGAGGCAGTCGCTGATGAGCGACGCCACGGGCGGATCCTCGCGCTTGAGGTACGTGCGGATCTTGCGCAGGGAAACGTGGAAGCAGAGGCAAACCTCGTCGTCCTGGTCCATGATGGAGGATAGAGCGCACCGGCGCCCGGCGCGGCGTTCACGGGCGGTTATCCTGCCGACTCGATCTGCCCGATGATCTCGACGACGCCGGCGGCCTCGGGGCGGGTCGCGACCAGATCCGCCCGCTGCCTGATCTGCTCGTGGGCGTTGGCCGGACAGGCGAACCGGGCGACGCGATCGGCGATGGCCAGGTCCGCGGGCGTGTCGCCGATACCGGCGCAGCGATCGCGCGTCAGCCCGGTCTGTTCCATCAGGCGATCCAGGGCCGACGCCTTGGACACGAACGACAGGTCGCAGTTGATGTACAGCCAGGTCATGGAGACGCGCATGGGCCAGGCTCGGCCCTTGAAGTGCGCCTGGATCTTCGGGACGATAGAGCGCAGGAACGCGGTATCGGCGTGGAAGAGCGATATGGCGGCGGCCTTGCCCGGCTGGGCAACGACGCCCTCGGAGCCGAACCGCCCGTCGATCCATCGCCACGCCTCGTTGACCAGATCCAGGTGATCGGGCGTGATCCTCGGGTCCATCTCGTAGCGGTTGGAGGCGGGGTGGTAGATCCAGACGCCGTTCTCGGCCACGCACGGGAGCGTGGCGTTTCCGATCAGGCGGCAGATGGCTTCGACGAACGGCTGGGGCCTGCCCGAGCAGAGCGTGAGCACGGGACGGTCGCCCAGGCTCTGCGCCAGGCGGTTGTGCTCGGCGATCGTCGTCAGCGCCGCGGCGTCCATCGGGCCCGAGTCCTCCGGGCACAGGCACCCGTCGATGTCGCAGATGATGGCGTCGAATCGTCGGCTGCGGGTCTGATCCGGTACAGTCGTGGCTCGGGCGTCGGACACGGTGCGAGTGTACATCGGCACGAGAGGGGCCTGCTCGAAACAAACGGGGAGCCGACCACGCGTGAGCATCGTGCTGGCCATCGCGATCTTTCTCGGAGCGGCGCTGCTGTTTCTGGCCGAGCCGATGGTGGCCCGAATGCTGCTGCCGATGCTGGGGGGCAGCCCGTCGGTCTGGAATACGGCGATGGTCTTCTTCCAGGCGATCCTGCTGGGCGGGTACGTGCTGGCGCACGTGTTGAGCCGGCGGATGGGCCCGACGCGGGGCGGGCTGGTCTTTCTGGGGTTGATCGTCCTGGCGGGGGTGTCGCTGCCGATCGGCGTGCCGGGTGCATGGACGCCGCCGGCGAGCGGATCGCCGATCCCGTGGCTGCTGGGCGCTCTTGCTGTGGGCGTGGGCCCGCCGATGCTGGTCGTGGCGATCACGGGGCCGATGATCCAGCGCCTGCTGGGATCGACGCGGCATCGATCGGCTCACGACCCGTACTTCCTGTACGTCGCGAGCAACGCCGGGAGCCTGCTGGCCCTGCTGGCCTACCCGGCGATCGTCGAACCGATGCTCACGCTCCGATCCCAGGCGCTGGCCTGGTCGATCGGGTACGGGCTGTACGGCGCGGCGGTGCTGGCGTGCGTCGTTCTGGTTCGACGGCACGGACGATCGGCTTATGCGGCGGCAGGCCTCGCTCCGAACGCGGAGCGAGCCGTCGCAGATGCGCCCGACGGGCGATCCACGTGGCGCCGGCGGGCGACGTGGGTGCTGCTGGCGTTTGTGCCGTCGAGCCTGATGCTCGGGGTAACGGCCCACCTGTCCACGGATATCGCGGCGGTGCCGTTGCTGTGGGTCGTGCCGCTGGCGGTCTACCTGCTGACGTTCATGCTGGCGTTTTCGAGGCGGGACTGGGTCCCGATCCGGACGTCGGCCCGGCTGCTACCGATCATGGCGGTGGCGCTGGGCGTGGCCGCGCTGCTGGAGGCGGCTCGCCCGATCGGCGTGCTCGTGGCGATGCACCTGCTGGGGCTGTTCCTGGGTGGGATGCTCTGCCACGGGCGCCTGGCGGCGATGCGCCCGCCGATCTCGCGCCTGACCGAGTTCTACCTGATGATCGCCATCGGGGGGGTGATGGGCGGGATGTTCAACGCCCTGCTGGCGCCGATGATCTTTGACCGACCCTTCGAGTACCCGATCGTGCTGGTGCTGGCCTGCCTGCTGCGCCCGGTCGGAGGATCACGAGAACCCGCCCGCGGGAAGGAACCCAGCACAAAGCGGCGCAGGGGTCGCGTTGCGGGCCGCGGGAATCGTCGGCGCCGCGGGGGGCGTGAGAATCGCAGGGGCATCCGGGCCCCTGGGAACCTGTCGATCGCGGTGATCAACGACGCCCTGTGGCCGATCCTGCTGCTGATCGCCATGGCCGCGATCGAGCTGCACTTCCGGGGGCGCCGGGGCGATGCCAGTGCTGCAAGCGGGTACATCGAGGTTGCGCTGCGCGTGGGGCTGCCGGCGCTGGTCTGCTTCCTGTTCGTCGCCCGCCCGAGGCGATTCGCCCTGGGCCTGGCGGTGCTGTTCGTCCTCGCCGCCTTTCGCCCCAGCCCCTACGGGCGGCTCGTTCTCGAAGAGCGGACGTTCTTCGGCGTCCACCGCGTCTACGACGAGACGATCCGCCCGGCGGACGCCCCGGCGTACCACGTCCGCCGCCTGCTCCACGGCAACACGATCCACGGGATCCAGGTCGATCGCGATGAGGACACGCGGGATCTGCCCCGGGCGTATTACCACCCGGACGGGCCGGCCGGAGACCTGTTCCTCCGCGTGCTCGGCTCGCGTCCGGGCATGGACCGGGGCGACGCGCAGGCCCCGGTCGTGCTCCGCGACGCGGCCCTGGTCGGGCTCGGAACGGGGGCCCTGGCTGCGTACGCGATGCCCGGGCAGCGTTTCGTGTTCTACGAGATCGATCCGGAGGTCGTCCGCATCGCGCGGGACCCGCGGCTGTTCACCTACATCTCCGATTCCCGGGCGACTGTCGAGTTCGTGCTGGGCGACGCCCGCCTGCGCCTGGGCGACGCGCCCGAGTCAGCCTACGACGCGATCGTGCTGGACGCGTTCAGTTCCGACGCGATCCCCGTCCACCTGCTCACGCGAGAGGCGATGGACCTGTACCTGTCGCGCCTGCGCCCCGGCGGCGTGATCGCGTTTCACATCTCCAACCGATACCTGGATCTTCGACCCGTCGTGGGCGCCCTGGCCGACGACGCGGGTCTGATCGCGCTCGTCCGCCGCGACTTCTACGACGAGACGAGCCCGGAGGGGCGCGCTGCCGTGGCGGCATACCGGCTCAAGTCCGCCTGGGTCGTCGTCACGGACAACCAGCGGGCGATCCACGCCCTGATCGCGACAGGGCAGTGGGACCAGATCGCCCCGAGCCGAGACGTCTGGACCGACGATCGATCCAACATCCTGTCCGTCTTTGAATGGGGCCCGTAATCGACGCGGGGCAACCGCGATTCGGGCTATCCTCTTGCCATGCCCGGACTGGACTACCAGACGGCCGGCGAGTCGCACGGGCCGGCCCTGATCGCCATCGTGACCGGTCTGCCCGCGGGGCTGGAACTGGACGTGGCGTTCATCGACGCGGAGTTGCGCCGGCGCCAGGGCGGGTACGGGCGGGGCGGGCGGCAGCGGATCGAGTCCGACCGCGTCGAGTTCCTCTCGGGCGTTCGCCGGGGGCACACGATCGGCTCGCCCCTGGCGATGCGCATCGCCAACAAGGACTCCCGGCTGGACGATCTTGAAAAGACGCCGCCGGTCTACCGCCCGCGCCCCGGACACGCCGACCTGGCCGGGAGCGTCAAGTGGCTCACGACAGACTGCCGCGAAACGCTCGAACGGGCCAGCGCCCGGGAGACCGCCGCACGCACGGCCGCCGGTGCGGTGGCGCGATGCCTGCTCCGGGAGTTCGGCGTGGACGTGTTCGGCTTCGTGCGCCAGATCCTTGACGCGAGAACGGATGTTGCCGTCACGCCGGAGTCCTGGCGTTCGCTCCTGCCCGTGCGCAACGCCAGCGAGATCTACTGCCCCGATGCCGGAGTGACCAAGGAACAGATCCGCATCATCCGGCGGGCCAAGGCGGACAAGGACACGGTCGGCGGGCTGGTCGAGGCGCACGCCTTCGGCCTGCCGCCCGGGATCGGCTCGTGCATGGACTGGCGCGATAAGCTCGACGCGAGGATCGCCTACGCGGTGATGGGGATCCAGGCGTTCAAGTGCGTCGAGATCGGGCTCGGACGCGCCTGTGCCGACCGGACCGGATCGCAGGTCCACGACCCGATCCGGTTCGACAAAACGCGGACCAACGAGGCGAACCTGGGCTTCGTGCGCGATACGAACAACGCCGGCGGCACCGAGGGCGGGATGAGCAACGGGCAGCCGATCGTCGTCACCGGCACGATGAAACCGATCAGCACGCTCCTGCGTGGGCTGCCCTCGGTCGATCTGAACACGAAGGAGCCCCAGCAGAGCCAGTACGAGCGGAGCGACGTGTGCGCGGTGTCGGCGGCCAGCGTCGTGATGGAAAACGTCGTCGCCTTCGAGATCGCCCGGGCGTTCATGAGCAAGTTCCCGGGCGATTCGATGATCGAGGTCCGCGGCGGATTCGAGCGGTCCATGCAGCTGGCGCGGATGCTGCCGCTGGACCCGCCGGAGATGACCATCGCCTGACCCCCCCGCCCGCCCATGGGAGTCATTGAGCAACGCCACGGGGCAAAGATCCGTCCTGTTCAACCGCGATTGGCGGCGGTTGCGGCCCACTCTCGGCGGGCTGAGAGCCCGCCCCCCGGGGCAGACGGGAATCGGACAGAGGGTGGTCCCGGGCGGCGTGATCTGCGACAATGCTGTGCTGGAGTACGAGCGGGCGGGACCGGGCCCGGATCACTGGAAGGGGCCGCGTGGATCGAGTCGAAGGGCTAGCCAAACTGACCGGACGCGAGCGCTATGTGGACGACCTGGCGATCCAGGGCGTCGTGTGGGGCATGACCGTCCGGAGCCGATGCCCGCGCGGGCGGATCAAGCGGATCCACTTCGGCGATGGCGTGGACTGGTCCCGGTTCGTCGTCGTCGATCACCGCGACATTCCCGGACCCAACGAGATCCTCCTGATCGAGCGCGACCAGCCTGTTCTCGCGGGCGATCGAGTCCGGCACGTCCACGAGCCGATCGTGCTCATTGCTCACGAGTCGCGGGAGATGGTCCGCCGGGCTGTGGCGCAGGTCCGGGTGGAGTACGACCCGGAGCCGGCGTACCTGGACTACCGCCTCCCGCCCCGCCCGGGGCAGATCCAGTTTGGCGAGGACAACGTCCTCAAGCGGCTGTGCATCGAGAAGGGCGACGTCGAGCGGGCGCTGCGCGGGGCGGCCCACGTCGTCGAGGGCGTCTACGAGACCGGCGCCCAGGAGCATGTGTATCTGGAGAACCAGGGCATGGTCGCCTGGGTCGAGGACGGCGTCGTGGCTGTCAAGGGCTCGATGCAGTGCCCGTACTACGTCCTGAACGCGATGAGCCACGCCCTGGGGCGGGCCGCCGACGAGGTCCGCGTTATTCAGGCTCCGACCGGCGGCGGCTTCGGCGGCAAGGAGGACTATCCCTCGAACATCGCCCTGCACGCGGCGCTGCTGGCGATCAAGGGCGATCGGCCCGTCAAGATCATCTACGACCGCGGCGAGGATCTGGCCGCCACGACCAAGCGCCACCCGGCGACGGTTCGCCACCGCACGGGCCTGGACCGCGACGGGCGATTGATCGCCCAGGACATCGAGGTGATTCTCGACGCCGGGGCCTACGTCACGCTCTCGCCGGTCGTGCTCAGCCGGGCGATCATCCACGCCGGCGGGCCCTACGCGTGCGACAACGTGCGGATCCGGGGTCGGGCGATCCTGACCAACGCGGTGCCGTTCGGGGCGTTCCGGGGATTCGGCGCCCCCCAGACGCACTTCGCCGGCGAACGCCACATGGACGTGATCGCCGCGAGGATAGGCGTTGATCCGGTCGATCTGCGCCGACGAAACCTGATCCGCGACGGGCAGAGCACGTCGACGGGACAGGTGATCCACGACGGCACGGACCGGGTCGCTGTGATGGACCGCGCGCTGGACCTGTCCGGATACCGTGCCAGGCAGCGCGAGCACGAGGCGTTCAATGCCTCGCATCCGTACCTTCGCCGGGGGATCGGACTGGCGACATTCCACCACGGCGCGGGGTTTACGGGCGCGGGGGAGGTCTTTCTCAAGTCGGTCGTACACGTGGTCGGGCTGCCCGACGGGCGCGTCGAGGTGCGCAGCGCCAACACCGAGATCGGGCAGGGCACGCTGACGGCCTTCTCCAAGGTCGCGCAGGATCGCACGGGCCTGGATGGCGAGTCGATCGTCATCGCCGAGCCCGATACGGCTCGCGTTCCCAACAGCGGTCCCACGGTGGCGTCGCGCACGGCGATGGTCGTCGGGCACCTGATCGAGCGAGCCTGCGACGACCTGCGCCGAATCCTGGGCGTGGATGCCGACACGCGGGGCCAAGCGCTCCGGGACGCCATCATCGCCTGGCACGCGGACAATCCCGGGCGTGAACCCGTCGGCACCGCTCAGTACCGCAAGCCGCCGGGGATCCAGTGGGACGAGGACCGCTACCAGGGAGATGCCTACGCCACCTTCGCCTGGGCGGCCTACGTCGCTCAGGTCGAGGTGGACCTGCGCACGTTCGCCACGAGCGTGACGAGCATGACCGCGGTCCAGGAGGTCGGGCGGGTGCTCAACGAAACCCTCGCCCGCGGGCAGATCCAGGGCGGCGTCGTGCAGGCGATCGGCTGGGCGCTGCTCGAAGACGTGGCGTGGAAGGACGGGGCGATGGCCAACGCCCAGCTGACCAACTACATCATCCCCACCAGTTTCGACGTGCCCCCGACCCGCGTCCAGTTCATCGAGAACCCCTACGCCCACGGCGGGGGCGGGGCCAAGGGCCTGGGCGAGTTGCCGATGGACGGGCCGGCCCCGGCGATTGTGAACGCCGTCGCCGCCGCGACGGGGACGGAGGCGACGACGATTCCGCTCACGCCCGAGCGACTCATGGGACTTGTACTCAATGACGATGCCGCCTGAACCGGACGCGGGCGGGACGCCCGCGCCACCAGCATGGGGACTTGTACTCAATGACGATGCCGCCTGATCAGCAGGAGCGAATCTCGGTTGCGCTGACGCTCAACGGGCGGGCGGTGCGCGTTCAGGTTGAGCCGAACGAGCGCCTGCTGGACACGCTGCGGTACCGCCTGGGGCTGATCGGCACCAAGGAGGGCTGCGGCGAGGGCGAGTGCGGGGCGTGCACGGTCTCCATGGACGGCGTACCGGTCAACTCGTGCCTGGTGCCGACCTGGCAGGCTCGGGGGCGGCGCATCGAAACGATCGAGTCGGTCGAGCCGGGTCGCTTGGGGGCGTTGCTGGGCAGCGGCGCGACCCAGTGCGGGGCCTGCACGCCCGGCGTCGTGATGGCCGCGTGCTGGATCGCCGAGCACCGGGAGTTGCTCCGGACCCACACGATCCGCGAGCTGATGGCCGGCAACCTGTGCCGATGCACGGGCTACGACGGGATCATCGAGGGCGTCCAGGGGTTGCTTGATGACGGGCTGGCTGAAGATGGGAGGGACGGATAAGTGCGCGTCCTGTTGCCTGGCTCGCTCGACGAGGCGTGTCGGATGTTGGCCGACAACGCGGGGGCGGTCCCGTTCGCCGGGGGGACGGACCTGCTCGTGAACTGGCCCGAGCACGTCGAGGCCCACGATCGCACCTACGTGGATCTGTCGGGGCTGGCTGAACTGCGCCCGATCCGCTGGACCGAGGACGAACTCATCTTGGGCGCAGGCACGACCTACTGGGACGTGATCCGCGACGCCCGCGCCGGCTCGGCGTTCCCGTTGCTGATCGAGGCGGCCCGGCAGGTCGGCGCGATCCAGATCCAGGCCCGCGGGACATGGGCGGGCAACATCGCCAACGCCTCGCCGGCGGCCGACGGCGTGCCCGTGCTCATGGCCTACGACGCGGTCGTCGTGCTCGCTTCGCGCGACGGAACAGAATCGATCCCGCTGGATGAGTTCTACCTGGGCTACAAACAGACGCGACGGCGCCCCGAGCAGATCATCACCCGGATCCGCATGCCGCTGCGCGAATACTCATTCCAGGCCTTCCACAAGATCGGCACGCGCCGGGCGCAGGCGATCGCCAGGGTGGGGCTGGCGATCACGCGCTGCGGCGACGCCTGGCGGGTCGTGGCCAGCAGCGCCGCCCCGACGATCTGCCGATGCCCAAGCGTCGAGCGATTCCTCCAGGAGCAGCGCCGGGTCAATGGACCGGACGACCTGCTCGGCCCGCTGGGGGCCGACCTGTCGCCGATCGACGATCTTCGATCCACCGCCGACTATCGCCTTCGCGTCTTGGCCCGCCTGCTCTCCCATGAGGTGTTGGCATGAACCGCGGGACGTGTGCCCCCGGGTTCCAGTCTCCCGGTTCTTGAGGACCGGGCGGCGTGATACGGATCATCGATGAAACTCGTCCAAGACGACAGACCGGGAAAGAATGCAAGGTTTCGGAAGACGTGGTGAAAAGAGGAGGTTGAACGCGAAGGATGCGAAGGGATCAAAGGAATCAGAGGTTGCGAAACACAATCGAAGCACACAACCCCCTCCGTGTTTCTCCTCGCTCTAGGTGTTTGCTCTGCGACCAAGGCGCTCGGATGAACGCGGAGATCGCTGAGATTCACCCGGAGTACGCGGAGAGAAGGAGTTAAACTCAAAGAGCGAGAAAGGCTCGACACATTCAGAGCGCCTTTCAGAATGATGCTTTGAGGACGTTGTAACATATTCGGATGCACCCGAGCGTGAGGAATGCTTGATGGATGTCGGATCGACGTTCATAACGGACCCGCAGGCGGCGCATCTGGTGCAGCCACGAGATCGTTCGCTCCACCACCCAGCGCAGCACGCCCAG
>Ga0114931_10010152_pt1 | contig 11228 bp, 10 predicted proteins | sample 2SBtaG_FD_89579 | JGI IMG/M metagenome (GOLD analysis project Ga0114931, IMG submission 89579) | Deep subsurface microbial communities from Kolumbo volcano to uncover new lineages of life (NeLLi) - 2SBTROV14_V59a metaG | ecosystem: Environmental > Aquatic > Marine > Volcanic | place: Kolumbo...
ACCGCTTCTTCTTTGAACTCTTTAGAATACTGTTTGTATGTTCGTTTCTGACTCATTATGGCACCTTAATAGTTGATAATAATTATCTCTTATTAAAGTGTCCGGGGCTATTAGACCACTACATTCTTTGTTGCAAAGGGGATAGTAAAGCCACAAGGCATTCCGAATGATTGGATTTCTAAACCTTCTACGAAAGGAGGTGGTATGCAGTACATTAATCCGAAAAACTCCCATGACCGAGTCAGGGTGATGCAGGACAATCCAGATAGTCCAAATCCAGCTCAGCAAAAGCCTTACGTGAAAAGACAGATTGATGGGAAGTTTTACGACAAAAGTGGAAATGTTGTACGAGGGGATAGTCCAGAGGCGCATATTCCACTAAAAGATTTTAAATTATGATGGAGGGTTAATGAAATCCGAAACCTGGAAAGAATGCGTTCTAGATGTTGTTAGGCGAGTCGCTGATAGGTCGTATCAAGAAAAGGCTTGGTTTGGGGAAGGTGATTCTGTTTCATCTCCAGAGGAGCTTATTTGTGAAATATTTGATGACTATATGTATGATGAGTTTCTAAAATCTGCTGATATAGACATGACGCCACTGCAAAACCAATTAGGGAAAGAGTTAAAGGCTAAACTCAATGAATATTCTGATTCGATTGGGGAGTTTACTGATCCAGAGCACGTGTTAGGAAATCCACAATGGGAGAAAGTAAGGAAGGCAGCTGAAAAATTCTTAGATTCATTTAAATGAGATATTTGGGGTTTGCCGGGTAAAAATGGTCAGTACACAACTCATAATGGTGATGATACGTGGAAAAAGTATCGTGGTTTAGGTCAAGATCATGGAGGTATACCTCGCCCTAACGTGAATGTAGTGGTCTAATGAAACCGGACACCATTTAAGGTGGTATTATTACCGCCAAAGAAGAGGTGTTCAATGGCAAGACAACGATGTTCATTTTCTACAGAATTCTAACTTGATGCTGTCCGGCTGGTCGTTGACCAGGGGCATTCGGTTGCGCAGGCCAGCCGCTCGCTCGGTGTTGGAGAAACACTCGGCGCCACTGGGTCCAGCAACTGCAACAAGAACAAGGGGTATCAGGCCAAAGATCCAGGCTCTGAAGCCTGACCAGTAACGCATCCAGGCGCTGGAAGCCCGGGTTAACCGTCTGGAATGAGAGAAAGCTATTTTAAAAAAGGCTACCGCTCTCTTGACGGTGGACGAGATCGGACTTACGCGCTTTTTGAATTCATTATGCATGAGTGCCGCTATCGTAATTAATATACCGACCCCTATTGATATATCAGGAAATATATCATTTGATTATCTTCCTAAAATATATGTTGGAGGTAATAAAATAATTCCGACACCTAAATGAACGTAGTGTGACCTACAAGAACTTTGCGCTATAGTGTCTTCGCGTCAGAGAAAATGCAAAATCTTCTGTGCCCTCTGTGGCTATCTTTTGCTAGAGTAAATTTTGTATAACTTCACCTGGATATTGAGCGGTTGTTACTACCACTCCATCTTCAGGTCTTTATGGGACTGGGCGCAGTCGCGGAGATAGAGATTGATCAGGCTTTGATAAGGGATGCCTTTGTCTTCAGCGAAGGCTTTGAAATACTCGATGGTGTCTTCGTCGATTCGAATAGTCACCTGCTTTTTCAGCTTCTTGGCGTACGGGTTTTTGGCCGACTTGGAAAAATCGTAGTGATCACGCATTTCGATAACCTTCATAAATTTGTCGTTCTCGTCGGTTCGCCTTTCGTGCGGATATGAAAGGCTGGGATATCGTTACTCGGGGTAAATCTCGCTATGTCGCTCATCATCCGTCGGGGTCGGCTTGGGATTTGTTAAATTGATCACTTTCAACCTAACAAGCTATTGAAGCAATTCTATTGAGTGAGGCATTCAATAATACCTAATCCCTTTTGCAGCTTCGCGGCCTTAGCGTCTTTGCGTCAAAGATAACTCAAAAAAACTCTGTGTTCTCGGTGTCTCTGTGGCTATCTTTCGCTTTTAACCCTTAAACGCATCATCCGAATTCAGCCAGTCCATTTCTTCCTGGGTACTGTCGCGGCCGAGGATAGCGTTGCGGTGGGGAAAGCGGCCGAAGCGTTTTACGATGTTCTGGTGATGGCGGGCGAATTTGGCGTTGTCGGTCAGGCCGGCTTCATCGAACATTTTAATCGACAGCGCCTGGTCGTCCAGGTTTTCACTGTGCATCAAGGGCATGAACAGGAAGGCCAGTCGGGATTTTGGTAGTTGCTGGTGGAAGTTCTGGGCGATGGCCTGTTTGCAGACGCGTATGGCCTGTTGTTCGGTGGAAAAGCTCAGCGGTTGATTGCGATACATGTTGAGGGGGAACTGGTCCAGTACGATACACAGTGCCAGGCAACCTTCGGGTGTATTGAGCCAGCTGTTGAGTTCACCGCAGGCCGCTTGTTGCCACAGGGATTCGAAACGTTCGCGGATGAGTGCGTCGATGGTTCTGGTGGAAGCGAACCAGTGTTTGTTCATGGGTTCGGAATACCAGAACTGGATGATGTCTGCAGGGGTGGTGGTTATCGATGTCATCTGTTATCCCAGAATTTCTGCATTTCAATAAACATGAACGAAGCTGACCAGGTGATGAGTACCAGGCCGGTCAGGGCTTCCAGCGCTGCTAAAAAGCGTACATGGCCGATGGGTTCGATATCACCATACCCCAGGGACGTGTAATTGGTAAATGAAAAATACACGCTGTCCATGAGACTGCCGTTAAAATTACCCTGCAGGCTGCCATAATCGGAATAGTGAATCAGGAAATAATAGCCGATGCCGAACAGCCATATTTCGAATACATGGGCGGTGAGGGCCCCAAAAATTCCAATCAGGATACGGAAGCGATGTTTGATGGTGAGACGGGGAATCAGCTGGGATAATCGAAACAGCATTTCATAATGTAACAGCACTACCACGGACACCAGCAGACCGTTAATGAAAAATGTATGTAACATGAATCGCTACCGGGTTAAAAGCCAGCGACTCGAGCGCGGTAATGATCCGGATTTCTTAAAAACTCGATTGCCTCCGACTCATCGATGGGACGGGAGAACAGGAAGCCCTGGATGTTCTTGCAACGCCACTCCAGTAGCATGTCCAGCTGTTGCTGGTTTTCCACGCCTTCGGAAATGATGTTTAGATTCAGGCCCTTGGCCATGGCGATAATGGCGCGGATAATGGATGAATCTTCTTCGTTGTTTTCCATGTCGTGAATAAAACTGCGGTCGATTTTGAGGGTATCGATAGGCAGCTTCTTGAGGTAATTGAGGGAAGAGTAACCGGTGCCGAAATCGTCGATGGCGACCTTGATGCCGTAGCTACTTAACTGATTGAGTTTGTTGATACCGTGCTCGATATCTTTCATCAGCACATTTTCGGTGATTTCGACTTCCAGTTTGTCTCCGGGTATCTGGTAAGTGTCCATGCATCCGATGATTGTGTCGACAATGTTTTCCTGTTCCAGCTGGCACGCGGACAGGTTGACCGCTACACGTACATTTTCCAGTCCGGCGGCGCGCCATTTCTGTAAGTCGCAGCAGGCGGTGTTGAGTACCCATTCACCGATTGGCTGTATCAGGCCGGTTTCTTCCGCGATGTTGATAAATTCGCATGGCGAGATCAGGCCCTTGTCCGGATGGTCCCAGCGAATTAATGCTTCCATGGCGAAAATTTCGTTGGTTTCGATGTTCACCTGGGGCTGGTAATAAATTTTAAACTGCTGGTTCTGCAGTGCCCGACGCATGTCATTTTCCATGGACATGTGACGTGAGTAGGCCTCGTTCATGTCATGGGCATAATACTGGTAGTTGTCCTTGCCGTTGCCCTTGACGTGATACATGGCGATGTCTGCATGTTTGATCAGGGTCTCCATGGTCACGCCATCATCGGGATAATGGGCGATGCCAATGCTGGCGCTGATAAAAAACTCGTGGCCTTCGATAGAGAAGGGACGTTTCAGGGTGGCGATGATTTTCTCCGCTACCTGTTCCGAATCACTGACACTGCTGATTTCTGGCAGCAACAGGGTGAACTCATCCCCGCCGATGCGTGCCAGGGTGTCACCTTCGCGCACGCAACGTTGCAGGCGCTGGCTGACAGCCTGTAATAGCTGGTCGCCTACCATGTGCCCCAGGGTATCGTTGACCACCTTGAAACGATCCAGGTCCAGAAACAGTACGGCGAGTTTTTTGTTACTGCGTTTGGTCTGGGAGATGGCCTGTTGTAAACGGTCTTTTAGCAGCGCACGATTCGGTAAACGGGTTAGCATGTCGTGATACGCCTGGTAACGGATGATTTCCTCTGCTTCGATGCGCTCGGTAATGTCACGGGCGATGCCATAGGTGCCGATAAAACGTGGATTGTCTTCGGCTTCCGTTTCGATGCGTCCGGACTTGTACACGCCTACCGCATTGACTTCAATTGGCAGTACCCGGGTATTGAAATGTTTGGATTCGTTGTTCTTACACTTCAGGCGTATTTCGATGTTACTGGCGGCACGATTCTGGGTGCGGCGTTCGTTGAAGGTGTACTGGGCTTTTTCGATGTCATCATCATGCACCAGCTCGGTGTAGTGCTTGCCAAGAATTTCCTGTTTTGTGAAGCCCAGCAGGCTTTCGATACGTTTGTTGACGAAGGTGAAACGGCCTTCAGAATCCAGCATGTAAACGATATCCGGGGATTTGTTGACGATATAACGGTGTAGTTTTTCCGATTCTTTCAAACGCGTTTGCATGGCCAGGTTGTCAAATTCCAGCTGGCGGCGGTTGAGGGCGTTATTGACGGAATTCAGCAGATTTTCAATCGCGTAGGGCTTGCGAATAAAGTCATAAGCACCATGCTTGAGAGCATTCTCGGCAGCTTCAAACGATGATTCGCCGCTGACGACGATGACCGTGGTGTTGATGTGGTTGGCGCTGATGAAGTCCATCACGTCGTGGCCGCTGATGCCGTCCATTTTGAGATCCAGAAGCAGCAGGCCGAACTTATTGGTTTTTAATTTTTCAATGGCTTCAGCACCGGAAGAAGCGGTTTCCATGTTGTATTTATGTTGGCCCAGCAAACTGGAAAGACTTTGAAGATGAAGTTTCTCATCGTCAACCATCAGTATCTTTTCGTTGTAGTCAGTCATAAATCGAATCCCTGAATCCGATTTGTTTGGATGCTCGACTTCTTTGGACATTTTTTGACCTGCTTATTTAGTTATTTTTGGGTATCTGTACATTGAATACAGTGCCAGTTTTTCCCGTTCTGAAACCGATGAATCCACCCAGGCTATCAATCAGGTTTTTGACGATACTCAGTCCCAGGCCTGAATGGTCATTGCCTTTGGTTGTCATGACCGGCTTGTAAAGATTGTTCATGATTTCGTCCGGTATGCCCGGTCCGTTGTCATGAATTTCGATATCCACAAAGTTCTTGCCGTTGATGTTGACCGGTCGAGTTTTTATCCCGACGTTGCCATCATTACCGATGGCTTCAATCGCATTTTTTATTAAGTTCGTTATTATCTGCTTGATGGTGTCCCTGTCGTGCGTGATGGTTCCTGCGTTTTCGTCCAGGTCAATTTGCGGTTTGATTTTATGCGTCATGAACAACGATGAACTGAATATGTTGACGGTATCCTGGATTAGCTGGTTGATGCTGAAGTTATCTTTTACTTCCTGGGTTTCGGTCGCGTCGATATCTTCTGCACAGCGTAATATGATGCTGCCAACCCGGTCGATTTCTTCCTTGATGACGCTGATGTCTTCCAGTGCCGGGTCATCAGTACCTAGCCGGTTAGCAAGAATCTGCAAATAATTGCGAATCACGCCCAGGGGATTGCTGGTTTCATGAATGATTTCCCGGGCCTTGTGTTGAAACTGCATGTTCTTGGATTCGGTGATGTCTTGCTTGAAGATGGTCAGTTTGCTGGCTTCCTCGATGGTTTCGGCAATTTCCAGCGCAAAAATCTGTAACAGGTTGGCATGGCGCAGGAAGGTTTTCTGCCGGTCCTGTTGTGCCCCGACCACAATGACACCGTGGTTTTGCTGGTTGCGGCTGATGGGAGCGCAAATCAGCGCATCAGCGTGCAATGCGTGCATAATCTGGCGGTCGACAATGGTGAGCTGGTTGATGTCATCCAGCGACCAGGAATACTGTATCTGTTTCTTCTCCAGTGCCTGGCTGAGCATGCTGCTGGAAGGCAGACTGATTTGCAGGTCTTTCAGTACACCGGGATGAGGTTGCTGGGGGTTGTCTTCGTAGAGCAGGGATGAGGTGTTTCGATCCAGCAGGAATACGGCGGATTCCTGTACGCCAAACAGGATGATCATGCATTTCTGGATGGTGGCCACCAGTGACTGGCTTTCACTGGAGTGCAACGGTAGGCGGGTGCTGTGGGTCAGGGCGATGTCCCTGACTTCCTGTGCCAGGGCGATCTGTTTGTGTTCGTCCTGTTCCTGCTGCCTGGTAATGTCCTCGCCAATATCGATATCCAGTGACTGGGCAACCTGTTTCATTTCATCCTGGGATTCGGTAATGATCTCCTGCAACAGGGCTTCATTCAGGTCGAACAGGTTGTTGGTGCATTCGATGACCGACGCGTTTTCGTCTTCGGAGACATTGGTCAGGCGGTTAGCCAACTGGATAATTTTTACCAGCTGGTGGGCATCGCGTATCTGGTCTTCGTCGGCGTGGTGGTAGCGGACCGCATCACTGATGATGCTGGTAATGTTCCATTTCTCCAGTAAATGTCCACCCAGGCTGTCATGAGTAATGCCGTATTGCTTGTGTTCCAGTTCTAACAGTCCGGCCAGGTCATTAGTATCACGGGTGAGTTCGGAGTAATCATTGTTAAGGTTTTCAAATACCAGCTTGCCGATATCATGCAGCAAGCCCGCCAGGTAGGCTTCTTCCGGATAGGGGTAGCTGCTGAGGCGCGCCAGGGAGCGTCCGATGGTGGCGCAGCACAGGGAGTGGCGCCAGAAGTTTTTGAGGAACTGGTTTTTTTTACTGCTATAGCGTGAGAAAAACTGCTGTACGGCGGCGGTGATAGCGATGGATTTAATGGTATCCAGGCCCAGGAACATGAGCAGGTGTTTGAGGGAGCTTAAATGTCTGGCGCGACCATATACGGGAGAATTAGCCACGGAAATGACCCGGGCGGATAGAGCGGCGTCCCTGCTGATGATACTGGATATGGTTTCGAAGCAAATTTCCTCATCCCGACACGCCTGTAACAGCTTAACCAGGATGTGAGGCAGGGAGGGGAGCTTATTCGGCTCAGAATCTTCCAGTGATTTAAGTACATTTTCACGCATGACTTTAATACTATTACAGATTTTGTGTGTGTCAAATGAATCAGGAATAAATTTTTATTAAAAATTCATATATTTAGCGAACTCTGTTTATGGCATTTCTGTGAACCCATATCCCCCGTTTGATGGATGGATGTTCGGGGCTGAGTCTCTATAATGATTTCTTTTTTAAGCATTTGAAATTAGTAGAGAATTTCAAAAAGCTTTATGGTTTAATGATGCCAGATAACAAAAATGACAGGCGCCCTTTGTATTCGTCGAGTCTCGAACAACATTTATCCAGTCTTATCGCGATCTCTAGTGGCAAAGGTGGCGTAGGGAAAACCAGTCTCTCCATCAATCTTGGACTGGCCCTGTCCCAGCTCGGTCATAAAGTCTGTCTTTTCGACGCTGACGCCAATCTGGCCAATATCAATATCATGCTGGGTATGACCCCGGCCTACACCCTGGAGCATGTGCTCCGCGGCGAACGGGATATCAAAGATATTCTCATGCGCCATGCAGGTCTCAGTATAGTCCCTGGCGCCAGTGGTGTGCTGGAGTTGACCAACCTGGGGCCGGCGGAGCAGGGCCGCATGATCCGCGCCCTGGAAGGCCTGGATCACTATTTCGACTATCTGCTGGTGGATACGGCGGCTGGCGTGGGTGATGATGTCCTGACGTTCATCGAATCCACCCGCCAGTGCCTGCTGGTCATCACCCCGGAACCCACCTCCCTGACGGACGCTTTTTCCCTGATTCGAGTGCTGTTGCGCCGCGGTTATAGCCGCACCATCAACGTTGTGGTGAATGAAGTCAATACCGAGCTGAGCGCGCGCAAGGTGTTCAACCGGTTTTTCGGCGCGGTGAAAAAATTCCTCAAGATCGATGTCGGCTACCTGGGTTTTGTATTACAGGACCCGGCCATGCCCGCGTCGATACGCATGCAAACCCCGGTATTACTGGCCAATCCCGCCAGCCGTGCCAGTGACTGTTTCCGCCAGCTGGCGCAGAGCCTGTCCGGCCTGGTTCTGGAAGACCGGCCCAGTGTTGATCCAGGTAACAAAAATGAAACACGCCAGCTGCAGGCGGTGGGTGAATCTGCTAGTGTGGTCGCAGAAGGACATGTGAAACCCCATAAATTGAGCAAAAGGGATCGTATGCGGCAGCATGTGCGGGCGTTACAGGAGTATATCGAGGACCCTGATCTGGAGCGGCAGGATCTACGCTTCATGGTGGGGGACCTGGTGGGAGCTTTCGTGAGTCGCTTCAATGACTACCCCTTCGATGTCATGAAGGTGATCAGTCACGCCATCGAAATGGACCGGATTCCGCAGGACAAAATCGGACGCCTGCTAATGACCATGCAGCTGTTCTATGACGGTCACCTGGCAGATGTGGATGAGCAAACCTCGGCCCAGCATATACGTCACCTGGTGAACAGTTTCGTCCAGGCCCATAAAAGTTATCCATTTGATTTCAGCCACATGCTGCACCATTACCTGTCCAGCCGCCAGGCGACCGAGCATGAAGTGCGCAACCTGTTACTCACCCTGCATGTGTATTACCACAACCAGTACATGTTGCATCAACAGGGCGATGAAAAATCGGATGCCGCCATCGGCTTCGATCAACGGGCGTATGAGAAACTGGCGGCCCTGTTACAGGGGCAGCAGCTGGATGGATTGAAACAGGCTATGTTCAGCGAGGAAGAGCAGCAGCAGGTGCCGGAATTCAATCTGCGTGACCTGGACGAGGACGCCGAAGAGCAGCTGAAGGACAGTATCAAGTTTGCTTCGTTGCTGGAGTAAAAAAATAAAAAAAGAAAACGCAAATAAACGCGGAATATGTAAAGGATTGTACGTAGCCTGAAAAGACTTTCCACTGTAGGTCCGAATTCATTCGGACAATGCCTGGTCGCACAGGGCAGAGCGAATAAATTCGCACCTACTTTCAAACAATTTGCGTTTTCTTTTAACGCAACTCAAATCAACTGCCCATATTCTTTCTCGCTAAACCCGATCAACACCGTCTTGCCAGCCACCAGCACCGGACGTTTGATAATGCCTGGCTGCTCCAGCATGGCCTGTATGGCCTGATTTGCATCCATGGTTTGTTTAAGGTCTTCATCCAGCTTGCGCCAGGTGGTGCCGCGTTTGTTGAGCACGGTTTCCCAGCTGAACTGTTTTACCCATTGTTGTAACTGTTTTTCCGGGACACCCTGTTTGCGGTAGTCGTGGAATTCGTATTCGACACCATGCTTATCCAGCCATTGGCGGGCTTTATTCATGGTGTCGCCTCTGCAATAGTAACTTATCGGTATATGGACAATTAATTATTTTTCAAAATATATTATATTTCAAAGACTTAGCATGTTATAAATGATTTTTCATCTGTCCATATGATTGTTTGTTATTGTGGACTCTAAATAGAAGTTTCTGTCCATATTTTTTGTGTTAGTTGAGATTGAAATTTTATCTCTGTTTATCCGATAGGTTCAGGGTACTTATTTAAAAATCTCAGAGTATTGCTCAGGTTTGAAACCGACTTCGATGTGATCTTCTAGTTTAAGAACTGGTCTTTTGATGATGCTTGGATTATCAATCATGATCTGGATTGCTGATTTTTCGTTAACTGTGTCCTTAACTGAATCAGCAAGCTTACGCCAAGTAGTGCCACGTTTATTGAGTAGTATTTCCCAGCCTACTTGTTTAACCCATGACCTGAGTTCTTTTTCAGGTACGCCTAGTTTTTTATAATCGTGAAAATCAAATTCAATATCATTATCAGTGAGCCATTTTTTGCATTTCTTAATTGAATCGCAGTTGGGGATTCCAAATATTTTAGTCATATTATTTTATTCGGTTAGTGGGAAAAAAATGCCTGTAGGTGATAAAGGGATAGCGGCATCTTTAGATCGTGCAGGATCAATCTTGCCTGTATTTGCTTCAGATTCGCCATGTCTTATTAGTTTGATAATCATCTGTCATTTTACTGTTTAATTATTATTTCTAATACAGTATCGTTCTCAAGTTTTTTTATCAAATGTTTTTTAGATGTCACACATAGTTACTGTGAATCACGTTTATAGTAGCAAAAATAACGGCAATGGTAAGAATGCTGATAAGATTTTTCTTATCAATAGGTCCAGACTCAATAAAATTCAAAAATGAAGTCTTTGGGATGTTTTTAGCTTAATTGGAAGAGCTGACCATGAATCACTAAATGACGAAAAAACCCTTCTTCCTGTATACCTAAATCTTCGCATAACTCAGATTTAGTAATAAGTCCTTTTCTGAAATTAATCAATGGCAAGAGTGTTGTCGTTTGTTTATTAGAATGAATTGTTGGTTTTAAATCATGTTTCGTCAGTGGTTGTTGCTATCGCACAGATAGCAAACCATTTTCAACCATGAAAGCTAGTACATCGTCATTAGTCATACTTAAAAAATAACATAAAACGCATAAAAAAAGAAATGTTAGAATTGAAACACTTCTCATTTTACCGGCATAACACTCACTTTCTCAAAACACCTTCCCCTTTACTGGCATAACACTCACCATTCTAAAACACTTCTCCTTGCCCATTTTTATGTTTTTAGGCTGACTGGGTAAAAATAGAGTAACGTCGATATGATGGGGGTAACCCTTATAAAAACAGTCGCCTAACACGACGATATTTAAGGCATTAAACCCGGCTGGGTAAATACAGGGGAATTCGATTTCATGGTCAAAACGATATGCTGTATTTTTAGATGTTAGCGCCAGTTGCTAAAAGTAAATTAGGCTCTTCGGAAAAATTAGTGGGTAAAAATATAGCGAAATTGCAGCAAGAGAGATAGTTTTCTGGGAATTAAAGGGTAGAGCATCCTGCTCCGACTCTGAGAAGATGGAAGTGTTGAGCC
>Ga0114931_10010154_pt1 | contig 11224 bp, 10 predicted proteins | sample 2SBtaG_FD_89579 | JGI IMG/M metagenome (GOLD analysis project Ga0114931, IMG submission 89579) | Deep subsurface microbial communities from Kolumbo volcano to uncover new lineages of life (NeLLi) - 2SBTROV14_V59a metaG | ecosystem: Environmental > Aquatic > Marine > Volcanic | place: Kolumbo...
AACGACAGCGCCGGTCGGCTGATCGACGAAGCCGGACTCAAAGGGCTCCGTATCGGTGACGCCATGATCTCGCTCGAGCACGGCAACTTCATCGTCAACCTCGGCAACGCCAAGGCGGTGGAGGTACTGGAGCTGATCGAGCGAATCCGGAACGTCCTGCCCGTGAGGCTCGAGCTCGAGTGGAGGTTGTGGGGGGTTGAAGGTGCGTAGCCTGCTGCTTTTGCTCCTGTTCCTGCTCGGCGCCCTGGTCATTACCACCCGCTTCTACCCCACCGTCACCCGCATCGAGGTCAGCGGCAATGAGCACTACTCCGACGAGCAACTCCTGACCCTTGCCCACCTCTCCCCCGGAACACCCCTGTTGTGGGTGAATACCTTCTCTCTGCGGAAGCTCGCCCTGGATCCCTGGATAGCAAGGGCCCGCCTCATCCGCCACTGGCCCGACACCATTTCCCTGATGGTATGGGAACGCCGGCCCGCCGCCAGTGACGGCGAGACAAGCTGGGCACTGGATGGTACAGTCTTGGTTGGCGTGTCGGCGTCGGAACGTGAGACGCTGATCCGCCTCCGGGGCTGGGGGCCTCCCCGCACGGAAGAAGCGCTAGCGCTAGCCACACTCCTGGAAGAGTATGAGCCCAAGGTGATAAGCTACACGCCAGAAGGTTTTGAAATCCAGCTTTCCGAAACCTTGCTTTTTACACCGAGCGTGGAAGCGCTCAAAAACCACTGGGCTGCATTCAGAGGTCAACGAGGAAAACGGGTCGCAGTGTACCCCTGGGGAGTGAGCATAGCAAATGACTGACGAGCGCATAATCGTCGGGCTGGATATCGGGTCGACCAAGATCTGTACCGTGATCGGTGAGGTTGCCAGCGACGGCGTTCTCGACATCATCGGGGAGGGTACGGTCCCCAGCGACGGACTGCGCAAGGGGGTAGTGGTCAACCTCGAGCGCACCATCGCCTCGGTGCGCCAGTCCATATCGGCCGCCGAGCGCGTCGCGGGGGTGGGGGTGAAACGCGCCTGGGTGGGGGTGGCCGGCAGCCACCTAAAGGCGCTCACCAGCCACGGCATGGCGGCTATCCGACGCGGCCAGGAGATAACCAAGGCCGATGTGGAAAGAACCATCGAGAACGCTCAGGCGGTACCCCTGGAAGCGAATATGGAGATCATCCACGTCATCCCCCAGGAGTACGTAGTAGACGGCAACGACGGCATCAAGGACCCGGTGGGCATGTCCGGTGTCCGCCTCGAGGTCGATGTACATATAGTCGCCGGAGCCCAGGGACCGCTGCAGAACCTCAAGCGCTGTTCCCGAGACGCCGGTGCCGAGGTGGAGGGAGTGGTAGTCCAGGCGCTGGCCTCGGGCCTGGCGGTACTCGAAGCCGGAGAAAAAGATGTCACCACCCTGCTGATCGATATCGGCGGGGGGACCACCGACGTGGGGGTCTTTCGTCGCGGCACTCTGGCTCACTCCGCCGTGATTCCCCTCGGTGGGGACCACATCACCCAGGACATCAGTCAGTGGCTCCGCATCCCTCCCGACGAAGCCGAGAGGGTAAAGAAGCGCTACGGGGTAGCGCTCCCCGAACTAGCCGATCGCGAGGTGGTACTGGAGGTGGCCAACGCCAACTACACCGCATCACTATCCACCTTCGAACTGGCGCAGGTGATCAAACCCCGCGTCATGGAGGTCCTCGACCTCGTCAAGCAGAATATCGAGCAGCACATGGGAGCGCTCGAGCTTCTCGCCGGCAACGTGGTCATCACCGGCGGGGCTTCCCTGATGGCGGGACTCGATCGCATCGCCACCGAGCGCTTCCGTTTACCAGTAAGGATCGGTAAGCCCAGCAACGTCTCGGGTCTGGTGGACGTGGTTGCCAGCCCGGCGCACGCCACCGCGGTGGGCTTGGTGCGTTACGGGATGAGGCAGGTACCGGAAAGGCGGAAACATGAGCAGAAGGAGGAGGGATTCGGAGGCATACTGAGCAGTATCCGCAATATCTTGAAGGATTTCTTTTAGGCCAAGGCGGGATGGGAGAGCATATGAGCTACAGCGACAATGCAGTCATAAGAGTGATGGGGCTGGGTGGCGGCGGCAACAATGCGGTGAACCGCATGATCGAGTCCAGCCTCCTGGGGGTGGAGTTCATCGCCGCCAATACCGACGCTCAGGTGTTGGCCACCAGCCTGGCGGACACCCGCATCCAGATAGGTGACACCATCACCAAGGGCCTCGGCGCCGGCGCCAACCCCGAGATCGGCGAAAAGGCCGCCATGGAGGATCGCGACCGCCTGGCGGAAGCCCTCCGCGGCTCCGACCTGGCGTTTCTCACCGCCGGCCTGGGTGGCGGCACCGGCACCGGTAGCGCTCCCATCGTAGCCGAGGTGGCGCGGGAACTCGGGGCGCTGACGGTAGCGGTGGTCACCACCCCCTTCACCTTCGAAGGTCCCCGGCGCATGCGTCAGGCGGAGGAGGGCCTGCGCAAGCTCGAGGACAAGGTCGATGCCCTCATCGTGGTGGAAAACCAGAGGCTGCTCTCCTCGCTGGACCGCAAGATCAAGCTCCACGACGCCTTCCGGGTGGCCGACCGCGTCCTCTATCACGGGGTCCGTGGCATCAGCGACGTCATCAATGTCCCTGGACTCATCAACGTCGACTTCGCTGACGTCAAAGCGCTGCTTTCCGGCGCTGGAACGGTGCTCATGGGCATCGGTTCGGGTCGGGGAGAAAAACTCGCCGAAGAGGCAGCCAACAGCGCCACCCACAGCCCGCTGCTGTCCCGAGGCGTCGAGGGCGCCCACCACCTGCTCATCAACGTCACCGGCTCTGAGGACCTGACGCTGTTCGACTCCCACGAAATCGTGGAGAAGATCAGCGAGGCTACCGAGGTCGAAGACGTCAACGTCCTGTTCGGAGTCACCTACGACGAAGCCGCCGCCGACGAGGTGCGCGTCACCGTCATCGCCGCCGGCTTCGATCACAATCCGCAGATGAAGGTGTTGCGGCCCACGCAGCTGCGGGCCGCCGCCGGGAGCCGCAGCTACGACCCCAGCAACTATGACATCCCCGCCTTCTTGCGCTACAATCCCGACAGCGGCGAGAACTGACGCCACCGCGGCGTTGCGAGGCGCAGCGCAGGCTAAACGGAAGTAGCGGACCGCCCTCACGGAGGCCTTCCCGAAGGTGAGTGCAGGCGGCACGATTCTGGTAGGCTGGGCAGGTGCGCGAAGTCCACTTCCGGGGGAAGATCCTCACCCTCGTCACCCTAGAACGCCACTGGGAGGTGGTGGAGCACGCCGCCGCCGTTGCCGTGCTGGCCAGGGAAGGGAAACGAGTCCTCGGTATCCGGCAATGGCGGCCCGCCGTTGGCCTCACCACCTGGGAGTTGCCTGCCGGCATCATAGATCCCGGCGAAACCCCCGAGGAGGCCGCGGCTCGGGAGCTGGCCGAAGAAGGACGAGTACGGGGCGACCTCCAGGAGATCACCTCCTTCTACTCCAGCCCGGGGTTCACCGATGAACGAATTCACCTGTTCGAGGCCAGCAACCTCTCACCCGCTTACGCTCCTCGAGATCCCGGGGAGCTCCTGGAGATCAGTTGGAAAGAACCAGCGGTGCTCTGGGAGGAGGTCCGCTCGGGTCGGCTGGCCACCAGCTCCACCACCCTGGTGGGCATTCTCCACGCGCTGACGCCTCCCTCATGAGGCGCTCGCCATGAAGGTGCTCTCCTCCCTGGAGGAGCTGGGGCTCCGGCAGGTGGTGATGACCATCGGAAATTTCGACGGCGTCCATCTCGGGCACCAGGTGCTGCTCGAGCGGCTGACGACGCTGGCGCTCGAGCAGCGCAAACCGGCGGTGATCACCACCTTCTTCCCGCCGGCCAAGGTACTCTTCCAGGGCAGTACCTACCTTAGCAGCGCCGCGGAGAAGCTGCGTCTGCTGGCAACCTATCAACCGGCAGCGGTGGTACTGGTGCCGTTCACGGCGGCCTACGCCAAGACCAGCAAAGAGCTTTTCATCGCGCAACTAACAGGACTCCAGCCACGAGTGCTCATCGCCGGTGAGGACTTCCGCTTCGGCCGGGGGCGCCAGGGTAGCCTAAGCGACCTGCGCAACGTCACCAGAAGCCTCGAAGTCTTCGCCATGAAAACGATTGACGGCGAGGAGGTCAAATCGTCACGCATCAGAGAGCTTCTTTCCAACGGAGAAGTAGGGGCGGCCAACCGCTTGCTTGGTCGCCCCTACCTGGCGTGCGGACGAGTGCTGGCACAGGAGCGCCGACGAGCCTCCGACCCACTGGGCGCCAGCGTCCACACGCCACCGCGTAAGGCGTTGCCCCAGGGGGTGTTTGCCGTAGAGGTGGAGCTGAGTGGGAAGCGCTTCCGGGGGGTGGCAGACAGCGACCCCTCAGGTAACGCCGCCGACAGCAGCAGGCTCCCAGCAAGCACTCCTCTGGAGGTTCATTTGCTGGATTCCGACATCGATCTCGCTGGCAGCAGCCTGAGCATCCACTTTCTCAAGTACCTCCGGGAGCAGCGCCCTTTGCCTGGTCTTCCGCAGTTCAGGAAGCAGCTCGAGGCCGATCGCCAGGCCGCCCAGAGCTACTTCGCCGCCCGAGCCGATAGTTACTGATCGGAGCACCGCTAGCGATAACAGCTATACTCGGGGGTATGGTCATCTACGGCAAGAACGCCGTAAGCGAAGCCCTGCGGGCCGGTCAGGCGCAGCGAGTCCTGTTGGCCTTGGGGCTGCAACCCAGAACCGTCCGCGAGTTGACGGACCTAGCCAAGCCAGTGGGTGTTCCCCTCGAATTCGTACCCCGAATAGACCTGGATCGACTGCTGAGAACCACTAGCCATCAGGGCATTGCGGCCGAAGTTCCCGATCCGCACTATGCCAATACCGAAGCTCCCTGGCGACTGGCCGAAGAACGCGACGAAGAACTGCTACTAGTCACCCTCGACCACATTTCCGATCCCCGCAACCTCGGCGCCATCATCCGCACGGCCGAGGCCTTGGGGGCGCACGGCGTCGTCACCGAAGAGCGGCGGGCCGCCAAGCTCACCGCCACCGTGATGAAGTGCTCTGCCGGCGCGATCTGGTACCTGCCGCTTATCCAGGTCAAGAACCTGCCGCGCTACCTGCAAGAGCTCAAGGAGCGCGGGGTGTGGATCTATGGCGCCGCCCCGGACGGCGACAAGGTGGCGAGTGAGGTGGATTGGCGACGGCGGGCGGCACTGGTCATAGGTTCGGAAGGCAGCGGGTTGAGGCGCCTAGTGCGCGATAGTTGCGACGAGCTGATCCGCATCCCCCTGCGAGGAAAGCTGGCGGCGCTAAACGCCTCGGTAGCCACCGGCATCCTCGTGCACAGCGTGTTATGGTGGCGCCAGCAGCAGGAGGAAAAACAGAGTGGCTAAGAAACGTTTGCGCAGCCGTCATCTCTCCCAGCTGGTCTTCGTGTCGGATCCCAACCTCGCTCCCGACGGCCGCTTAGCCGCGGCCGTCATGACAACCGTCATCCCCGCGGAAAGCGGCGGCTCACCAAGCTACCGCAGCAACATCCACCTCTTCGACACCACCAACCTGGCAAAGAAGCGCTTCACTCGCTCGCCTTATGTCGACAGTCAGCCGCGTTTCAGTCCCGACGGGAAGCAGTTGGCGTTCCTCTCCAAGCGCTCGGCAAACGATACTCCTCAGCTTTACCTCATGCCGGTAGCGGGCGGTGAGCGAACGCCTCACTCAGCTGCCTGGCGGCGTCAGTCGTTTCGCCTGGCACCCCAGCGGTCGGCGCATAGCTTTCTTCGCCAAAGAAGAAGCCGTCACCGACAAGCAAACGGCGCTCACCATCACGCAGCTCCGCTACCAGGAGGACGGCAAGGGTTTGCGCAGCACCCGCCCCTCGAAGCTCTACCTGCTGGACCTCAAGAAGCGCGACACTCGCCTGCTAATCGAGCCCCCCGCCGAACCCACCGATCTGATCTTCCACCCCAAGGGCGGCAAGCTCTTGATCATCGCTCCCACCTCCAAAGAGGCGGAAGATGCCTGGCTTTCCCAAATCTGGGTAGTGTCTCTGGCTTCCGGCAAGGCCAAGACACTGCTTCCGGAAGCCCTTCGACCCACCGACCTCGCCATCAATGCCAGGGGCTCCAAGCTGGTGTTCCGGGCGCCCTCCGAGCCCCAGAACAGCGCCAGCCCCACGGGCCTGTGGCTGCTGGATACCAGCGGCGGAACCCCGCGACTGCTTACCGGCGACCAGGAAACCTCGCAGGTGGTGGGGGGGGACAGCCGTTATGGCGACTATCCGGTGCGCCCCAGCTGGAGCGAAGACGGCAAGAGCATCATGATACTTATCAGCCACCGGGGCCGTAGTCACCTGGCAACCGTCAACCCCCACGGCCACCTGACCCCCTTAACCAGGGGCGACCGCGTGGTAACCAGTTTCTCTACCGGCGCCCGGCAGGTGGTGTTCACCGCCGAAACGGCCGATCGGCCCGGAGAGTTGTTCCTGCGCAAAGAGGATGGGGAGGAGGTATCTCTCAGCCAGACCAATCTCCACCTCGCTTCCCGCTACCACCTCTCTCCCATCAGCTCGGCTCGTCAGGTCAAAGCCAGCGACGGTCAGGCGCTCGAGTATTGGCTGATGTCGCCGCGCAAAGCCCGCAAGGAGCAACCGCTGGTGCTCGAGGTACACGGCGGCCCTCACGCCAGCTACGGACATGGTTTCTACCTCGAATTTCAGCTCCTCGCCTCCGCAGGTTATACCGTGGTGTTCACCAACCCTCGGGGCAGCGCCGGCTTTGGGGCTGATTTCCAGACGGCGGTGCTGGCTAACTACGGAACCGTAGATGCCAGTGATCTATTACTGGTAATAGATCACGCCCGCAGTCATCATGACAACCCCAAGGCGCCCATCCATCTCACCGGCGGCAGCTATGGTGGTTTCATGACCAACTGGCTTATCTCCCACAGCGACCTCTTCGCTTCCGCCGTCAGTCAACGAGGAATCAGCAACTGGTTATCTTTCTACGGCAGCTCGGATATCGGTTATCACTTCACCGAACGGGAGATCGGCGGCAGCCCCTGGCTGGCGAACGACGACCTATGGCGGCAGAGTCCCCTCAAATACGTACAGGACATCACCACGCCACTACTCATCCTTCATGCCGAAGAGGATTACCGCTGCCCCATAGAGCAAGCGCAGCAGCTGTTCGCTGCCATAAGGCGCATCGGCAAGACCGAGGTGCAGTTCATCCGCTTCCCGGAAGAAGGTCACGAACTCTCTCGATCCGGCCGTCCCGACCGACGAATAGCACGACTAGACGCCATCCTGGCCTGGTTCGAAGAACACCGCCGGGCCGCCCACCGCTAAGCACCTCCCACCCAACTTCGAGGCAAGATGCCTCGAAGTTGGGACGAGCAGAGCGAATAACCGCGGCCGCCCGCAGTTCATGACCGCAAAACATGACTTGGACGTGCTTAGTAGGACAATGCATCATCTTGTAGGTTCTTCCTTGTCGAGTTCACCGTGAATGGTGATGACAACCCGCCGCGGGCCGGCCCTCTCTCGATGTTCACATAGATAGATGCCCTGCCAGTTACCGAGCGCCAACCTCCCCCGTACGATGGGCAGGAGCAACCCTGAGCCCATAAGCGACGTTTTTATGTGTGCCGGCATATCATCGGGGCCCTCCAAGCGGTGTTCGAAATACGAGGCGCCGTCGGGCACCGCTCGGCGGAAGAAGCGTTCGAAGTCCTCACGAACCTCCGGCGAGGCGTTCTCATTGACACTCAGGCTTGCCGAGGTGTGGGTCAGGAAGAGGTGGAGAAGTCCCATAGCGAATGGCGTTAGATCCACCCCCGCCAGTATCTCCCGGGTAACCAGGTGAACACCGCGCCGTTTGGGGGTTAGAGTCACCTGCAGCTGTTGCCAGGCCATGCGGCATTCTACTTGATTCTTTTGGGCAATTTGGACTTCCGCTTGAGGCTATGCTAGAGTAGCACGTTGGGAGTCTTGGCTGGCATCACCCTATTTCTCGATCCAGCTCGGATCCCCACCCCTGCCGGCAGTTGCCTGAAGGCGAACCGGCTGAGGAGGTTATCTTTCGATATGGCCCTCGACAAGGAACAGAAGCAAGAGATCATCACCCACTTCGGCAGAAACGGTGTAGATTCAGGCTCGACAGAAGTACAGATTGCCATGCTAACAGCCCGCATCGAACACCTGAGTCAACACCTCCAGGAGCACACGAAAGACCATCACGGTCGCCGAGGTCTGCTCTCCATGGTCGGTAAGCGCAAGCGTCTCCTCGGATACCTCGAGCGTACCGATTATGATGGTTACAAGAACCTCATCAAGAGCTTGGGACTGCGCCGCTGATCTGTGAGACGCCGTACTCGATCCTCACTTCCCAAAGCGCGTCCCCAGGCGACGAGGCTTACAGCGGACTTCATATTCCCAAAAGCGTTTCGGCCGTCTCGCCCTTCTTCGTGCGCAAGCGGAAGTCGCCCACCCGCCAAGTATCGACGCTGCGGCCAGGGCGACTGCAAGCTAACGTCATGAAGGCTGTATATGACAGCCTCCTGGCCCTGCGCCACAGGGTTGTTGCCGCAACATGCGGACCAAGCACGAGGATGGATCGTGACGCCGGCTGCGGGAGCAGAGCCGTTTGGTTGCTCTTGAGCCCCTTACCGAAACAGCCTTGTGGTTGTGCACTAGCAAAGGAGAGAGCGTGACCATCCCAACAAGCAACCGGTACGTAACCCAACTGGGTGGGCGCGAGCTGATCCTCGAAACCGGCAAATACGCCAAACAGGTTTCGGGAAGTGTGACGGTCCGTTACGGCAACACCGTAGTGCTGGTCACCGCCCAGATGTCGGAACGCCCCTCGCCCCTCGACTTCCTCCCCTTGACGGTCGAGTACGAGGAGAAACACTACGCCATCGGCAAGATTCCGGGTTCCTTCCTGCGTAGCGAGGGCCGCCCCGGTACCCAAGCTACCCTCAACGCCCGCATCACCGATCGGCAGATCCGGCCGCTCTTCCCCAAGACCTTGCGCAACGAGATCCAGGTAATCATCACCGTGCTGTCGGCCGATCAGATTCACGATCCCGCGCCGATAGCGGCTATCGGCGCCTCGGCCGCCCTGGCGATCAGTAACATTCCCTGGGAAGGCCCTACCGCCTGCGCTACCGTGGGCTACCAGCAGGACAAGTATTTGTTGAACCCCACCCTGCAAGATATCGAGAGTGGGGAATCCCAGTTGGCCCTCACCTTAGCCACCACCAAAGATGCGGTACTCATGGTAGAGGCCGCCGCCAACGAGTTGCCAGAAGAAATCATGGTCGGCGCCATCGAATTCGCTCAGCGAGAGCTCGCGGGCGTAGTGACGTTGATCGAGCGCATGGCGGCCGAGGTCGGGCAGGAAAAAGCTTCCTTCGAACCCTTGGTGGTGCTAAGCGAGGAAGCGCTGGAGTTCATGCGTCGGCGCGCCCACGCCTCCGGTTTACCCCAACTACTCACCACCAGCGGAAAACACCAGCGCGCCGACGCCCTGAAAGAGCTGCGGGACGGCATCATCGCCGAAGAGGTTCCCGACCCGGAAGCGGTCGATGCCCCGGAGAAAAGCGCCGTGCTCAAGGCGGCTTTCGCCAAGGTAGAGCAAGAAGAGTTGCGGCGGATGGTGCTCGAGGAGAACCGCCGCACCGATGGACGTAGCCCCCAAGAGATCAGGCCGATATGGATAGAGGTCGGCCTGCTGCCCATGACGCACGGTTCCGCCGTCTTCACCCGCGGGGAAACCCAGGTATTGGCGATCACCACCTTAGGCACCGGCCGGGACAACCGGTTGGTGGACGACCTCGGCATCGAAAACACCGAGGAATTCATGCTGCACTACAACTTCCCGCCGTTCTGCACCGGCGAGGTGAAACGCCTGCGTGGCACCTCTCGACGGGAGCTGGGTCACGGCAACCTGGCGCGGCGAGCGCTGGTCAACATGATTCCCAAACAGGAAGATTTCCCCTACGTCATCAGGGTGGTCGCCGAAACGTTGGAGTCCAACGGCTCGAGCTCGATGGCCACCGTTTGCGCCGGCTCCCTGTCGCTCATGGATGCCGGGGTTCCCACCCGTAAGGCGGTGGCGGGCATCGCCATGGGGCTCGTCAAGGAGGGGGAACGCTACCGTATTCTCAGCGACATCCTGGGTTCCGAAGATGCTCTGGGTGACATGGATTTCAAGGTCACCGGTACTCGTGACGGCGTTACCGCCCTGCAGATGGACATCAAGATCAAAGGCATCACCGCCGACATCATGAGGGAGGCCCTGGCTCAAGCTCGAGCCGGGCGGCTGCATATCCTCGAGCAGATGGATAGGGTACTGCCGGCACCCCGCCCGGAAATCTCCGAACGCGCGCCCCGCATCCTCACCATGAAGATTCCTACCGACAAGATCGGCGCAGTTATCGGCCCCGGTGGCAAACAGGTGCGGGAGCTCGAGCAACTCGGAGCTACCGTCGAGATCGAGGAAGACGGTACTATTCGCATCTATAGCGAGAAGAGCGAGGCGGCCCAGCAGGTCAAGGAAGCCATTAGCAACCTGACGGCCAGTGCCGAGATTGGGCAGATCTACGACGGCATAGTAGCCAAGACGGTGGATTTCGGCGCCTTCATCACCCTGTTTCCGGGCACCGATGGACTACTGCACATCTCGCAAATAGCCGAAGGGCGCGTAAACCGGGTCGAGGACCACCTCAAGGAGGGAGACAAGATCCGGGTCAAGGTAAACAACATAGACGAGCGCGGCAAGATCGATCTCATTCGCCCCGAGCTCGAGGGCAAGATCGCCCCGCGCCGCAGCGGCAGGCCCGCCGGTCGCAGTAACGGGCCCCGCCACCGCAGCCGACGTTAGTCAGGGAGATCCCGCGCCGCCACCACCTCCTCCGGCGCGGGGAACTTCATTGCCAACAGCCGTTCGGTGCGCTAAAACAGTAATAAGCAAACACGTCGGTGTCCCTGGAACAACTCCCTCCCGACCAGACACCGACTCGAGGAGTTAGATGGCTAGAACCAAGGAAAAAACGCTTCGCATCATCCCTCTCGGGGGCATGGGCGAGATAGGGAAAAACATGTTCGCCTTCGGTTACGAAGATGAACTGATGCTGGTCGATGGCGGACTCGCTTTTCCCGACGCCGACATGCTGGGGGTCGACATCCTGGTCCCCAGG
>Ga0114931_10010155_pt1 | contig 11224 bp, 9 predicted proteins | sample 2SBtaG_FD_89579 | JGI IMG/M metagenome (GOLD analysis project Ga0114931, IMG submission 89579) | Deep subsurface microbial communities from Kolumbo volcano to uncover new lineages of life (NeLLi) - 2SBTROV14_V59a metaG | ecosystem: Environmental > Aquatic > Marine > Volcanic | place: Kolumbo...
CTGCTCGCGCACCTGCGCCCATTCCAGGCCGCCATTGCCTGCGCCCAAAGGCGGGATCGCGATGGACTTGACCTTGTTCTCAATCAGAAAGCGTCGCAAATCCTGCAACCCTTCCACCACCCAAGCCATCTGCGAAGGCGCTCGCCAATGCTGCTTGGTGGGGAAATTCACAATCCAGCGCGGACCATCAAGCTCGCGCACCTCGGTGACAAACATCCTGCCAATCTGTACCTGTCTAGCCTTGCAGGCGGCGGTATAAAGGCGAAAATTCTCGTTAAAGCGTTCCTTGAACATCAGCGCAATGCCTTTGCCCATCACCCCGACCGTGTTCACCGTGTTGACCAGCGCCTCGGCTCTGGACTCCAGCAAATTGCCTTGTGTAAATATCATCATCAGAAGTACCACCCTGTTCGGGCATAAACCGGCAGTGTCAAGGCGCGTGCTTGCACCTCTTGCTCAATGCCTTGTTGCAGTGCCTCAGTATAGCAAATAATGCCCATCACACCTTGAATTGGCACGTGCTGGAACACCAACGCCTCGGCCTGATAGCGCTCCATTTTCTTCGGGTCGTCAGGGTCGCGCTTGAAATCACGGCGTTGGAGAATTCCCCAATCAATCTCGGTCAGTTGCGCCAGAGCGCTGTAATAGTCGTCCCAGTCCGGATAGGCGTGCGCATTGGTAAACACGAAGGGCAGGCCCAGAGACTTGACATGGTGCAGGCTCGATACCAGGATCACGATCTCTTCATTGCGGCGCTGTGGCACACCCCAGCCCGAGTGGATGTTTTTCATCATCACCGAAAATGGCGTGAAGTAAAACGGCACATAGTCAGCCAGTGTCCCACCCGGAGCGATCGGCACCACGCGATGGCGGCGCTTGTCGATCAACTCGGGATTACCGATATTCACATAATCGGGCGACAGCACACCGGAATTGGCGCAATGCAAACCATTGTCCAGAACCCACGCTAGGTTGTCACGATGGACGATGCGCCAGATCAGCGCTTTTTCGGGATTAAGATTTGTATAAATCATGACGAGAACATTTTTTGATTTATCGCAATCTGAACCTGCACGCCACAACTCACCATTTGTCGATTAACGTAGTTCGCGCTATCGTTACAGAAAACGTATATCATGAAGAAATCGCTTGGTAACACAGCGGTTGGCGACAAGCACTCAGCCATGCAGACGCTATTGCAATTAGCATCATGGTAGTCGCGCTGGTTCATTACCTCCCAATCTATAGTTTCAAATCCTTCAGCATAATCCAGAAGTTGAATGTTCTCCGCGGCCAAAGGATGTCGAGGAATTACTTTCCATTTTCGATGAGCTGCCAAAGATCTCCTTACTGTGATGAGAACAAAAAGTTCTCCTGGCCGATTCGCTTGCACTCGACCATCAAAGGGATTGCGTGCAAACCAATGGAAGGGGACATAGTTCTCTAACGCAAGACTTCGACGATTCGCAATAATTTCTTGATCTGCCACATCCTCAAATTTCTGCAATAGCGCCCGAGGCTTCAACCCTTCTGTAAGGATGGGACCGATATTTCTTATACTGGTCAAGTGATACAAAAGTTTTTGATCCTTAATGTCTGGCACTATCGTTGAGCCTTCTTAACTCGGAACGCGGACTTTGCCGGTCAGGAGATCGTGCATAAGACCGTGTTTTTGTTGGCGGAGTTTGGTTAGCTTCGTTTGTTCGCTCATGTGTTCTTCCCGGCATCCTTTACCAATTGCCGCCCCTTGTCGGTCAGCCGGTAACGCTGCTTGCTGCTGCGGGGCCGTTCGGGGATAGTCAGCTCAATCAGACCCTGTTCGAGCGCGGGCAACAGGTAGGCCTTTCTAAAATGCTCGTCATCCTTGAGGCCAAGGATGTCCTGAAGCTCCCGCCGGCTCATCTCCCTCTGGATTGCCATGGCCAGTCTGACTTCCGGGGTGACTTCCGGGGTGACTTCCGGGGTGACTTCCGGGGTGACTTGGTCCCGACTTGGTCCCGGCTTGGTCCCCGCTTCTGCCTGACCCATCGCCCGAGCATGAACGGGCAAGCGGATCAGAAAGGACGTGCGGTCGTCATCGGTCTCGAATTCAGGCGCCGGAGAGCCGTTCTCCGCCATGACCTTCAAGATCTTGGGAATGCCGGTAGAACGACCCTCGGTGAGGTCCAGTTCCTTGAGAAATTCACCGATGCGGCGATTGCGGTAGCGACGGCTGACCGCTTTACCGACCCTCAGGTCTTCCATCCGGATGGAGCGATCCGGCCCGGGAAAGCTCAAGACTACCAGGTCCTCCGGGGTAATCCGTACTTCTATCGGCTCCCGCACTTCGTAGGAACGGTGGTACACGGCATTGACCACGGCCTCTTCAATGGCCGGGTAGGGAAAGTTCCAGAAGCGCTCGGCCTCGGCCCGGTCCGGGTGCTTGACGACAGTCTCTTTGAGGTAGTTGCGTTGAATGAAGTCGAATGCCTCGCGGGTCATGCGCGCCAGTGGACCCTGGAAGATTTTCTCATCGAAACGATCACCCCCGGGACCTTCCGGAAACCACACCACGTCTATTTGGGTGGCGGGAAAGAAGCGGTGCGGCTCTTCATTGAAAAACAGTAGGCCAACGTTCTTCGGGAAAGCCGCTTCCGATGGACCGCCCACGATATTCATTTGCCGTCCGAGCGCTTCCATCGAAAGATTGCGGGCATCGTCCGCAAGATCGCTGCCCACCTCGCGCAAAAAGTCCTCGATCAACCGGGGCGAAAGATCGTCAAGCGAAGCGGTTTGGTTGTAGCGGTCGTCGAAGGGAACCGTTGCCGCCAAGCTGAGCAACTCGCGCTCATCATCGCCTCTGGCCCTGACTGTACTCGATTGCTTTCGAATATAGTAAGCCCATTCCTTGGCGTCTTTCGAGAGGCTGACCTTGGCGCGGTAAGGTCGGCTCTCGCCACCCGGCACCCAAAGGATCAGAACGGACTTCCCCTCCACCACATAGGAAGCTGAAAGCGGGTGATAGTTTGGCTGCAAAGCATGATGGCCCAGGTTCAGAAGTTCTTTCTGAATTGCATCGATGCTATCGGGATGGATCCCCTTAGGAGGCAAGACCGGGCGGCCGTTCCTTTCCTCTACACCGATGATGATGTAACCACCGCCGAGGTTATGGAAATCATTGGCAAAGGCGCATATGGAGTGCAGCACACTCTCAGGATTCCAGCCTGTTTTGTATTCGATGCGCTCGCCTTCGACCGTGCGTTGGCGGAGGAGATCGGCGAGGTTGATGGGGAGCTTGGTGTTCATCACATGAAGAACCGGAATTGGTATGGCGTACTGCCCAAGTCACGCATTCGCTTAACCACACGCGCGAGCACCTTTGCATACCCGATAGTTACGGGTAGCGGGTCATACAAGGCATCGTTGTTCCAGTCCATCTTCGAGAGTGCAAGGATAGCGCGTGCAGTATCGTCCCATGGCCCATGGCCAGCATGACGCACCAAGCGTACTGGCCGCGGGGTGCTTCGAGCTCCCTGGAAGTATGCTCCGCCGCGCTCGCTGATGCCGCGCACATCACCATGTAACCACAGTAATGCTTCACGTGGGCCTAGGCTAATAAGGGTACCGCGTTGAACCGGGAAGGCAGCGGGTTTACCCTTCTTGTTGCCAGCATCATTGTCGACCCGAATGCCGCGCCATCCTACATCTTCAACGATTTGCACCAAGTCAACCGTCTCACACAGGTGAAGGGCCTCCATGCAACCGTCAATCTCGTCTGGTTTGAACTCGGTAGTCTTGTGCACCATTACACGGCGAGGTGAGCGACCCGCATGCCGTCGGCGGTACAGATCCATGGAGCGCGTCATGACGCGGAACATCTCGGTACGCGAGAGGAACGGGTTTTCGCGCTGAACTTCAACCTCATGGGCATCGTAAGCGACGAACTCCAAACCTGAGCCCTCAGCGTCGAAGACTTGGCTGCAGCAGGTCACAAAGCGTGGACGCCCCGAATCAGGCGGGCGGACAGCGTAGGAGATGCCTATATAGGCCGTCTCTGGATCAACTTCAGCCAGTTTCCAGGGCACCCCACCAGCTTTTGTGTAGAGCGCCAGCCCAATACGCCACATAACGCTGGCACGGTGCGGATAGGCGAGAGCCCTGTCTTCGCGCACCAACTGAACGGGGAGTCCACGTGCAGCAGTGGCGGCCTTCAGGTGGTCATGCAAATCGAAATCCTCACCCGCCCCCCCTACGTAGCCGGGCATCCAGCGCTGAGGGATGTAGATAAACAATACATCGAATTTAGCACGATGAGCCTCGAGCCCTTGGATCGCGCGGATTAGGCGATCAGCCAGTACAATGTGCGGGGTTGAGGACGCATGAAACTCGGCCTCAAGATCTGTGTCGAGATCTATGTGACAGCCTGCGCCAGCACCCCGCATATGCAGGCCGAAAACGCGATGAAAACCCGGCCACTCGGGAAGATAGTCCGCACGTTCGGTCGCCCTGGCTACTGAGTTTAGTTCTTTCATGAAGCCGTAAAGATGATCGCTCTCACCAGCAGGAGAGATTGTGGCAACCCGGATTGGGTCAGGCACCAGACCGCTTGAGTAAGGGCCGAATCTCAGCAGCCCGCGCAGAGGGTGAATGTGTTGGTCCGAGATGCGATCCGGATGGAAGGCCAGCTTGGGCTCAGGTAGGCAAATGTGTGGGGAAATTTCGCTACTCATACCCCAGCCATCCTGGAGAAACCTGTAGTATGGGAGAGACTGAAGACCGCATCTACTCCAGCTCCGACCTCCAACGCACGCAGATTGCTTCCGCCACCAGCAAGGAGGTCAGCCCAGAAGACGATGAGATCGTTGAGTTGCTTGTTGTAACGCTTAACCACTCGTTCACGGGCGAAATCAGTGGCCGCCGCCCTGTTTTCGTCGGTAATGCCATCGAACACGGTACGAGGTTCGACCAGAAGCCACAGGCGATCATCTGCCCAGTCGAGGCGAGTGCTGATTCCTTCCCGCCAATGCAGCTCGTGAGAGCCGTTGATCGTACCGTTAAGCGATCCTACTAGGCGCCGTAATGGTGCCCAGACAGTTTCCTTTGGATCTGATGGTGCCAATAAATCCGTGCTTCGTCGATGAATGACGTCTAGTCCATGGCGGCGCGTGATCGCACGGATGAGCGCATTACGTAGCAAGCCACGTTCGCCGGAATCGTAGCGTAGGCGCTTAAGGTCAATGGTGTGCAGGTCAAAATCAGTGATTTTGTAACTACTCAAGGCCGCGCGCACGTCGGCATCGGCTCCAAAGGCCAACACACCGGCTCTCGTACGAGCAACGAGTACGTCGACCCCGGCCTTCTCGACGGCTTCACGTACCTCTGCGTAGCCACCAATCTCACACACGACACGCCGACATACGGTAGGCACCTGAACCACCGGTAAGCCGTTGAGACGCACCACCGGCCAGCCGCGGCTTCCCCCTGGTTGCGGAGCATTACTCCAGCGACGGCGTTCAGCAGCGAAAGCGTCAAGTATTGTAGTATCGATGCCTTTTACCAAACGCAGTAGGTCACGCATTTGCTCGTCGAAATTTTGCACCTTTACTAGTGCTGACTCCACCCCGATCTGTTTCGCGCGTGTTAGCAATTGCTCAACTCGGACAAGCGGCGCACCCTCTCCACGATGCAGCCAGAACAGTCCGGTTGGGTAAGCCTCACTTTGTTCCAACACCTCCTCGAGCGCCTCCATAATGGAGTCGTCGCGGCCACTATAGCCAACCACTACGAGGCCGAAGCGTCGGCATGAACTGACCAGAAGTTGCCTCAAACGCTTGTCTTGGTGGCGCAGTTCGTCTCCGGTATTCTTGAGCCAACGAGATCGGAAATCTCCATGCAGCTTTACTTCAATCGGCCACCGACCTTCGCCGATGCATTGAACAGCTAAATCCGGCGCGTCGAGATTCACGGTCGTGAGCGGCCCTGTGCCGTCATAAACCTTGGCACAAGCATCCGCCACCAGCGGATCGAAGTTGGTAGTCCACACCAATCGCGTCAGTTGCGCTCGCATCAATGTAGCAAGTGCTAGGTGTCCGTAGGAAATTTTTGCTCCGGCCATCTTGGCGTCTAAATAGGCGCGTCGATCTGCTTCGGCCGGATAGACTGCCTCAAAGAGAGTGGCGTACTCATCCGGGGAACCGCGAGCTGGCAAACTCCCAGAGGAGTCAATATGGGCCTGTAGCTGTGTACGGATTGCAGGACTCGATAGGTCGGCCACGGCTTGGGGCGAGGCCCGTCGCTGGCTAATGAAGAGTTGCTGCTTAAACTCCCACACCATATCCTCGGCAGTTGGAATCCCAGCCGAGGCTGACGCACCGGCGCCGAGTAACCACATGAGATTCCCGACCCGCAACGAGAAGTGTCGGGCAAAATCATCTGCTTCTATCTGGGGTAAGTTGTTGTCCGTATCCATAAACAATTAACCTATGCTGCACGCCATAACGTCGGCGGGCTCAGGCACGCGCACATGCCCGGTAAGAAGGTCGTGCATGAGACCGTTTTTTTGTTTTTGGAGTTTTTGTAGCTTTATTGATTCACGCGAGATCAGATTCACCACACTTTCTAATCGATCTGCCATCATCGCTTGTTCAACTTTAATTGGACGGGCAAGTCGGAGTTTTCGGTAATCGGACAACGTAACTTTGGGACGCGTCACTCCCGCAGTGATCGCTTGCACTTCGCGCTTGAAAGCATCGCTGTTCAAGGCCGCAGAAAGCCAACGCGTGTCGATTCTCGAAGGGTCAGGCCGTAATCGGATGATATCCGCCGTGATGACTCCCGGTTCCATCCAGTCCGGATATGCGCACGAAATGCATGGAGGGAATCCCATTTTGGTGGAAATAATATCTCCCGCTTTAACCGCATGCGCTGAGAGTCGCACAGCCTTCTCAGGCGTGACATAAACCTCACTGTTCCACTCGAAAGAATCTTCCTTGACGTCTCGCACGAAGATTACAGGAATACCTTCGCTGCGATAATCAGCGGCTAATAGATCACTACCAAATGGGCCTATGGAGGTCGACCCGGGAACTTTCGTTGCGCAGTTCTCCGTAGAAACAACCTCCCATTCCTTTGGAATCCACCCCAGCGGGGACTCTTTGTAAAGGTCGGGAGCTAGATCGCGGGTGGGGCGGAGGTGGCCGTCGGGGGTGACGCCGCGGGTGAACAGGTCGTGCATCAGCCCCGCCTTGATCTGCTGATGCTTCGCAATCAGCGCCTCGGTTTGCTCAATTGCTTTGTCCAGTGTTCGTATTAACACGCCGATTCTCCGCTGTTCGCTCGAAGGTGGTGCTTTGAGACGAATGCGCTTGAGCGTAGATAGGGATATTCGGGTGCGAGTTGTACCTGTTGATAAGCGCTCCGCCTCGCGACGAAATTCAGCTTCGTTAATCGCAGAAGCGATGAAGGTTGCATCGTGCCGCCGATCCAAACGTAACTTAATCAAGTCGGCGACAATCAGACCACGCTCTATTTTTTGGGGTACGATACATGCGCGGGCCAGCGGTTCAGCCATCTTTGCTATGAGAAGATCACCAGGTCTTACCAAGCATCGAAAGAGAGAGGCGGCTTTAAGATTTGAAGTAAACTTCACATTGTCATCGATGAAATGACCGTCACCAAGATTTTGGAGCTGTAAGATTCGGACACCATCATCAGTGTAATCTGACACCTTGAGGTCTGACCCAAACGGCCCGTCTACAAACGAGTTTGGTTCATCGGAAGCAAAGTCGCTCAACGGAGTGTTTGCCCATTAATCCGGAATTGAGTCGTTAATCTCACTCATACCCCAACTCCACCAAGAACGCCTTCAGCTTCGCCGCCGCCTCATTACGCTTCGCCTCGATCTGTTTCGCCGTCACGGCGTACTTGCCGTGCAGGTTCTCCAGCGCGGCGATGCAGGCGCGCTGGTCGGCGCGCAGGTAGCCTTCATAGGTTTGCACCAGCAGGCGGTGCAGACGCTCCAGAATCACGCCCTTGGCTTGTTCGGGGCTAATCTTCTTGCGAGCGGCTTCTACCAAATCTTCCTGCTTCTTCTCGGTGGCGCGCAGCTCGGCCTTGAGTTGTTTGGCTTCGTCTTCCAGCGCCTTGTGGCGGGCGAGGCGTTTTTCGATCTCCTGCGCTTCGGCCATGTATGCCGACCAATCACCCTTCTCACCCTCTTTCTTGGCGAGCTTGGTGCCGGACTTCGCTTCCTTCAGTTCGGCCTTGAGGCGTTTAACTTCACCGCCCGGCAGCATGCCGCTGTCGTCGCTGTCTTCGTAGTCTTCTTCATCGGCGGCGGCGAACAGGGCGGCGAGTTCGGCGATGCGTCGGCGTTTCTGTTCCATCTCGGCCAGCAGCTCCGGGAACTGGCTTTGCAGGATGTCGGCGTCGGGGATCAGCTCCGGGCCCCAGCCGCTGGCGGCGATGGATTTAAGGTCAGCTTTCAGATCCTCCATGTAGCGGGCGAAGGCGCCGCGGATCTGGTGGTCGGTGAGCAGGGTGTTATTGGTGAAGGCCTCCTCGATGCCGGTGAGCAGGGCGCGGCGCAAGGCATAGACGTTGCCCTTCTGGCCGTTGCCTTTTTGTACAGCGGTGGGCGCGAGGGCCTCCACCTGCGGCAGGCTCTGTTGCCACCAAGTTTCCAGCGTTTATAGAAAGCGGCTGTGCGCCGCTGCGACACCGGGGTCGGACTTGACGAGTTCGGCGATGGCGCGGCGGTCGGTGATTGCTGGGGAGAAGTCGGCGTAGCTGACACTGCCTTCATTGGGGTTCGTGGGTTGCTTTATGGCAGCGTAATTCGCTGACGCTTCGCGGGCTTGTTGGGTTACGCCCTGCGGGCTAACCCAACCTACATTTATATTGGGGCGTGGGATGAAGCAGCGTTCGCGCAGGCCGGGATAGTTTTGCCAGTAGTGGGCGAGGGCATCGATTTCTGCCACGGGCACGCCGCCGTGCAGGTGGGCGCGCACGTCGTGGGGTTCGGGGGGCGGGGCGTTGTCGACGTAGCGGCGGATGTTGCAGTTGAATTCCTCGGCGGCGATCTCAGCCACCGGCACGCGGCGGGCGTAGGCCGGCACGTCCGGTCCTCCGTGGCTGAGACTGCGGTAGACGTGAACGATTTTGGAGATGTCTTCCGGGCGCAGGAAGTTTTGCGCCTTGCCTTCGCGGTATTCGCGGTCGGCATTGATGAAGATGATATGTTTGCGGTCTTGCGCGCCCTGCTTGTTCATCACCAGCACGCAGGCGGGAATGCCAGTGCCGTAGAACAGCCCGGCGGGCAGGCCGATGATGGCTTCCAGCCAGCCGCGTTCGATGAAGTGCTTGCGCGCCTCTTTCTCCTCGCCGCCGCGGAACAGCACGCCGTGGGGCATGATCGTGGCCATCTTGCCGTCGGCCTTGAGCACGGCGAGCATGTGCTGCACGAACATGAGGTCGGCATTCCTGCCCTTTTCGGGCATCCACACGGCGAAGCGGCCGGGGTACTCGATGTCCTTTTTGATGTAGTTCTGGCTGAAGGGCGGATTGGCGAGCACGCGGTCGTAGCGTTTCAGCTCGTTACTCTCGGCCTTGTGCTGGGGGTGGCGCAGGGTGTCTTCCTGGCGGATGTCGGCGTGGGAGATGCCGTGCAATAGCATGTTCATCTTGCAGATGGACCAGGTGGTGCTGATGCTCTCCTGCCCGAACAGCGACAGGTCGCGGGGATCGCCGCCGCATTCGCGGATGTAGTCGCGGGTCTGGATGAGCATGCCGCCGGAGCCGCAGGTCGGATCGTAGATACTCGTGCCCGGCTGCGGATCGACGATCTCGACCAGGGTGCGCACCACGTCCGCCGGGGTGTAGAACTCGCCCGCCTTCTTGCCGGCGGAGTCGGCGAAAAACTTGATCAGGTATTCGTAGGCGGCGCCGAGCAGGTCGGGGAATTCGAAGTTCTCGTCGCGTAGCGCAATCTTCTCGAAGTTCTGGATGAAGTTGGCGAGGGTGTCGTCGTCGAGGGTGCGCTGACCGATCTTCTTGTTGAAGTTGATGCCTTTCAGGACGTCCTGGAGGGCGTCGACGTTGGCGTCTTCCAGCGCTTCGAGGGCCTTGTTGAGGCTGGTGCCGACATTAGTCTTGAGGTGGCGGATATTCGACCAGCGCGCCTCTTCCGGAATAAAGAAGGTGTACTTGTCGGGATTGGCAAGCTGAGTGGCGATAACGCTGTCTGCCATCCCCTTGGCCGTTAGGTCCTTGCTGAGCTGCTCAGTTTCCTGGTCGAAGAGGTCGGACAGGCGCTTCAGGAACAGCATGCCGAAGATGTATTCCTTATACTCCGAGGCATCCATGTTGCCGCGCAGGTCGTCGCAGGCGCGGAATAACAGGCTCGAGAGCTGGCTAAGAGTGAGCTTGCTCATGCGGCGGTTCCGCGGGGGCAATGCAGGCTAGGGCCGGCGATCAAGGCTACAGCATTTTTGTTCTTCAATTTCAGACTGTTATCCTTTGTTGATTGGCAAAGCCCGATTGTATCGCAGAGGGCCGATTATTTGGAGTAAAGATTCCATTTCTGAGGCGATCATACCGCCCCTTGGCCAGCTTTACCGACCCCGGTGAGTTTCGCGGCCCATTTAATGAAATGAGCCACTTTTGCCGAAAAATGGCACATGATTGGATAAAACAGGGATAACCGCTTGGAAACGATTACGGAACTCAACAACAAGCCGCTGGTGGAAGTGCTGTTTGAGGTTCGCTGGGGTTGGATGGACCACCTGGCATGGCTGTAGATCCGGTATATTAGCTCCTTATTGGCCAACTGTACGGCCAAATTCGTGAGCGTTTCCCACATGCAATCCGCCTACCGACTGCCGAGATTCCCGAGCAAATGGCTCCGTTCACCCCTCAACACCAATTTCGGGTGAGGCCGGCCGCCTCGCCTTTTGCAAAAGCTCGCTGCACCTCCCGGCCTTTTTAGTATTCTCGATGGCGGATAACAGGCCAATGCGAAACAGACACCCACCTGAATTCTCGCGGATCCTGATTGGCGTGTTATCGCTCACTTAAAGGTTCCCCAGTCATTTAGGTATCCCCCATCCTTCAACATCTGATAGGTCACACCGCTGCGGCCGTTCCAATGCGAGATAAGACGCTTAGATGTAGCCAAAAGGGCTGATCCTTTAACGATGAAGAATTCCGACGGTTGAATCCTAGAGATGGCAGAAGCCGAACCTAGGTA
>Ga0114931_10010156_pt1 | contig 11223 bp, 4 predicted proteins | sample 2SBtaG_FD_89579 | JGI IMG/M metagenome (GOLD analysis project Ga0114931, IMG submission 89579) | Deep subsurface microbial communities from Kolumbo volcano to uncover new lineages of life (NeLLi) - 2SBTROV14_V59a metaG | ecosystem: Environmental > Aquatic > Marine > Volcanic | place: Kolumbo...
AACACACAGCCACCACCAGCAACGGCTATCATATTACCCGTATGTCTGGTGACCGTCAGGGCAACCCGCCATCTCCGATGCCGGAGGTGATGACCATCGACGAGCTTGTAGCCTACCTGCAGGCCTCGAAGTCGTCGCTCTACAAGCTGGCCCAAGAGGGCCGAGTGCCGGGGCAGAAGGTGGGGAGACACTGGCGGTTCCATCGTGAGGCTATTGATAAGTGGCTCTCCAATGGGGGAGAGGCAGCTTCAAGGAGGTGACAGTATGATCTATATAATCGGTGACGATTCAGGACCTGAGTCTGAGGCAGCTCAGGTTCTCAAGGATGCCGCTGCACGTGCTTGGCCATGGATTTGTGAGGATCCCCATTCCCATATATGGATCTTCCCGAACATTCAGTGCTATGGCCAAAAGCCCCAAGACTTGGACATCGTCTTACTCGCTCTGCTGGATCCGGCACGCGCGCAATTCCAACCTACCGTTGATCTCTTTCTCCTCAATGGGACTCGTGTTGAAACCACACGGGTACAAGTCCGCTCTTTCTGTATCTGCATTGAAGTCAAAGACCACAGACCACGGCAAGTTCGATTCGAGGGAAACAAGGTTGAAGTTCGCTACTTAGGCATGGGCGGACGATCTCACTGGCATAGTGCGACGCAGCAAAGTGAGAAGCAGAAGTACTCGCTTTTGAACTATCTGAAGAAGCATATGCCTGGCGCCAACATGCCGTATGTATGCAATCTCATCTGGCTCCGGAACATACCCAGGGAGGAACTGCCGCGGTTAACAAGCAACTTGCTACCAGCAACATTTATATGGTCAGGGTTGATGAATGCTGTCGCTTCAAATCAGTGCGTCTGGACCCAGAACGGAACCACCACGCTTTCTGCAGTCTCAAGAGATTCGGACGGCGTTCTGGCCCAGGCATCCGAATTACTGGGACATCGTATTGAGCCAACTGCACTTGACAGGCAGCGGATGGACCGGATTGCGAACGGTGCGATTAGTCACTCGTGGATGTCTGAAGTGGGACAACAGCAGGTTGTGTTCCATGGCCGCGGGGGTACTGGCAAGACAGCGATCCTACTTTCCCTCGCATGGCGATTGTGGGAAACCAAAGGTGCTCGCATCCTGTTGCTCACATACAACCGAGCTCTGGTTGCAGATCTGAGACGACTTCTCACGCTCATGGGTATGATCGACGATGTTGGGATGCCCTTGGTTGAAGTGAAGACCGTCCACAGTTTCCTGTTCCGAGTGCTCAGTGCACTCGGGGTCATCGATCATGATGAAGATGATTTCTTAGAGAATTATGCTCGCTATAAAGAAGACGCGATCTCACTGATTCGGGATGGTGCCATTACCACAGTTGATCTTGAGAAGATGGTCGCAGATGATTGTGATGATCTTGACTGGGATTATATTTTCATCGATGAAGCTCAAGACTGGCCCGAAAACGAACGAGATTTATTACACCAACTCTACAAGCCTGAGAGATTCGTTATCGCCGACGGTAAAGATCAGTTCGTCCGGAGTGACGCAGCGTGTGATTGGACGAAAGGGGACATCGTAGCGAATTCCATTCGTATTCCATTGGTTCGCGGATTGCGTATGAAAGCCAATCTCGCAAGTTTTGCCAACATGTTCGCCGTAGAATTGGGCTTGCCATCCTGGAAGATCGAGCGCAATCCAGAAGCTGGCGGTGGCAAGGTCATAGTTGTCGAAGGTGACTACCGGGATGCAGAAGCCGTTCATCAACGCGTCGTCGATTCGGCACGATCCGCAGGCAATTGTCCCGTTGACTTATTGATGTGCGTCCCACCATGCATGGTGTACGACGACTCGGAAGGTCGGCGCTCAGTTGCACGCGATATGCTCGAAGCATGGGGCGCGGAATGCTGGGACGGCGTAGATGACAATTTAAGGCGTGAGTTCCCGGTGTCGGTTGAGAAACTTCGCATCGTTCAATACGACTCGTGCCGAGGTCTTGAGGGCTGGAGCGTTATCGCACTTGGTCTCGATGATTTCTACGAGTACAAGCTATCAACCGCGCCCTCACCGGCGGAAGGTACACAAGCCTCCAGTATAGACCTCAAAATGCGATTCACGAACCGTTGGCTCATGATCCCAGTAACACGTGCGATAGATTGCTTAGTACTCAATGTGTCCTCCCGCTCTTCATACATTGGGTCGGCTCTGCGACGGGTGTCCGAGCAATGCCCAGATGTGGTTGAGTGGCACAAATTGTAAAAGGGGCAAACATGCCAAACTATGAAGCATGGAATAGTGCGATCGTAAAATACTTCACTGCAGGTGTCCCCCTGGGCAACGCTGTCTTCTTGAGCGTTGACGGAGATGCGCTGGACGAGATTGCCTTCGAGTTCCTTGATATCACAGCAGGCACTCTCGATACCGCAGCAGATTTCGTGACAGCTGTCCGTGACAGCTGCGTTCAGCCTTGTGGAAAGCTCGATTTGCAGCGGTTCAGGGGACAAGATGATGGCATCCCAGGTGGAGTCGGCTTCCTCGCACTCTTGGTTCTGTCCGCTAACCGGATGCAAGACGACAATGTTGCCAACGATCTAAACTACTTCTTGCGCCTACGAGAGATTCTTGGGATCGATCCCGAACAGAGTCGCCCTGAGGGTCTTCCTACCGGTGCCGAGGAGCCCTTGTGGCTTGCCTGGAATCGGTACTTGGCACTCAAGGGATTCTTGCCAACCGCGGAACGCGGGGAGGGACCGCAAAAATTCCTCCGGTACATCATCTCTCAAACCATCCTCCGCGAATGCGATAAGGACTATCTCCTAGATGTTCTTCGCACAAACCATGTCCCCCCGAATCTGGACTGTGATCAAATTGGATTTAGGCTAGCCAGATGCCATCTGAATCGACGCCACCTGCGTGACGGCATTCATCATCCGGATCCAACACGCAAGTGGGAGTTCTACTCGGCTGCCCATCGATTGTACGAATCTGAGGAAGCATGGAATGCCGCAGACGCGGCTCCACGGCGTGCTACTGGCGATCGCGCTCGCACGATTGAAGCAGGTCTTTACCGAGAAGAATCTCTGTTCGGTTCAGCGACACACTACCTATTTCCCCGCCAGCCGAGCCGCAGTCGCGCTGCAGTGCTCGATGTATCTCGATTTCCCAACGAAGCACCGGTTCGTTTGGAAGTGCTACGGCCTGGCTTTTTTGTTCCGCCTTGGGAACAAGAGCCATTCTGCGACGCGCCAGTTGAGTTTCCCATCTCGGGGGGCGCCAGCATTCGATGTGTCCGATTCCCGAATCGTGACTTCTGGCTGTTGACGGTTGATCCGGAGAATCCGCAGGGAGCATGGGCAACATGGAAGCGGTATGTCGATTTGGGTGAACGCTTCATGGTTCTGTGCCGTCCAGGTGAATTCGATGCGGAGATGCAGCGATTCAAGGAAGCTGAGCTTCTAGCTTGGGAAGAGCGAGTGGTTCGCACGAATTGGGTTGAGTACCACGGCTGCATGGTGTTGTCGTATGAGTGGGGTGCATTCATTCCCAATGTCGGCTGTCGAACACTCGCAGATGCACTCACGCCGCGCTCGCTTGCAGGAGTCTCTCTTCTTGGTGGCTTACGCGACCCGAATCAAAACGCATGGATTGAAGGTTGCCTCCCGTTTTTGAAGGTCTATGGCTTCGACAGTCAGTTTGAAGTCCGGATCACCAGTTCCGATGATCGCGAAGTGTTCCACGACGAAGTCTCGCAGCAAGAGGAACAGTCACTTCCTGACCTCTCGGCAGACCAGTACATGATCAGCGTGGGCTCACATAACTCGATCCACGCTTCTCGAATGTTTCGGATCATTGGATGGGATCAAGTTCAGGCTCACCAACATCCAGAGCCAATCACCAACGCCTCGCCACAGTCTACGGCCGGGTTAGCGCTTCGAGGGCCCCTCATCGTCAACGCCGAACCGACCCACTAAGGAAGTTCCACATGTCTGAGTGGAAATTTGTTGTAGCACCACATTTTGGTAACCGGGCGAAACGACAGCAGATGTGCGCCGCGATCAAACGTGCCGTCGAACAACGCGGCGCTGCAGAGAGGCTACCACTTGTGCGCTATGAACTGGGATCACGCGGTGAGTACTACCTCGGCCTGGCGATCAATGATTCGCAGGCCGAGGGTGGACGCATTCCCGACATCGCGGTCGAGGTTCTGGGAGATGCAGGGATCCGAAAGGATCGGCTCGTGGGACCGATCGAGGCAGACAAATTGGCAGCCCTGCTCAAAGGATGCATTGACTGCGAGAGCTTCACCCGTCCTATCACATTCGAACGCCGCCAGGACGTCGCCCACGAAGATCTGATGACACTCGCAGCTGTTCTTTCGGACGACCAAACTGAACTCGATGCGCCCGACACAGTGGTCATTGGTGATCTTGCCAACGCGACAAGGATGGATCAACTCCTCACATGGTGCAGCGCCGTTGGATCGGGTGACATCGCTCGTCTTCGTGCAGCGTGCGGAGTGCTTGGCATCGAAGTCGATCCCTCTTTTGGCGGAGTTTGGTCTGTTCTCCGGCGATTGGTGCTGGTCGGCCATGTGGAGTTCGACCCCAACCGCAATTGTCGCTGGGCGGTTCTGCCCCCAACTTTGGTCCAGAGTGCGAGCGACGATGGGTGGTGGTACCTGGTGGGCCAGAGAACTCCAGCAATCCTGGAGGCGTTACGAAGTGGGTCAGAGCTGGGGCTCCAGCCACAGGCGGCTGCACCACCGACCCTTCAAGTCGGCGCCTCACTCGATCTTGCTGCTTTGATGAAGTCGGTCGGGTCTCTGCAGATCGCTGGCCCCGCGGCCGCGAAAATAGCCGCGGTGCTTCCCGATCGCTGCGGTTGGAAAGAACGATTACCGGAGTGGCAGGAGAACGACTTCGGGCGATTCAACATTGAGGCCTATTCCGTTGACTCTGACGACTGGGCATCGACAGAGAGCCGCGCGCCAACAACAGACGGAATGTACCGATTCACCCTTCATCGCGAAAGCATGTCGTCCTATCCGTCAGTCACAACTACATATCTGGATTCAACTGCGCACAAGCACATCTGTGGTGACTACTACGGCATGCGATTCCTGGCACGAGCTGCGGCTGGAGCTTGCCGCGTGGCGTACCTCCCAGAAGCACGACACTTGCTCATCCCGCCAGCTGATCGGTGGCCCATGCCCTACGAACGTGCACTGATCCTCGCATCGGGCATGTTGCCACGGCGCATTACAATCCCCTATAATCGCTCATACTTGAGTTATCAAGAGATCCCTGAGGAGCTGGCCGCCAAGCTGTGCTCGCTTCTCGACATCAATATGGAGTGCATCTGATGATCGACCTCGTAGGCACACATGGCCGCCTCAGTGAGGTGTACCGGCTCTACATCGAGAGCGCCTTTCCATTTCGCTACCCCTCACTTGATATTGAACGCCGTGCACTTCTGGCCGGTGACCAGGTATTGACTCAGGAACCGTTGGTCGATCCGGTTCCTGTCTATGCTCCTTCGGACCATTCGCTTGAGTCAGCCGCACTCGCACTTGGTAGCGAGTACAGCGGATTGGCAGACTTGGCGTCCGGCCTCCTTCCTCGCACCGCAACCCTCTACCGGCACCAATGGCGATCACTGCAGGCCGTTATTCAGGAGAAGAAGGACCTCGTCGTCACGACGGGTACTGGATCGGGCAAGACCGAGTGCTTTCTCTTGCCAATCTTGGCGTCTCTGGCGAAGGAGTCCGCGACTTGGAGTGATTACTCGCACCCTGACGATCGGTACTGGTGGCGTACTGGCGCCTCTCGTGTCGGGCAGTGGGCAAATTCTACTCGACCGCACGGCATCAGGGCTCTGATTCTGTACCCCTTGAATGCTCTGGTGGAAGACCAATTGCGCCGCCTGCGAGCAACCCTCGATAGTCCAAATGTGCATGATTGGCTTGATGCCGAGCGCGGCCACAATCGCGTGCTCTATGGCCGTTACACCGGGCACACGCCTGTACCCGGCGCGAGAAACTCGAAGCGAGGTCTCAAGAAGCTCGCCTCGTTACTGAAGCAAATGGATGACGCCTGGAGCCGTGTACTCGAGGCTATTGAGACTCCGGGTGTCGATCCGGACATCCGATACCACTTCCCTCGGGTAGATGGAGGAGAGATGTGGTCGCGATGGGACATGCAGGAGACCACGCCTGACATCTTCATCACGAACTACTCCATGTTGAACATCACGCTCATGCGTGATGTGGAAGCTGTAATCTTCGACAACACACGGCGTTGGTTGCAGTCCGATCCGAACAACACCTTCCACCTCGTGGTAGACGAACTCCACTCGTATCGCGGGACACCAGGAACCGAGGTGGCCTATGTGCTCAGGCTCATGCTGGACCGCCTGGGCCTCGACCCTCAATCGGATCAACTCCGGATCCTTTCAACATCAGCCAGTGTCGAGAATGACGCCAAATCGAGGCGTTTCCTGCAAGAGTTCTTCGGACGCAGTGATCGGTTTGAACTTATCACCGAAGAACAAGTGCCTGGACGTCCGGGCGCCCACAAGGATGCCAAAACCCACAAGGCAGCATTCGCCCGCTTCGCGCAAAACATCCAGTCACCGATTGAAGACATGGCGGGCCCCAACCTGGAAGACGATGCTGCAGTCGCTGCCATCACTCAGCTAGCCACGGACCTCGGTGTACCTGCAACTTCGCCGGATGATTCGCGAGAACATCTTCAAGCCGCCATGGATCACATAGACGGCGTGGACATAATTAGAGATGCTTGCACTGAACTGAGAGGTTCTGTTCGCGCTGCTCGCATTAGTGAATTGGATCAGTTGCTATTCGGAGAACATGCTCCGGAAGATGGACTGGCTTGCTCCTCTGCCATGCGGGGGTACCTCATGGCACTGGCAATTGCCAGAACCTCATCAGGTACTGCCAGCCAGCCCCTTCGAGGACATCTGTTCTTCCACAACCTTGAGAATCTCTGGGTCTGCACAAACTCAGAATGCAACGATCCCAACTGTGAACCTGACAGCCGATCCAGCATTGTGCCGGCGCCGACCTGTGGTGCGCTGCATCCGTTTCACCGCCTGACCTGTTCGTGCGGAGCACGCGTCTTAGACCTTGTGATTTGCAGCACTTGTGGAGAGGTCTTTTATGCTGGCTTCAAGAAGCAAGTCACCGTGGGGCACCAAGACGCTTTCGTCCTCACACCGGACCAGCCCAACCTTGAGAATCTTCCTGACCGCAGTAGCCGGGAGCGACACCACGGCGAGTATGGAGTCTTCTGGCCGTCCACCGATGCACCCGCCAGAGCAAGTTACCAGCACAAGGGGCTGACAAACAAGTGGGTACCGGCAGTGCTCGACACGTTCACTGGCCTTGTGCGTTGCGTTGCGACGCCAGCTCCAGAGGGCTCTCAAACAGGGAAGCTGTTCGTCGTCGAGAGCTCAGAGGCACAGGCAATGCCGCCAATCTGTCCCCGGTGCGACACTGACTACCGGCGCTCACGCCGAGCAACAGGATCTCCTCTTCGTCAGCACCGCACGGGCTTCCAACGATCAAGCCAGGTCCTGGCCAGTGCCCTTGCCCGTGAAATGCCTGAGTCCATCAAGGGTCGCAAGAGCCGCAAGCTCGTGATCTTCTCAGATAGCCGGCAGGACGCAGCGAAACTCTCGGCGGGAATGGGGCTTGACCACTTTCGTGACATGGTCCGTGTATGCCTAAAGGGAGCACATGGCGAATTCTCGACTGCCTATGCGGACATACTTCGGACCATGGCCGCGACGAATGCGAGTGTCGTCGACTCAGTTGAACCGCTGAACTCGGATCTCGCGAAGGTCCTCCGCGAATCTGAGCCGGGACACACTGTTGATCAATTCGCAGTACAGCAGTTCAATACAGACTACCCCGAGCTAGCTCTCAACCTCATGCAAGCGGCGATGATGGGGGCCGAGATTGGCGGCGAAAATCTGGACCTGATCTGGGGCTACCCCGAGCGCGTGCCGCTTCGGTTCATCCGCGACATTGTTTGGAGCCGTCTGTTGGTTCTCGGCATCTGCCCGGGTGGCACTCGAGGCGGTACACTTGCATTCAAGGATGACCAGCACTGGAAGCAGTGGTGGGAATGCTTCGACTGGTCCGAGGCAGGTCGTAAGCGAAAGGCTCCATCAACACCAGCAGAAGATCAGCATGTTGTCGAAATGAAGAATGCGTTGATGCGTGAGCTCGTGTTGTGCCTCTTTCCGAATTCCACTCGCACGCTTGAGAGTCTCGGCTTGGGTTTCGCTACCTTCCGACCGACGGCTGCCGCAACTCCTCGACTGGTAGAGGCATGCCAGGCCGTTATCCGGGCCCTGTGCGAGCGGAAGAACTTTCGCTATTGGCCGATGTTTACACTCGATCCGAATGGCCAAGCCCATGCGATGCAGCGGGCGCTGCTTCAGTACCTTGATGCGGTTGGATTGGAGCCAAGCGAAGTTGAAAGCCAACTCCGCTCGGCCGGACTGTGGCTCAACGGTGCCAACAATCCAGGCATCGACTCCGACAGGCTCTGGCTACAGATCCCAGCTGGCTCTGCCGACGGATGGCGTTGTCCGAAGTGCGGTGCGTTCTACATGCACAACGCTGCCGGCCGCTGCGCGGGCTGCAATGTTCCTCTCAAGACGGGCAATTCGCGAGCTTCCTTGGACTATTACCGATATCTCGCCGGGAAGGCCGGCGATGGTTTTCGTTTCCACACCGAGGAGCTCACCGGCCAAACTGATGTTGAAGACAAGCCAGATCGCCAGCGGTGGTTCCAAGAAGTATTCCTGCCAGACGAGCGCGAGATTCCCGAGATTCATGGCATCGACCTGCTCAGCGTGACCACAACCATGGAAGCGGGTGTCGACATCGGCGGCCTGATGGCCGTGATGATGGCGAATATGCCGCCCCGGCGATTCAACTATCAACAAAGAGTCGGTCGTGCTGGACGACGCGGTGCCGGCCTCTCGCTTGCAGTGACCTTCTGCCGAGGCCGCAGTCATGACGAATTCTACTTCCGGCGCCCTGAGGCGATTACTGGTGATCCTCCACCGCCTCCGTACATCGACATTCGGCAAGAGAAGATCATGCGTCGTCTCTTTGTGAAGGAGCTCCTTCGCCGCGCCTTTGCGACCTTACCTCCGCTTGACGCCGACGATAGCAGCCGCTTCGTTGAGAGTGTTCATGGGGAGTTCGGCGCTGCGAACGACTGGCAGAAACGCCGCGATGGAGTGCAGGCGTTCCTAGACAGTCCCGAAGGGAAGGAAGCCTGTTATGATGTCTATCGCATCTTGGCACGCGGAACTCATTGGGCAGAGGATCCGACTCGTGAACAAGAGCTTAACAAGCTGAAGGCCTACGCCAGTAGATCACTTGTCGCTCGAATCGACACAACAGTTGCAGATCCGCGGTTAACCCAGGATGCGCTGAGCGAACGCCTTGCGAGCGATGGTGTGCTTCCAATGTTCGGATTTCCAACAAGAAAGCGATTGATGTATACGCGTGTACCCACACGCGGATTTCCTTGGCCTCCTCCGCATGGCACTGTCGATCGGGATCTTGACATTGCCATTAGCCAGTTTGCACCAGGCTCCGAGACTGTGAAGGACAAACGAGTCTTTAGCGCCGCTGGTGTCGTGGATCTTCACCCGGCGGGCAAAGGTGTTGGCGTTCAGCCAGGTCTTGTGCCGCCACTTTTTAGTACCACTGGATCCCAAATTGGCACTCACCCAATTGGCATTTGCCAATCATGCCAAGCAGTTGACTATTTGCCGATGAGCTCTGCGCCTCCTATCGGTGGTGTTACTCCTAAGCCATTGATCTGCCCAGCCTGTGGCGAGGAAGAAATGAATCCAGTAGATGCACGAGAGCCCCGAGGATTCTACTGCATCGGTCAGCCTGATGACTTTGATGGTAAGTTTGAGTACGTCCCTCGAGCAACTCGCCCTATGATGTGTTTGGGCAGCAGCAAGCTTAATAAAATACCTGGCACTAACTTGGCTGTCGCAGCTGAAGCAACAGATGTAATCTCGATAAATGATAACGGTGGAGAAGGCGGCTTTGATTTTCACCGAGTTAAGCTCCATGGTACAACCGGAACCGGGGCGTACGCAGTGGATCCCGAGAAGTCAGAGGGGCAACAGACCTCCCGTGTTGCACTACTGTCGCGACGTCACACTGATGTGATGATCGTCGACTTGGCACAATGGCCAGTGGGCGTCTTCGCGAATCCGAAATTGGTCAGCGGTCGCGCTGCATGGTACTCCTTCGCCTTCATGCTTCGGTCAGCAGCGGCGTCCCTCTTAGATGTGGATATTCAGGAGCTGAAGGCAGGCATCCGAACCGTGGTGACCGAGGGTATTCCCCGCGGCCAGGCATTCTTGTGTGACAGCCTCGAGAACGGAGCGGGCTATTGCCGCTGGCTGGCCGACCCCGAGAACTTTGTTGCCCTGTTGGAATGTGCGGCAAACACGAACTCGGGTGAACTTGCAGCAAACTGGATCTTGCCGGACCACGCAACGCGATGTGATACATCGTGCAATCAGTGCCTCCGTGACTACTACAACATGCAGTACCACGGTCTACTCGACTGGCGACTGGGCTTGGACATGGCGCGACTCGCCGCAGGCTTTGCAGCGGAACCTGGATTCTCTGCCGATGAAGGTCGCCCAAGCATCTGGAGCAACCTCGTGGCGGACGCATCATCGCCAGTCGTATGTACTCTCAGGCAATTCGGCTACGAGTATGTAGCTGACGGTTCCGTGCCTCTCTTTGTGTCTGACCATCGCAAGCAAGTACTGGTCACGAAGCATCCGTTGTGGGATGACCTACATCCGGTACTCGATTCGGCTGTGGCGACAGCAGTGGCTGATTATTCGGGCTTCAATGTGGTTCCCATGGATGTCTTCATTGCTGTCCGTCGTCCCGGCGATTTCATCTGATGACTGCCTTGTGGCCTCATAACCAGAGACCGTCTGTACCCGAGCATTTTGACAACACCGAGTCTACTGTTTTCGACACCGTTTCCAATTGCGAAAACGGTTGCTCTCCCGCTATTACCCGGTCGGTTGCAAACGCGATCGGCCCCACGGTTCACGCCAAGTGGCAATGAGACGCCGCCGAGAGACCTCGATGGTGTTTTTTTTGGTACACGGATTCTCGCGCTGGTGCCCAAGGGATGGTAAAAG
>Ga0114931_10010157_pt1 | contig 11223 bp, 4 predicted proteins | sample 2SBtaG_FD_89579 | JGI IMG/M metagenome (GOLD analysis project Ga0114931, IMG submission 89579) | Deep subsurface microbial communities from Kolumbo volcano to uncover new lineages of life (NeLLi) - 2SBTROV14_V59a metaG | ecosystem: Environmental > Aquatic > Marine > Volcanic | place: Kolumbo...
GCAGCGCTAGCCCTCGGTGCGGTGCTGGTCCTTTTCGTTGCGCTTGGCGTCGCACCGGCCCTAGAGCAAAGAGCGGTGGAACGCGAGCTAGCGAGAGCGGAGGCGGAGCGAGAAGCGCAAGAGGAAGAGTTCATGCGCGACGTTTGGCCGAGGCTTGGCGAGGCAGACCTCCCGTATGCAGACCTCACGTATGGAGACCTCCCGCATACTGTGCGCGCGGCCGGGGTTCCGGAGCACGCCCGACAGGAAGAAGGCAACGAGCAGACTGACGACTCCGACTCGTCTGGAGCCCCCAAGGCACCAGGCGAGAAGCTTGGCGAGGACGGGAGTTGGACAACGTGCATCCGCCTCTATGTGAAGACGAGCATGGGGGGTCCAACAGGGACTGGGCAGGTCGTGCGCACGGACTCATGGTCGCGATATCGGCTTTGGCGCCTCAATCCACTCGCCGTTCAGGTCGAACTCGATCACCTGGCTCACGATCCGCAGGATCGCTTCAACTTTTTCGACAAACACGGGAAGACTTTCGTCCCAGTCCGCGGCATCGAGCCTTCAACGATCATAGTCGACGGGGTGGAGACCCTTCACTGCGACGGCCGGTTTTCTCGGCCTGGCGAAACGGGAGATTGGCGCTCGTGCGACGCACTGAGCATTGTTACCGCAGACGGCTACGAAGCCACTGGTCAAGGCGAGCATTCCTCGGGGCGACTTCGGTTGCTCACGAATGGCGCTATCGAATGGGTGACGCTGGGCGCCGAACGGAGAGGCGGCTTGGCCACAAACGTGCTGGCCGCTCAATGCGAAGGCCAAGACCTGCCGGGGATACCCTCCGCAGGCCCGAATACACCACGCAAAAACTGTTCGGACCCTATATACGATCCAGACACTAGAAGCTGGGAGGATCTGCCGCCTGCGATTGTGGCGCAAACCAGCGATGACTGTGTCGGCTACTGCTTCAGGGCGTTCATCGACTCGGTGACTAAGAAGCCTCCACGCGTCGTTCGCGTGGCAATCATCCAAGAGGACCGCAGTTTGGCTCGAGCGACCCTGAATCGCGCAAGCAGAGCGGAATGGTCGTACCTAGCTATGGATGAAGGAAGACCACTGACGTTCTCATGTTTCGAGAAGTCGCATGGCAAGGGCGGCGTGCCCCATTTTGGCGACTGCGCGCAAATGGAATCGGCGCCACCAGACGATTGGAGTTGCTTGACTGGCTCGCGAGGGGCAGAGGGAAGGTAGGCCACGATGTGATCCAGGCCACAGCGTGAGTCGCTGCAGAAGAGGGACATGGATCACCCGCAATCAACATTCATACGCGACGTAGTGACAGGAGCCTTGGCGAGGGCTTTCGAGGCAGCGACAGGAAACGAAGCGCAACGCCTACGACGGTGGATGAGGGGGGCTTGGGGGTGGCGGACTGCCCAGAACATCCCGACGGGGCCGCCGAGGTCGTGGACGACGAGGTCGGTGTCGCGAATGTCGAGCGCGTCGAGGAAGCCTTTTCCGCGAGGATGGTGTGTCGCTTTTTCACCTCCGCCTCTCGACGAACGATATCCGCCTGTAATTCAGTCTTCAGGTGCGCCCGAAGCTTGCCGGCGAGAGCCTCCGACATTTCGAATTCGTGGCCACAATTCGGGCAAGCGATAAGTCCTTCATTCATGGTTGCAACTTCCTTGATGCAAGAGCATCTGCCGGTTGAGCAGGACGAGGCTCCGCTAGTTTGCAGCGGGCTGCACTACCTCCACCCAACCGATCAGCTTAGACGAATAGCCGCCGTTCTCAGGCACGAGACCTCGATGACTCAGCTCGCGTTGAATCATCGGCTCCAAGGTGTCGTGAAGCAGTTTCTTGCGCTCCTCGGTGGACATCCCTGGCTCGCCGGGAGGTCGACGGAACAAGTCCAGGCCTGCGCGCTCCAGGTCGGTATCGCGTTTTCCGTTTCCGTTGACGGCGAGCGGTTGAACGATGGACCGGTGCTCTCCGTTCTTCCCTTGGGTGTGGACAAGCCACCAGGAGACGACCGCGGGTCCTTCATTGCCCTCAACGGCAACACCAATCGCTTCCGGATCCAACTCTTGCCAACGAGCCAGAGCCTCCAACATCAGCGGGTGATCGAGCCCCATGAGGGCGAGCCCCTCTCGATCTCGCGCGAGATCACGATCCGTGGTGAACGTTAGGTGGGTGTCGTCTTCGTTGGAGTCGATGGCGAAGGTCTTGTCGTCCAATCGCCTTAGTTGCCGCCCTTGGGTCGTCAGTGCGCTTGAGAGGAACTGAACCATGCGGTCAAAGCCATCTTGGACATTGTCGAATGGCTTGTAGTCCTCGAGTGAGAAGGCTTCCAGGTCCTGAAACAGTTCGAACACGACTTTTCGTGCCTCACTTGCGTTGGACATTGCCGCCTCGAGCTCTTCCTTCGTGCGGCGGAGTTCTGGGTCTGAGAGGGCTTCACGGTACAGAGTATCGTACGTGAGGCGTTCGGACAGCTGCCCCAGAACCTGCATGCGAAGATCTTCGGCAACGTTGCCCTGTTCATCGACCTTGCCGAGCGTGCGGGCAATCTCCTCTAGCTTGTCCTTGAGTAGCAGGAAGATGCGACCCTCAATCGTGTCTGACAGAACAAGATTGTACACCTGTGCGGTGTGCTTCTGCCCGTACCTATGAATGCGCCCTATGCGCTGTTCGACGTCCATCGGATTCCAAGGCAGGTCGAAGTTGAACAGGATCCGCGCAAACTGAAGGTTGATACCTTCCCGTCCAGCGGCGGTGCAGACGAGGACTCGTGGTCCGTCGGGCTTCTTGAATCGCCGTTCGGCCGCAAGCTTCGCACCGTGATCTCCGCCCCTAAGCACGACGACTCCTTGCCCTGGATACGCAGCATCGATCTCTTTGCCGATGAGGTCAACGGTGCCCAGGTACGTGGCGAAGATGACAACCTTCTCCTGAGGGTTCTGCTCCCACAGGGCGCCGAGGCCACGCAAAAGCTTTTCGACTTTGGTCTCCCGCGTCTCTGGGAAGCTCTCCAGGAGTTCGCGGATTCGAAGCCGCTCCTCGGGTAAAGCGAGACTTACAGCCATCGTAACGGCATCTTCTCCCGCGGCGGCAGCTTCCTCACCGGACGCTGAGTCCGAAGCGACTGCAAGTGCATCCTCGTCCAAACGCTTCAGTATGCGCACCTTGAGGTCGGCCAGAATGGCGTCCACCTGACCCCGGGCGACAGCATCCTCTTTGGCAAGTCCCCGCTCCTCGTGAATGAGTTTCCGGGCTTCGTCGTAGAGCCGGTCTCTCGAATCGATATCGAGCTCTTGATCCTTGATGATCGCTTCATGCAGCGTGAGGGTTATCAGGCGCCGGCGGAGCGTTCGACGGACGGCGGCGAAGCTTGATGCCGCGATCTTCTGGAAGATGGTCATCACGAAACCAAGGGCACGCCCTTGGTTTCCCTTCCGTTTTGCAAGAGCGAACCCCTCTTGCAGATACTCTCTTAGAGCGAGGTAGAACAGGCGCTCGCCGTCGGACATTGTAAACGATTCGGTGTGCACCCATCGGCGAGCGAAGAGCGGTGTCCCGTCTGGATTGCAGGCATCGGCCTTAGTCCTTCGGAACACAACCGTGTTCAGCCGGTGGCGGTTCTCGAGCATCTCCTCAGGGCTAGCGAAAAGAGTTGGGTTGAGTAGCTGGATCAACATCCAAAAACGGAAGTGGTCCCCCTGATGCGGGGTAGCCGAGAGAAGCACCATGTCGCGCGCGTGGTCTTTCAGGGCCTCCGCCAACTTGTAGTTCTCGGTTTTTCGCACCTTTCGTCCGGAGCGATTGGCGGTCAGGTGGTGAGCCTCGTCGAAGATGACGAGGTCCCACTTGGGCACATCAAGCAATCGACGGACTCTGGCTCGTCGCTTGAGCGTATCAATGCTCGCGATTAGCCGGTCGTGTTTCGCGAAGGCATTCGACTTTCGGTCTGTGACGTCGCCTTCGCTTCCAAATACTTCGAAATCGAGATTGAATATCTCGTTGAGCTCCCGATGCCAGTTGTTCACTAGACCTGCCGGAACAACCATAAGGGCGCGGTTGAGCTCCCCCCGGCTGGCCAACTCACGAAGCAGCAGCGCAGCCTCAATCGTCTTTCCTAGTCCGACTTCATCCGCAACGAGATACCGACGAGGCGATGCAGTCGCGATCCGGTGGGTCAGGACCAGCTGGTGCGGCAGCAGGTCGATGGGAGCTGCCGTAAGCGCCGCCGCGCTCTCCATAAAGGGCAATGAATGCGCCTCGCAGGCCAGCCAGGCTCGGGTCTGACGCGCTTTGTCGCCTGCGACATGGGAAAGAACCCGATCAGTCCAGGAGGCGAGCGACCCCACCGAACTCTCGGGAACCTGCCGCTCTCCATCCGTGAAGAACACCCGCAGGAAGCCGGCACGAGCGAGGCCGACAACGACGCCTTCGCCAAAGTCGGGATGGTGGATGCGCTGACCGGGCTGGAAATCTGGCGTTCCCGCCATCTAGGAAATCCTCGGGTGGTACAGTCCGACATAGGCATCGCCGTCAACGTCGGGATCCGGTGCATCCGTCACCAGAATGCGCGCCACATCGGACTCGGAGCCAGCCCAAAGGCTCCTTCCTATGGGGATGCCAGCGGCACTGCGCGATGAACTGGTTTTCCAGAAGTACTCTTCCGTCGCGCGCGCCATGCTTATTCGTCGTCGTCCAGACGGTAGCCACAAGACCAGTGCGGCCTGTCCTTCATACTCCTCCTGAAAGCTGAGGACGGCCTGCTTGAGATCGGTCTCAAGCCAGGTCGTTCCGTCGTCATCCGACATCGCGTCGAGACAGCCTTCTACGCCCGCCACGACGAGCGCGTCACCTCCTACCCCGGGCAGGTCTTCCGGCCAGGCTTGCGCCAGGGTGAAAAATTCGCGGATCGATACCACAGTGGACGGTTCGGCCACCTTCGAAAGCGAACTCGAGTCCCACAGCAACGAAAAGCCACGTCTGGCCCATGCGGCGTCACGCTGGATCTTCATGATTTCGCTCCTTCTTCGAAGAAGAGGCTCATTTGCTCCGACTTCTGCTGAGTCTTGGATTTCCAACCACGTAGGATGCTGCGGGCTCTGATGGCCGCGTTCCGAATCTCGGTGGTGGCGCCCCTGGTGGAGTACCAGTCGAGGAGGGCGCCTAGGGCGGGATGGGGTGTGAAGTTGGTGTTCGTCAGGGTGTCGGTGGCGTTGATGCCGCTGTTGTCGAAGCACGCCCCGATGAGGAAGGCAGCCTGATCGTAGTCGCTGCTCATGCCCCGACGATGCTTGCCTGCCCACCCTTGCGCAAGTTCCAACGGAGACACGAGGTGATAGATCTTCTTCTCGCTACGACACCAACCACGTTCCTCGAAGTCTCCAGGCGAGATACCTGTCCCGCGCAGGTACTTTTGCAACTGATCGCGAGGGACTTCAGTTTGGCCGTCGAAGAGTCGCAAAAACTGCCTTGTGAAGGGCTCAGCGTTCGCAGGTGGCGGATCGGTGACGACACCCAGCTCTTCATCGAGAAGCTGATTGATCCCGAGGAGAGCATCTTGGACGGAGATGGGTTTCCCCTCGTCGACGTACACCTTCCCGTAATGCCGGCTGTAGTACTCAAGCGCCTTCCCTCGTCGAATCACCTGCAGGTCGGCCTCAGGGAGACCATCCTTTTGGTGGTGCTCAAGGATCCCCTTCAGCTGGCGGACATCGGCAAGCACCTGACGGCGCATCTTGGCCCAGCTGACCGGTTTGGGCTCTTCGCGACGCTTGCGACAGACGTGAACAATATCGTATTCGATCTTTTGCGATCCGAATGTCCCAGGCTTGGCCCCCTCGCCCTTGGTCTCATCGCTTCGAATTGGGTACGTCGCCTCCAGATAGAACTCGGCGTCCAATAAACTCTCAAGAACAGCGACCCACGGCTTGTCCTCGCTGTGGTGGAAGGTAAACGCGAGCAAGCCGCCCGGCTTGAGGATTCGATGCGCCTCTCGCCAACACTCAGTGAGAAGCCGTTGGTAAAATGCATCGGGGTCCTCCGGATGCCGGGCTCGGTTGGCGACGGCCTCTAGTGCCTTCGGGGTGTGTTCCCTTGTGAAGTACTCCGGATACCGATCCCGCAAGACGAGCCGGAGCCAAACGTAGAAGAAATCTGAGAGCTCCGAATAGTGGAGGAGACCTCCGAACGGAGGATCAGTAATCACCAAATCGAACGAATCTGGCTCAATATCTTGGAGGTTCGTAGCGGAACGCGCCTCGATCGCGCCGGCATGGATCAGTGCATCTCCAGGAAACACCTTCACGCTCTTGCCGCGGACGTCTGCAGCCAATGCCGGAGTCAGGGCTGTGACATGTTTCGTGCTGACCAATTCCCAGGGGTCAGCGGTCCAAGCGGCTGCTGAGGACAGCCAGTCCCTTAGCGTGTCAAAGTTCCCAGCCCCCATGCTAGAGAACAAACTCCCCTCTACGAAATTCGACTTTGGGTGATAGTTGTTGTTTGAGAAGTGGGGGATCATCTTGTCGTAGGCGGCTTGCCAAATGCAGAACATACAATGGTAGCGAAGTGTCTGCGTGTAGCTGGCGAAAACTTGGTCGCGCACGGCGTTACTATGCGTGTCGCCACCGATCGTCTGGATTGCCGACAAAGTGCGCGTGTGCACGAGTAGCTGTCGGGGATTGAACATGGTCCACCAATGGGTAAAACCGTGATTCGGAATCCCCCCATTGTTCAGATGGGTCATGAACCCGTAAGGCAGCTCCCCGACCGGCCATAACCCTGCGAACTCAGTGTTTCGAAGGCTCTCCCATTCGTGCACGGCATGATCAAAACTGGCGGCTGTCGCCGCAGCGTCGTAGAATCGTCCGCCATACGGGCGTTTTTCGGCATCGCAGGTCGGGCAATAACCGTGGATCGCATAAGCAGCCACCGGCCCCGTGGTACCGCTGGCCTTGATTGAAGTGAGGATGTCTTGAACGTTTCCGCACGCACCGCATGCGAAGTGGGATCTCTTGGGTATGGTCCCGCCCTCTGTTCCGGTCTTGAATGTCACGCCAGTCTCCGGACAAGTGACTTCGTCCGGAAGCGTGCCCCGCACTTCGACAAGACGCGTGCGCTTTGCGCGCGCTTGGTCCCACGCAGTCGTGGCCTCGGGCCCGTCTGTAACCCTTCCGCCATAGGCCCGTCCATCAGCGGACGTTCCACTTTCACCTTCTAGCCAAGCGGGGTGCACAAGAAGCGTGAGGTTGACTTTCTTCTTCTTGAGTTGAGCGCAACCGGCACTTGGGTTGACCCTTTCTGTGCTCTCGCAATGCGGACAAACTACGTCGAGGCCATTCAGGACGGCAAAGGGGCCCGAGCTGTCTGCAACGACCAATGGCGCGCCTGGTGCTATACGTGCATCCTGCTCTTCAATGTCAAAGGTCCCCCGGCATGCGCCGCACGTGTGGTGCCAACTCTTCACGGTAAGGGTCTTCGTGGCCATCACGGGCTTCGCCATGATCGGCGTCCGGTGCCCGCAGCCAGTGATTTGGCAGGGTCCATGCTTGGCCCAGAAAACGTAGATGACCTCTGGCCCGTCATAGGAGAAGTCGCTGCGCTCGTCAGGTGTTATGTCGAGAGGATTGAACCCTTCGGCCATCGCTTCGCCGGTGGACCTGCGCGTCCATGTTCCTTTGTGCCCGCGAGGGCAGTCGCATGAGTAGAGCGGCGCGATCTGAGGCTTGACCTGCGACTCAACCTCGTCGAGTAGCGCTTTGATTTCATCTGGTTTGACGTCCGCGAGCTCATTCTTGACGAGAAACCAGGCGACGGGGTTCAGATCGGTGCCGTACATCTGCATCCCAAGGCGGGAGCCTTCCACCATGGTCGTTCCACCTCCCATAAAGATGTCCGCTACCTTCAAATTGGAGAACAAACCCTTCTTCTGATGATTGCCGTAGTAGGCCTGCCAAACGGTCTTGGCGGCGTCGGATGGGTCATTCGGCGCCTTTGCCGCGGCCGCGATCAACATCGAGCGGAAGACACTTGAACGTCGACGCGCCCACCACTTGGACATCTGATAGATCGGCTTGCCAGCGTTCCCTTCGATCGCAGCCACCTGGTTGACGGCCAGGATCGGGAAATCGACCTCTAAGCAAGTCTTCGGCCGATCGGAATCCGAGAAATCAACTGTCTCAAGGGCGATCGACTTGCCAGCGCCTACCGCGCGAGCGACCTCGTCCGCCACCCGCTGAGCTTTTGTCTTTCCACTTCGTGCAGCCACGTCAGTTCCCAACTGGCTCCGGCTTCGAACAAGGGATGGATCGGCGCGATGTTGATGCACCACGTCGCCCCCATGCGGAGTCGCGCCCTACCTTCATGATGCAGCCTCCTCCTCGAAGAAGAGGTTCAGTTGCTCCGACTTCTGCTGATTTTTGGATTTCCAACCACGCAGGATGCTGCGGGCTCTGATGGCCGCGTTCCGAATCTCGGTGCTGGCGCCCCTGCTGGAATACCAGTCAAGGAGCGCGCCTAAGGCCGGATGGGGCTTGAAATTCGTGTTCGTCAGGGTGTCGGTCGCATTGATACCGCTGTTATCGAAGCACGCCCCAATCAGGAAGGCAGCTTGGTCGTAGTCCTGAACCATGCCCTGACGGTGTCTACCTTGCCACGTGCGTGCAATTTGGAGCGGTGGAACGAGTCGGAGGACTTTACGTCTCTTGTCATGAGTACACCAACCACGGTCGATGAAATCGTTGGGAGCGTAGCCAGTCCCGCGTAGGAACTTCTGTACTTGATCCTGCGCGATCTCTTCCCTTCCATCAAAGATGCGCAAGAACTGGCTTGTGAGCGCGGACGCGGTGGCAGGTGGCGGATCCACAAGTACGCCAGCCTCCTCATCGAGAAGCAGGTTGATGCCAAGCAAAGCGTCCTTGACGGTCATTGGTTGATCGTCCGCGACGAAGACCTTTCCATAGTGGCGCGAATAATACTCCAAGGCCTTGCCGCGCTTGATCACCTGTATATCAGCCTCCGGCAGCCCTTTCTGTTGATGGTGCTCAAGGATGTCCTTGAGCTGGCGCACGTCTCCAACGACCTCACGGCGCATTTTTGCCCAACTCACGGCGCTAGGTTCTTCGCGTCGTTTCCTGCAGACGTGGACAATGTCGTACTCGATCTTCCGCGATCCGAACTCGCCGCCTCCCTTGATCTCGTCACCGCGGATCGGATACGTCGCTTCAAGGTAGAACCCTGCATCGAAGAGGCTCTCGAGTACCGCGACCCACGGAGCGTCTTCACTATGGTGAAACGTGAACGCCAGCATGCCTCCAGGTTTGAGGACGCGATGGGCCTCGCGCCAGGCCGCAGTCAGCAATCGCTGGTAGTATCGGTCGGGGTTGTCTTCCAAGCCCTTGTTGGCAATCGCTTCCAGGGTTCTCGGCGTAGACTCGCGCGCGAAGTGCTCAGTGTACTCTCTTGCTAGTACCAGACGAAGCCACGCATAGAAGAAGTCCGAAAGATCTGCATAGTGGATCAATGAACCGAATGGGGGATCGGTGATCACAAGGTCGTATGATTCGTCGGCACTCGACGCTAGATCGGTGGCCGAACCGCATGCCAACGCAGCGCCTCTTTGAACAGGATCCCCCGGGAACACCTTCGAGCTTTTTCCCTTGAGAGCGCTCGCTAGATTCCCTGCGCGCTGTCCAAGTCTGCCATTGTGCACGAGTTCCCATGGAGAGTCTGCCCATTCCAAAGAACGCAAAAGGCTGCGAGTGCTCGACTCCCAGTTTCCACGGCCAAGACTTGGGAAAACGCTGTTCTCGACGACGGTCGACTTCGGGTGGAAGTTGGCGTTCGAGAACATCGGTTCGGGAGTGTCCCGCTGCGGGTTCCAGAAGCAGAACATGTTCTGGTTACGTAGGTACTGCTGAAAGGCCGCGAGGGAACACTCACGTACCGCCCAGGAACTCTCGCCGACCGTTGTTATCGCCCGAAGTAGCTGCGCGTGAACAAGCAGCTGACGCGGGTTGAACATGGTCCACCAGTGAGTGAATCCGTGGTCCGGCTGAATGTACAGTTTGCTATCATTGCCTCTTTGGTATTCGAAGACCGGGTTACGCGGCCAGCATAGGTTGAGATCGCTTTCTTTCCTTTCGTCCCATTCGCGCGCTGCTGCATCAAAAACAGACGAGTCGACCAGTGGCACGAAAAACCGGCCACCGTAGGCCTTCCCCTCCTCGTCGCATCGAGGGCAGTAACCATGGATCGCATACGCCGCGACAGGTCCGCTCGTTCCTGACGCCTTCACCGTTTTGAGGACGTCCTGCTCGGTTCCGCAGGCGCCGCACGCATAGCGGGACTGTCTTGGTACCGTTCCACCGAGTGCACCGGTACAAAAAGTTACGCCAGTGTCAGGGCAGGTCACCTCCGCTGGAAGCTCACCTCGGACCTCAAGAAGGCGCATGCGCTGAGCGCGCACCCTATTCCATTCGGCCGTGACATCAGGTGTGTCTGTGACGCTTCCGCCATACGGTCGCCCATCAACTCCAGTGGAGCTTTCTCCCTCGAGCCAGTCCGGATGAACCAGGAGAGTGAGATTCACCTTCTTCCTCTTCGGCCTATCGCGGCCTGCGCTGGGGTTAACCTTCTCCATGCCACCACAATGCGGGCAAACAATATCGACCCCTTCCGAGACGGCGAAAGGAGTCTCGGTATCTGAAACTACGAGCGGAACCGAGGGCGCTATGCGCGCGTCCTGTTCCTCAATATCGTAGCGGCCATCGCAGTGAACGCATAGGTGGTTCCACGCTCGCACGGTAAGTGTCTTCACGGTCATAACCGGCGTGGACATGATTGGGGTTCGGTGTCCGCAGCCGGTCATCTGACATGGACCGTGCTTCGCCCAAAACACGTAGATTGTCTCTGGTCCTTCGTACCGGTAGTTCGGCCGTTCTTCACTCCTCAGCGACAAGGGATCGAAATGCTCACCCATCACCTCGCCTGTGAACACGTTCGTCCAGCTGCCCCGATGGCCTCGAGGACAATCGCAGCTGTAGAAGGGCATGATTTGAGGCTTCACCTCGGCCTCAACGTTGGCCAAGAGGGTTTCAACTTCGGCCCTATCGACGTGGGCCATCTCCGTCTTCACTACGAACCAGGCGACGGGGTTCAGGTCGTTGCCGTGCATCTGCATCCCCAGGCGGGAGCCTTCCACGATGGTCGTCCCCCCTCCCA
>Ga0114931_10010158_pt1 | contig 11222 bp, 9 predicted proteins | sample 2SBtaG_FD_89579 | JGI IMG/M metagenome (GOLD analysis project Ga0114931, IMG submission 89579) | Deep subsurface microbial communities from Kolumbo volcano to uncover new lineages of life (NeLLi) - 2SBTROV14_V59a metaG | ecosystem: Environmental > Aquatic > Marine > Volcanic | place: Kolumbo...
GATAAAGGGCGTATTGAAGGCGATTCGGTTTTTGACTGTTGACCCATCAAATCCGTTTGAATATTCCATTGATGGGGCCAATGAGGCCCAAATATGGTATACTTCCTGTCTGCCCCAGGAGGGAAGGATAAGGGCCGGTAGGGGTGAATTTCCATGCAAGCCCATGGGACTGGCATGCTACGGTACTGTGGCTAAAGTAATTGATCCAACTGTAAAAGTGGAATGTGTTTTTTGCCCTACAGATGATCATCCATCTGGAGTATGGTGCAAATGGAGGTTAACCCGGTGAAGGACTTGGTTTATCAGAATGAAAAACCAATTATCAAATTAGGAAATTGTGAGGCAATCTCCTTTCTAAAATACCCTATTGTCTGGCAGGACTTGAGGATTTTTTCTATTAATTTCAAAATGTTAAATGTAGTTTATGAATGTAGATTACTTTTGGCATGAAGTTTGAATGAGGGGGGGTGAAGGATAGATGGGCTGGAATTGAGAGGTTCGACGCAGAGAGATTCAAACATAAAACCCAAAAACCAGGAGGTGGAATCATGTCTTACGCTTTTATGGGGAAAATCTTGAGGGTTAATTTATCTGAGGGTAAAGTTTCAGTGGAAGACCTTCCGACAGATTGGTCAAGAGATTTTTTGGGGGGCACAGGTCTGGCTACCAGGTACCTTTATGAAGAGGTACCAAAAGGAGTCGATGCCCTGGGCCCGGAGAATAAACTGATATTCATGGTCGGCCCTTTGACTGGCACGGTTTCACCAAGTGCGGGAAGAACTGACGTGGTTGCCAAGTCTCCTTTGACCGGTATATGGGGGCATGGAAACACAGGGGGCCAGTGGGGGAATCAATTCAAGAGAACCGGCTTTGACGGAATTATCTTTGAAGGAATATCGCCCAAGCCGGTGTATTTGAAGATCGAGGATGGAAAGGCAGAGATGAAAGACGCCAGCAAACTCTGGGGGAAACTGGTGCCTGAGACTACGGATCAGATTATTGAAGAATGTGGAAAGGGTTTCAGGGTGGCCTGTATCGGCCCGGCGGGCGAGAACCTGGTGAAATATGCCTGTGTGATGAACGAAAAGGACAGGGCGGCCGGAAGATGTGGGATGGGGGCGGTCATGGGCTCCAAGAAACTGAAAGCGATAGCCGTGTCAGGTAAGAATGCCCCGCAAATTGCCAAACCTGATGAGTTCAAGGGGGTGTCCAAGAAACAGTATGACTTGTTGAACGAGTCCATGTTAAAGGTGGGCTTTGAGACCTTTGGCACCAATATGGTTTCGGACATGGTCAACGCCAAAGGGGGATACCCGACCCGGAACTGGCAGACCGGTGTATTCGATCAAATTGAAGAAATCGGTGGGCAGGCCTTGTCGGACAAGGTCCTTGTATCCAAGGTGAACTGCTATGCCTGTCCTATTGCCTGTGGCCGGAAGACGGAAATCAAAGAAGGCCCGTGGAAAGGCCATAAGGGAGAAGGCCCCGAGTATGAATCGGTGGATACCTTGGGTCCCGTGTGCGGCGTGGGCAGCATGGAAGCCATTACTATGGCCAACTATCTATGCAACGAATACGGCATGGATACCGTATCCGCTGGGGTCAGTGTGGGTTTCGCCATGGAATGCTATGAAAAGGGTATCCTGACCAATGAACAAACCGGTGGTCTTGAACTCAAATTTGGAGACGGTGAGCTCGTGGTAAACCTGATGGAAAAGATAGCTAAAAGAGAGGGTGTTGGTGATCTGTTGGCCGAAGGGACAAGGGCAATGTCCCAGAAACTGGGGCAGGGGTCTGAAAAATTTGCCATGCAGGTAAAGGGGTTGGAGCTTCCCGCCTATGACCCCAGAGCGGCCAAGATATGCGGCTTGGGCTATGCCACGGCCAACAGGGGTGGAGACCATATCACCGGTTACGTTCAAGGGCCTACATTTATAGACACCCCATTTCTGGTAGTGGACGAGAGTAAGATCGAGGATGCGTTTTCAGAGGACCACCCCCAAGAGGCCAAGGTGCTTGTGGATCAGGAAAATGCCCTCACGTTTTTTGATCTGGCTGGATGCTGTAAGTTTATGGGTATGCTCTTGAAAGCCGAGGAGTGGGTTGATCTGGTCGCTATGGCAACTGGGTGGGAGTTTGGCGTGGATGATTTCAGAAAAACCGGTGAGCGCGTGTATAACCTCATCAGGGGATACAATGTGAGAGAGGGAATCACCCGTGCCGATGATTCACTTCCCGCCCGTCTCCATGAGGAACCCCTGCCCGAAGGCCCGGCAGCGGGCCAGGTGCTCTCCCTGGAAAAATTTCAAAACTACCTGGATGCCTACTACGATTTTCGAGGATGGGACAAGGAAACCGGCAAGCCCACCCGCGAAAAACTTGAAGAACTGGGTTTGTCAAGTGTGGCAGATGATATATGCGAGTAAGTAGATTTTTAGTGGCATATTAGGGATGTATTTCCCCCTGCTGGTTTCAAAAAATAGGTAAAAAAACCGGCAGGGGGATAATTTGTATTCAACACGATTAAGAACATCAGCATATAGATAGAAAGGAAAAAATAGTAAATATGACTTATGCGGATAAACCATGGTTAAAAAGTTATAAATTGGGCCCCTATAAGCTCAAAGAGAGTCTTGCTCCCTATCCGAAAGTGCCATTATTTAAGGCCCTGGATGACTCGGCTGAAAAATATCCCGGCCAGACGGCCATCCTTTTCGAAGGGAGGAGCATCAATTACAGAGAATTAAAAATACAGGCCGATAAATTGGCCGCGGCCTTGGCGGGCCTTGGGGTCAAAAAAGGAGATCGGGTCTGTATATTCCTCCCCAACTGTATGGAGTTTATTATCAGCGACTGGGCCGTGCTGAAGGCAGGCGCCGCTGTCGTTCCCACAAGTATCATGCGGACCGATGAAGGGCTTCTCCATGAGGCAGGGAGTTCAAAAAGCAAGGTCATTATTTGTAGGGAAGAAGACTTAGACCGGGTCCTGGGGATAAAAGACAAGTGTGATGTCGAACATATTATTGTGACCTCCACAGATGGATACGATATAAAAGAGGTCTCGACAACGCTTCCAGAAGGCACCCATGAGTTCAGAAAGCTTCTGGACGATAATGATGCAACGCCTCCCCAGGTGGATATTGACCCAATGTAGGATTTGTGCGAATTGGCCTTTACAGGGGGTGCCACAGGTCTTCCCAAGGGCGTCATGATTACCCATTATAATCGATATACCAATTTGGTTCATACCCTTCCCTGGATGTTAGCGCCCTTAGCTCCCGGCATTGTTGGCAAGTCCTCCTTTTTTATTACTATTCCCCTGTTTCACGCCTACGGTCATTATGTACAACAGATGGCCGGTTACTGGGGCCTTCGGATTATCCTGGTGCCTGATCCGAGAGATATCGATAAAATTATACAAATCGTGAGGGAATATCGTCCTTTTTTAATTCCCACGGTTCCCACCCAGCTCATGCGGATGGCCCAGGGCAAAGTGGGGAGGATGAACGCCATGCTTATGTCTGCGGCGGCGCCACTCCCCGTAGAAATCTCTGATGCAATTAGTGCGGAGACGGGCAATCCGGTCTCAGAGGGTTATGGTTTAACCGAGACGGGCCCCCTCACACATCTAAACGTATCGGCCTTTTCCAAAATTACCGGTTTTATGCTTAAAGAAAAGCGCGGTTTAGGTGTCCCTATCCCTGACACCGAGTGCAAGGTGATAGACACTGGAACAGGAGAAGATGTCCCCTTTGGTGAGCCCGGGGAAATCGTTATCAGGGGACCGCAGATCATGAAGGGCTACTGGCCTGAGCCCGGTTCGGGGCTGACAGAGGGTGGCTGGCTTCATACCGGGGATATCGGTGTAATGGATGAAGACGGATTTTTTTCAATCCATGACAGGGTCAAAGACATGATCAACGTATCAGGGCTCAAGGTCTATACAACAAGTATTGATGAAGTCCTGTTCAAACACCCCGGTGTGCTGATGGCCGCGGCCGTCGGTGTCCCGGACCCTAAAAAGCCCGGTAGTGAAAGGATAATGGCATTTATTAGACCGACCGATGAATATAAAGGGAAACTGACAGCCGAGGATATCATTGCAATGTGCAAAGAACATCTTCCCGCTTATGCTGTTCCGAAGTATGTTGAATTCAAAGATGATTTGCCCGTAACCGTTACTATGAAACTGTTCAAAAAAGAATTGAGAGATGAGGCCATAGCTAAAATGAAAGAAAGGGGGGAGATAGAGTAAAAAGGGAGGTGATGCCAGATTTAGTTAGACTAAGGGAGGTTACACAAAAAACTATGATCTAATCATAAAGCTTGGGAAAGGAGACATTACGATGGCAGATTATAAATCGAAATATCCGACACTTTTTAGTCCAATCAAGTTAGGCAATATAACCTTAAAACATAGAATCATTTTTTCTCCTCACTGGACATGTCACTGGGATCCAACGACAGGCCATGCAACCCCCCGCGCGTTTAACTATTACAAGGAGCGGGCTGAAGGCGGTGTATCGTTAATCTATCTTGGAAATTCCAGCCCGAGTGCAACGGCTGATTACAACCCGGTTGCCCAGATAGGCTGGTGGAGAGATGATGTTATTCCCGGGATAAAAGAGATTGTAGATATGATTCATTCCTATGATATACCGGTTATAGCACAGTTCAGTCTGCCTGGGGTTCATCAGGTTGCATGGAACAATGAGTTTATTACCGCGCCCCCGCTCAGTTCCGAGGAGATGAATTCCATAGAGTTTCCCCCCTATATAACTTATGTCGCGAAAGAGATGGAAGAAGAGGATATTGAAGGGGTCCTTAATGATTATACAGCGGCAGCTCAAAGGGCAGTGAAAACTGGTGTTGAAGGCGTTGAAGGACTGGTTGGCCATGGCAAGCTTCCCAATCAGTTTTTTAGCCCATTTTTTAATAGGAGAACGGATAGATGGGGGGGAGACATAACGGGACTTGGCGAAGGTGAGGGTCGGGCACGATTCATATTGGAGATAGCCAGACACCTGAGGAAAGGGGTCGGTCCGGACAAGACCGTCAGTATGAGGATAAACGGAACAGATCTTTTTCCCGGATCGTGCACCATCGAAGATTGGATTCAACTGGCAAAGCTGCTGGAAGAGGATGGGCAGATTGATTATATCAATATGACACAGGCGATGTATCGTTCCCTAGTCCTTATGATATCGCCACACTATTCGGGTTTTGAGCCCGGTTATGAGGGAGAGTTTACAGCAAAAGTCAAAGAGGCTGTAAAGTTGCCTGTTATCCAGGTGGGTCACATAAATTCCCCCGAGGTTGCAGAGAGACAGTTGACTGAGGGAAGATGTGATATTGTGGGCATAGTCAGAGGGCAGATAGCCGATCCTCATTTTGTAAAGAAAACGATGGAGGGACGGGAGGAGGATATTCGACCCTGTATACGCTGCAATGAGGGTTGCCTATTTCGCGTCTTTCAGAAAGGCATAGGCGGGCTAAGGTGCGCTAGCAATCCGGAGGCAGGAGAAGAGGTTGACTGGGGAAGCTGGACACGAACCCAGGCAGAGAAAGTAAAGAAGGTTTTGATTATCGGCGCTGGGGCAGCGGGTATGGAATGTGCCAGAACGCTCGCTGAGAGAGGGCATAAGCCTGTTATCTATGAGAAAGGTGATGCTTTAGGCGGTCAGCTCAGGCTGTGGGCCCGGATGCCGGGAAGTAACGAGGTGATGGATCTTGTTGAGTGGGAGACAAGGCAACTGGACAAACTCAAGGTTCCGGTTAATCTTAACAGTGAGATTACGGAAGCCAATGTAGAGGAAATTTTCTCAAAAGAAAGTCCCGATGAAATCGTTGTCGCTATGGGCTCGCATGTGGATAAGACCGCAATTTCCGCGGAGACAGGGAATCCGGTGCCTGGCGCTGACAAGCCTCATGTGTTTACCTACGAGGATCTCTACAGCCTGGAAGGGTTTGATTATAATAAATTGGGTAATAAGGTGCTGGTAGCGGATCTGATGAATGACAGAAAACCTATCCGTGTTCTGGAATCGCTGCTCAAGGAGGGCAAAGATCCATGGCTGGTTACTATGAGACCTGAGCCTTCCACGACCTTCTTATTCCTGACCGCTGAGGCAGTCATAACCAAAGCTAACCTGGTCGCTTTAGGAGGGCCTGACCGCTGGAACCCAAAAAAGGTCTTGGTGGAAACATGGATTGGGCAGATCACGGATAAGGGGGCCGTTCTCTTTTACATCTATGATCCGGAGCATCCATGGGAGGAGGAATTTGACAGTATCGTTCTTGTCCCAACAAGGAGACAGAACAAGGATCTATACAAATTGCTGAAGGAAAAGGGCCATAAGCCACACCTTATTGGTGACGCACTTTCTCCTCGATCTCTGATGCACGCAACGCATGAGGGCTATAAGCTGGTTCGTGAGCTTTAATAATTAGTACGCAGAGTAGAGGTACATTTTGCTCAATGCGTTTTTGAGAGACTGGCCATCCGGGCCAGGTCAGCGGCACGAAACTCTGCTTGTAAAATGTCATAGAAATCGCGGTGGCACACCCCGCCGCGATTTCTTGACTAACCAACTTGTGGTCTGGACAAAACAAAAACTCAAATTCAGGATAAACGAGAGGAACTCCGTTTGTTTATGAGTTGTTAAGGGAGTGGAATCATGTCTGGGGAGATTTGGTCATTTATTGAGACAGATGAGGGAAAACTCCATGATACTGCAGCTAAAATGGCCTCAGAAGCCAGGAGAAATAGTAAGTTATTTAAAAAGGGAATACCCTGTGGTGTCTTTTTTGGCCCCTCAACTTCTATTTCGTTATTAGAAGAGCTGCAAGCTTATGGCATAAAAAAAATCTATTTTGTCGAATCAGAGGATCATCTCAGCGGTGATACTCTTGCCGAGAATTTTTGCTCTTTAGTGGCCAAACGGTCTCCCGAACTGATCCTTTTTGCCGCTACACCTCTGGGCGCCGAACTTGGCGCAAGAGTAGCGGCCAGTCTGAGGAAAGGGTTAATATCCAATTGTGTTGATTTTGAATTCATTCAAGGAAAATTTGGTGCAAGGAAGCCTATGTACGAAGGTAAATCCTATGGCTACTACACCTGGTGCAATGAAGCCCCTTTTGTTGCGACCGTGTGTTTAACTTCCTTAGAGGCCATAGAGGCTGATAAAAAAATAGAACCTGAAGTTGTTCACAAAAATGGGAAGCATATCCGACCAGAGTCAGCCTGGTAAAACGATGGAAGATGCCTCTGTCTGATTTAGACATTATCGAGGCACGTTTGGTCATCGGGGTGGGTAACGGTGTGGATAAAAGAGAATTTATGGCCGTCATAGATGAGTTGGCAGAACTTCTTGAAGGGGTTATCGGAGGCTCAAGGGTCGCCGTTTTCAGGGGTCTCATCCCGGTTGAAAGGCAAATTGGATCCACAGGAAAGTTCATAAATGCAGATGTCTATATGCCCATAGGGATCTCCGGATCTAACCGGCATACCTCAGGAATAAGAAATGTGAAACATGTCATACCTATAAATATTCACAAAGAAGCCCCGATATTCAAGTTCGCGGAATTGGGAGTGGTGAACGATCTATACGAAGTTGTTCCGTGCCTTATCGATACGATTAAGAAAGAATCGGATGTTTCGGGAGATTCAAGATGAAGGTGGTAATATGCTTAAAGCAGATACCCGATCCAGCTATCACAGAGTTCGACCTAAAAAATGAAAAAATGAAATCGGAGCTCTGGATCCTCAACCCTGCCGATTTCCAGGCATTAGAGGAGGGTCTCCGGTTAAAGAACAAATACGGTGCTGAAGTTACTGTGGTGAGTGTCGCACCAGAACGAGGGGATGAAATCCTCAATAAGGCATTAAGATATGGAGCTGACAGGGCCATAAGGGCATGGAAGACGCCGTTGATCGAGGCTGATACATGGATGATCTCATCAATTCTTAAACAAGTTATTGAAGAGATTGGATTCGATCTGGTGCTCTGTGGAAATAGGAGCAAATCTACGTCGAGCGAATTCATGGGGGTGGCCCTATCTGAAAGATTGAAGGTGCCGGTGCTAACTGGGGTCGTCGGTTTCGAAGTTCACGGAGAAAAGGAAGGACTGGTGCATAAAAAATTAGAGAGAGGCAAGAGGGAAACCTATTCCTTTCAGTTTCCGGCCGTCCTGACAGTTGACGAAGGAATCAATGAACCGAGATATGTCGCACTTTTTAGTCGGGCATATAATGAGGGTACTCGCAAAAAAGTTGAATCAAAAGAGCTGGGATTAGACGATATTGACCTATCCCCTGCGATCGAACTTTTTCGTATCAGCCAACCCAAACCTCGCACCAAGGTTGGCACAAAGATAAGCGGCCTCTCAGTAGGAAGTCTGATGAAGGTCCTAAGGGGGGAGACGGGGAGCAAAAAGGAACTGTTTTCCGGCCCTGCAACCAAGGGCGCCCAGAAAATAGCGGCTAAGTTGAAGGAGTGGTATCTATAATGGAAATGAATGTGATCGAAAGGAGCGTTTTCTGGCTTCTGTTAGCCATTGCCTTAGGGATTTCCAGTCATAGAATATATATTCTCTTTCGCCTCATTAAAATGGGGAAAGAAACGGAAAGGTTCGATCATCTGGGGACAAGGGCAAAATCAGTACTGGTTTACGTGTTGGGTCAATGGTCTAATCTCAAGAATATTTCCTTCGGGGACCTTGCCGGATTTGGTCATCTGTTTATCTTCTTTGGTGTCATTGTTTTTTCCATAAACTATATTATCTTTCTTTTTATAGGCGAAGGACTTGGTATATCTGAGACGATGAGGAACAGTGTTTTTTCGCACTATTTTTTGTATTTGTCAGATATAGCCGGATTATTGCTTTTGATTGCAATCGCTTCGGCTGCGGTGCGCAGGGGCATTCTAAAACCCGCCAGGCTGGGCCCCAACTTTGATTCAGGGGTATTTTTTGCCTTAGCGTTATCTATTTTTCTGCTTTTTACCTGTTATTTCACCTTGCAGGGCTTACGTATAAATCTGGAAACGAATGTCTTCCGTACCCCGGTGGCAGGGTTCTTTGCCGATTTTTTCCACCGGATTAAGCTTGCTGATCAGAGTCAAGCCACCTTATTCAAAATAATCTGGTGGGCTCAATATGGACTCATCTTAGGGTTCCTGGTATATGCCCCATACTCACACCATCAGCATCCCATGTTTAGCCCGTTCAATATCTTTTTCAGATCATTTCGTCCCACTGGGAGCATCGAACCTATTAATTTTGATAAGGGAGAGCCCTTGGGGGTATCCAGAGTTGAAGATTTTACCTGGAAGCAACTACTGGAGGGGTTTGCATGTACTCATTGCGGGAGGTGTCAGGATAGCTGTCCAGCCTATCTGACAGAGAAGCCCCTTTCTCCCAAGATGCTCATTCTTGATATAAACAGGCATCTCTTAGATGTCGGCTCGCGAAGACATAGTGCTGAACAGGCAAGAGGTCCTGTTATACCGGAGGAGATTACCAAGGGGATACTTTCCTGTACTACTTGCGGTGCTTGTGTAGAGGTTTGCCCGGTTTTTAATCGGGCCTTAGACAACATCATCGAACTGAGAAGGAATCTTGTTTACGAAGGTATATATGACCATGGGCATCGGGTGGCCTTGCAGAGGACCTTTGATTACAATAACCCCTATGCTCTGACCGGGAGTAGCCGGAACACTCTTCTCACTGTCCTCGGGATTGACAAGGCCATAGAAGGGGAAAGATATGATGTCATTTACTGGCTTGGCTGTTCAGCCTATTTTGATGAAAGGTCACAGGATATAGCGAGGGCCGTCTTAAAAATATTGAAGAGAGCAGATCTGAAAGTTGCTGCTCTCGGAGAAAGAGAGCATTGTTGCGGGGATTTTGTCCGAAGATTGGGAGATGAAGGTCTTTTTCAAAGGCTTGTCCATGAAAATATGGAAGCGATCAAAGGTCTTGACTTTGATGTAGTTCTTACCCATTGCCCGCACGGCTATAATACCTTGAAGAATGAGTATCCCGTATTTGGAGCGGACTTCACAGTTGTTCATCACACAGAGTTTATTTTCGATCTTTTGAGTAAAGGAAAAATACAGGTTGATAAGGCCATGAAAGAGATCATCTATCACGACCCATGTTATCTGGGAAGGTACAATAATGTCTATGATCCCCCCAGGGAGGTTCTGAATAGGATATCGGGGAAAGTTCGGGAATTCCCTTTTTACCGCAACAAAAGCTTCTGCTGCGGGGCAGGAGGTGGCCATATGTGGAAGCATGAAGAACGAGGAAGAAGGATCAATGATGAAAGAATAGAACAGGCTATTGAAACCGGAGTCAAAACCGTCGCTACCTCATGTCCTTTCTGTCTTGCTATGTTAGAGGATGCACTCCTGATGAAGGGGTTAGTGGCTGAGATGAAAATAAGGGACATCGCGGAGCTTGTTCAAGAAGCGCTTTGTTGAATCTGAGTTCTTGATTTCAGGGTCGCAATTTGCGCCTGGTTTTAGAGGAGGTAGCGAAGATTCATTGAAAAAAAAGGAATTGACGACGAAGAGGATAAAGTTAGAGGAGATTAACGAAGCTTGGGACGCGATGGTAAAAAAGGAAATCATTGGCCGTTGGCAGATCGTTTTTGACTAGTTCAGCAAGAAGTCGTATCATAGTCTTATGAAACCATATTGAAAGGGGAGGGTATGCACTCCCCTTTCAATATGGATTACGGGGAGGTTATGCAAAAGTGGCAGAGAATGAAGAAGATGTAAAAACGTCCCAAGAGGAAGACCAAAATAGTATCTATATGGGTAAACAAAAGGATAAGGTCTTTTCTACTGAGGAAATTAAGATTGAGGAGATTGCCATCGACGGAATTTGCGGGGTTTATTAGGAAAAGAATAAATCTTACATGTGACCTGTACGCACAAGAAGGAAAAGTCTCTGAAATGAACGCGCCATATATGTGAGTGCGCTTCCCACTCCCGTTTGGGTTTTGTAAATACATGAATGTGGGAAAAGAGATAGAAATCCATTGGTTGTGCGGCCGGGCAAGGTCGCATATTTTAGCGGGTGCGAATCCCGTCCCGGAAGGCTGGCCAGCCACCGGGTAGCAAGTCCTTGGATCGACGGGAGCAATCCTCGAGATTAAGCGTAGGACAGCGAGACGATAGGCCGTAAGCCGTAAGGTTGAAGGGATTGAGCCTCGA
>Ga0114931_10010159_pt1 | contig 11222 bp, 7 predicted proteins | sample 2SBtaG_FD_89579 | JGI IMG/M metagenome (GOLD analysis project Ga0114931, IMG submission 89579) | Deep subsurface microbial communities from Kolumbo volcano to uncover new lineages of life (NeLLi) - 2SBTROV14_V59a metaG | ecosystem: Environmental > Aquatic > Marine > Volcanic | place: Kolumbo...
CAATCGAGGAGACCCTCGCCCGACTGAAGACCGATCCGGCGACCGGCCTGAACGCGGGTGAGGCCGCGAAGCGACGGGAGCGTTACGGCGCGAACGAGCTTCCCGATAAAGAGGAGCCTCTCGCGAAGCGCATTCTCAAGCGGTTCTGGGGACCGATCCCCTGGATGATCGAGATCGCCGCGGCGCTCTCGGCAGCGGTGCAGAAGTGGGAGGACTTCACGATCATCACGATCCTGCTTCTCGTGAATGTGATCATCGACTTCCGGCAGGAAGCCAAGGCCTTGAGCGCCCTCAAGATGCTCAAGGAGAAACTCGCGCGCACGGCCCTGGCGTTGCGGGACGGAAAATGGAGCGAGATCCCCGCCGGCGAACTTGTCCCGGGGGACATCGTCAAGCTGCGCATCGGCAACGTCGTGCCCGCGGACGTCAAGCTCGTCGAGGGCGAATACCTCCAGGCCGACCAGTCGGCGCTGACCGGCGAATCGATGCCCGCCGACAAAGCCGCGGGCGATGTCGCCTACGGCAACTCGATCGTCAAGATGGGCGAAATGACCGCGGCGGTCACGGCGACGGGAATGAACACGTTTTTCGGCACGACGGTGGCGCTGGTGGCGCAGGCCGAGAAAGAGCAGCGCAGCCACTTCCAGAAGGCCGTCATCAACGTCGGCAACTACCTCATCCTGCTCGCGGTCGTCATGGTCGTCGTGATCATCATGGCCGGGGTCATCCGCCAGGATCCCCTCATGGAAATCCTGCGTTTCTCGCTGGTCCTGACGGTGGCCTCGATCCCGGTGGCGCTGCCCGCTGTGCTCTCGGTGACGATGGCGGTGGGAGCAGTGCGCCTGGCGCGGCGGCAGGCCATCGTGAGCCGGTTGGTGGCGATCGAGGAACTCGCCGGAGTGGACGTCTTGTGCAGCGACAAGACGGGCACCCTCACGAAAAACAAGATGCAATTGGGCGATCCCTCCGTATTCGGAGAGTTCACCGCGGAGGACGCCCTCCTTTACGCCGCGCTGGCGAGTCGCGAGGAAAACAACGATCCGTTGGAAGTGCCGGTGTTCGAGAGCTTGCAGGCGTCGCCCGCGGCGGAGAGATTCGCGGAGTTCCGGCAGACGCGGTTTGTCCCCTTCGACCCGGTGCGCAAGCAGACCGAGGCCACCGTGGAAAACGGCGCGGGCGAGGTTCTCGTGGTGTGCAAAGGGGCGCCCCAGGCCATCCTGGCGCTCTGCGAGGATGGCGATGACGGCGACGGGACCCCGGACGGGGTCGGGGCGAAAGCCGAAGCGCAGGTCGACGAATTCGCCGGGAAGGGATACCGGACCCTCGGCGTCGCATTCAAAAAGCCCGCGGACCGCGCTTTCCGCTTCGTGGGTCTGCTCCCGTTTTTCGATCCGCCGCGCGAAGACTCCGGCGAGATGATCGCGCAGGCGAAAAAGCTCGGCGTCGAGGTAAAAATGATCACCGGTGACAACCTCGCGATCGCGCGCCAGATCGCGGACGTGCTCGGGATCGAGGGTGAGATTCGCGATCACGCCGAATTGACCGAAGAACGGCCCACCGAACTGCTCCTGATCGCGGACGTCCTGACCGAATCCCTTTACGGAAAACTGAAACCGGAAGCCACCCCGAAAGAGGTGCGCGCCGCCGCCGAGGAGGTGGTGGCGACCCTGGAGACCCGGCTCAAGGCCCTGCGCCCCCACGACGGGTTCGTGCGGCGTCACGAGTCCGAGATCGTCCGGCTCATCGAGGAGACCGGCGGCTTCGCCCAGGTCTTTCCTGATGACAAGTATCTCATCGTCGACCGGCTGCAGAAACACGATCACATCGTCGCCATGACCGGCGACGGGGTGAACGACGCGCCGGCCCTGCGCAAGGCGGATGCCGGGATCGCCGTTTCCGGCGCGACCGATGCCGCGCGGGCGGCCGCCGATCTGATTCTTGTGCTTCCGGGCCTTTCCGTGATCGTGAACGCGCTGGAAGAGGCTCGCGCGATTTTCGGCCGCATGAAGAGCTATTCTATTTTCCGGATCGCCGAGACCATTCGCGTCATCCTTTTCATGACGCTGGCGATCACGATTTTCAATTTTTATCCGGTCACCGCGATCATGATCATCATGCTGGCGCTGCTCAACGATCTGCCGATCATGACGATCGCCTACGACAACGCCCGGATTGAGCCGAAACCGGTTCGCTGGAACATGCGCGAGATGCTTTCGGTTTCCACCGTGCTCGGAATTGCGGGCGTGATTTCCTCCTTCCTTCTTTTCTTCATCTTCGAGCGGCTCGACTATCCGAGGGCGATGATCCAGACCCTGATTTTCCTGAAGCTCGATGTGGCGGGCCACTCGACGCTCTATGTGGCGCGCACGGGGGAACACCATTTCTGGCGCAAACCCTGGCCCGCCCCGACCCTCATGTGGGCGACCACCGCGACCATGATCGTGGGAACGTTGATCGCGGTTTACGGGGTCTTCATGGAGCCGATCGGGTGGAAATTCGCGGGCATTGTGTGGGCCTACGCGCTGGCTTGGTTCGTCGTCAATGACTTCATTAAAGTTGCCGTCTACCGGATGTTGAACAAGAGCAAGTGGTTGCTTGGCGGGGCCCACGCACACGAGGAAGCGGAGGGATGAGCGAGAAGCCCGCGTCCTTTTCGAAGGGCGAGGCTGCACGAAAAACAAAAAAATTGGAAAATACGACGATGAACAGATCACGAAAGTTCGATTTCCTGATAATCGGCGGCGGCCCCGGCGGGACGCCTGCGACGATGGCGTTGGGCTCCGCCGGCAAGCGCGTTCTCCTGGTGAACGCCGGTCCCGGGCTGGGCGGGACCTGTCTCTTCGAGGGATACATTCCTTCCAAGATTTTCTGGGAAACCTCGCGGCGTCTTCAGGACATTCGGGACGCGGCAGCATTCGGGATCAATATCCCGGAGGGCACGGTGACTCCCGACTGGTCCGTCGTGATCGCCCGTAAAAAGGCCATCCTCACCGGGCGATCGGAAGGGGCTCTGCAAACGGTGCGGAAGTTGCCCGGGGTGGACGTCGTCATGGGACGAGCCATGCTCCTTGGTCCGCGCCGCGCCCGAGTGGCGCCGGCCTCGGGAGAGGAGCCCTTCGAGGTGGAGTTTGGGCAAGCGGTCCTGGCCACCGGTTCGGCCCCGCATTTGCCGCCCCTGCCCGGCATCGACCTGCCCCAGGTGCTCACCAGCGAGGGGATGCTGGAAATCGATCACATCCCGGAGAGCCTCGCCGTCATCGGAGGCGGGCCCATCGGCATGGAAATGGCGCACATTTTTCACGGACTCGGCAGCCGTGTCCACGTGCTGGAGATGGCACCCCGAATCCTTGGCCCCATCGACGAGGAGCTGGCAATTGCGATGGAAGAAATTTCCCGGCGCAAGGGGATTGAGCTTTCCACTTCCGTGAACGTCACCGGGTTGGAGGAGTCCGGGGATCGCATCACCGCAGCCTATACGGAAGAAGATGGTAGCACGCATTCGCTTTCTTCGGAACGGGTCCTTGCGGTTACCGGTCGGCGCCCCGTCGTCGACGGGCTGGGACTTGAGAACACCTCCGTCCGCCACGACCATGGCGGCATTGTGGTCGATGAGAACCTGGAAACCGGTGAGCCGGGTATTTTCGCCGTCGGCGATGCCGCCGGGGTGCCCATGTTCGCGCATTGGGCCACCGCCCAGGGGCTCGCGCTGGCACGCCATCTTCTCGGACAGCCGGTGAGTTTTCCCACTCCGTCCGTCAACACCGACGTGATTTTCACGATACCGGAAGTCGGCATCGCGGGGTTGACCAAGGCCGAGGCGGAGAGAGAAGGTTTGGAAGTCGAGGAAGCGAAATATCCTTACAAGATCGATGGGCGGGCACAGATCTCGGGACACGCCGAGGGCATGTTGAAATTTGTCTTCGAGCCGCCAATGGGGCGGATCGTGGGTGTTCACATTCTCAGTGAGGGCGCGGGGGATCTGCTGGGTGAAGCGGCCCTCATCGTTCGCAAGGGGATGACGGTCCGCGAAGTCGCCTCCAGCATTCACCCGCACCCGACGTGGAATGAGTCCTTTGGTATTCTTGCCCGCTCGATTATGGCGTCATCAACATGATCCAGCTCGTTCTGGTTATCTGCCTGGTGTTTGTCCTGGCCTTTCTGTTTTCCATGCTGGGCCTGGGCGGCGCCTTGCTCTACATCCCCTTGTTCAATTGGTTCGGCTACGACTTCAAGACAGTGGCCATTCCTACGGGACTGTTTCTCAATGGACTAACCGCGCTGTCGGCCTCCGTCTATTATTTGCGCAGCAAAATGGTGGATGTGAAGGGTTCGGTGCCGATGATTGTGACCTCGCTCATTGCCGCGCCACTGGGGGCCTGGTGCACCCACTTGGTGCCAACACACACGCTCATCCTTTTGTTCGCCACCGGAATGGTCGTTGCGGGCACCCGAATGTGGCTGGTCTCCAATCATCCCGAACCCGAGCAACTGGCGCCTTTCCGCAAACGGGCCATCACGACGGGAATTGCCGGGCTCTTCATCGGATTTCTGGCGGGTCTGCTGGGGATCGGCGGCGGTTTCCTGTTTGTGCCCGTCCTCATGGCATTGGGTTATCCCACCAAAAAAGCCGCGGCAACCTCGGCGTTCATCGTGATTTTCTCGTCCTTCTCCGGGTTCGCCGGACACGCGGCTGAAGGCCATTATCACTGGCCGTTGCTCCTGGGCAGCGCGGCGGCGGTGATTGTGGCTTCGCTGATTGGCGCCAAAGTCATGCGGGACCGAATGAAGGCACGCTGTATCAAGCAAATTTTCGGAGTGGTGCTCGTCGGTGTGGCCATCAAGCTCGCCTGGCCCATCCTCCGTTAAAAATGAGAGAAAACCAAAATAAGTTAATATTAGCTCAATAGCCATAAATTCATGAACACACATCAGACCACCAAAACATCCCACCTCCCGCCCGAATGGGCATTTGAGTTCCACGGACACCAATGCCCGTTCATGCCGCTGGGCTATCGCATGAGCAAACTGGCGATGATAAGTCTCGACGTCGAACACGAAGCGGATCACGGCTTTTACGTCTTTCCCGAACTGGGCGAGGCGCATCCGCAGACGTGCCTGATGGACGGCATCCAGGTCGCTACCGGTGCCACCTACGGCAAGGTCACCATCGCCAAGACCTTCTACGGCAAACTCGCCGCCACCTTCTTTCACCCGAAGAAGGGAGCGGTGCGTTATGCGATCCGCAACGAGTTCGTGGACGCGCTGGGCAAGTTCGAGTTCTTTGTCTTTCGGAAGAACGGCATCGAGCCGTCCGAGATCCCGCCACCCGTGCGCCAGGAGATCCTGGACTGGACCTATGCGCAGCCGGACGACGCCATCTTCAAGGTTGAGGACGAGCCGGACTTCAGGTTCATGCCACTCAAAGGCTCGTTCAACAAAACGAAATGCAGCGAGTGCGGTGAATACGTTTTTGAACGTTATGTGCGGATGAAGGACGGTAATCCGGTGTGCATCCCGTGCTCCGGTTACGAAGCGAAGCCGATGACCAAGGCGGTTGCCCCTCAACCCAATCCCACGCCTTGATAAAAACACACCATGTTTCTGTCTGCCGGGAAATTGCTACCGCGCCCGCCGCACCATGACGATCGCCTACGACAACGCCCGGATCGAGCCGAAGCCGGTTCGCTGGAACATGCGCGAGATGCTTTCGGTTTCCACCGTGCTCGGAATTGCAGGCGTGATTTCCTCTTTTCTTCATCTTCGAGCGGCTCGACTATCCGAGGGCGATGATTCAGACCTTGATTTTCCTGAAGCTCGATGTGGCGGGCCACTCGACGCTCTATGTGGCGCGCACGGGGGAACACCATTTCTGCCACAAACCCTGGCCCGCCCCGGCCCTCATGTGGGCGACGACCGCGACCGAGCACGATGCACACTTCCGGTAAAGCCATAGGATTCTGGTCGGCCGTCTCTCTCGGGATCGGATCGATGATCGGTGCGGGGATTTTCGCCCTGCTCGGGGAAGCCGGCGCCATCGCGGGCTCCGGGGTCTATCTCTCCTTCATCGCCGGCGGGGTCATCGCCATGCTGAGCGCTTATTCGCTCGGCAAACTCGGTGCCCGCTACCCGGCGGCGGGCGGGATCGTCGAATACCTCGTCCAGTGTTTCGGTCCCGGCTGGTTCACCGGGACGGTCAGCATCATGCTCTACCTTTCGGCCTCGGTGGCCCTGTCCCTGATCGCGAAGACCTTCGGAAGTTACGGCTTCTCCCTGCTGCCCGGGACGGCGCCGGAATTCCTGAAGGATGTCCTGGCGGTGGCGGTCGTGGTCTTTTTCGTGCTCGTCAACCTGGCGGGCGCGAAGGACGTGGCCCTTATCGAACGCGTCCTCGTGGGCGCCAAGTTCCTCGTCCTGGTGATCCTGGCCGTCGCCGGGATCGCCTACCTGAAACCCGCTCTCGTGGCACCCTCGACCTATCCCCCGGCGGCGGCGATCTTCAACAGCGTGGCGGTGACCTTCTTCGCCTTCGAGGGATTCCGTGTCATCACGAACACGGCCGAAGACATGGAGAACCCGGCGCGGACCTTGCCGCGCGCCATGTTTACGGCGATCGTTCTCGTCCTGGGCTTGTATGTGGCGGTTTCTTTTGCGGTCTTCGGGTCGCTCCCCGTCGATCGCGTGATCGCGACGAAAGATTACGCCCTGGCCGAGGCCGCCAAGCCGGCCTTTGGCGCCATCGGATTCACGATTGTGGCCATCACCGCGCTGGTCTCGACGGCCTCGTCGATCAACGCAAACCTCTACGCGGTGACCAACGTCACCTACCAGATGGCCAAGGACGGCGAACTGCCGAAGCCGTTCGGGAAACCGATCGGACACAGCCGGGAGGGGCTGGTGATCAGCGGCATTCTCATCATCGTGCTCGCGCTCCTGCTGGATCTGACGGAGATCGCGGTGCTGGGCTCGATCTCGATTCTCATGGTGCATGGGCTCGTTCACCTCGGGCACTTGCGAAAGCACAAGGAAACGGGCGCGAACCCAGGCGTCCTCATCGCCGCCCTCCTGGCGAGCCTGGTGTCGATTGCCCTTGCGGTTTCCTTCGTGATCCGGCATACTCCGAAGATCATCTATCTCCTCGTCGTGTTCCTCGTGGTTTCCGGGGGCCTCGAGTGGCTTCTGCAGCGCATCAGCGGGCGGGAGATCACGGCGAGGACGCCTCAATCCGAACCCTCCAATACCGACGCATGACCACACCACACCTTTTGCAATCCCTAATCCATCTCGCCCGATCGAGGGCAGGGAACCGTGGCTTGCAGCGATTCCGGGCAACAAGCGTTTTCAAGACTTCGCTTCTCCTATTTGCCAGCGCAGGCCTTGCGAATCCGGTTTACGGCCAGGCCGATGCCAAAGCCCGGGTGACGCCGGCGCCGCAGGCGGGGACGGAATCTTCCCCCGCGCCGAGCGGCGAGGCCGCGCCTGAGAAGCCGCCCGGAATTTCCGTGCCGCTGCCGCCTCTCCCGAAACCGGCGGACGCCTCTCCGTCGGCCGGGAACGCGCCTTTGAAGAAGATCGACCCGGCCCTGGCGGATATTCTAGCACGCGTTGAATCGCACGCCTCCGCCCTGGGCGCGGCCGAAGCGGAGCACGAGGCGAGCAAGGCGGCGACACGAGCGGCGTTGGCGCAGTTCCTCGGCGAAATCGACGGGTTCGTGCAGGATATTCATTTCGATCACGACCGGCTCGTCAATCCACTGTCGCCACCCATCAATATTTCCGCGATCCCTGTTGATCGAAATCAATTTGCCCCGGGAATCGAGATCGCTCTGCCGATCGACATCAACGGGAAGATCCGCCACCAGGTCCGCGCGGCGCGTTACCGGGAGTGGGCGGCGGACGCGGATGTCGCCGATATCCGGTTGCAGATCTTGAATTCGGCAGCGGGATTGTATCGCGCCATTCAACAGGTCGTGGGAATCGAGGAAGCCCTCGCGGCGCAGCGCAAGGCCTTGGAAGCGCATCTCGAGGTGGCGACCAAGGGCGTCGAGGTGGGGCGCATCGCACCGGTCGAGCGGTTTCGGCTCGCCTCCGAGGTCGAGAGCGTGAACGGCCGCCTGGCGACCGTGAGGGGGACCAGGGCGGCGCTCGGCGCACGGCTCGCCGCGTTGATGCGGGTGGAGAAACTCAGCCGCGAACCGGGCTTGCCGCGTTATTCCCCGGTGATTTCCGGCGCTTCCCTGTCGGCGTCCGATCGGCCCGATTTGCAAGCGGCGCGGTTGCAGGTCGAGGCTGCCGCGGCGAATCAAAAAGGCGCCAGGGCGGAACGGCTGCCGCGACTCGCTGTCGTGGGCCAGCTGGAGCACAACACCGGCTACGACGCCCCCGGCGACACCACCTGGTTCGCGGGTGTCCGCCTGTCGATGCCCTTCTGGGACGGAGGGAGACGCAGAGCGCAGGTGCGCGAGGCGGCGCAGCAGCGCGAAGTCGCCCGCCGGAACGAGGAAAAACTGATCGACGAAGCGCGAGCGGAAGTCGTGGCCGGGCGGGCGGCATGGCGCGCCGCCGAAACCCGCGAATCCGCGGCACGCTCCGGGCTGGCTTACGCCGCCGAAGCGGCGCGCATTCAGGCAAAACAGTTTGAAGACGGACGCCTCTCCGCCACCGACCTCATCGACTCCGAAAGCGCCCTGGCGAACGCGCGCGCCGAACACTCGTCATCCCTGACCGACTGGTGGAAGGCGGACGACGACCTGAATCTCGCGCTCGGGTTGCCGCCCTCGGGTTATCAAAGCACGGAGATACGAGGCGATCACGAAGAAAGATACCGTTCAGAGCCGCCACCTTCGCCAAAACACCATTGATTCCATCCCATTTCGTCCCATGAAAAAGCCAAAGAAGAACCTGTTCCGGTGGATCCTCGGAATCGTCATCCTGATCACGCTGATCGGGGGCGCGCTGAAGATCCGATCGACGCGCATCCATCAATCGGACCATATCGAAAACGCGGGGATGCCGCCGTGGGCGGTGCGGGTCGGGGCGGTGCGCGAGAAATCGCTCGCGACCGCGTTTCCCGTCCTGGCGACCGTTTTGACCAGCGAGGAACAGACGATCAGCGGCCAACTCCAGGGAGAGATCCGCGAAATGGGGCCACGCGAAGGGGAGAGAGTCAAAAAGGGCGACCTTCTCGCGCGGATCGACACGCGCGAGATCGATGATCAGATTCTCGCGGAGCAAGCCAAGCTGGCGGCCGCCGAAGCCGATCTCGCCAACAAACAAAACGAATACGCGCGGGAGAAAGAACTGCTCGACGCGGGAGGCAGCACGCCTTCCAAGGTGGAGGGTTGGCAGACGGCGGTCCTCGCGGCGCGGCAGACGGTCGAGAGCTTGAATCGCATCATCGGCTCGATGAAAGTGCGGCGCGGCTTCGCTGAGGTCAAAGCGCCATCGGACGGCATGATCGCGGCCCGGCTCGCCGAGCCCGGGGACGTCTGCACGCTCTCCCACCCGCTGTTTCGCATCACCGTCGCCCGGGGCGCGCGCGTCCGCGTCAAGCTTCCCCAGCAGGTCATCGAGGAACTCCACCCGGGAGCTTCCCTCGTGCTCACGCATGGGAAGAAGGAAATGACGGTGTCGCTGAATCGTCTTTTCCCGTCGCTCGATGCGCTCGCGCTGGGCGCGGCGGAAGCCGATCTGCCGGCGCCGCCCTTCGGCCTGGCGAGTGGCGCGCGCGTCTCGGGGCGGGTTGTTCTCGCGGAGCGGAAAAAGGCCCTCGTCATTCCCCACGAAGCGGTTCTGAGCCCGGCCTCCGATCCCGCGAAGGGGACGGTTTTCAAGGTGGCGCCGGAGAAAGGGACGCCGGGCGAAGACGCGGCGGGAAATCGCCGTACAAGCATCATTAAAACCGTGCCCGTCGTGATTGATCTCGATGCCGCCGCCGGCGTCGCGGTGATCGGGGATTTGAAGGAAGGGGACTTCATCGTTGTCGCGCACGATACCGTGTTGCTGAAACTTCACGACGGCGATGCGGTGAACGCGATCAATCCGGAAAAATGAAGTTCGTCGATGCTCTCCTCAAGAATCCCCACCTGATCGCGGTCACGGGGTTGCTCATGGTACTTACCGGATACCTCAGTTTCCGGACGCTGCCGCTCAATCTGTTCCCGGATGTCAACCGCCCCGTGGTCACCGTCGTGACCCCGTGGCCGGGGGCGGCCGCGAGCGATGTCGCCACCGACGTGACGCACCCGATTGAGGTCCGGCTCTCAGCGATCGACGGAGTGCGCCGCGTGACCTCCGCCTCGCGTGACGAAGTGTCTTCCGTGAGCGTCGAATTCGAGTACGGGAACAACATCAACGACGCGGCAACTGACGTTTCCAATGAGCTGCCGAGGGTGCGCGGCATTCTCCCCTCAGGGGTCCGGGATTCGCTCATTTTCAAAATCACGGAAGCAGCGCATCCCGTGGTGGTGCTGGCGGTCACACCGGCGGAAGGAGTCGACATCGACCTGGGCGACGTGCGCCGCATCGCCGAAAATCCGCTCCGCGATGCCTTCCTGGGGGTTCACGGAGTGGCGGAAGCGGAAGTCTTCGGCGGCCATTCGCGGCAGTTGGCGGTGGATATCGACCGGGACCAGCTCGAGGCGCACGATCTCACGATCGGCCAGGTCGCGGCGGCGCTGGCAAACGCGAACGTTTCCGTGCCGTCGGGCCTGGTACACAGCCGGGGACGCCGTTACCTCTTGACCGCGGAATCGCTCGCCAAGGTGCCGGAGGACGTGGCGGAAATCCTCATCCCGCTCCCGGGCGGGTCGCACGTTCGTGCGGGCGATCTCGGAAAAATCGGCTGGGGCGTCGAGGAGACCTCCGCGATGTACCGCGGCAACGGGAAACCCGCCATTGCGCTTTCCCTCTTGCGCGGCGAGAAAGGGTTCGCCGCCGAGGTGCTCGCCGAGGTCGAGAAGGCGCTGCCCGGAATCCGCGCGCAGTTTCCCATGCTCCACATCGAAATCGCGGACACCCAGGGGAGGCTCATCAACCTGATGGTGGAAAACATGCTGGGCGCCTTGCGGGACGCGGTGATTATGACGCTGGTCGTGCTCCTTCTTTTCCTCGCCAACACGCGCGCCGCGCTCATCACGGCGGTCTCGCTACCCATGAGCTATCTGCTGACGTTCGCCGGGCTGAAAATGCTCGGATATGAGTTCGACATGGTCACGCTCACGGCG
>Ga0114931_10010160_pt1 | contig 11221 bp, 12 predicted proteins | sample 2SBtaG_FD_89579 | JGI IMG/M metagenome (GOLD analysis project Ga0114931, IMG submission 89579) | Deep subsurface microbial communities from Kolumbo volcano to uncover new lineages of life (NeLLi) - 2SBTROV14_V59a metaG | ecosystem: Environmental > Aquatic > Marine > Volcanic | place: Kolumbo...
CGATATGAAGATCAAAATATCATCCGATTTTATGACTTTGATCAACATTTGATACAGTTTAATATTCTTACATTCCAATGGGTGGGAGAAAAGGTCTCATATAAACTGCAGAGTACACCTCTTATCCCATACACAAAGAAAGCAATAGCAGATGCGCTTTTATTGCAAGGATTTAAAAAGGTGGAATTTTACGGGGGAATGAATTTTGAAAAATTTAATGAAGGCACTTCTGCTAATCTGGTTGTTATTGGAACAATCTAACTTGTCTCTGTTGGCGGAAAATAGTTAGAGATTAGCCGCCATTCCTAAAGGTGGTCATGGGAAAGTTTTGAATCTCATTTTTCCAACAGGGATTTTCTCAAAAGAGGGAGGATAAAAATGACGAAAAAACAAATCCGGGAATTCGAAGATATCGCCTTTCAGTACATGGATTTTCTTTACAGTCATGCACTTCAAATAACTTCCAGTATCGAAAAAAGTGAACACATTATTCAGGAAACACTCGCCCGTGCTTTTAATAAATTCCGGCCGGAAGAAATTCATGATTACCAAAGCTGGCTTGTGGAAATAATGGAAAAGATTTGTGTTAAAGAAGAGTATCTGATTGCAGAAGTATAAATGCGCTGGATTTGTCATTTCATCGTAAAGCAATGATCTGATTCTTTATTTCATTTCGGTTAAAAAATCGGCATTGTTCAAGTCTGTTATTCTCAGACTTTCATCTTTTACACGTCTGGCCAGGTGAGCGAGGGTGCTTTCATTCAGAGTTCTTTTTATAATTTCCAGCGCTGCCGACCATTCCTCGTGCAACGGGCAAGGCTTTAACACACCACACCCCGGTAACCCAATAATGCATTGTTCAAAAAGCTTTGCTCCATCAATAGCGAGGACAACCTCCATCAACGTGATTCTCTCCGCAGAGATGGAAAGACGAACGCCTCCTTTGGGTCCTTTATTTGACTGTAACAGTTTGTTTTGCGTTAGCATTTGCAGCGTTTTGGTCAAAAAGTGAAAAGGGATATCAAGATTTTTAGAAATTTCATTAATAGAGACAAACCCTTCTTTTTCTTTCAGCGCCAGGTAGATGGCCGCTCTTATCCCATATTTACAGCTTTGTGACAGCACATTTCTTCCTTTCTTTTAAGACCTCTTTGTCTTAAAAGTATGGATTAAAGATTTGAGAAGCAACGAAAAAGAATTGTTTTCCAAGAGTTTTATGATTATTTTTCTATACACAACGCCCGGATGCTTGGATAAAAGCTCCTGGCGCTGAAATATTTTCAGAGTGCGGCGAAGCTGTAATTGATAAACTTGAAGCGCCAAATTCAGAAAATAGCTTTTAATACGATAGGAGTATGCCCAATGAGCGTCACCGAGAAAATGGCTGAATTTGCTTTATCCCTTCACTACGAAAACATACCGGCAAATGCCCTGCGCGAAGCACGCCGATTTATGCTGGACAGCATCGGTTGTGCCCTGGCAGCGAGCAAGAATGAAGATATGCGAGCAGTACATCGCTACGTTCAAAAATTGGGTGGAACGCCCGATGCAACGGTCATTGGCAGCGGACTGAAAACAAATGCACCGAACGCTGCACTGATGAATGCACTGTTAATACGCGCCCTGGATTATAATGATATTTTCTGGAAAAATGACCCCGGCCATCCATCCGATATTATCCCCGCAGCCCTGGCAGCAGGAGAAAAAGCGCACAAAAATACTCGCGCTTTATTGGTCGGGATTGTCATTGCCTACGAGTTGGAATTGCGTTGGTGTCTCGCTGCCAACCCGGGTGTTCGTGAAGTCGGGTGGCATCACGCGACGCTCACTCAATTTGTTTCACCCATTGTTGCGGCAAGGATGCTGGGTCTGAGTCAGCAACAAACTGTAGCAGCAACAGGAATCAGCGGCAGCAGCCATTTTACTCTTGGCGGCGTTGTTGCCGGGCACCTCACCAATATGAAAAATACGGCCGATCCGATGGCCACAGAAGCGGGCGTGCGGGCAGCCCTGCTGGCAGCAGAAAATTATTCCGGCCCTGTAAAAGTTGTCGAGGGCAAAGAAGGACTCGTGGAAGTTTTGCAAAATGTCGAATGGGACACGGAAAAACTTTTATATGGCTTTGGGAAAGAATTTCTCATAACACAATGCGGTTTTAAACCCTTTCCGACCGAAGCCCTGACACACCAACCGATTACTGCTGTTTTGAATTTGCGCCAGGCACACAACTTGTCGCCGAACAATGTGAGAAAAATCCTTGTCAAAACGACAACGCGCGGTGCGGACATTCTTTCCGATTCGAGCAAATACAAACCGACAACAAAGGAAACCGCAGACCACAGCCTGCCCTATTGCATTGCCGCGGCAATGGTGGACGGTAATGTGCTTCCTTCTTCCTTTAGCGCGAGCAAGCTCACTGACCCGCAAATTTGGGATATGCTCGGAAAAATTGAGGTCATCGCCGATGCGGAGATTGACAGCTTGTTTCCAAAAATAAAGCGGGCGATCGTTTCGATTACGACTAGTGATGGTAAGACATTCACAGAAAAAGTCGACCATGCCAAAGGCAGCCCGGAAAATCCCATGAGCGATGAAGAAGTTATTGCCAAATTTAAAGCGAATGCGGAGGGTATTGTCAATCCATCACGACAAGAGGAAATTATTGAGGCAACATGGAAATTGGGCGAGGAGGAAATGTTGATTGAGGATTATATGAAACTTTTTAATTCACATGATTAATTTTGGGCGTCTCTTAAAATGTTCTTCATATAAATAAAAGCCGTCGCCATCAACAAAATAAAATCTTCTCCCAATCTTGCAATCCCAACTTTGGCCCCCTCGCCGGTTTCGGAAAAGCAGCCGCACGAAATATCCAGGCCTCGGGCAAGAGCAGAGCCGATGGCAAAGAGAAACACCAGATTCAATAAAATCAGGATAAGTGAAGAACCGCGGATCCATTTGCCAAAAATGAGCAATAGACCACAGATCAATTCGATCCAGGGAAGAGTTGCTGCCGTAAGCGTTACCAGAAAATAGGGCAGTATTCGGTAATTATCAATGGCCTCGGCAAAAGAGGAGGGGTTGATAATTTTAACAACGCCGGCATAAATAAAAACAATCGCGACGATCCAGCGCAGAAAAAGCACGAGAACATTCTGTTTTGTATCCACTAAAAATTACTCCGTTTTTTCGATTTTTCCGCCCTGTTTATTCCATTCATTCATTCCATCCTGAAAAATAGCCACCTTTGGAAACCCCATGCCGAACAACTCGTTTGCCAGCAATTCTCCCAAATCGCACGGCGGGCCGTCGCAGAAACAGACGAGCCATTTATCCTCGTGCAAGCTGTCAATCTTTGCCATATAATCTTCCATGGATTCATAAGGGATATTTATGGCACCGGGAATGTGGCCTTGTTCATATTCATTTTTACTGCGGGCATCGAGCAGTACTGCCTGTTTCTGCGCAAAAAGTTTTTTCATTTGCGCCATACTGATTACCACAGGGCCTGCGGTTTCGGAGTCTGGAGCAAAATCATCCTGATTTGCACCATTTATTTGTACGGGAGGCAAATCCTCGGCCAAAACAGAGTCGTCCGCATATTCAATGGGCGGGCGCTCTGAAGAAATCTTGATGCCATTTGGATTTAGAAGATTGGCTGCCATCCCAACAAATCCTCCAATGAGGATTATAAGAAATGCTTCCTTAATAACAACGAATGGCAAAAACTTTTTCAATTGACAAACCTCTACAATTAAAGTTCTTTGATAAAAATATTCCTGAATTGAATCGGATCACCATGATGCTGCAATGCAATCTTGCCTGTTTTGGGGACGCCGGGCAGTTGCGCATTTTTAATCACTGTTTCGCCGTTGAGCACAACCGTCAGCCGATCTCCCTTCATGGTGATAACAAAGGAATTCCATTCACCAATGGGTTTATCCGCGCGCTTGATGGGCGTGACACCTTTGCGTACCTCCGGCGACATCTTTTTGTCCATACGATAGCCGTAAACTTCGCCCGAGCCAATCGGCCAGTTCCAGATGTTCACCTGGCTTTTGGAATTGCCGCGCAAATAAATGCCGCTGTCGCCGGGATAGTCTATTTCTACTTTTTGGTCGCTGCCATCGGGATTTTTGGGTGTCGTCCCGTCCGGCAGAATCAGCGGCACCTTTTCTTTGTGCGGCGGGCCGGAGAAGCGCCAATCAACTTTTAGCACAAAATCACCATATTCTTTTTTGCTCCAAAGGTTTTTATCGCCCTGTGCTTCGCTTTTCCCATCATAGTCAATAATGCCATCCACTACTTTCCAATGCCCGTTATCTCCCGCAGGAACGATCCAGTTGTCCAGCGTTTTGCCGTCAAACAATGAGATGAAAGCACCTGCTTTTTGTGATTTGGAAGATTCTGAACTACAGCCTGCTAAAAGATATAAAGCAAAAATTAAAACTAGTCCGTATTTCTGTTTCATTTTTATGATCTCCGTGAGATTTTGTTGAAAAATGCCGCACTACAGATTGGCCAGGTAACCAATCAGGCGGCTGTACATGCGATAAACCATGATGAGGATGAGGATTAAACCCAAAACCGCGATGATATTTTGTAGCACTGAATTCTTGAGTTTGCCCATAACTCTTTTATTATTCAAAAGCAAAAAGAGCCCGATGCCGATGGCCGGTACGGCAAACAAGGACGAGGCCTGTGCCAGTACGAGGGCGTAAACGACATCACCGCGGAAGAACACTGCGATGACCATACCGATGAGCATCGTCAGTGCGGTGAAAAACTTGGGAGCTTTTTCCTGCATGGTTCGCCCCAGCCCAAGTCCGTCTGAGAGTAATCCGCCGGCCATGATAGAGTTCACAACCAGAGATGAAAAAGCAGCGGCCCAAAGGCCCGCACTAAAGATGAATTTTGCAAGCTGGCCAAAAAGAGCTTCGAGTTGCAGCGCCATGTCCGCCGCGCTGGTAACAACAATATTCCGTGGATGCAAAGCCGCAGCAGAAGTCATAATAATCAGCATGCTTACGCTGCCAAGGATGACGATCCCCATGATTGTATCCCGCATACCTCGTTTCATGTCCGGTAATTTCCAACCTTTGTCCTGAACGAGGTAAGATTGGTATAAACAGCCATGTAAAACAAAAGTTGTTCCCACGAGCGCGGCGACTTCATTAAAAGAACCTTTTGGCGTACTCAATGGGAGAAACCCTTTGAGCAGGGCAATGAGATTTGGCTTGGCGAAAAATAAATTAATGAGAAATGCCAGAATCATAACCACCACTAAAACAAGGATCAGCTTTTCAAGAAGCTTGTACAGATTTTTAGCCCAGAAAACGAGGATGATACCGAGGGGCGTAAAGATTAATGGCCACACTGATTCATTGACGCCGGTCAAAGCTTTCATTGCAGTGGCCACGCCAAGATTGTTGCCAAATTGGAAACTGGTTGCGGAAAGAAAGGCAGCAATCCCGATCAAGACCGCGAACCATCGCCCATAGGTCTCGGCAATGGATTGCAAAATGGATTCATCATGAGAGACTCCAAAGCGTGCGGACATTGTCGTAAACATTGCCATACCAATACCAGCGATGACGATCACCCACAGCAACTGGTAACCATAAACCGAACCAATTTTTGAAGCCACCGTTATACTGCCGGGACCAAGCACAACCGCTGCAATGATGAAGCCCGGCCCTACGGCTTTGAAAACATCCCTCAGTTTTGAAGCCACCGTGCCACTCTCCTTTCTGTTTGTCAGACATGTGCGACCAACATCCTCGTAACAAAATATTAAAGTTTTCGACAAAGCTCAACATATTTTTAATAAAAGTGGTGGGTCTGTTTTAAATCTAAGCATTTTCATCGGGGATAAGGGTTAGTTTGGAACAGTATTTTTTAACCTTGTTATTGCGAGCGAAAGGGAGTGGAGCGATGCAATCCCACGCTTTACAGGTAGTTATGAGATTGCTTCGTCGCTCGTTCCTCGCTCCTCGCAATGACAAGTACAAGATTTCTCCGGAGAGCACTTTGTCGGGGTTGAATGTCTTTTCTATTAAACTATTTCCGGCACAACAAACGGTTTTCGGTACACCCGGCTCAAATAGCTGTCGGCTCTTTCATTGTTTATAAACTTTTCAGTTTGCGGATCGAAATCAAGCACAGGTCCCAATTGATAAGACATATCGTGCAGATTCAAACCGTTTGCCCACGCCAAGTTTTTTTCAAGCGCCTGAAAAGTATCAAAAGCGAATTCATTTTGCAATCTTTCCAGCGGATATTTGCTCCAGGGAACATCTTTACCCATGCGCATTGAGATGTTTCCGAGATGGCACAGTGCGCTGGAGTAATGTCCTTCAAGAATTTCTGCATTCAATTCTTCCCGTTTCCTGCTTCTAACGGCATTGATAAAGTTGCCGAAATTCCCTCCGGGATTTACTGTGCCGCCAAGGTCTTGCAAGGGCTCCGGAGCGCCGCCATCTTTGGGATAGAACTTGCCGTTGGCAATCATCCCGTCGGTAGTGAAATACTCATTGCCCACTTTTCGTCCCTCTTTCGACGTTTTGCCAACCAGGCCGCGAACTTCAAAAATAAGTAAAACATCGCCGTACTGACAAACAGACATTTCCGTATTTGCCGTTTCTCCTTGATCGCGGTACCCGTAACGCCCGCCCATCCCCCAAACCTTGGTCGGCAAAGTTGCGCCTTTGATAGCCCAGCGCGCAAGATCCATTTGATGAACACCCTGGTTGCCGATGTCGCCGTTACCTGTGGGCCAGAACCAGTGCCAGTTGTAATGTACCAGATTTTCATGATACGGCTCTTGATTTGCCGGTCCCAGCCAGATGTTAAAGTCAAGATAATCCGGCGGTGTTTTGTACGGTTTAAAGCCGATGCTCCATCGCGGCTTGCAGCAGTAGCCTTTGGATACGAGCAGCTTGCCGTATTTTTCCGAATGAACCGCGGCAATTTCTTTGGCCCGGCCCTCGCTGCTGCGAGACTGGGTGCCGTGCTGAACGATGCGGTTGTATTTGCGCGCCGCCTCGACGGCCTTTCGCCCTTCCCAGACATTGTGGCTCATCGGCTTTTCAACATAAACATCTTTTCCCGCTTGACAGGCCCAGACGGTTGCCAGTGAATGCCAATGGTTCGGTGTCGCAATACTCACTGCGTCGATCTTTTTGTCGTCAAAAACCTTGCGCATATCCTGAACTGTTTTCACCTTTTTGCCATACGTTTCTTTAAACTGCGCGGCGCGTTCCTGCAAAACATTTTTGTCCGGATCACAAAGGGTGGTTACCTGAACATTTTCCAAACTCATAAAGCCCTTGATATGGCTTTTGCCCCTGCCATGAACGCCAAGTACCGCCACGCGAATTCTGTCATTCGCGCCAAAGACTTCTTTGGGTATAAACATCGGTGCCGATAATGCCGCAGCCGCAGCGGCGCCTGTTGTGCTCTTTAGAAAAGTGCGTCGCGAAATCTGCGAATCAGGTTTGGTCATTGTGAATCTCCTTTCACTTTGTGATTCATTATTTCGACGTTGTTGCTTTGTCGTAAAATGTTTTTCTGCTTCTGTCCCCCCTTGGTGCATGAATCGTTGATTCGATTAAAAGACTTTTTCCCCCATTGGCCAGTGACCATTTTTCGCTCGATGTTATTTCAAAATTTTGCCCCTGACGCTCAAAGTTCATGGTTGAATTGATGATCAACGATTTGCCGTCTTTGGCCCATTCAACCGTTGACGTTCTTTTCCTGTTCATTATTTCATTCGTACATTTCTTGCCATCCAATGTGAATTTTTCCGTAATCGTTCTTTTCTGGCCGTTTCTACGTTTATAGATTCTCTCCACAGTCAGGTTATTATCCTTTTGAGTGACCGTCATTTTGAAGGCTGACGTTCGTCCTCTCCGGCGCCCCGAGGGTTGATCGCTTTTATCCTTGTTGAGATTCCACTCGCCGCTAAAATTTACTTGCGCATCCCCGGCAAAAACGACGGCTGCAAATGCCAGGAGAAAAAAGATGCTGCTTAATCTTTTCATGATGAACACCTCCATTGTAAAATTATAGTAATGGGGTTATTATCTTAAATAAGACGAAACAATGCGGAAATTGTTCTCGTAATTTGTCGCTCATATACTTGAATAACGTATAAAATTTGATTGAATTTCCAATAGATTTTTTGCTTTTGCAAAATAAAAAAGCCGCATTCGGTTGATGAATGCAAATGAACATTTCCCCCCGGGGAAATTTTAAAATATCAGTTGATTTTTATCAACTATTTATTTATTATTAAAATAGCTTTTTCCTGTGGGCGATTCAGGTATCCGATGTAGCATAAATAATAACCTGTTTTCTAAAATCCTGAAAAGGAAAATAAATGCTATGTCCTATTCCTTTTACTTGGCTTTCTTTTATTTTTTCTGCTCGCTTTAAAATTTCACTTTTATTTTCCGTGAATTTTTTTGCAAAAGATACATTTTTGCCGATGGACAAAGACTGGAATTTGCCTGTGGAACAGGGGGCCAATGATTTGTTGCATAGAATGATTTTGAAAGGAATCTTAGAGTTGGTCAGCGAGGGAAAGCGTCCATAAACACTTCTGCCACCCAGAATTCGAGCACACCCAAAACCATTCTGGTTGCTTTAATTTTTTCTGAAAACAACAAGACTTTTTGTAATAAAATATAAACACTAATATCCTGGGAGTTGAAAATGAGCGAAAAAAAAAACCTGAACAGACGACGTTTTATCAAAAGCACCATTGCCGCGGCCGGTGTATTTTCTATTGTTCCACGGCGCGTTCTTGGCGGCACCGGCTATACACCGCCAAGTGATGAAATAACCAAAGCAGTCATCGGAGTAGGTGGAATGGGGCAGGGACACGTGAGGTATCCAGGCGAACGACTGCTGGCCATTTGTGACGTTGACGAAGGCCATCTGCAAAGCACGCTTGCCAAAGTGAGTAAGGAAGTGAAAGGATACCACGATTATCGCGAGGTGCTTGCCCGGCCGGACATTGATGTTGTTCACGTTGTTACGCCGCCCCACTGGCACGGGCTCATTGCCGCAGCCGCTGCCGATGCAGGCAAAGATGTCTGGTGTGAAAAACCCATGACGCGTACAATTGGTGAAGGACAAAAACTGGTCGAGGCGGTACGCAGAAACGGCACCATTTTTCGTATTAATACCTGGTTTCGTTTTCGAGGCACATTTTATCGTTTCCATACGCCCGTAAAGCCTATAAAAAAACTGGTGCAGAGCGGCCTACTGGGATGGCCGCTGAAAGTAACGATTAGCGAAACGACCGGCTTTGCCTGGAAATTTTACTGGAGCGGTAAAAAAAATCTGGCTCCCGAATGGATACCGGAGGTGCTGGATTATAATTTCTGGCTTGGTCCTGCACCCTACAAACCGTACAACCATCTTCGCGTGCACGTCAAGTTTCGCGGCTACTGGGATTATGACGGCGGCGGACTAGGTGATATGGGACAGCATTATCTTGATCCGGTGCAATACTTTTTGGACAAGGACGATACCAGCCCGGTCGAGATCGAAGCTGATGCTCCGCCGACACATCCCGATGCTTGTGGCAAATGGCGCAAGATTTATATGAAATATGCCGACGGATGCCAAATTATTCTTGACGGAGAAGCGAAAGACAAAAACGTTCCTTACATCGAAGGTCCGCTGGGAAAACTTTATCCGGGATTTAAATCCGACATTCCCGATTTGGAGAAAAAACTGGCGGCGTTTCCCGATCCCGAACCGCAGCTCATGGACTTTGATAAAGCCGTACGCACGCGGCAAAAATTTGCTTTGAACGAAATGAACGCCCATCGCTCGGCGACATTGGTAAACCTGGCAAAAATCGCCGTGCGCTTGAATCGGAAACTTTATTTTGATCCTGAAAAGCAATTGTTCAAAAATGATGAGGAAGCCAATCGGTACATTCATCAGCCCATGCGGGAGCCGTGGGTGATGTAAAAGAAGTGCAATCCCTTCGTGGATTGCACGTTAAAAGTTTGTAGTTTTAAGAATCATTTTACTCGGCATCGCGTAAAGGCGATACACTCCGTTTAAAGCATTCAATTTTGGTCTTTTAAAGGAGTGCAATCCCTTCATGGACTTATCGTTTCAAAATTTGTAGTTTTGAAGAATCATTTTTCTATGCATCGCATGAAGGCGATGCACTCCTTTTAAAGCATTTTCAGTTTTCGACAATTAAGGAGTGCAATCCCTTTATGGATTGCACATGAAAATAGAGAAAAGGATTCAGTATGAGCTATATCCTCAAAAAATACAAGCATGCTCCGACACACTTGTTTGTTGATAATATTTATTATTTCATTACCGGTGCCGTGTACCAAAAGAAGCATCTTCTCAGTACACCCGAAACGAAGGAAATTTTTATCAAGCAGCTGTTTCATTTTATAGAGAAGTTTAAATGGGAACTTTTGGATTGGGTCGTTTTGGAAAACCATTACCATTTTTTGGCTCAGGTTTTTCATGGCAAGGATATACCGGTTTTTGTTAATTCTCTACACAAAACCAGTGCTTTTCACATCAAAGAGGAATTGCAAATCGAGATCAAACCGTTTTGGTACCAATACTGGGATCGTTGTATTCGCAACGAAAAACATTTTTTTGAAACGGCAACATATATTTTATATAATCCTGTTAGGCACAATTATGTTGAAAATTTAAACGATTATCCATTTTCGAGCTTTCACATTAGGAAAGCACAGGAAGATGAGAAATTAAGAGAAAACTTTTTACCGTATAAACCACGAGCAATCAGATACTATGATGAAATTGATGATTTTTAAGTGCATCGCATAAAGGCGATGCACTCCTTTCAAAGTACTCACTTTTGGTCTTTTAAAGGAGTGCAATCCCTTTATGGATTGCACGTTAAAAGTTTATAGTTTTAAAAATCATTTTTCTCGGCATCGCATAAAGGCGATGCACTCCTTTTCAAGCATTCACAATTTTCACCATTAGGGAGTGTAATCCCATTCCGGATTTCACGCTTTTTACCAAAATTGAAAGGAAACCCTCAAATGTTAAGACGATCAGGTCAATTCCTTGCTATTGCTGTCATTCTTCTCACGATGGGGTGTGCAACAACGCAAAGGAAGCAAGTTGTATCCAGAGAATCACTTGTCAATGTGTCGCTCGAAAAATTATTGTCACAACTGCCGGCGCACAATGCTGTCGA
>Ga0114931_10010161_pt1 | contig 11220 bp, 9 predicted proteins | sample 2SBtaG_FD_89579 | JGI IMG/M metagenome (GOLD analysis project Ga0114931, IMG submission 89579) | Deep subsurface microbial communities from Kolumbo volcano to uncover new lineages of life (NeLLi) - 2SBTROV14_V59a metaG | ecosystem: Environmental > Aquatic > Marine > Volcanic | place: Kolumbo...
CGCCGGAGGGTGCCGCACCCCCGAGCGGCGCGGCCCAGGGTGCCGGCATGCAGGGCGTGGACATCGAGGACGCCGGCACGGAGGACGCCGGGACGCGGAGCAGCGCGGCGTACGACGCCGGCGTACAGCAGGGCGCCGTACGCAACGCGAACGTGGTGCTTCCCGAGGGCATCTCCTACCAGATCATGGCGCCGTGGGCGCGCAGGTTCATGGCTCGCATCACGATGCGCGGCGCACTCCGGGAACGTTGAAGGGGCGCCATGGGCGGTGGGTACGCTCCGTGAAGATTCCTTCATGACGGCTTCACGACGACTTCAGCCTCGCCGAGCCACCTTGAGCGTGTGAACGACGAGGTGGATCGCGCAACGGCGCCGACGGCTGACCGACCCTTCCGCGCGTACGCGATACCATCTGCCTTCGCCACCCGACGCACAGGAGAGCGGACATGTCTCACGCCTCGTCCGGCAAATCCGACCGACGCCGGCCCCATCGTGCCAGGCGGAGCACCGCCGCTGCTCGACGCAGACGCTCCATGTGGCTGAAGGTGGGAGGCGTCGCCGCGGCGCTGATCGCGGTGAGCCTGATCGCCAGAGCCGGTAGAACGTCCCCGACGACGCATCCCACACCGCGCGCCGACGCCGCGCGGGCACGTCTCGCGCCCCCGGCTCGCTACGCCTCCTATCCGCGCGTGGCCGAGACCTACCGGATGGCCGCGGCCGTGCCGGAGGTGCTGGACGGCGTGTTCTGCTACTGCTACTGCTCGCAGCATTCAGGGCACTACTCGCTGCTGGACTGCTTCAAGGGAGATCACGCCGCCGGCTGCGACGTATGTCTCTCGGAGGGTGCGATCGCGTACCGCATGACGAAGGACGGGAAGGATCTCAACGCGGTCCGCGCCGCAGTGGACGACATGTATGGAACGTGATGCGATCCGCAGTCTACGCCGCGCTCGCGTGGGGCGCGCTCGCGACGACGGGGTGCGAGGGGGTTCCCCGCTCGGTGCTGGAAGATGCGCGTGAAGTACGGCTGAAGCGCGAGGGAATCGAGACCTTCGACAGCAACGGAGTGGCTCCGCTCGCGGGCGTGAGCGCCCTGCGCATCATCGAGGTTGAGCCGCTCGACCGGCGCTCCCTCGGAAGCGACACGCTTTCGCAGGGCTTCCGCACGTTCGTCATGCGATGCCGGGCGTGCCATGAGGTGCCGGATCCCCGCGCTCTGCCCGCCTACCAGTGGCCCGGCGTGATGAGCCGGATGAAGCGCAACATCGAGAAAGCGGGTCTGATCCCCATACCCTCCGAAGAGGAGCGCGCCGTGCTCGACTTCCTGCAACGGCACGGAGGCAGGTAGAACCCGGACTCAGCGCCCCTCCATCCCTTTCCCGCGCCCCTGTCGGCGCCGCAGCGGCCGTGCCATTCTCCAACCTGTCACGGCCATGGTGAGCACGATCGACTGCACCAGCAGGAGGATGAAGGTGTCGAGCACCGGGCGGCCCGTGAAGGCGAACGTGTGGTACGTGAGGAACGGCTCGAACCCCCGCCAGAAGGCCGGCCGCCGCTGCATGACCTCGCCCGTGACCTCGGACACGTAGACGTCCGTGTGATCGGGGTCGTCGAACCGGAACACGTACGCAGGAATACGCAGGTTGAGGTCCATCCAGTACTCGTCGGCCTCTCCGCGGTACTCCGGATCGGCGGAACCGGCTACGACCGCTTCGGCCGCTCGGGCGGCCAGTTCCACATCCAAACGGTCGAGGCGCAGGCCCGTGCCGGCGTCGAGCAGAATCCCCTCCTCGTCGCGCCTCGGATACACCACCCAGAAGCGTCGACTGCCGATGGCCCTCCATTCGATCGCCTGGATCGGCTCCGGAGCGTCGCGTACGTTGTCGGGGAGCGCCGCCAGAATCGTCCGGGCGCTCGCCGGTCGTTCCGTCACCGCGATCCCACCGGCCCAGGCCGGATGAAACGAGCCCTGGCCCCGGAACCTGGGCTCCAGAGGACCGAGATCGAGCCAGAGGTAACTGCCGACCGGCACCTCGTCGAGAGCGTAGTACCGGTTGAACTCGCGGGTCTCGAGGTATGCCCCGCTCCGGGTCCCGGCCAGCTCATCGTCCGCCGCCGCCACAAGCATCTCGATGGAAAGCGGATCGAGCCGGGCACCGGTCGCCGCGTCGTATACCCACTCCAACCCGAAGGGAGAGGTCCTGACGACGTAAACGGGCCGTCCCGCCATCCCCGTGAGGCGCAACCCATACACTTCGCCCTTTCCGTCGCGTGCGACCGCCCTGAGGATCTCTTCGGGAGGAAGGATGGAATCCCGCTCCAGGTGCACAGGCCGCAGCGAATAGGGACGGAGACGGTAGACGCCCTGGAGTCCGGCCGGCGCCACCAGCCCGACGGCGTGCAGGACGAACGACGACAGCACCCAACCCACGATCGGCACGGTCAGCACCAGGCCGAGGGTCCTGTGCGTCCGTGAAATGCGCCGCCGGGTCGCCGTTCTCACGTTCCGTGGTCCTCCAGCAGAGTCCTGAGTTCTCCGAGATGACCACGCACGATGCGCACACCCGCCGCCGCGCAGCGCCGGCGCTCGCCGAAATCCAGCACGTCGATCGGGTGGGAAAACACCGGCCTGAGCACGAAATCGGCCTCACCGATCCGGAGATCGGAGTGGCGCATCTGCAGGATCTCCATGGCCTGAAGCAGCGCCTGGAGTCCGTTGTGGATCTCCGGGAGCCCCGGATTGTCGCCCGGGTCGACCGCCACGACCACGGGAACGCCCATGGCATGGGCGACGTCGACCGGCGCCACGTCGGTGTAGGCTCCGTCGGCCAGCAACATGCCGTCGCGCTCGGCGGGAGGGAACAGGCCGGCCAGCGCGGCGCTCGCGTATACCGCTTCGCGGGCGGGCCCCGAGCGTAACTGGACACGAGCGCCTGTGCGCAGCTCGGTGGCACACACCGTGACCGGCACACGCCCCCCCTCGAGATCCGTGTCACCCAGCAGGGTCCGGAGCGCAGCCCTGGCGGACTCCACGACGGAGTCCGGCGCTCCCCAGCCCACGACCATGTTCCACGCCGTCTCGACCAGTTCCACCGCATGACGGACCGTGGGGCCGACGCCTCCGGTCCCGGCCTCGAGCAGGACCGGGTGAGGAAAGCCGCTGAGGTCGACAGCAAGCAGCGCGTCGAACCAGTCGTCGCGCGCCGCGTAGGTGGCACCCACGATCGCACCCATGGAGACGCCGACGATCGCGGAGGGGAAGAAGCCGTGATGTTCGAGCGCCCGGAGTACCCCTGCGTGCGCATACCCGCGCGCCCCCCCACCGGCCAGCACCACCGCGAACGGGCGATGCGACCGCCCCTTGTCCGCCACGCTCAGCGCGCCACCTGCCAGACGGTGTCCAGCACCGTGCCGTCGACCCACTTCACGACCGCGACGGGTCGGTCGGTGAGCCGGGGCTTTTCCGGCGGCCCGCCCACGATCGCCTCCACCTCGGCCTTGATCTCCTCGATCGGCCGGATCGGGAGGTCCGAATCGCCGAGCCGCTCGAGGAGGTCGCCGCGTGCCGGGTTCACGGCGATCCCCCGCTCGGTGACCACCACGTCAATGAGCTTGCCCGGACCGGTCAGCGTCGTGACCTCGTCGACGATCACGGGAATGCGGTCGCGAAACGACGGCACCGCCAGGATCGTGCATCCGGCGAAGAGGCAGTTCTGCCATCCCCCGGTGCCGTGTAGGAGCATGCCGTCGGAGTGCGTGTTCACGTTGCCGTTGAAGCTCACGTCGACCTCGGTCGCGCCGAGTACCGCCACGTCCACCATCGTGGCGAAGTTCCCCTTGCCGTGGTGGTTGTACGACGTGAACGGGCTCGTCGCCACGTGCCGCGGGTCGGAAGCGATCGACGCCACCCCGGCAAGGTCGAAGGTCTGGCCGTCGAGGATGTAGTCGGTGAGCCCCTCCTGGAGCAACCCCACGAGGTACTCCGTGGAGCCGCCGCGCACGAAGCGCGCCTTGACGCCCGCGTCCCGCATCATTGCGCGTAGGTGCTGCACGAACGCCAGCGCGATCCCCCCGGCCCCCGCCTGGAACGAGAAGCCGTCGCGCATGATGCCGGCGTCGCGGATGAAGCGCGCCACGTACCGGGCGATGAGCTGACGGTCGGGACTGCGGGTGATCCGCGTCGTGCCCGACACGATCCGCTCGGGGTCGCCGATGGAATCGACCTCGACGACGTAGTCCACGTGGTTGCCCTGGATCTGCCACGGGACGCAGGGAAACGGCACCAGGTTGTCGGTCACGACGATCACCCGGTCGGCGTAGATCGAATCGGCGAGCGCGAAGCCGAGCGATCCGCACGCCGAGGGACCGTGTGACCCGTCGGCGTTGCCGAACGGGTCGGCCGTGGGCGCGGCGATGACCGCGATGTCGATGCGCACCTCTCCGTCCTGAACGGCCTGCCACCTTCCCCCGTGCGAGCGCAGCACGCCCATGCCGCGCATCCTTCCCTCGGAGCAGTACGCGCCCAGCGGGCCGTTCATGCTGCCCTCGATGTGATGGACCACGCCCCGGTTCATCAGATCGATCACGGGCTCGTGGCAGGGAAAGGAGGCGCTGGGAAACCAGACGAGGTCCTTCGCGCCCAGCTCGGCCGCCGCGTTCAGCGCCATGAGCGCAACCCGGTCGCCGTTGCGCAGATGATGGTGCGTCGAGATGACCATGCCGTCGCGCAGCCCGCACCGCTCGAGCGCGGTTCTGAGGTCGGCCACCCGTTTGTCTCCGTCCGGCGGATAGTCCTGGCTGCTCCGGATCGGAGGTGCCGCCTTGCGCCCCTCGGGTGCGTGCCCTCCAACCCCGCGGTACGGCACCTGCGGTCTGCCGTTGACCACGGTGGGCACGCGCCGACCCGCGTGGTTGACCACGAACTCCACGTCGCCGTTCATCACGACTCCTTCCCGTTCATCGCCCCACCCTCCGAAGCGGACGCACGCGCATCCTCGGCATCGTCCACCAGGACCGCCGCCCGAGCGAGCCGGACGGTGCGCTGCGCCCGGATCACCACGGGCGGATCGATCATCTTGGTACCCAGGCTCACAACCCCGAGCCCTTTCCGTCGGGCCTCGTCAAACGCGGCGACGATGCGGCGCGCACGTTCCACCTCGTTCGCCGACGGCGTGAACGACTCGTGGATCGGCTCGATCTGGCGCGGATGGATGCACCCCATCCCCTCGAAGCCGAGCGCGCGCGACCGCCGCGCCCACGCCCTGAGACCCTCCTCGTCACCGACGTCGGAGAAGACCGAGTCGATCGCCTGCACGCCGGCGGCGTGCGCGGCGTTGACCAGTCGGCTACGCGCGTAGAGGCTCTCCGTGCCTTCGGAGGTGCGGGGCACGCCGATGTCTGCGGCGTAGTCTTCCAGGCCGATCGTCAACGCTACGACGGCGTCGGTGGCCGACGCGATCGGCAACGCCCGCTCGACGCCCAGCGCCGACTCGAGGATCGGCATCAGCCACACCGTGGCCTCCATATCGTGGCGCGCGCACACCTCGTCGATGCGCGCGCCCACCTCACGGACCCCCGAAGGGTCCTCAACCTTCGGAATGAGGATCAGGTCCGGCGCCTCGGGCACGATCTCCTCCAGGTCCTCGAGGCCGAGCGGAAACGGATTGATCCTGACCATCCGCTCCGCGCCGCCGAAGTCGACGCTGCGGAGCGCGTTGCGCACGAGGATGCGCGCAGCGTCCTTCTCGTCGGGGTGGACCGAATCTTCGAGGTCGAGGATCACGGCGTCGGGACGATGCAATCCCGCACTGACGAAGAGCTTGGGCTGGTTCCCCGGCAGGTAGAGGCGCGAGCGACGCAGTCGGTCGCGCGCGCTGTGCGCGCCGGGCGCCACGGTGCGCGCGCACGGGGCGGCACCGCGCACGCCTGCGCGGCGGGCCGCAGCCTCGACCCGAGCGGACACGACGAACGGAAGCGCACCCTGATCTTCGATCTCGACGACGGCGTGTCCAACGCCGAGCGTCCCGAGCACTTCGCGCGCCGTCTTCCGAATCGATGCACCGTAGAGTGCTTCGACCTTGGAGACGAGCCGGATCTCGATTCCCTCGCTGGAGCGGAGCTCGACGGACACGTGGAGGTCGGACCGCACCTCGCGGCCCCGCGGGCCCGCCGCGCCCCGGCCCTTGCCTGGGGTCATCCCTTCGCTCATGGCATCATCCGCCTTTCCGGTTCGCGCGCTTCCGCTCCGGGCCGTTCGATCGGTTCAACCGAGCCGCTCGATGATGGCGTCGGTCATTCGCGTCGTCGTGGCCGCGCCCCGCGCAACGACGTCCGGTCCCCCGGACCACCGCATCATGTCGTAGGTCCACACCTTCCCTTCCCGCACCACCGCCGCCACCGACTCGCGCACGCGCGCAGCCCGCTCCGTCTCGCCGACGTGATCGAGGAGCATCGCCGCGCTGAGGATCATGGCAATCGGGTTGACGATCGGAGGGTCCAGCGCCTCGTACTTCGGCGCCGACCCGTGGGTGGGCTCGAAGACCGCCACGTCGTCTCCGATGTTGCCCGAGCATGCGAAGCCGAGCCCACCGACCAGACCGGCGAACGCATCCGACACGATGTCCCCGAACAGGTTGCCCGCGACCAGCACCCCGTAGTCTTCCGGGTTCTTGGTCAGCCACATCATCTGCGCGTCGATGTTCGTCGAGCGGAGGCGGATCTCGGGATGGTCGGCCTGCACCTCCTTCGCGACCTCCTCCATCATCCCCGACGTCTCGCGCAGGACGTTCGGCTTCTCGCACACCGTCACCGACGCGTAGCCGTGTCGCTCCGCGTAGTCGAATGCGGCGCGCACGATCCGCCGGCATGCCGACCGGGTGAAGATACGCGTCGAGATGGCGAGATCCTGTCCCGGCACACCCACGAACGGAGAGAACTTGGGGTGCCGCGCCAGCGCCATTCGCAGCGCCTCCGGCGGATCGGTCCACTCCACCCCGCAGTACAGCCCCTCCGTGTTCTGCCGGAAGATCACCGCGTCGACCGGAGGTTCCTCGAGGCCTCCGTCGGCGGTCCGGCGAACGAAGTTCAGCGGGTTGCCGGGAAACGACCGGCACGGCCGGACGCAGATATCGAGGTTGAAGCGCTGCCGCATCGCCACGATGGGGCTGAAGTACACGAGGCCCCTGCCCCGCAGCTCGGGCGCCAGCTCCGCGGCCGCCTCCGCCTTGGGCTTCGACGTGATCGCGCCGAAGAGCCCCAGCTTGTGCGTGCGCAGCAGCTCGATGGTGCGCTCCGGCAACGGATCGCCCTCATGCACCCAGAACTCCCAGCCGATGTCGCCGTGGACATAGTCGGCGTCGAAGCCGACCGCATCGAGCACGCGGACGGCCTCGGGAAGGACGATCCTGCCGATCCCGTCTCCGGGCATCGCAACGACGGCACGTGTCATCGTAACGCAGCCTTGTCGTGAGTGTCCGATGCGTCAGGCATCCGCGGCGCCGGACAGCCGCGCGCGGACCACCGCCTCGATACCGCCCGCCGCCACGAGCGACTGCGGTACCGGCCCAAGCGGCGGAAAGGGGAACGAGCGATCCCGGTAGCGGATCGTGCTTCGCGCGAAGTCGACATCGATCTCGTCGCCCGGAATGATCGTGAGCCGGCCGCGCGCCACCTCGTCGGCGCACGACTCCCCGACCCATGCCACCAACTCCGGACACGCGATGCAGATGAAGCCGTTGTTGTACGCGTTGCGCAGGTAGGTCTGGGAGAAGCTCGCGGCCACGACGAATCGGATTCCCCTGGCCTGCAGCGCGGTCGCGGCCTGTTCCCGGCTGGATCCCGTACCGAAGTTTCGCGCCCCGACGAGCACGTCGCCCGGCCTCGTGCGGCGCGCGAACTCCGGATCGTAGTTCTCCATGACCACGCGCGCCATCGCCTCCGGCGTCATCCCTTCCCTGTAGGTAAAGTCCTTTCCGTAGATGCCGTCGGTGTTGAGGTTGTCGCGAGGCACGTACACCAGCCGGCCGCGGATCCGCGGAGGGAAGCCGTCGACGATCTCCGTCGCCCGTTCCCCGCCCTCGGTGCCTCCGAACTCGACGAACCTCCTCGTCGGGGTCCCGCTGTCCGATGGCCCGGGACCGGTGATGAATCCGGCCAGCGCCGACGCCGCCACCACGGCCGGGCTCGCCAGGTAGGCCCGCGCGTCGCGCGAGCCCATACGGCCCTTGAAGTTCCGGTTCGTCGCCGAAACGCCGACCTCACCGGCTTCGAGGAGCCCCTCGCCCAGACCGATGCACGGACCGCACGCCGCCGGCAGCGCGCGGGCGCCGGCTTGAAGCAACGCATCCCACGCCCCCGAGCGCTCGGCACGCTCCTGGATCTCACGGCTGGCCGCCGCCACGTAGAGCGCCACGCCGTCGGCGACCTTCCTTCCGCGCACGACGGCCGCCGCCGCCTCGAGATCTTCCAGGCGGCTGTTGACGCACGAGACGATGTACGCCTTGTCGATGGAGATGCGCTGCGCCTCGAGCTCGGAAAGCGGACGGGTGACCTGCACCGTGTCGGGCCCCGAGACGTGTGGACCCACCCCGCCCAGGTCCAGCACGATCTCGGCGGCGTACCGGGCATCGTCGTCGGGCGCGGGCGGATCGGCGCGCCACCGCTCCAGGTCGGCCTCCGTGTACGGAGCGCGGCCGCGCGCGGAGAGCACGCCCAGGCGTTCCCGCAGGTACGCCAGCGTCACCCCGTCGACCGGGAACCACCCGACCAGCGCCCCCCACTCGGTGGTCATGTTCGCGATGGTCATACGGGCGTCCACGCTCAGGCCCGCCACGCCCGGTCCCGCGAACTCCACGGCGGCGTTGAGCACCTCGCCCCGGTTGTACAGCCCGCACAGGGCGATGATCACGTCCTTGCCCGTCACTCCTGCGGGTAGCGTGCCCTCGAGCACGACCCGCACGGTCCGGGGGATCGGCCACCAGAACTCGCCTGTCGCCCAGATCGCCGCGGCGTCCGTGCGCACCACGGGGGTGCCCAGCGCGCCCAGCGCGCCGTACATGTTCGCGTGCGAGTCCGAAGCGACCACCAGCGAGCCCGGCACGACGTAGCCGTGCGACACCATGATCTGATGGCCGATTCCCGTACCGGCCGGGTAGAAATCGATCCCCTGCTCGGCGGCGAACGCCTCGATCCGGCGGTACTTGGCCAGGTTCTCGCGCGAGCGGTTCTGCACGTCGTGATCCAGCGCGAAGACCGGCTGGCGGGGATCGTGGATCCGGGGCGCCCCGAGCGTGGCAAACTTCTTCATGACGGCCGCGGTGTTGTCGTGCGTCAGCACGTGCCGCGGCCGCAGCGTCACGACGTCGCCCGGCCGGAGCGGGCGCGCCGGACCTTCGACCATGTGCGCGCGCGCAAGCTGCTCGACTACGGTCCGCCCCGAGCTCATCGGTCGGTCCTGCACGCCCGCATGAGCGGCTCGAGCGACTCCAGGCGCTCGAGGCGCCACACCGCGTCCTTCACCCGCGCCCGTGCCTCACCGGAGAGGACGGGCGCCGCCAGCGCGTCGAACTTCTCCTCGATCTCGGCGTCGGTGAGGGGGTTGCGGGGATCGCCCTTCGGATAATCGAGCTGCTCGCTGAACACCTCTCCGTCGACCGTCGTGATGCGCACCACCACGCGCTGGAGCTCCGGGAACACCGCCTCGATCTCCGGGTCCGCCACGACCTCCACCTTGGGGAGTTGCGCACGGATACGGGGGTCCATGATCCGGTCCGGCTCGAACTGCGCGGGGGTCACCTGCCGGTCCACGAGCGCCGCGGCGATCACGTAGGGCAGACTGTGATCCGCGGTCTCCTTGCTGCGCGGGTCGTACTTGGTGGGGTCCGCCAGAATGTCGGCGGCGCGCGCGAGCGAGCGGACGTGCACCTTCTCGACCCGCTCGGGCGCCAGGTCCTGAGCCCGCACGATGTCGAGCACCGCCGAGATCGGCGCGTCCGTCAGCGCCTCGGTCGGAAACGCCTTCATGCCGCACCGCTCGATGCGCCACGTTTCTCCGAGTCCCTCGGTGAGCACGCCGAGCCGCCACTCCGGGCCGAGGCACTCGACGAGTCCCTCCTTGCCGTCAATGACGTGCTCGGGACCGGTGTAGCCCTTCCCGGCCAGCAGCGCGGCGAGCACGCCGCTCTGCGTCGCGAGTGGATCGACGGTGTTCTTCATCATCGTCAGCTTACCCGCCGTGACCGCGCCCAGCGTGGCGTGCCGCGAGGCGGAGATCCCGATCGCGTGCTGGATCTGTTGCCAGGACAGCCCCAGCATGCGGCCCGCCACGATGGGAGAGACGAACGCGGTCAACGTCGCGTGGTGCCACCCTCGCTCACGGATGCCCGGGAAGGCGGCCTCGCAGAGGCGCATCTCGAACTCGTGGCCCAGCACGATGCCGACGATCAGGGCGCGTCCGTCGGCGCCCGCGCGCTCCCCCGCGGCCATCGCGGCCGGGATGAGGTCGGAGGGATGCGATGGGTCCTGCTTCCAGTAGATGTCGTTGTAGTCCATCACCCGGATCATCAGGGCGTTGGCGAACGATGCGGAGACGGGATCGACGCGCCGTCCGCTGCCCAGGATCGTGGCGGGACCGGGACCCGCCACCTCGGCGAGGACGCTGAGCGCGATGCCGACGTCTTCCTGGCGGTACCCGCCGAGCGCGCAGCCCAGGGAGTCCAGGAGGGTGCGCCGGGCCGCATGGACGGCTCCCCCACTCAGTTGCTCGTAGGTGACCCCGGCCGCCCAGCGGGCCATCGTCGCCGTGATCGTGTCCGACATGCGTTCGCTCCTGACGGATCGCGGCGGCGCCCCGCGGTGCGCGTCGAGCGCCGCTCCGTTCAGACCGTTCCGGTCAGCGTGACAGATTCCTGAAGGGCAGGTAGCTCATGAAGTCCGCGTGATGGACAATCGTGGCCTCGGTGCTCCGCGTGACAAGGTCGCCCTCCGCCGCGTGGGCCGCGATGATGTGGCAGACCTCGTCCGGCACGCCGCACGCCATCGCCAGCGCCACACCGGTAAAGGGATGGCGCAGCCTGCGCCCCCGCGCGCTCTGCTGCAGCCGTCCCTCGACCTTCTCGTACTCGAGCAGCTTGCCCACGTCGGCGAGGATCGCCCCGGCGACGACCGTGTCCAGGTCGATCTTCAGCGCCGAACCCAGGAACTCCTGCATGGCCTCCCCCGCCCG
>Ga0114931_10010162_pt1 | contig 11220 bp, 8 predicted proteins | sample 2SBtaG_FD_89579 | JGI IMG/M metagenome (GOLD analysis project Ga0114931, IMG submission 89579) | Deep subsurface microbial communities from Kolumbo volcano to uncover new lineages of life (NeLLi) - 2SBTROV14_V59a metaG | ecosystem: Environmental > Aquatic > Marine > Volcanic | place: Kolumbo...
ACACCGAGAATATCGGCCATCAGATCGCTGTGCTGCTCATGCATGACGAGCGTCAGGTCGCCGCCATCATCAAGCAGCAGATTGGGGCGCCAGTCCTCGGCGCCGGTGATGGTCTGCTCGATGCACCAGTTATATTCCTCTTCCGTTTCGCCCTTCCAGGCAAACACCGGAATGCCGGCCGCCGCCATCGCGGCCGCGGCATGGTCCTGGGTCGAGAAGATATTGCACGACGACCAGCGAACCTCGGCGCCGAGCGCCGTCAGGGTTTCGATCAGGACGGCGGTCTGGATGGTCATGTGCAGGCAGCCGATGATGCGCGCGCCTTTCAGCGGCTGCGATTGCCCGTATTCCTCACGCAGCGCCATCAGACCGGGCATCTCGGTTTCCGCAATGGCGATTTCCTTGCGGCCCCAGTCAGCCAGCGAAATGTCGGCGACCTTATAGTCAGTGAACGTGCCCATCAGCCCAAATCCTGTGTTTGAAATGGCGCACCGCGAACCGGCGCGCAAATGACAAAAAACAACAGGCGCGCCGCAGCGGCACCTGTACCTTGCGCCGTTCTATAGCAGCGGCGTGGTGACACTTCAACAAAGATATAAACTTTTCTTTATGTAAAAGAAGAAGCCTCAGGCGGCCTCGCCGAACCGGCCGGCAACGAGCACCTTGAGGGCGGTGACCGCATCGTCCGCATCGCGGCCGCTGGCCTCGATTTCGATTTCCGATCCGCAGCCCGCGCCCAGCATCATCAGCCCCATGATCGAGGTGGCATTGACGGTCTGGCCGTCGCGGGAGACCGAGATCCGGGCATCGAATGATTCGGCGCAACGGACGAATTTGGCTGACGCGCGGGCATGCAGGCCACGGCTGTTGCGGATTGACACTGTCGCGCGCACGACCGCGCTGGTGGCGCCATGCGCGGACGGGTCGGATTGTCGGTCGCCGCCGATTTCCCTGGAACTCACGAGGTGTCGCCCGTCAGTACCTGACTGGCGATATTGATGTACTTGCGTCCTGCGTCCTGGGCATCAAGGACCGCGTCCGACAGGCTGGCATCGCCGCGCACGCTGGCCAGCTTGATCAGCATTGGCAGATTGATCCCGGCGATAACTTCCACCTTGGCACTCTCCATAACCGAGATTGCGAGATTGGACGGCGTGCCGCCGAACATGTCGGTCAGCACAATGACGCCAGAGCCGCTGTCGACGTCACCGGTGGCCTTGAGGATTTCGGTTCTTCTCGCCTCCATGTCATCGTCAGGACCGATCGAAATCGTTTCAACCTGCTGCTGCGGGCCGACGACATGCTCCATGGCGGCGCGGAATTCCGCCGCCAGACGGCCATGGGTCACAAGTACAAGTCCGATCATGTTGGTGAGTTTAGGCGAAAAGCCTGTCATTGTTAAAGACTGTCTGCGGGTTTTGAACAACGGCCCCTTCCGCGCGGCCTGTTGATGACTTTTTCGTCGTCGCGAAGTCGTCCGTGGGCCCTGAAATCAGTCGATCAGGTCAACCAGGGTTCTTATTTTCGCCGCCGTCGAGGCATCGAATGCGTGAAGCCGGAAGCACGGCAGATCGATGCCGGCAATCTCCGTGCGGCCCGGCTCGGGAAGCCTTTCGACGGCGTCTCGGGCAACCAGATCAATCACGAGTTCAAGCCGCGCCCGGGCGACATGCGGCAACGTCACGATGCCGATGCCGCGCAACTCGATCTTGCCGGAAATGGTCTCCGGGGCCGCGCCGATAAGGGCGTCCTGTTCGCGCCAGACGTTGAGGTAGTCGTCGCCGATAAGACAGGCTGCGGCGGGCTCGGCCCTGCCCGCGATGCCATATCGCTCGATCAGGCAGAACGCGAGATCCGATTTGCCGGCGCCCGGTTCGCCGCGCAACACGATGCCACGTCCGGCAACGACAAGGCCGGTGGCGTGGATGAGCTCAGGCCCGGTCATGGCCGCCCGGAACCGCCGGCGCATCGGGGCCTTGCGCGGCTCAGGGTCACTTCCTCGCCGCCTTCGCTGCCGGCAGCCGCACGATGAAACGGGCACCCAGAACCCGCTGACGGGGGCCGTCGGGTGCATGCGTCGTTGACCCGGCCGGCGCATAGCTGAGCCTGTTCTCGGCCCAGATACGGCCGCCGTGAGCGTCCACGATCTGTTTGGATATGCTCAGCCCCAGCCCGGAATTCTTGCCGAAAGCGTCCTTGCCTGGCCGGTCGGTATGAAACCGGTCGAAAATCTTGGCCAGGCTTTCCGGGCGGACACCGGGGCCCTCGTCCTCGACCGTGATTTCGATTTCGCGGCCGACGCGGCGGGCCGACACACTCACGGTGCCGTCGGGTGGTGAGAACGAAATCGCGTTATCGAGCAGGTTGCGCACCACCTGGCCGATCCGGCCTTCCTGGCCGTTGATCACATAGGGCGACTTTCTTGTGCCGCCATCGGCAATATTGAGGACGATCGTCGGATCATTATCACCGCGGGCGTCGTTGGTGAGCGAGACCACGGTTTCCAGCATGTCCGCGATATTGACCGGTTCGGTGTTTTCGCGCGCAAGCTCGGCGTCGAGCCGCGATGCGCTCGAAATATCGCTGATCAGCCGGTCGAGGCGGCGTACATCGTCCTGCACAATATCGATCAGTTTGCGCTGTGCCGCGCGGGACTTGGCGAGGGGCAGCGTTTCAACCGCGCTGCGCAGTGAAGTCAGCGGGTTCTTGAGTTCATGGGCAACATCGGCGGCAAAGCGTTCGATTGCATCGATCCGGTTGTAGAGCGCGGTCGTCATGTCGCGCAAGGCGCCGGACAGCTCCCCGATCTCATCGCGCCTCGACGTAAAGTCCGGTATTTCGACGCGGCTCTGCTTGCCCTTGCGTACCCGCTCGGCGGCTGCGGCCAGACGGCGGACCGGACCGGCGATGGTACCGGCAAGCAGGATCGACAGCAGCACGGTTACCGAAAGCGCAACCAGAAACATCCGCATGATCGCCCAGCGCTCGGCCTGGATAATGGCGTCGATATCACCGCCGCGCGTGGACAGCACCAGCGCGCCCAGCACGGCGCGAAAACGCTGCACCGGAACGGCAACCGATACGATCATCTCCTGTTTCTTGTTGACCCGCACAATACTGACGGAGGCGCCTGACAATGCCGCGACAACTTCCGGATAGGATTTGCCCTGTTCCGGTCCCAGTTCCTTGTAGACCGGCAGGTCGCTGGACAGCAGGCGGTTCGACCAGCGCCGCCAGAATTTCTGTATCGCGGTCGGTTTTTCCGCCTCAAGCGGCGGCAGATTGTAACTCAGAATCTGGTCGCGCAAATGGATGTTGAACGAATCGACGACCAGAACACCTTCAGGATCGTAGATCTTGGCCCGGGTCTTGGTCGGCGAGATCAGGCGCCGCAGGATCGGAGCGGCCCGTTCGGGATTAATCGGAAATTCGAGATTGCGGGTGCTCTGGTCCGCCACCGCCGCCGCATCCTCGTTATCCTTGAGACCCAGCAGGCGGTCGGAATCCAGTATGACGGCATCCGGCTGACTGGTCGCCGAGGCGGCGATCGCGCCGGCGATGATCTCGCCCTGGGTCAGCAGGCTGGAGACCCGCGCATCAATCAGGCCGGCGCGAAACTGATTCAGATACAAGACCCCCGACACCATCAGAAACAGCGCCGCGACATTGAGAAAAATAATCCGTCTGGTCAGGCTGGAAAACCGGTATCGGCGCAATATTCTGGCCAAACCGGAAAGTCGGTTGTTGCCGGTGTCAGTTTCCCCGGATGCCGGGACCCCGGCACTATGTTCGGTCTCCGCGACCATCACCTCCAGGTCCTAGAACACTTCCGTGTCGGGCCGGCCCATCCGTTCGCCGGAGCGCGGCAGCCGAGCGCGGATAATTCCGAAGGCGTCGGGCCCGGAGAGCGGAAATGCCGATGATTTCATCGAGATCGAGATCAATCTAGTTTTCCTTGAACCGATAGCCCATGCCGTAGAGTGTTTCGATCACGTCGAAATTATCGTCGATCGCCTTGAACTTGCGCCGTAGCCGTTTGATGTGGCTGTCGATGGTGCGGTCATCGACATAGACCTGATCGTCGTAGGCCGCGTCCATCAGTGCGTCACGGCTCTTGACGATGCCGGGACGCTGGGCGAGCGCCTGCAGGATCAGAAACTCGGTGACCGTCAGGGTCACCGGCCTGCCGCCCCAGGTGCACGAATGACGCTCGGGATCCATCAGCAGTTTGCCGCGCTCGATGGCCTTGCTCTTGGACTCTTTGGCCGCCGTGTTCTCGCGCGGCTGGGCGCGGCGCAGCACCGCCTTGACCCGCTCAACCAGAAGCCGCTGGGAGAACGGTTTGCGAATATAGTCGTCCGCGCCCATCTTGAGACCGAACAGTTCGTCGATCTCCTCATCCTTGGAGGTCAGGAAAATGACCGGAACCTCCGACTTCTGACGCAGCCGACGCAGCAGTTCCATGCCGTCCATGCGCGGCATCTTGATATCCAGGATGGCCACATCCGGCGGCATCTCCTCAAAGCCCTGAAGGGCGGCGGCGCCGTCGGTAAATGTCTGGATGTGGTAGCCTTCGGTTTCCAGTGCGATGCCTACGGACGTCAGAATGTGACGGTCATCGTCAACCAATGCAACTGTCGGCATAATGTCTCCTGATGTTCCTTGGGGGCCCAACCAAGCGCTTTATAGACCCAACAAGGGCAAATTGTGGCGACAATCCTACCCGGTTTGCGGCAATTTAGCCACGTTTGTGGCAGCTCCTGTTGCCGCCGCCGGGATTCACGGTTAAGGACCATCATCGTCACCACGACAAATTCGACGAAAACCGAAACTGATCCTGCTGGGAAGATGGCCGGCCCGAGCGAAAATACAAGTCCTGATCCTGCTGCAGCGACAACGGGTTTGCTGCGCGGTGCGACCACCGGTGCGCTCGCCACATGTCACCACCAAACCGGCGTGCCGTATGCCTCGCTTGTCGCGGTTGCGACCACGCCGGCCGGCGAACCGCTGGTGCTGCTGTCCGATCTTGCCCTGCATACCAGGAACCTGAAGGCGGATCCGCGCGCATCGCTGCTTCTGGCGAGCGCCCCTGACAATGCCGATGTGCTCGATAATCCCAGAGTGACGGTGATGGGGACACTGATCGCAAGCGATTGCGATAACGACCGTGCGCGGTATCTCAGCCGCTACGAGGATGCGGTGCGATATGCCGACTTCACGGATTTCGGATTTTATCGGCTGGCGGTTTCTGATGCCCACTATATTGGCGGGTTCGGACGTATTCACACCCTGGCCGCAGCGCAGATTGTCAGGCCGGACCGGCAGGTTGCAGAAATTGCCGCCGGCGAGCGCGACATCATCGAACACATGAACAGTGAACATGGCGAGGCGACCGGACGGCTTGCCACCGTGCTGCTCGAAGCGCCGCCGGGCCCATGGCGCATGATCGGTTGTGACACGGCGGGCTGCGATCTCCGGCTCGGCCGGCGCGTGTTGCGGCTCGATTTCCCGGAAGATGTCGAAACCCTCAGCGCGATGCGCTCAATGCTAGCCCGCCTGGCGCGGCGCGCCGGCGCCCCGGGGGGCCGCGGGTGATGGCGCGGTGGTTTTCAACAGACTGGCCTCGATTAAACCTGACCAAACGTATCGCTTGTCGGCGGTATCGTCATTGCTTAGGGTCGGCGGGATAGCGCGATTTAGCAGAACTGGTCGCACCATCGGCCGAGCAGCGATGGACGATCAGCGGGGGAGACCGACAGGTGAAACATACGGGTTCGCATATTGACGAGAACGGGGCTGCGGAGGCGGGCCTGAACAACCTCGCGGTACTCCACTGGAACGACTGCGAAGAAGCACTTTACGAGAGTGCCGTGCGGCGCGGTGAGGGTCACATTGCCCGCCACGGACCGCTGGTCGTGGAAACCGGCCAGCACACCGGGCGTTCGGCGAATGACAAGTTTATCGTTCGCGACGCGGCCACTGAGGCAACGGTCTGGTGGGACAACAACGCCGCCATGTCGCCAGCGCAGTTCGCGGCGCTCAAGGCGGATTTTCTCAGCTATGCGCAGGACCGGGAACTTTTCGTTCAGGATCTGTTCGGCGGCGCTGATCCGGCGCACCGGCTGGCGACCCGGGTCTACTGCGAATATGCCTGGCATGCCCTGTTCATCCGCCATTTGCTTATTGTTCCCGAGCCGCAGGACCATGCCGGCTTCCGGCCCGGCCTGACGATCATCGATCTTCCCGGGTTTCGCGCCGACCCCGGCCGTCACGGCACCAAGTCCGGCACCGTCATAGCGTGTGACTTCGCCAATGGTCTGGTATTGATCGGCGGCACGTCGTACGCCGGAGAAATCAAGAAGTCGGTTTTCACGACATTGAATTATCGACTGCCCGAAGAGGGTGTGATGCCGATGCACTGCTCGATCAATGAGGGCGGCAACGACGATCCGGCAATATTCTTCGGCCTGTCTGGCACCGGCAAGACGACCCTTTCAGCCGATCCCGACCGGACCCTCATCGGCGATGACGAACATGGCTGGTCGGACGGCGGTACATTCAATTTCGAGGGTGGTTGCTACGCCAAGATGATCCGGCTTTCAGCCGAGGCCGAGCCGGAGATCCATGCCACCACAAGACAATTCGCCACCGTGCTCGAAAACGTCATCCTCGACGACCGGACCCGCGAGATAGATCTTGACGATGCCAGCCTGATCGAGAATACCCGTGGCGCCTATCCGCTGTCCGCGATTCCCAACTCGAGCCCGACCGGGCGTGCCGGCAATCCGAAAAACATCATCCTGCTGACGGCCGATGCCTTTGGCGTGCTGCCGCCGGTGGCACGGCTGACGCCGAGCCAGGCGATGTATCATTTTCTGTCCGGATATACCGCCAAGGTGGCGGGCACGGAAAAGGGTGTCAGCGAGCCACAGGCGACATTTTCGACCTGTTTCGGTGCGCCGTTCATGCCGCGTCATCCGAGTGAATACGGCAATCTCCTGCGCGATCTGATCGCCCGGCACAATGTCACCTGCTGGCTCGTCAATACCGGCTGGACCGGTGGCAGATACGGTGTTGGCTCGCGGATGCCGATCAAGGCAACGCGGGCATTGCTCAACGCTGCGCTCGACGGCAGCCTCAATGTCGCGGAAATGCGCACCGACCCCTGTTTCGGTTTCGAGGTGCCGGTCTCGGTGCCCGGTGTCGATGACGCCATTCTTGATCCGAGAAAAACTTGGGCCGATGGTGCGGCTTACGATCAGCAGGCGCGCGCGCTGGTGGATATGTTCGTAAACAATTTCGCCAAGTTCGAATCCCACGTCGGTGATGATGTCCGTGCCGCCGCGCCGGCAAAAATGACGGCGGCGGAATAGTCCTCGAACGGAAGCATCCGGCCGGGTACCAGAGCAATGGGACAGAGGCAGACGGGTGCAATTGCCGCGGGCCACGCCTTGAGCGCCGCCGCCGCCGCGGAAATCCTCGAAGATGGCGGCAACGCGTTCGATGCGGTGATTGCGGCATTGGCCGCCGCCTGCGTCTGCGAGCCTGTGCTTGCATCGCCCGCCGGCGGCGGTTTTCTGATGGCCCGGGACGGCGCCGGCGGGACGACCCGGCTGATCGATTTTTTTCTCCACACACCGGCACGCAAGCAGCCGCCGGAGCAGCTCGAGTTCTATCGCGTGGATGTTGATTTCGGACCAGCCCGCCAGGCGTTTCATATTGGCCATGGCGCGGCCGCGGTGCCGGGTCTGGTGCCGGGCCTGCTTGATATCCATGCCCGTTTTGCCGTCCTGCCGCTTGCCCGGCTGCTCGAACCGGCAATCCGCTGTGCCCGTGACGGCATCGCGGTCACCGCCTTTCAGGCATTTCTGGGAGCGGTTGTCGAGCCGATCCTCACGGCAACGGAGGATGCCCGTGCGGTATTTGCGCCGGGCGGCCGGCTGATTGCCGAGGGCGAACAACTCACAAACCCGCAGCTCGGCGAATTTTTTGCCGGTCTCGGAGCCGAAGGCGAGCCTTTTTACCGATCTGTGATGGATCGGCACGTTACCGGGGACGCCGCCGGCCGGGGCCATCTTCAGACCGGCGATATAGCGGCCTACCAGGTGGTCCACCGCCAGCCGCTGGCGATTGCGCGGCGCGGTGCCGAGATTCTGCTCAATCCGCCACCATCCTCCGGCGGGGCGATGATCGCCCGGGCGTTTCACGAACTGGGCGAGGCGGCGGGGCCGGGCGTCTATGCCGACGCTCTGGCGCGGGCCGACGCGGCGCGCAGGCGGGCCGCAGGCGATCCGGATCGGTTGCTGGCGGATATCGGCATGTCCACAGGCGCGGAATTACCGGGCGGCACGGTGAGCCGCGGCACCACCCATGTCAGCATTATCGACGGTGCCGGCAACGCCGCTTCGGCAACCGTATCCAACGGTGAGGGCAACGGCCACATGGTCTCGGGCCTGGGTTTCATGATGAACAATGTGCTTGGTGAGGAGGATCTGAACCCGCGGGGGTTCCATCAATGGCGCCCGGGACGGCGGCTGTCGTCGATGATGGCGCCGGCGCTGGTCGAATTCAAGGACGGCGCGCTGGCGGCGGTCGGCAGTGGCGGGTCGAACCGAATTCGCTCGGCGATGTTTCAGGCGATCGCCCGCCTGACCGGCGGCGAGATGCCGGACCAGGTGGTTGCCGCGACGCGCGTCCATGTCGAGGGCCGGCATCTCGATTTCGAAGATCTGTTCGGCGACCAGGTTCGCCAGACGCTTACAGGCCGGTTTGCCGACCACCGGGCATGGCCGGAGCGCAATCTGTTTTTTGGTGGCGTGCATTGCGCGCGGCGTGATGCAGGCGGCGTTTTTTCGGGCGCCGGTGATGGCCGCCGCGGCGGCGGCTACCTGGCGGTAACGTGACTTCGCCGAGACCTTGGCCTCACACCCTGGCGGAAATGCCGGTTGCGGCTGCCGATGGCCGGTTGCCACGCACCACACCCGGACAATCCGATTGACAGCGAACGGCGGCTCGATTCTAATCCGGATTCGGCCGTTGTGACGGTGGTTCGCGGCGCCGCTGCGCGCTATAACAGGCGTGGGCGGCGGGGCGCATGTGATTCGCGCGCGAGCGCAGTTCGTTTCTGATTGTTTGGTGTAATCTGCACAGGAGGTTGCCGGCGCAATGCAGTCGGGCGAGGGGAGGAGTCCATCGATTGTGCCATGGTGTGCGGGCGCCCTGCTGCTGGGTTCCGCCATGCCCGGCCATGCCGTCGGGCTGATGGAGACCGGATCCGGGTCGCTCGGACTGATCGTGGCAGCCGTCGGTTCTGTAGTTCTGGTCGGGCTCGGTTCGACCCTGGTGATCCACCGCCGCCGCCGCAAGACGCAGCTTCGCAACGCGCGACGGCGCTATGAAAAGATGCGCCGCGCGCTCGGCGAAGCCGAAGCGCTGCTGACCGCCGAGCCGCAGCTGCTCTATGTCTGGCGCGGCAGGAGCGATGCACCCTACCGGCTGATAGGCGATCTGCGCGGCGTGCCCGGCGTACCCGAGAGTGAGGCTGAGCGGCTCGATTTTTCACTCTGGCTTGATACTCTCTCGCTTGCCCGGCTGAGCCAGGCCAATGCGCAGCTGCGCAGTGTCGGTACGTCGTTCAACATCATCGTCACCACCGTCGAGGGCGGATTGCTTGAGGCCGATGGCCGCGCCGCCGGCGGCATGGCGACGCTCAGGTTGCGCACCGTTGAGGGCGAGCGGCTGGCTCAGGCCGAGGCGGTCGCCAGCAGCCATAACCTGCGCCAGCTCAATGACGGCCTCACCGGCCTGCTCGATGCATTGCCGACTCCGATCTGGCAGCGCGGCGAGGATGGTGCGCTGCTGTGGGTCAACCGCGCTTATGCCCGCGCCGTTCAGGCCGAGGACCCCGCCAAGGCAGTCGCCGAGGGTCGCGAGCTGGCGCCGGGCGCCGCCGAAACCGGCGATGGTGATGGCAGCAATACACGTACGGTCGATTGTGTGATTTCGGGGACGCGGCGCACGCTCGATCTCGTGCAGGTGCCCGGCGGATCCGGTCATGCCGGGATCGCGATTGATGTGACCGCGCGTGAACAGGCAAGGCGGGATCTCGACCTCCACATATCGGCTCACTCAAGCACACTGCGCCGGCTGGCGGCGGCAGTGGCGATCTTCGACCGCGAGCAGCGCCTCAAATTCTTCAACCCGGCCTATGCATCGTTGTGGCGGCTGGATGAGGCCTGGCTGAAAACCGAGCCCAGCGACAGCGAAATCCTTGACCGTCTGCGTGATCAGCAGATGCTGGAGGAGAGAGTGGATTTTGCGGCGTGGAAAGCCGAGTGGCTCGAAGCCTATACCTCGCCCGAGCCGCGCGAACACCTGTGGCACCCGCCCGACCGCCGCACCATCAAGGTGAACGTCCAGCAGCACCCGTCAGGCGGTCTGACCTATCTTTATGAGGATGTCACCGAGCGTTATGAGCTTGAAAGCAGCTACAAACTATTGATCCGGGTGCAGAAGGAAACGCTCGACCGGCTTCATGAGGCGGTCGCCCTGTTCGGCAGCGACGGGCGGCTGAAACTCTATAATCCGGCCTATGCCCGGATCTGGCAGCTCGATCCCGAAGTACTCGACAAAGAACCTCATATCAGCGACATCGTCGAACTGTGCCGGCCGTTATATGAAGACGGCGCTGCGTGGGACGCGCTCAAATGGGCGGTAACGGCGCTTGAGTGCGAGCGCCACGGTCTTGACGCGACCCTGAACCGGACCGATGAGACCGTGCTGCGGTTTTCCGCGGTGCCGTTGCCCGATGGCGCCACATTGCTCGCCTATGTCGATGTCACCGATACCACCAAGGTTGAGCGCGCCCTGCGGGTGCGCAACGAGGCACTGAAGGACGCCGAACGCCGCAAGGCTGATTTTGTCGCCGACATGTCCCACAACCTGCGCATTCCGCTGACCAATATCAGCGGCTTTGCCGAAATTCTCGAAAAGGGCCTGGCAGGCCCGCTCAGCGACAGGCAGCGCGGCTATGTGGTCGACATCCTGCGGTCCAGCAGCGATCTTGAGGCGATCGTCAACAACATCCTCGACCTTGCGACCATCGATGCCGATATCATGGAGCTCAAGCGCGAACCGGTCGATCTGAAAGCGGTCATGACCAGTGCCGTGCGGATGCTGAAACCGAAGCTTTCCAAGAAGTCGATGCGCATGCAGATGGCG
>Ga0114931_10010163_pt1 | contig 11219 bp, 11 predicted proteins | sample 2SBtaG_FD_89579 | JGI IMG/M metagenome (GOLD analysis project Ga0114931, IMG submission 89579) | Deep subsurface microbial communities from Kolumbo volcano to uncover new lineages of life (NeLLi) - 2SBTROV14_V59a metaG | ecosystem: Environmental > Aquatic > Marine > Volcanic | place: Kolumbo...
GAGGTCACTTGCTTTTTCATGCCAAGACTCTGGTATTTTGCTGAAATCTAATGGTTCTTCTAGGCTAAATATTGATAGCGTTTTTTTCCCTAATTCGGGCGTTAGACCTGAAAATATTACGTCAGGGGACACTTCTTCAATAATTTGGTGTGCTTTATCATAAGACTCGTGATCAATCAAGTCGTATTTTCCTAACAAAGTAACCATCTTATTCATAAAAACAACTACTATGCAATTTAAATTTCTACTTAAACGAGATGTATATGGTTTTATCTCCAGAAACATATTCTTCAATTTTTGTGCTTTTCGAACTTGAAACTTCTGATGGTATTTTTAGTGCGGGTTCTGTATAAATCTCTAGTTCATTCTTTGCAGACTTAAGTTCTTTTTCGAATATTTCTACTTCGCTTGAGTAGTGTCCATAAAAATCTTTGTATTCTAAAGCGTCTTTTCTGTCATCTATGATCTTTTCCAAGTCATTTTTAGTGGTCCACAGCTCTTTTTCAGCCCTCCTTATCGTCTCTTTTTCATTACCTCCTAAAAATATTAGGTTTTTCATAAAAGTACCATAAGCGGTTGCAGTGCCCTCTTCATATTTATTCCATTTAACTGTTTCTGCATCATCATGAAATATGTCGGATAGTATTCTTGTGTTTTTTAGACCATATAAGTTTTGTATTTTATGTGAAGATTCATGAAACATGCTATCTATTACTGGGCTAGCATAATGACTGTACTGAACTAAGCCGTCAAGAACTTCTCCTACCGTTTTTCCGTTTGCAAACCTGTTTCCTACACGCGTTGTATTTAGAGTAATTGTGTCATCAACATTTGAGTATCTAGCAACAGTTTTGTCTTCTAAACGTGCATATAGGACGGGGGTCTTCTTTATCTCATCTACAAGTTCCGGTCTTTTGAAGTTCTCCTTGATCCTTTTCCACGCAATTTCAATATCAAAGCCCACGATTTCAACTGAAATCTTTTGGTTTATATAACTTTATCACTTTTAAATAACTATATTGAGCTTTCACGCTTTAACGGGATTTTAGAAAAAACCTGTCCCGACGAGTCGGGAGTTTGATCAAAAAGGGAGGTATCGGTACTCAAAGAGTACTGATAATGGGACCGATGGGATTTGAACCCACAAACTTTTTATAAAAAAGTTTGATCAAAAAGGGAGGTATCGGTACTCAAAGAGTACTGATAATGGGACCGATGGGATTTGAACCCACGACCACTGCCACCCCAAGGCAGTATCATTCCAAGCTAGACTACGGTCCCTCGCAATCCCGCTGTACGGGACTGATTAAAGGTTTTGAGTTTTTAATTTATAAGCTAACTGCTGTCGAGGATGTCTTCGAGTTTTTCATCCATATTGTCCTTTTTCTGGCTCTCATCAAGCTTCACACCCAGCTTCTCGAGGCTCTTTGCGTGGGCAGAAATTAATTGGTCGACAACCCCAATCATTCTCATGAGCTCTTGTCGCTCCTTTATTAGGGTTGAAAGTGAGCCTTTGTGAAATCCAATAGTTTCATACTTGTTCATTTCCATATTCTCTCACTAATTTATCTAACGAAACCCTTTTAACTCCTCTAGTCCAATTAAAATTGCACTGCCCCGATAGTGTAGTTGGTTATCATACGGGACTGTCACTCCCGTGACTCGGGTTCGAATCCCGATCGGGGCGTAAAGAACTACGGTTCTCTGTTTTACGGGATTTCCTTTACTTTTGGTGTGGCTCCAAAGAAGCCACTTTTGATCAACCTTTGTTAAAGGTTGTGGGGTGTCGAATCCCGATTGGGGCACTCGAAATTTACTTTTTAGGGTAAATGCCAAATACTTCAGATACCAAAGTCTTTAGTGATAAAACCAAAAGACATGAGGCCATATTTCATGGCTCAGCTTATAATAGGGGTTCTCGCGTCCATTCTCATAATCTTAACAGACTTTGGCGGTTACTATTACCGCAGCAATTATGTTGATGTCTGGGGATATGTACATTTCGGGTCTGGCGTATTGTCATCCGTTTTGATAATAATCGCCGTTTTGGGCCTGCTTTTACCCTTAAAGGATGTAAAGGAGTTTCTTAAGGCCAAGAAGGTCAATGAAGACAAAATTTACAAGCATGTTAAAAAATCCAGACATTTTGCACTTTTTACAGTCTTTTTGTCCCTTGTCGGAGCCCTGACTTTCATACTGACAAGTTTTGATACGGACTGGTGGCTTGGAACCGCTTTTTACGCCGCCTTTTTCGGAGGCTTGCTCTTGGTGTTTATCAACAAACTCTTCTTTGAGTTCCTGGAAAACAACTAATTTAAATGATTAAAGTAAGTTATTACTCGTGAGTTATATATTATACCGTGCGTGCAGGAACTCTGAAGTCGATGAGCTAAAAAAGAAAGGTAACTATTCCATGACTTCGACATTTTCGAAATATATGAGAGATGCAGTGAAATTTGATTTGTCTAAAGAGAACAAAGAAGTAAGGGGGGCAGTTGAAAACCTTAGAGAAAGCATAGTTGAAGGCAGAGGAATAGATGAAATTGAGCTTGAACGAAAGGAACTATTTGAAACGCTTGATAATTTGGGTCAGTACACCAATTCCGACTTTCTCGACAAAGTAAAGGGTGATATACAGATAAGGGTTGACGCAGCAGTCTATGCTTCCCAAAGCGGAAGTGATTCAAACAAGAGAAATGCTGCAAAGCACATAATGCCTTCAAATTCTTTCACATCCTTTCCGATTGACTGGAGGATAAATAATAGTGAAAAGGCTTACGGTTTCACACCAGAAAAGTCAATAGCCCAAAATCACATGAAAAACTACAATCATGAAGTCATACTAACAATCTCAATACCTAAAGACCATGTAATTTCTGATATATCTAAGGTTCAGTACGACAAGAGAGGGGAGCTCGACTATAATGGCGTGCCCTTCAACCAATGTATCATCGACTTCAATTCAAATGAAGGGTATCAAAAAACCAGATACAAGACTACTGAACGGGAAGTTGCAGCACTTTTTGACTTAAGGCCAGACTTGCGAGCCCCCTTGAAAATTCTTGAGGTGACAAAATATGACTAAGCAACTTTACAGAGCGGGCTATGTCAATGAAATTGATATTGAACAAACCAAGAATTTCCCTGAGACCAGCAGGTTCTCAAAAGAGTTTGAGATGGCAGCAAGGCTGAACTCGACTGACGAAGGTGTCAAACTAAGGAACCTTGTGAAAACCTTACAAGAAGAACTAATATCCCAAGAAAGTAATTATTTAGAGACTCTCGATCATATACACGAAGAACTCATGAACCTACCTACCCAAGGAAATTTCTCAGGAAGATTCATAACTGACTTAGACTGGGAGCTAAACTTAAGAGTGGATAAGGTATTTGATAAAAATATTGATTCACATACTTACAAGGCAAAAGTCAAAGACATTATGCCAAATAGCGGCTTTATGGGCTATCCAATTGAGCTAAGAAGGGGAGGCTGTATTAAGGCATATGGCTTTACAGATAGTGATATCACAGCAGAACATATCATGAAGAGTAGTGGTAGAAACTATAAGATACTCTATAAAATCGACTTCCCTGAAGAAAAAATAATAACCGATTTTTCGAAGTTGAAAGCAGAAGGAAAAACAATAACCTACAACGGCCACCCCCTAAAGGGGCTGGCAGTAAGTTTCCCCGCATGTCAAGTATACATTCAAAAAGAATTTTCAGAAGAAAATGAAATTGCCCTCTTAACCGACCTTGACCCCAAAAACCCCATTCTGGACGTACAAGTCCTCATAAAGAAGTCTTAAAAACCATTAAATATCCATTAGATTAGCCATTAACTCCGCGAAGCGGGATCCAGTCGATGGGCTGGTAGTCTAGTGGAATGACACTGCCTTGGCATGGCAGAGGTCGGGGGTTCGACTCCCTCCCAGTCCATTAAGGAACTACTAAGGAACTACAGTTCCTTTACCTTTGTAGTGCCGCCAAAGGCGGCACTTTTGATCGACCTTTGTTAAAGGTCGTGACTCCCTCCCAGTCTACTCAAACTCCCGATTTGTCAGTCCCTCGCGGAGGACAAGAGACGGGGTTTCAAAAAAGTTTAATCGAAAAAATAAAAAAGAGGCAAATTATGCCTCAACTTCAATTGACTTGGTTTTAGAGAAGTGTTTTCTTGAAAGCTCGATGTATGGCTTTGGATTGTTTATTACTACATCAAGGGCTTCATCATTGAATCTATTATTTCCCCTTGTGGCTTTAGCAATCTTAATTACGTTTGCCTCAATTTCTGCTTCGTCTTCTCCAAAATACCCTGTGGCTATTGCAACAGGTGTGTATATGAATGCAGAAGCGCCTCCATTGTTGATGTAGCTACCTACATTAGTCTTCCCGTCCTTTTCTCCAATTAGGCCTTTCACATATGTTGGATTTGCATAAAAATTACTTTTAGCAGTATCTGAAAGATTATATGCTTCTTGCATATCTTGCATGAAACCTTCACTTCTAAGTTCCCACTCGTTTTTTGGCTTCGGTTTCGGTTTATTTTTTATGGCATCATCCAGTGTCGTGTCTGAATTTTTGCGTCCAAAAATTTTGTCAAAAAAGCTTCGTTTTTTCTCTGCCATATAATGTGTGGTGTCGCAATTTTTAAGTATTAACTATACTAAAGTGTATATTATAAACTGAAAACGCAATGAAGTTTTATGCCCCAGTGGCTCAGTGGTAGAGCGGCTGTTTCGTAAACAGCAAGTCGCGAGTTCGATTCTCGCCTGGGGCTTACAAACTTTTTAGAAAAAACCTCGACCAAAAATCCCGCGAAGCGGGAAAGAAGGAGGTATCGGAACCTTGGTTCTGATTGAGTTCGAATTTGGGTGGGGCTTAACCTTCAAAAAGGTTAATCATTTTGTCCGGGTTTCACCCGGACTTACGGGTTTAGAAAGGGTCAAACTTTTTGCGACGCTCCCCTGCGGGTCGCTGCAAAAATTTTTGAGTAAAATATGATTTTGACTTAAGAGGTTTAAAACTGGATAAGCTTTTGCAACGCTTTTTATAGTCGCTATAAAAATCTTGAGCAAATGTTTTAGTCAACCAAATGACTGAGCTTTTGAAAAATAGATAAAAACGGGCCGTCTGGCCCTATTTTTTGGCTGGAATCATTTGCTGCTGGTGTCGTTTTTATTTTCTGCGTGCCTTGTGGTTTTATTTACTAAAGTGCTATTGTTTTCTGTTTTGTGGTTGTTTGAATCTTCAGTGGTTTTATTTACCGAATCACTATTGTTTTCTGTTTTGTGGTTGTTTGAATCTTCAGTGGTTTTATTTACCGAATCACTATTGTTTTCTGTTTTGTGGTTGTTTGAATCTTCAATGGACTCATTTTTAGAGTTTGAAGCTTCAAGGCTCTCACTGTGTTCTTTCTTGTCGTCTTCGATTTTTACAGTTTCTTTTTTATCGTGCTCTTTAGTTTCATTATTTTCCATGCTGTCATTGTCGCCAGATTCATTTTCTCTTTCCATGTGTTCAGAGTCTTCTGACGAATCACCGCTTTCGAATTTTACGAATTTGTTTATCTCTTCAGTGCTAATTCCCAATTGGGCCGCAATTATTGACAAGATTTTAGTCCTATTGGTCGTGTTAAGCTCAAGCCTGGTCTTTTGGTCCCCAAGCTTTATTCGCACTTTTGAGGTGTTTCCTTCCGTTTCGACCTTAATCTTTATCTTGTCCTGCTCCCCCTTGTCTTGGCCTGATTCATCTTTAATTTGGGAGGCCACCTCTGCTTCTGAGCGTGTCAGACGAGTCTTGGCAGTTATTGCATCGACCACCTGGTCCCTTTGCGTGGTATTCACCAAAAACCTCATCTTCGCATTGACATCTGAACCCTCATCGTCAGTTTCTATTTTTATTTTCAAAGTTTGTTTTGTTTCTGTTTCGTCTTAGGTCTCAATTTTAAGCAAGGCATCTGCCTTATTGGTGTCAAGGTAAAACTTGTTCAGGAATTCATCCAGGACTTCTGTCGAATTGGTAAGGTCAGTATCGTACTCGTTTTCGATTTCAACGTAGGTCTGGTTGCCAAAGACTTTGCCTATCACCTTGATATTGGTATCAAGGAGGCCGTGCTCAATCTCGAGCTTCTGAATCCTCTGGTTGATTTCAGTTTCTGATTCACCTGTTTCTTCCTTTAACTTAATTTTAGTGTCTTCCCTTTGGTTCTGAACTTTCATTTCGACTCTATTGGTGCTGTTGCTAAGTGACAAGAGAAATTGGTCAAGAAGAGCCCGTTGCTCACTTGATAGTTCTCCTTCCACCTGTACTTTAACTTTGAGCCCGGTTTTCACGCGCTCTACTGCTGTCTTGTGTTCTTTTATTTTTGATTCCAACTCAAGCTCCTTTTGGATTTGCTCTTCAGGATGGTCGCTTTTCAGCTTCTCTATGCTTGACTCGACCTCTTTTATGGTCGAATCGTGCTCTGCTTCGGCTTTGGATGCGGCCTTAACATTATTAGCTTCCGCCATGGTCTTGACCTCCATAAGCCTTTCCTGAGCTATGTTAAGCGCCTTTTCAGCTCTCTTCTCTGGGTTTAGTGTAAGCGCCAAAGAAATCTTGTCGAGGGCCACATCGATTCCCCAAAGAACCGAATCCGGGTTCACGCCACTGCCTGCATTGGATGTCTGTGCAAAGATGGGCACAAACATCATTACTGCAATAAGCGCTGCTTGTAGTTTCATTAAAATCCTTAACTTTGATAGTATTAATTACTTGTTATTCTTGGCGTAAAAGCAACTAACCCTTAGTGGTTTACTACAAAGGCTCAGATTTTGGGTCGCTAATCGGTTTTATTATAAATTTCTAAAAGGGAATAACTCATCGCCAAGAAAAAACAGTCCAAGGCCAAAACCAAGGACAAGAAAGGCTGGAAACGGTTTATCCTACCCGTTATGCTGACGGTTGCGGTGCTGGTGGTTCTTAATCTCTGGGTGCAGTTCAAGTTCTTTATACTTGATGATTTGCAAATACAACTTGACCCTATACAGACTGTGGTACCGTATAATGAAGGGAATATCACCCTTAATTTTGATGTGGGTGTGGGGAGCTTCCAATTTTGCCATGCTGCCTGCAATATGACTCTAATTGATGCTTATTCTAAAAACACTCTTGATTACAGTGAAAACATATTCTTGCCTAATGTGCATTCAAAAAAAGTATACTCTTTTGACCCCCATATAAATGGTGCGGGCCAGAAAATGTATTATTTGAAAGTTTCATGCCATAACTTGAAGAGTTTGCTTTGTAAGACTGATGAAAAAGTGAGAACAAGGTCTGCTCTTATCACAGTCAACCACAACTACACAAAAAGTGAATACCAAAAGATGATTGAAATCCGTGATAAACTCGAGAGTCTAAAGAGTGAACTCATAAATCAGTCATCATATGAAGACGCAGTGAACCGTGCGGTGCTCACCATAAACTCGACAATCCCAATTTCTCGGGAGATTTCAAACTTCACCTATAGCCAAATTTACCTTCTTGATATGGCAAAGTCATTCTATTTTAATCAAAACTTTTTAAGGGCCCAAGAAATCATTGATAAAATATACATACCTAATATGTTTGGTGAATGGTTGGCCATAAAAAATCAAGTGCTAAGTTTCAACCAGAATGTCATCGACCTTAAATTCCTCTTAAATGATTCTTTTGATGAAGTTTATCACTTCTATCAAAAAACCAATCCACAAAAAGCTACTCTCCTTAAGACCATATACCTTGGTTTTGACGCCAAAAAAATGGGAAGCTTTGAAAAAATACTTGCCTTTTCTGGTCTTAATCAAGTCAAGTCAAATGTGCTAAATCTCACAAGAAACTATACTTTAGAGAAAGCAGCCTTTGAGAATGAAATCAATCATAATATGACTTTGGTGTACTCCTTGCTTGGCGGCCAAGGAAGACTCGGTAAAGAAATCTGTGTCAATGAAGAAAAAGTGAATGACTTGATAAATTCGCATAATCAGAACCTCCTTTCATACAATCCTTCCTTTTTAGAATACATCAACTTTGTTAATGATTCACTCCCGCTGATATTTGGAAACGGCACCCATTTTATAAGCCCACAAGCCTCGCTTTTGAATCAGTCCGGAATGAACCTTTTAGGTATACTCTCCTACATAAAAATTGATAGATTCACATATTGCGAGAATTTCTCAACTCTATATCCTAACGCCCTCAAAGCTTCGGTAATTTTCTTAAACCATTCACTTTCCCAGCCTGTTTTTGAAGAGGTGCCAATACCAAGTAGCAAGTGCTGTATATACGGCGAATGCTCAGGCTGTAGTGAGCGGCCCTACCCTGTGATATTTTTGCACGGACATGCAGTGAACAAAGATAACCCACCTGAAAGCTCAATTAATGTCTTTTCACCCATCCAAAATAAACTTTCAGACCAAAAGGTAATAGTGAATGGTGGTGATATAAACTATGACTCTGCAAGCGGCGACAAATTATGGTCAAAAATGCCTATTCCGTTGGGGGTTAGGGCAACTTACTACTATGTTTCTTACTATGACGCCAACATACTTTCAAAGACTATTATGAAAGAAGAAGGCATCGAAAGCTATTCTATAAGACTAAAAGAAATAATTGACCTAGTGCTAAATGAAACGGGAAGCGATAAGGTGATAATAATTGCCCATTCCATGGGGGGACTTGTGGTAAGAAAATACCTCATGCTCTTTGGTGAGTCCAAAGTTGATAGGATTATGTTAATTGCGACGCCAAACCACGGAATAACTGGTAAGATTGAGAAATTTTGTGGCTATCTTGGGGACAAAAAGGCATGTTCAGACATGGCAGAAAACAGTGTATTTTTGAAGAAGCTCTCATATTACCAACCAAAGCTCCCTGTGGGGGTTATAAGTGGGGTGGGGTGTGACACCAACGGCAAAGATGGGGATGGTGTGGTCCAGGCGGATTCTGCCAAGCTCAATTACGCCAAACTCTACTATGTCACGGGGAGCTGTAATGACTTACTTGGAACCAGTTTTCACAACCAGCTCCTCTTGCCAGATAAGTACCCCGGAGTTTATAATACTGTAAAAGACTTCATACTTGACTCTAATTTTTTATCAAAATGAAGTAGCCCCACCCGGATTCGAACCGGGGTCTGCGGATCCAGAGTCCACGATGCTTGACCACTACACCATGGGGCTTGCTTTATTTCCATGATGCTTGACCGAATTCCTGCCTACAAGAAACCAGCACCATGCTTTCTGCAATTAATTTCGGTTTTTTAAGTTTAAATTATTTCCCGAAAGAGAATTCATGCGGGTGTTATGCCTTCATTTTCCTGTTTGGCCTTCTTTTTGCCTTTGTTTTTTATCATTATGACTGAAGGCACAATATTAGTAACAATAATTACTAAGCCGACGAGGTTGATTATATCATCTCCGCGTATTACGCCCATGCCAACCACAATTGAAGCTATAACTGCTTCATTTAGACCTCGTGGAATGAGAAGCGCCATCTCGTGTGGGAGCTTGAGGAGTTTAGCCGCCATAAGCCTGACTGAAAAAGTAGTCATGGCAAGGGCAACTGCGAATATCCAGAGCATCCTGTTTGAGGGTATTTTAAGGATAATACCAAGGAAGATTAAGAAATATGTCCGAATAAGGAATGCTATCTCGTGGCTGAATTTCAGGAACCTTCCAGTCCCTATTGATGGGGTTTTTATGATTTCAGAAATTTCTTTGTTGTTGCCAAGGATTAACCCGAATACTAGGCCGGCTACGGCCCCGCTTCCTCCTGCGTAATCAGCCAACCCGTAGAGTATGAATAAGGTAGCTAAAGTCATCATGTATGAGACTTGCTTTTGCCAAATCTTCTTTGAAAAATTAATCCAGATTATACCAAGGAGGATGCCAAGAAACACTCCAATTGAGAAGTAGGCCAATAGATTGCTAAGTGCCAGTTTTGGACTTACAAGAGCGTTCTTTAGTATACTTGCGACAGTGAAAGTGAATACGAAGTTGTAGACGCTAGAAATTGTGGATTCAAGGTCTGCTACGAGGGCCATATCTGCACTCATGATTTTTTTGGCAATTGGTGTCACAATTGAGCCACTCGTTCCGCCGAGCATGAAGCCAACCATGAGGCTTGTTAAGGGGTCCCACTGGATAAAAAAGTAAGTGAGACCTGCAATGCCAAGTGAACTTAAAATAAAAGAGATGTTAGCTAGATTGAAAGCGTTTGAGAAACTGGTTGTAAGCTCTTTAAAATCCATACTAAGTCCTGATTCAAATAAGAGAATGGCTATGGCAATGCTTGAGATGAGTTCAGTAAGGGGTGAGAGTGTCAAAGTGTCCACCAACCCTGAATAATTTAGCAACATGCCAATTGCAATTAAAATCAGGCTGTCTGGAATTCTAGTGGTTTCAAAGAGCTCGGAAGCGATATAGCCTACAAACATGACAATCCCTAAAAACATCATAATCAGGGCCAGACTCATTAAAATTAATGTAACCTTGAGTAAAAAAGCCTTTAGTCTATGTCTAAAATCTGGGCAATCTGGGCCATTTCCGGTGCAAGAGCTCCTGGAGTTATCACAAGGACTTCATCATTTGCGACTGCCATGGAGCCTATAAAGCCTCCTCGCCTGATAGTTGCCCTGTCTGCATGCACACCAAGGGCCTTTGAAACTGTCTCGATTTCCTCTTCACTGGCATTTGGGTGCACAGCGGCACCATTGTTATTGGCAATAACGAGTGAACCTATTATATCAATTCCAGAAATCTTGGTGACGGTTGCTTTTACTCCAAGTGCCTCTTCAATTTGCTTCTTCTGCTTTTCAATTAGGGGTGAAATTATGGCTCCTTTGTCGTTAGCACAAATTAGGTTGCCAATTGCCGTGTACTTGGTCTTAAGAATTGTGTGCTCAAAGTTTATGTCTTCAGTCCCTAAAAGACCGTTTTTATTGCCTTCAAAAAACATGCCTAAAAGATTGCTCTTTGATTTTACTGCCTTGCCTTCCATTGGGGGCTTTGGCATGAATTCCGGATAGATGAATTCCTCTCCGGAAAACAAAGTAAAAAGACCCAAAAAATCGGTTCCATAAGCCTGCTTTCTGATTATCATTTCTTAGCCTTGCTTGCTTTCTTTTTAGGGGCTTTCTTTGCAGGCGCTTTCTTGGCTGCGGACTTTTTCTTTTTAGGGGTCTTTTTTTCATCTTTTTTAGC
>Ga0114931_10010164_pt1 | contig 11219 bp, 10 predicted proteins | sample 2SBtaG_FD_89579 | JGI IMG/M metagenome (GOLD analysis project Ga0114931, IMG submission 89579) | Deep subsurface microbial communities from Kolumbo volcano to uncover new lineages of life (NeLLi) - 2SBTROV14_V59a metaG | ecosystem: Environmental > Aquatic > Marine > Volcanic | place: Kolumbo...
GGACAGTTGACCGCTTTTTGAACTTGCAGGATAACTTCATCGAATGAATGAACGTCGTCATTGAACAAGATAACTTGCCACGGTTGGTCAAATCTACTTTTGGGGCCAGCATGTTTTTGCTTTTTGGGTGCTTGAACAGTCGTCACGAATGGGCCTCAATGAGGGCTTCGAGGATCTTCTGATTGGCTCTTGGGAATGCAAATTCTCCCAGGTCCTTGAGTTTTACCCATTTGCAGGCGATGGCCTGCTTTGGGCTGGCCTTTCCTTTAACATGCCGGCAGTGAAACGAGTGCAACGTGATCTTGAAATGTGTGTAAGCATGTTTTACCCTCAAAAAGGGTTCTTGAACACTGACTTCGATGCCCATTTCCTCCCTGATTTCCCTGACGACACATTGCGCAAGGGTTTCGTTCGGTTCTTTCTTGCCGCCAGGGAATTCCCAAAGTCCGCCAAGCAGACCATTTGTTGGACGCTGGTCGATTAGAACTCTGTCCTTTTTCCAGACAAGACCGATGGCTATATCATAATGAGGCAGAATCGCCTTAGGCTTTTTTCTGGGCAGTACGGATGGATCCGGCAACAGACGGCGAGCTTCACAAAGCTCACCCAACGGGCAGAGGGAACAGTTTGGATTTTGCGGCAGGCACAGCAATGCCCCCAATTCCATCAGCGCCTGATTACTTTCGCTTGACTTGCCTGCTCTGAGCAGAGCCGTGGCCGTTCGTGCAATTTGGGCCTTAACTTGTTTGTCGGACGAAAATTTTTGGATGTTAAAAATTCGACACAGAACGCGCGTCACGTTGCCATCAACCACCGCGAAATGTTTGTTGAAAGCAATGCTTGCGACAGCCGCCGCGGTGTAGGGACCGATGCCCGGTATGTTCAACAGGATGCTGCGTTCCGCGGGAATCTCACCATGATAGTCGTTTACGATGGTAATGGCTGCTTTGTGCAAGTTGCGCGCACGCGCGTAGTATCCCAACCCTTCCCATGTCTTCAGGACGGTTGACAAATCCGCCTCAGCCAGCATTTTGACGGTCGGGAACCTTTCCAAAAAACGGGCGTAGTAAGGTATCACCGTCTGAACCTGCGTCTGCTGCAACATGACTTCTGACACCCAAATTTTGTAAGGATCGTTGGTGTGGAGCCAGGGTAAATCCCTCTTGTTGTTTTTGTACCATTCAAGAAGTTTGACGCTGAATTGGTCTTTTATTTTTTTTTCTAAGGGCATGCTTTGCTTGATTCGTTATCAGTGATTTCTTATTTTAGTACCAGCTATACTTAGCATTTTTTACACCGGCTTTGCGCGGACTGTTGCTAAGTCGGAGCTTTCATCTCCCCAAATGCTGCGTAGCACATAGACTGAAAAGGTTCATAGATGAATCGAAATTCTTTAGGAGTCCAGCCATGAAGCAATATTATTTTACCGAAACTGGCTATGAAAAGCTCAAGAAGGAAATAACGGAATTGGAAAGATTTATCAAACAGGATATTGCCAGGGAAATCGGTACAGCCCGTGAACATGGTGACCTCAAGGAAAATGCTGAATACGAAGCCGCTAAAAATAAGCAGGCAAATTACATGGCCAAACTTGGGCAACTGCAGGAAAGGTTCATGAATGCCCGTATTATCCGCAGGCAAGATCTCCCCATGGAAACTATAACGCTTGGCAAGAAGGTCGCCATAAAAGATGTCAGTTCCGGCGAAGAGGAAGTTTATACCATTTTGGGTGAGGGCGAAACCGACCTGGAAAAAGGTATTATCAGTTATCAATCCCCGGTAGCCAAAGCGTTAATCAATCATCGCGAAGGTGACGAAGTTGAAGTTCAGTTGCCGCGTGGCGTAAAAAAATATAAGGTACTCTCCGTTGATTTTTTTGAGGAGTAGAGGGCACAATTTGCTCATCGGCCTGCCTCGCGGCGTTTGCTATGTCCGATGGCCGTCCGGTTCGGCGAAGAGATTTTCTAGTCTCAGTCGTGCCTTTTCTCCTTTTTCTTAATTCTAATCATGACTTGCCGCAAAGCAAGGGTCAAAGTCGGGTCTCGTTCAACCCGCAAACGTTGGCCCAAATAACTCAATGCTTCATCGCCGCCAAAGCAGCCCAATATATAAATACCCTCCCAATTCTTGCTTGACTCGAATCAACAACTTGGTTAGTTTGCACCTGCTTGTGCGCAGTTAGACACGCACCGGGCAAACACTCGTCAAATCGATCCCTGACGAAATCCACTCTTTCCAAACCTGGGAGGCTCACATGCGTTTAATATCTTTTCATTTCATTCCGGTTGTATTCGTGCTATGCTTATTGACGATCCCGGCTGGAGTCGGCCTGGCACAAACCGGACAAGAGCTGCTCGATCCGGCCTTGCGAGACCTTCTGCACGAGAAACTGAGCGGCGAACTGGCAAAAGAGCACGTCATTCAAATTACGCGTCACCATCGCATTCAAGGCTCACGTGGCTATCGCGACGCGGCAAATTACGTTTTATCTCAACTGCGAAACTACGGCTTTTCCGAGGAAAATGCCACCACGGAATCGTTTAAGTCGGACGGCAGGGTGCGGTATCAAACCTGGCAATCACCCTCTGGCTGGGATGTAGATTGGGCTGAGCTGCGCATGCTCGAACCTTACGAGGAACGCATCGTCGGTTACCCTGAGATCGCCATGAGCCTCATCACCTACTCCAACCCGGGCGATGTCACCGCCGAATTGGTTTGGGTCGGCGCAGGCACCAACGACTCTGACTATGCTGGCAGGGATGTGAAAGATAAGCTGGTCCTGGCGACCGGCTATGGCGGCACCGTTCACAGGTTAGCCGTCCTGAAGTACGGTGCCAAAGCGGTGGTTTGTTATCTCGACGACGACCGCGCCAAAGAGTACCCGGACATGCTGCAGTACACCGGGATGTGGCCCAAAACCGAGGAGCTGGATCGCGTGACGTTTGGGTTTAATCTCACCAACCGCCAGGGCGAGAAACTGCGCCAGTTGGTCGAGAGCGGGAAGAAAGTCGTGCTGCGCGGCCAGGTAAAGGGAAGGGGATTGGAACCCTATTTCATGGATGTTCCGGTGGCGCTCATCCGTGGCACCGAATTACCACAAGAAGAGTTGGTTTTCAGCGCGCATTTGGATCATCCCAAAGAGTCCGCGAATGACAATGCCAGCGGTTCGGCCGCCATTCTGGACATCGCGCGCGGCATCAAGCAACTCATCGACTCCGGCAGGATGCCCCAACCCAAACGCACGCTGCGTTTTATCTGGGTGCCGGAGTGGTTCGGCACCATGGCTTACATCGACAAGCACCCGGAGATGAGGGGCATCGGCCTGGGCGGTAAGGTCCTGGCAAACCTGAACCTGGACATGGTAGGAGAAAATACGGAAATTCTGCACTCGAAATTGATTCTGACCCGCACGCCGGATGCCATGCCTTCAGCGTTGAATGACGTCATCCAGAATATGGCGGCAATGGTGGACCGAATGAATATTCGGACGCCACGCGGCAGTCTGTCCGCGTTCAACTATCGCGTCACGCCCTTTAGCGGCGGCAGCGATCACATGATGTTCATCGAACGGCGCATCCCGGGTGTCATGTTCTCTCACAGTCCCGACTACACACACCACACGTCTGAAGATACACCGGACAAAGTCGATCCCGTGGAGCTGGAACGATGTGAAATGATCGCTGCCGGTACCATGCTTTACCTGGCCAATCTGAATCCAGACCAAGGGGATGAATTGCTTCATCTGACCTATGCGAACGCCGCCGGGCGACTCGGCTTGGCCCTCAGCCGCGCAAACCACACCCTGGCCGCGGCCACCGATAGCGCGTGGAGGGAAGCACAAAACATCCTGGATCAGGTGCTGCAAAGAGAGCTTAAGACTGTCGGTTCCGTTTTGAATTTCAATGCCAATCCTTCCGTGAAAACGAATGTCGAAAGACTGCAAGCAGGTCTGAGACAGCAGCACGGATCCTACTCAGAAATTCTGCGCGCCCGCGCTCATGAAATGGGACTCACCGGCAAGGCGCCCCCCAGAGCGGACAAAATCGATACGCGCATCCCGCTTCGACTCACACGTGGACCTTTGGATTTTGGCCTGCCGGAAGAGAAACTTTCCCCTGAAGCCGCCGCCTGGTACGGCACGGACGCTTTCAGTTTGACGAGGGATCAACGTTTTGAATTGATCAATTTCATCGATGGGCAACGCACGATTTCGGAAATTCGGAACGCCTTCAGCGCTGAGGCCGGACCTCGGAAACTCGCCATGGTGTCACGCTATCTGGAGGACTTGGTCAAAGTGGGCGTGCTGAGGTGGAAAAAATAAGACACAAACAATGAGGAGGCGATGCAGGAAATAACGTGGCATGAATTCGAAAAAGTCGAGCTGCGGGTCGGCACAATTACCAACGTGCAGCCTTTCCCGGAAGCGCGCAAGCCAGCCTATAAAATCGAAGTCGATTTTGGCGCCGGCATCGGACCGAAAAAAACCAGCGCCCAAATCACGCAACTCTACCGCAAAGAAGATTTGGTCGGCAAGCAGATTGTCGGTGTTATCAATTTTCCCGCAAAACAGATCGGTCCGTTTCGTTCTGAGTTCTTGTTAACCGGTTTCTATCAGAAAAATGGCGCGGTCGTTTTGGCTGTCCCGGAAAGAACGGTCACAAACGGGGCTAAACTGGCATGATGCGGCGAAAATGTAGATCCCCTCACCGACCGGTGACTCTGAGAAGTGTCGGAATCCTGGCGGGCCTCATGCTGGTGTCGATGACCCCGCTGCTGATGTCCTGCCAAAAACCTGAGGCCGAAAAGCAAGTTGGAGGGAAGTGGTGGAGTCAACTCCCCCGGCCGGAGTGGCAGAAAATGCCGCGCGTTGCGGTAGCTCAAAAGGTAGAATGGTACGAAGTCTACCAAGCCCAGCCGGATGTTTTTGCCATTTATGAACCCGGGCATTGGCAAGAAGCCATCGCTTATTTGATCACGGGAAATAAGAAAGCGCTGCTGTTTGACACGCTGCTCGGCATCGGCGATATCAAGAGCGTTGTTGAGCAGTTGATTGACCTGAAGATCATCGTGCTCAATTCCCATTCACACTTCGACCATATTGGCGGCAATCATCAGTTCGAAATCATCTACGGGCTAGACAATGCGTATTCGCGGAAAAGCGCGCAGGGCCTGGCCAACCAGGAGGCACGCAGGTTCGTCGAACCCGGCTCCATCTGGAAACCGACGCCGGCGGCTTTTTCACCTGAAACCTACCATATCGAACCTTACATAATCAGTAAGACTGTCAAGGACGGAGATCGTATCGATCTTGGCGGTCGCGAACTGGAAATTGTTGAGTCACCTGGACATGCACCGGACGCTCTCTGCCTCCTCGACCGTCGAAACCGCTTGCTGTTCACGGGCGATACGTTTTATCTTGCCCCGCTTTATGCTCAGCTTCCTGGTTCCGATTTCTCTGCTTACGCCAGGACAGCGCAACGACTCAGTGCCCTTTCAGACCAGGTCGATTGGCTCCTGCCGGGCCACAATGTCACGAACGTCCCTGCTTCCTATTTGCCAAAGTTGGATGAGGCGTTTCAGGCGATTCAGAATAAGACAGCGGTTTACAAAGATCTAAAAAGCACGCGGGAATATGTATTTGGAGAATTTTCAATTTTGACGAATTATGAACGGGATTGACGAAGACAAATAAGGAAGACAGTAGCCCATCAGGAGTGACAGCAAAGATGTTCCCAGGTAAGGAAAGGCTACTCTTATTGATAGAATTGTTTTCCAGGCAGGGGGAATTCGAATAAGCAAATCGACGAGCCCATACGATGCAGCAAGTAAACAGACCGCCGGAACTGTTGAGTGAATGAGCAGTCGATTTCCTGACAGGCGCCAAAACCAGGAAGCGGAAGCAAGAGCAAATTATAAGGCATCCCCCCTCCCCACCTTCCATTTTAATTCAACTTATTCCTGTGACCTTTGTTCTTCTCCAATAGCCTTACTACCTCCTTACGTCCCTTCTCAAGAATTACATCGGTCGAAATGGCCACGCTGCCTCCCTGCTGGGAAAAAACGACCTGCTTTTCACTAGCCTTCTTTTTTGACTTTTTCATCACTATCCTCCCTTCAAAAATATTTTTTAAAAAAATTGTGATCATTTTTTTTGCAACCAGGAATTGCTTCGTTGTCCGACAATCATTTGGATGATTAATATGTTGTGTACCAACCGTGTTGTACCTATTTTAACCAAAACAAAATAAAGATCAAGCCAATTCTATTCAAGTTTTTGACAGGTGGCTACTTCCTAATAATTTAGAATACCCTGCGTCATAGAGAGTTGCGTACCATCCATTTCTCTTATTTACAACAAACTACGGCATTTGTTGTTCACATTATTAGCCTTAGCAAGGATATTGATTTGTTAAGAATGGCAAGAATCATGGTGATGGCCACATTGTCAGGTGCATTATCCTGTTGCCAGAAACTATCAACATGAAGCATACAAACTCAACACCAACTGAAATCTCAAGACTTGCCGCGCTCAGGAAAGGCCGCTGTCCTCGTTGCAGACGCGGCCGCATTTTCTATGGCAGATTCAAAATGTATTCCCAGTGTCAGGTGTGCGATCTCGTCTTTGAACGCGAGCACGGCTATTTCGTCGGCGCGATGTATATGCACTACGTCATTGGCAGCCTCTTCCTGGCCCTGGTCATCGCCGTGTTGATGAACACCCTGTTGCCCGACTGGTACGCCTACCAAATCGTGCCGTTCGCCGTTCTCGCCTACTTGCCCTTTCTTCCGGCCGGGTGGCGCTATTCACGCATTATCTGGATCCATCTCGATCGCTTCATCGACCCTTGATAATTATGAATCTTGGTGTGCAATGGAGGATGCAGGAAAAATCGTTGAGACCCGGCGCCGATCAAAACGGTTTTTGTGATTGAAAGAAACCCACGGCCGGCCGCCACTGTAAGAAAATGTCAGGTTTGTGCCTAACACTCAGGTTTATGAACTAATCGACTTAGAAAGACTGTTAAGAAAGTTACCGAGACGCAGTTTGAAGGAGGAGGAAGAGATCATATATCCCAAACAGGTGACCCGTGGAATATACGTGTTCGACCCGTCGAGAATTTCTTTTGACCCGGGTGATCCTTCTTTTCGCCATTTGGTCAGTGTGTTGATACGTTGCAGGTTCAAGTCGCGTCTTGCGGTCTTCCTAAATCACATACACTGGTCGAAATAACATCACACAGGCACGACTGAGCTTAATTTATCCTGAATGCAGAAATCGCGCGCCCTAAGTCAAAGTTGGTACCCCATTCTTGCTGTCGGGCTAACCATGGTGAGTTTCATCATGATCAAGACTGGGCGCGATGCTGTTTTTTTTCAGGAAGGAGGGCTGCGCAAACTTCCCATTGTCTACATCTGGATTGCAGTTGCTGCCATTCCGGCGGCCATTTTCCACTTGAGGGCATTGGATCGTTGGGGGGCCCGTAAGACTCGCACGAGCATCTTCTTCGTCACCGCTTTACTTTTTCTACCCTTCATACCTTTTATTGACGTTGGCCACCCAAAAGCACTCACTCTCTTTTTCATTTTCGTGCCCCCCATTTTCGCGGCGGTTTTCGCGGGGGCCTGGTTGCTGGCCAGCGACCTCCTGGAAGGGGCCGACGGTGCCTTACTGCGTAAAGTCTACACTCGCATCGGGGCCGCTTCCATGGTTGGAGGCATTTCCGGGGGTTTCTTGAGCAAGCTCCTCTCCCTCATAGTTGAACCGCGTTATTTGGTCGCTGGTGGTGCCAGCGTTCTGATCGGTACCGGTCTCCTGGTTGCGCATGCCCACAAGGTAAACCCCGTGGAAATGTTGACTCGGAAGCCGGACCGTACGGCTGGAAATAAGGCCGCGCGGGAACCTCTGGGTTCGACTCAAACTATTTTAATCCGCCAGCGCTACACTTTGGTTCTCATTGGCATTAGCGCTTTGGCCACCATTGCCGCGCTTTACATCGATTTTCAATTCTATGCGACGGCAACTATCACCGGCAATAGCAACGCGCAATTTTTCGCCAATTTTTACATCGTGCTCAATTTGGTGTCTCTGGTTATCCAACTTGTTGTCGCGCCACGGCTTCAGGCCCGGCTTGGGGTCATCGGCGCCTTACTGCTACTACCGACCGCACTACTGGGCGGAGCCGGGCTTTTTTCTTTTTGGAGCATCGTACAGGGACGGACGGTTCTAAAGGTTCTGGAAGGCGGGTTAAAATCATCCATCCACCGTTCGATGTGGGAACAGGTTTATTTGCCAATCAATCGCAAGTTTCGTGATATGGCGAAAATGATTGTCGATGGTGCCGTTCAGCGCATGGCTGAAGGTCTGGGCTCCGTCGCTCTTTTAATCTGGCTTAGAAAAAACGAGCTGCCATTGGAGCAACTTGATTACAGTTGGATTACGTGGGTTATTGTTGCTGCCATTATTTTGTGGATTCTCCTTACCAGGGCCCTGGGTGCGCTAGGTTGTTCTGATGTAACACCCACCGAACCATTCATTCGGTTGCCGGACGGCTGACAAACCGTCACGGCCCTAGGGAAGGATAAGCCACGATAAGCGATCCATCGCACAAAACAGAGAGAGGACCCGTTTCTTCGGAAGCAACCAATGTTGAACGGACCTCATCATTCGCGCACGCGATGTCTTTTATAATAGTTGCCTTTTTGCATTCGTTCCCTTAACTTGCTATATTTAGTAAATTCTCTCACCTGGATTTGCTGTATGGCATCAGCCAGGGACATTTTATCTAAGGAAAATAGCTCCTTGCCGTCCCGGAAATCGGGACATGGCCCCCACCGAAATACTGAACGCAGGTGTCGTATTCACCATGGCGCAGTCTATTCTGGGGAGTATTGGCGAAAGATAATATCGTCTGAGTTCTTCCGGCACCAGTCTTTATTTAGCTTCATTAAATGGTTAGCCGAAACGGCCTCCCGGTCATTTCGGCATGGTGTTGAGCCGGAATCTTCTGCGGCGGGTCGCTGCCTTTTGGCTCAAACTTGTCCATGAATGTTCTTTGTGGAAACGCTCGCCGGTTCACAATCCTGCGTTTTTGTGGGGGAGTTATAAACATCAGCGCGTTTTGGGGCAAGCACAGATAAATATCCGAACCCAAATTGCTTGGCGTTGGTCAAGCCACGGTCTGAAGGCCATGGGTCCAATTGGATGCATCATCATTTAGACAGGAGAAATAGAATGGCCAAAGCAAGTGCACGACATATTTTGGTGGACAGTAAAGAAAAATGCGACAGCTTGAAAGAAGAAATACTGGCCGGCGCTGATTTTGCTGAAATCGCTCAACAACATTCAAGCTGCCCATCAGGCAAAAATGGCGGTGATCTCGGGGAGTTCGGGCCTGGAGAAATGGTCAAGGAATTTGATGAAGTCGTGTTCAGCGCGGAGATCAACGAGGTTCAAGGTCCAGTTAAAACACAATTTGGCTATCATTTGTTAGAAGTGACAAGCCGCACCGACTAAGAGAAGAATCTAAAGAGAACTAAACATTCTGATAAAGGACGTCAAAAAGAATGAACTCAAATTCGCCACAAACAACTACTGGTATTTTGCAACGCCTCAGGCAAGGCGGCGGCTTTTTACGTGATCCCAAGCGTTCGTTTCGGCCCAGCTCTGATGACGCCTGGGTCTCTTCAAGATTCATGAAAGAATATGGAATGGTTGACGGAGCAGAAATTACGGGACGGGTCCGGCCAGGAAAAAAAGGCTATCAGCTTGCCACCGTTGACGCTATCTGCGGATTGACACCCGCGCAATTTCGTGCCAGGCCACGCTTTGACCGCCTTTTGGCTATCGACCCAAGGGAGCGCATTCGACTCGGAGATAGCGGCAACGTTTCGATGCGGATTATGGAAATCATCGCTCCCATGGGAAAAGGCACACGCGGCATGATCGTGTCACCGCCGAAGGCCGGTAAGACCCAGATTTTGGAAGAGATCGCCAATGGCATTCACGCCAGTGAACCCGATACCCGTATTATTGTTTTGTTGGTCGATGAGCGTCCCGAAGAAGTAACGCACTTCACAAGAAGTGTAAAGGCGGAGGTTCTGGCCAGCTCCAACGATCAAAGTCTTGAATCGCACATAAACCTGGTTGAACTCACTATGGGGCACGTGCGTAGTGAATTGGAATGCGGACGAGATATCGTCGTTCTGGTGGACAGCCTGACGCGCTTGTCACGCGCCTTTAACCGCCACACGACGGGCACCAACCGGACCATGTCTGGCGGGCTGGACGCAAACGCGCTGGAGACACCGAGGCGCTTTTTTGGCCTGGCACGTAATATCGAAAATGGCGGCTCGGTCACGGTTATCGCAACCGCGCTCATTGAGACCGGCTCACGCATGGACGATATGATTTTCGAGGAATTTAAGGGGACCGGCAACAGCGAAATTCTCCTGGACCGTTCCCTGGCCGATTCCAGAATTTTTCCAGCGATCAACCTGGTTGCCAGCGGAACTCGCAAGGAAGAATTGCTCTACAGCCATGACGAAATGCGGTGGCTTGCGGTCCTGCGCCGACGCATTGCCGACACGGACCCCAAACCAGCCATGGAGAAGATGCTCAATCTCATCAAGACGGCACCCACTAACGCCGAACTGATGCAGGGCGTTCAACCTGAGTGGTAGCAACCGATCCGGTTTCTCATAATAGGGCACTTACCCGAAAGATTGCTGAAATCTAACCTCCGTGTCGCTCCGCTCTGGTCGCCTGCCTGAAAACTTGACGCAGGAACCTCATGGCGCAATGCTCCGGTTCCCTGGTGCCGGGTCGGCCATATTAAGAGGGCCCGTCGATGAGTTGTCCAATGTCGCCAAACCCAGCATAAACAGCAAGAGATCGAGCCGGCCCGGCTGCTCGTTCTCTCAAATTTTTCCTTGATTCACAAAGTCGACGGCCTTAGTTTTGACCTGCAGTCCGTCAGTTGAAGGATAATTTTGTCGAGAAATATCGCCACGCCCTTTTGGGAAAAGAGAGCCGTCGGTGTCATCACCCCAGGAGCACAAAGCATGACCAAGCAAATAACACCCTATCTTTTCAGTTTTTTCCTGGCCGCCGGGATTATTTCCGCTCCGGTCGTCACGGGCGGGGAGAAGGCAGAGCAGCAAACCTGGTCACAGTTCCGGGGTCCGAATGGGTCAGGTGTAAACGAGACGGCCAGGTTGCC
>Ga0114931_10010165_pt1 | contig 11218 bp, 9 predicted proteins | sample 2SBtaG_FD_89579 | JGI IMG/M metagenome (GOLD analysis project Ga0114931, IMG submission 89579) | Deep subsurface microbial communities from Kolumbo volcano to uncover new lineages of life (NeLLi) - 2SBTROV14_V59a metaG | ecosystem: Environmental > Aquatic > Marine > Volcanic | place: Kolumbo...
CACGCGCCAGACGTCAGTCGTGTAGTGGACCGCATTGGTGTACCAGTCAGACATGTACAGGTAATTGATTTACCGATTCTTACATTTTTTCAATCGGCTAAGTATTAGATGGCGGAGAGGAAGTCCGCCAATATAGGGTTTTACACCATCCAAAATAATCCATAATTACTTTTTCATACAGCTAGTTATACTCCAACATAGTCCGACGACATCCGCTATAATCCAAGTACACTGGGGGACTGATTGGGGGACTTACCCACCAGTCCCCCACCCGGAACGGAGGGTAACGGCATGGCAATACACAAACTCACCCCGCGCAAGGTAACGACCGCTGGCCCTGGTAAATACGAAGATGGTGGCGGTCTTCGATTGGTGGTTTCCAATACCGGCGCGAAGAAGTGGGTACTGCGCTACACCATCGACGGCAAGCGTCGGGAGATGGGCTTAGGCAGTTTCCCGGATGTGGGACTGGCAGAGGCACGGGATAAAGCCACCGAGCACCGCAAGCAAGCGAAGGAAGGCGTTGATCCCATCGAGGCGAGGCAGACCGAGCCGGAGAAGACGCCCACCTTTACCACTTGCGCCGCCCGTTACATCCGCGCCCATCGCCGGGGCTGGAAGAACACCAAGCACGCACGGCAATGGGTGAGCACCCTCAAGACCTACGCCCGGCCTGAGATCGGCAAGAAGAAGGTGGACGCCATCACCACCGAAAACATTCTGACTATCCTTTCCCCCATCTGGACCACCAAGACAGAAACCGCCAAGCGGGTTCAGGGCCGGATTGAAAACATCCTCGACTATGCCGCCGCCCACAAATACTGCGATCCCCTGAACCCCGCCCGCTGGCGCGGCCATCTGGATAAGCTGTTGCCCAGACCCACACGGGTAAAGCAGGTCACTCATCACCCCGCCATGCCTCACACCGAGGTTCCCGCCTACATGGCGGAACTATCCGGCAACGGTAGTGTATCGGCGCTGGCGCTTCAGTTTCTGATTCTCACCGCAACCCGCACCAGCGAGGTTCTACAAGCCCGGCGGAATGAAATCGACCTGGAAGCCGCTGTCTGGACCATACCCGCCGAACGGATGAAAGCCCGGCGTGAACATCGGATTCCCCTCTCCGATGTCACCCTGAGTATCCTGAAGTCCCTGCCCCGCATCGAAGGCAATCCCTATCTCTTCCCCGGCGCACGCCATGGCCGCCCCCTCTCCAACATGGCGTTGTTGCAACTGATGCGCGGCATGGGGTACGGGGTAGACGGCGACCGGGGCGACTACGTGCCCCACGGTTTCCGCTCCAGCTTCCGCGACTGGTCAGGCGAGGTCTCCAGCTTCCCGCGAGACGTGGCGGAAATGGCCTTGGCCCATGTCATCGAAAACAAGGTGGAAGCAGCATACCGGCGCGGCGACCTGTTCGCCAAACGGCGCAAGATGATGCAGGAGTGGGCAGACTACCTCGCTAAGTCGAAGGAGGGTGCAAAGATCATCCCAATCGATCAGCGTACCGAGTCTAAAAGGGGCGCCTTTTGACAGCCTTTATTAGAAATGACTGTAGGTTGACGTCATCCGCCCAGTAATAAATGGAGTATCACCGTTGTGTGGGACATCAATGAGACTCGAGGAATCTGGTATGAAGGGGCCGTACTTTCAGTCTCGGCTGAGCGCCTTTGGGACCACACCCAATTACGCCAGATAAATCCCTTCCCCCCTATCACCCCTCATAGACCACTTAATCCTGAGTCCTATATTGATGTGGCCGACAGATCAGGAAACTATCCTGAACTGACTGGCTTAACTCTACTTGACCTACTCAATGGCCATCATGGAGACCTGAACGAAAACGATGTGGCACTTTTGCTACGAAATATCACCGGTCGATCAACACGCCAATGGATCAGCAGCGTCCAGCACCATTTGCAACAATTCAGCATGCAACGGGCTGTACGAAATCTCCCAACGCCCTTTCTGCCAATCGACAAAACAAGCCCGCTTTGTGTAAGCGGCCTTCATTGCACTCTAGTGAGTTGGCTGGAGGAGCATCGTAACGAAAAGGCCAGTAAATCTCAGTGGATCAATCGTATCAGCAATCTGACCAAGAAAGGCCTAAGATCCGACGAACTCTGCATTGCCAGATTCGACACTATTAATGAGACATCCGGCAAATTGTTTACCGGCAATGCTCTACTTAAGTGTTTGAACTACTCCCACCTACGCATCAGCATAGTGCCTGTAATCGATCCAACCGCCTTCCAACTCAACTTCTCCCAAGTAACCAGTACAACGCCAATAAAACGCCTCAAGCCAAAACTGAAAAACGGCCTACTTACTAAACCAAAATGGCGAGATCCAATGTTAGGCTACTGGATCGATGAGATATCCTGGAATGATCTGTTCCCTTGCGAGCCAAAGTGGATCGCGTTTACTCACCGTGGCGAGCCCATCGTCACGCATGACCGACCAACCGGGCTGTGCGAAAATCCAGATATCGCCAAACGCCTAGCTGCCTCCCACGCACAAAAACTGCTACCCAAATTTACAACTAAGGGAAAATGGTTTGAATACAGCCTGACTGGCGGCGAAAACTATCGCGAATGGCTAGTCACCCTTCCCTACTATCTACCGACATTCCAATCAAACCACTTCTCACACCGAAACATACTGCTGCATGTGCGCTGCGACATCAGGGATGGCGTTGAAGACGAAAGAGTGCTGTTTCTACAAGAGGTGCAAAGCGACTGGGCACAAAATGCACGGCGGGCCATGCAAGAGGAAGACCCTGAAATACCCACACCACCCTGGCTTCATGAGTGGCCAGAACTTGCCTTAAAACTAATGCTGCAACACGCAGCGACTCTGGGTGTCGATGCACTGGCATGGACTACCAGCAGCAGTCAAGTAATACGCTACGATGGGGATGGTGCTGGAGGACTGCGCAAACTCTACGATCAGACCTTGCCCAAAGCAGCAAATCGCCTTCTTCGCAAACATGGCGTCCGATGTGAAACCATAGAAGTCTATGTACCTACAAATTTCACCATAAGGCCTGTAGACAATGGCTACGAAGTACTTGATGACGACGGGACATTTTTGGGTATAGCCACCAACAAACAAGAAATAAGATCCCTTATACCCGATGGCGGCCATGAGCTTCTACATTCGATGCACGGAATCAGACTGAATGAGAAACTGCGCCGCACGATACTTAATGATGGCTTTTATGCATGGGGTTGGGGGATTACGTAATCCGGAAAGAGTTAGATTAGCTCGATAAGCTAATAACAAGGGGAACTCATTCCGATTAACCAAAGCGCCTGAACGAAGCCACCGGGGAGACCTTGGGGGCGGTCCGGCTCAGGTCACCTACTCGCCGTCCTTATACACATTTAGCCTGACTTCTCATCCTTTGCGCGCGAGGCGGAAATCGCCTCCACCAACCGCGCCGCCTTGGAGTCGTAGACATACTTGGTTATCGTCCCGTCCTTAATTCGTTCTACGGCCTCGTCAATAACGAACAAAGGAATGAGGAACCATTCCTGTGGCTGCACGGGATTACCGAAGCGGTCGTCGATGGTAATGTTTAGCCGCGCCGATGAAAACAGCCTGTGAAACAGGTTTTCCATCCGCGTGCGATTGATGCCTGCCAGTTTATAGGTTGCAACCACCTCAACCTTTGCCAGAAGGTATGTGGCTTCATGCTCAGCGTTCGCGATGCGAGTCTCCACCTTGCCGCCTGTCACACCGATCTTGTGTACCAGCTCGCGGTGCTGCGCGACATAGGGATGATCGGACTGCGAGCGCAGTACATAGATCGTGCCACTCTCAACGTCGTCCGCTTCCAACTCGTCACCGAAGGACATCTGCCCGCTCTCCGGCGAGACCAGCCGCCGTGCGGCCGAATCGTTGTAGAACGCGCGTTGAAGCGAGCGCAGCAGTAGATTGCTCTCGGTGCCGTTGGCGAAGATCAGCCGCAAACGGCGATCCACTTCTCCCGCTGTAGTCTTCAATGGCTCTCCCACTTCGGCGACGTAGAGGGTGATGCCGTCGAGGATGAAAAAATCACCAGCTTCAATTGCGCGGTTACCTGCTTCGATGGGTTGCGACTGGCGCAGGCCCGTCTTGAGGTCAGCCTGCACACGATCAAACAGCGGCTTGAATGTCTCGAAATCCTCGCAAGACTTCCGGTTAGCGATCTCGTCGGCAGCGCGTTTTTCGGCGCTGGTGCGGACATGTCGCAGGACGGTAATGTCCTCACCATCGCCCATGTCTTCCAGTTCGCTAGCCAACTGGTCAACATCGTAGTCTGGCGACGGCTCGGCAACTCCCGTGGTAAAGGCAAGCAAGCTCTGATGATCCAGTGGCTCAAGCAAGGAACGGTATTCGGTGAGCACCCGCAGGCGGTCTAGACGCACGGCATACAGCCGCTCAAAGATGTCTCGATCTTCGCCATGCTGCGGCGTGCGACCGTGCTTCTCGACAAACTGCTGGATTTCCTCGAACCCGGCGACCACGCGCTCTTCACGCGGCGTGCGGCCCTTCTTCGCTTCCGGCGCGGCGAACTCGGAAAGCTCCGTCGCCAGTTCGTCGAGGTCGGGATCACTCATAGCGGCCCTCCTTCTTGAAGCGCATAAACGCGGCGGCTCCCTCGGCCATGCGTTGCTCCCACGCATCCTGTGAATCGAGCGCGGGTACCCGGCCGCGTTCCTTCTTGAACTGGACGGCACGGACGGCAAGCTCTTTTGCCTCCTCCGGCGACAGATTCGCGCGCTTGGCAGAGATTACCGCCGCCACCTGCTTCAAGCTGTCCTCGCTCATAGTCTTGGCAAGGATGGCGTAGGCTTCGCCGAAGGGGTTGATGCGGTCGATCAGGTCGATGTCCAGTTCGCGCACGTCCATCGTGAAACGGCGCACGCCGTCGATCAGGGCGGTGTTAGGACTCGCCTCATCGCTATCTACGCCGGTCGCGATCTGCTTGGCCTGCTGCGTCAAATTGAGCGCGGTGATTGCATGTTGGCGGACGGTTTCCTGATCTTCCGCGTCAAGCTCGGGGTACTTGTCCTTGATGATCTTGCCCATGCGAACCTGCGTCAGCTCCTCGGGTACCAGTTCTTCATCGAATAGGCCCCGCTCGATGGTGGTCTTGTCCTGAATGAAGGTTGCGATGACCTCGTTCAGGTCCTCTTGGCAGATACGCTCGGCCTCCTTGCTCTTGGGTTCTGCTAGGCCCTTGATCTCGATCTGCACCTGACCGGTTTCGAGGTTGACACCGACGTTGGACTTGTCGGGGTCGTAGCCGTCTTCACCGTAGTCGAATCCAGGCATCGGGCCGCTGTCCGTATTCTTGGGTTTGAACTCGAAGCGCGGAGCAAGCACTTGCTCCATCAACAGACTCGCGGCTATGGCCTTCAAGGTGTCGTTGACGGCCTCGGTGACGGCTTCCTCGGAGGCGTCTGGCTCGGCTATCAGGTTGGTAAAGCGTGCGCGCGTCTTGCCGGGCGCGTCGCGGGTCGCACGCCCGATGATCTGCACGATCTCGGTCAGGCTGGCGCGGTAGCCGACCTTCAGCGCATGCTCGCACCAAATCCAGTCAAAGCCCTCCTTCGCCATGCCCAGTGCGATGATGATGTCCACGTAATCCCGGTTGTTCTTCTGCGCCGGGTCTTTGAGCGCCGCTGAAACGCGGTCACGTTTCGTGTCGTCGTCGACAAGGTCGGCGATGTGTAACAATCGGCCGTCGGGCCGCTTGACGACCTGAAAGCCTGTCGCTTCGTCTATGCCCTGCCACTCGCCGAGCGCCTCGATGATGTGTTCCACCTCACGTATCTTGTCTTTCGTGCTCTCGCGTGAATTGACGTTGGGGATGTGGATGATTGTTTTCTCAGCAGGGTCAAGGACATTCAAGATGTCATCGACGTAAGGACCGCTGTAAAAGTAGTAGCCGATGTCGAGTTGCTTGAGGTACTCGTAGCCGTTGAGCTGTTCGTAGTAGGTATAGGTAACGGTATCGAACCTGCTTTCGTCAGACGGGGCAAGCACGGCCTCGGCGTCGCCCCTGAAGTAAGAGCCGGTCATGGCGACGATATGTGTCTTGTCCCGTGCGATGAATTGCCCCAGGTGTGTGCCCAGCTTGTTGTCAGGATTGGCCGAAACGTGGTGAAACTCATCGACCGCGATCAGGCGGCCATCGAACGCCTCCACACCATAGGCATCGACCGCGAAACGGAACGTCGCATGAGTGCAAACCAGTACCTTCTCGTTCCCTTCTAGAAATGTACCGACAGACTTCACCTTGCCGCCACCATCATTACCTGGCGCGTTGCACAGGTTCCACTTTGGCTCGACGTGCCAGTCGGCCCAGAAGCCGAAGTTGGAAAGCGGTTCGTCGTTGAAGCTGGCCCCGATGGACTTCTCCGGCACCACGATGATGGCCTGTTTCAATCCTTGGTTCGTTAACTTGTCCAGCGCCACGAACATCAAAGCACGGCTCTTGCCAGATGCGGGCGGCGACTTGATCAGTAGGTACTGCTCGCCCCGCTTCTCGTAGGCACGCTCCTGCATGGGCCGCATCCCCAGGACGTTGGCCTTGGTCGATGCTCCGTTGCGGGCGTAGGTGACGGAAACGGACGGGACGGATTTGATCGTGTCGCTCATCTGCTGGCTCTCGCTTTGCGTTTCTTGCTCTTGATCTGTCCAGCCTCGGGGGCCATCTTGGAATAGAGGTCGAACAGCTTCTCCAGTCGCTCGGTGTCGTTCTTGAAACAGCGACCGATGTAGATACGCTCCAAGACTTCGTCGTTGCGCTCATGTGCTGCGCAGAGGTCGGCGGGCATGGCGTTGGGATCATAGAGGTCAGCGATGGTCGCCGGGAAGTGGCGCTCTCGCGCCAGTAGAATGTCTTCCGCGCTACGCGCCAAGTCAACCTTGTTCTTTTCTGTTAGTACGGGTACTGGCAAAGTGTTCCATGCAAGCGTGGCGGTGAATCGAAAATCTGTTCTCATTCTCGAGCAAACTGTTGCAACCCATACAAGATTTATTCTCGATGCGACTACGGCAAGAATCCAAAGTTCGCTGCAAGCCATTCCAAAAGATGAGTTGGAAATTGCAGTACCTTCCATTAACAGTCCCACCGGAAGGTAGTCTCTATTTTCCGAGCTTGTCACCGGCACACAAATGATTGGCTTAACAGGAAGCGGCTTTCTTTCGTCAAAACGATGCGCCCAAGCAGCTGCTGCTTTAGTCGCTGCCTTTTTGCTCTTGCGCCTGAACTCAGCTACCCTATTCATACGCTCGGCTATTGAAGCAATCTTCTGTGCCTCATCTACGTCATCGTCATCAATCCATAAGCAAAACCTAATGACTCCCCGTATGAGTTCCATTGAACCAACGAATGGCCTGATGAACTTTGATCGTTGTTCTGAACTGAGACCAAGAGCCTCTATCTCATCTAGCTCTACAAGAAGGTGCCCACCATCTGTAGGAGAGTTTCCTCGTTCGAACTCAGGCAAACCACTTATTTGTGAACGCCTTGGTTCTACAATCGTCATTTCGCCAGGAATGAGATACGGATTTATTCTATCGACTTTCCTTTCAGTCGACTCACCTGAGCTCCCGATTTCATAAATATATTTCTGGGTACTTGCTCCTTGCCGGCTTATACCAACGATTACGACTGTAACACCTGCGTTATGGCTGGCAAGATTATTCCACTTGAAAGAAGTGTGGGCGAAATAAATCTCAGCACCAGCTGCGTATATGAGAGGCCACAGTATCGCCACTTGCTGCCCCTGACATATCGAGTTGGTCGCTACGAACGCGGATCGACACTCGGTTCTTTGGGCATAGTCCGCAGCCTTCATAAACCAGCCTGCAACATAGTCCAACGGTTTCCAGTTAGTTGTTCTGCCGTTGAATACCATGGATAGGTGTGCCTTATGCTCACTTTGTTGCCGCTTACTCCCTAAGTAGGGAGGGTTGCCGCAAATATAGGTTTCCCCACCTTCGTTTTCGAAGTCGATCTCCGCTTGATCTAACGGTGTGCCAAAGAGATCATCGGCCTGTACCTTCACGCCCGTGCCGGTCGGTGGGCATATACTCAACCAGTCCAGCCGGAGCGCATTGCCGCAGGTGATCCAGTTCTCTGCGCGCAAGGGCAGGAACTCGGCCAAGGCCAACTTCTGGCCCCGATACAGCTCATCGCACTGATACTCGGCGATGACCAGCGCAAGGCGTGCGATCTCGGCGGGGAAGTCCCGCAGTTCGATGCCGCGAAAGTTCGTTAGCGGGATGTCTGAGGGGCGGTCCGGCTCGCTACGTCGCTGGTTAATTTCGGCCTCAATCGCACGCATTTCCTTGTAGGCGATGACCAGGAAGTTGCCGGAGCCGCAGGCGGGGTCGAAGACCCGAATCTTCGCCATGCGTTTGCGCAGGTTGAGCAAGATACGGGTATTGTCGCCGGCTTCCTCAAGCCGCGCCCGCAGGTCGTCAAGGATAAGCGGGTTCAGCACCTTGAGGATGTTGGGGACACTGGTGTAGTGCATCCCAAGATCGCCGCGCTCCTCGTCCTCGGCGACCGCCTGGATCATCGACCCGAAGATGTCCGGGTTGATTCGGGTCCAGTCAAGGCTACCGACGTGCAGGAGGTAGGACCGGGCGATCCTGCTGAAGCGCGGCACATCCATGCTGCCAGAGAACAAGCCGCCATTGACGTAGGGGAAGCCGTCGGCCCAACGCGGAATCTTGGCGGCGGGCCGGTCCTGCTTCTTCGTGTTCATCGCCTGAAACAGCGTGCAGATCACCTCATGCGTGTTGGACGAGTCTCTCGCGCTCATTTGCGCAATGGTGTCTGTAAAGCTGTTTTTCTCGACGAAGATGTCGGTGTCCTCGGCGAAAAAGCAGAAAATCAGCCGCGCCATGAAGTGATTCATCTCGGAGCGGCGCTCCGCCTTGCCCCAATCCGGGTTTTCCTTCAACAGCTCAACGTAAAGCCGGTTCAGCCGACTGGTCGCCCGGATGTCGAAGGCGTTTTCGCTAATCTGCCGGACGGTACTGATGCCCGCCAGCGGCAGGAAGAAACCGAAGTGGTCGGGGAAGTCCTTGAAGGCACAGGCGACGGTCTCGCCGCTGGTCATGTCTTGCGCCTCGAAGTCCGTGCCGTCTGTGGCGAGGATGAATTTGGCCTTGGCCTTGGCGGTAGCGGGGCTGTCCCTGAGCGCCTTGAGCGCCTGTGGCACCTGCCCTGCTTCGCAAGTCAGGATGTGGATGTTGCTGGTTTGGAGAACACCGCCGAGGTCGGACTTGTTCGACGCCCCGGCGCGCAGGCGTTTGATCGTCGTCGCCTTGTTACCGAAAGCTTCAAGGAAGGCATAGGGGAAGCTTTCAGCGTCGAAGGACTGTTCCGCGAGGTCGGTGATGGCCTGTTCGATTTCTACGGCATTCAAAGCTATTTGTCCCTTCTGGCGCATCGTGGTTTTTTTGACGTGGACGCGCTGCACTGCCGCTGTTCTCGGCTACGTACTCCCGCATGAACTGCCGCGGCACTTGCGCGGCTGGGCGGTTCGGCGATGGTCTTGTTCGCGTCGGTCATGGGCAGTCCTGCTGTTATCGGGTCCGGGTACGGCCTGTGGCCACCTTCTTTTTGGTGGAGGTTGGCGCATCCTGCCCGGGGATGGAAATGTCGTTCCGCCCGCAGTAGTCCATGATCAACACCGCCACCATGTTGGCGATGGAACGGTGTTCACTCTGCGCCGCCGTGCGCAGCGCCTCCTTCAATTCTGGTTCGATACGAAAGGTCAGTGTCGCGGTCTTGGTGGTGGCCATGGCTCCCCTGTCGGACTAGCTGCAAATGTACTGTAATGTACTGCAAGACCCCATATAATCCAAGGGATTCAGAACAATACGGCTCAGGAGGGACACATGGCCCGGCACTACTCCACAAAGAACTTCTTCCGGCAGATACCCAATGCCCGGCTCGCCAGCTACTTCCAGGAATGGGAGGTGTTCGGCGGCCTAAGCTTAGCGGCCGCCTGAAAGCCCATGTTTACTCCTGATCACGAAATATGGAAATTCGCAAATACAGAGGATGAATTAGATGACTGGCTCCCTTATGCGGCAGACCTAGTCGAAAAATGGGCCTCGCAAAGCGAAAACGAGGTCAAATTCAAAACGACCTTCGAAATCATCCTAGCATCCCTGTTGCTCATGGATGATCTATTGCCACCGGCTGCCCGAAAGGCATTTGCTGGTCTCACCCTCGAAACAATTACAGAAATCGAGAACAAGAAGGTTGCTATAGAGTGCCTGCATATTACTCCCCCACCCCCAGGCCGAAAGAAAGACCTGCATGCCAGAGGCTCCATACTTAGGGGGGTTCATTCTTTGCTAAAAACCGGCCTATCAAAGACTGAAGCGTATGAAGTTGTAGCGGCACAACATTTCAAGTCTCCCGACACAATCCGGCGCATGTACGAACGTGCGTTGAAAAGAAGAGGTAATCGCAACCGGGGGAATTAACCAATGATTTCCCCGGTGACTGGGCAATAACATGCCATAACAATCGTTAACCGAATCATCCATTACGCCACAAGGAGGCACTAATGAATTCGGTTACATCTATCCTGAGACTTCCAGCCGTTCTACGTAAACGTGGCCGCTCTCGTAGTGCCCACTATCTGGACATTCAGGAAGGGCTATTTACACCTCCTGTATCCATCGGATCCCGCGCCGTGGGCTGGCCCGAGCACGAGGTAGATACAATCAATGCCGCCCGGATTGCAGGGAAGACCGACAGCGAGATTCGGATGCTGGTCCGCAAACTCGAAGTTGCTCGTAAAGCGTCGGCTTGAGGTGGGAGACAGAGCAATGGCCAGAAACAAAAAGGGCCGCGCTGGCTGCAACCAGGCGGCGACCCTCAAGACTTCGAAGTACACCAGCAATTTTCCCGGCCTTGTCGCCCGCATCAAAGCGGCAATCGTCACCCTCGCGCTGTGGGGACTGCTCCCTGTGGCCGTGGCGGACTGGCTGATCAACTTGGGAGGGTGATGCAATGATTAACGCATTCTCCAACTTCTGCGATGCGATCCGCGCCGCCGGGCTGGAGCCGCCCGACGTGATCGAGCCGGGAACGCTCCATCGCTTCCCTGGGAACGGCAAGCGCCCGAGCAACCGGGCCGGGTGGTGCCTGTTGTTTGACGACAGGCGAGGCGGTTGTTTTGGTGACTGG
>Ga0114931_10010166_pt1 | contig 11218 bp, 10 predicted proteins | sample 2SBtaG_FD_89579 | JGI IMG/M metagenome (GOLD analysis project Ga0114931, IMG submission 89579) | Deep subsurface microbial communities from Kolumbo volcano to uncover new lineages of life (NeLLi) - 2SBTROV14_V59a metaG | ecosystem: Environmental > Aquatic > Marine > Volcanic | place: Kolumbo...
CGCGGGCGAGAGCTCGCCTTCGGCCGGCACGAGCGGCGCGCCCCGCTCGTCGGTCTTTCCCAGCAGCCGCGGACGCTCGCAGCGGTTGTAGAGGAGCCGCGCGATCTGGCCCTCGAGGATCGGCCGCTTCTCCTCGACCACCAGCAGGTCCTCGAGGCCGGTCGCGAAGCGGGCCAGGCCCTCGGGTTCGAGCGGCCAGACCAGGGCGACCTTGTAGACCTCGAGGCCGAGCTCCCGCGCGCGCGGCTCGTCGATGCCGAGATCCTCGAGGGCCTGGCGCACGTCGAGGTAGGCCTTGCCGGCGGTGACGATGCCGAGGCGCCGGCGTCCGCCGCCCGCGCCGAAGGCCACACGGTCGATGCCTTGGGCCCGCGCGAAGGCCTGCACGGCGGGCAGCCGCTGGCGGTAGAGGCGCTGCTCGACCGGGAGCGGGTAGTTGGCCCAGGCGACGTGGAGCCCGGCTGCCGGCGGCTGGAAGTCCTCGGGTGCGACGATCCGCACACGCTCGGGCCCGACCTCCACGGAGGCCGCGCTGTCGACGGTATCGGTGAGGCACTTGAAACCGACCCAGGCGCCCGAGAAACGCGACATCGCAAAGCCGAGCAGGCCGAGGTCGAGGTACTCCTGGACGTTCGCCGGATTCAGGATCGGGATCCCGCAGTGGATGAAGGCGTGCTCGCTCTGGTGGGCGATGGACGACGACTTGGCGCCCGGGTCGTCCCCGGCGAGGGCGAGGACGCCGCCGTTCGGGGACGTGCCGGCATAGTTCGCGTGCTTCAGGGCGTCGCAGGAGCGGTCGACGCCCGGGCCCTTGCCGTACCAGATGCCGAAGACTCCGTCGTGGCGCGCGCCGGGAAGCAGGCTCGCCTGCTGGGAGCCCCAGACCGCCGTCGCGGCCAGGTCCTCGTTGACGCCGGGCTCGAAGCGGATGTCGTGGGCCTCGAGCTGCTCGCGGGCCTGCCAGAGGGCGAAGTCGTAGGTGCCGAGGGGGGAGCCGCGGTAGCCCGAGATGAAGCCGGCCGTGTCGAGGCCGGCGGCCCGGTCGCGCTCGCGCTGAAGCATGGGGAGCCGGACCAGGGCCTGGACGCCCGTCAGGTAGACGCGGCCCCGCTCCCGGGTGTACCGGTGGGCGAGCTCGTAGCTCTGATCGAAGTTCGCCGGCGCTGCCGCCACGTCCGCCCCATTCTACGGAAGCCGCCCGAGGCCATCCGTGCGAACGGAATTGTAACGTGTTTCACTCTGACGAAGGGGACGGTTCCAGATCCTGACGAACTCGTCTCTACCCGGACGGACAAGCAACGTCGAGCGGGTTCGTCAGGATCTGGAACCGTCCCCTTCGTCAGAGGGGAGGGGTCTTGAAGATCGGTGTCACGCTGCACTGCACGGACCTGGCCATGAGTCCGGTCGAGCTGGCCGTCGAGGCCGAGGCTCGGGGCTTCCACTCGCTCTATCTCCCCGAGCACACCCACATCCCGACGAGTCGTCGCACGCCGCCCCCGACCGGGACGCCCGAGCTCGCCCAGGAGTACCTGCGCAGCCTCGACCCGTACATTGCGCTCGCGGCGGCATCCGTTCGAACCGAGCGGATTCGCCTGGGAACGGGGATCGGGCTCGTGGCCCAGCACGATCCGATTACCTTCGCGAAGGAGCTGGCGACGCTCGATCTGCTGTCGGCGGGCCGCCTGACCCTGGGCATCGGCTACGGCTGGAACGTCGAGGAGATGGAGAGCCACGGCATCGACGTGAAGCGCCGGCGCGCCCGGGTGCGCGAGTTCATGCTGGCGATGCAGGCCCTCTGGTCTCAGGAGGTCGCCGAGTTCCGAGGCGAGTTCGTACGCTTCGAGGCGAGCTGGCAATGGCCGAAGCCCGTCCAACAGCCCCGGCCACTCGTGCTGGTCGGCGGCGCGGCGGGACCGAAGCTCTTCGATCACATCGCGGAGTATGCCGACGGGTGGCTTCCGATCGGCGGCGCCGGTCTGCGCGAATCACTGCCGGCCCTGCGCCGGGCCATGGAGGCGCGCGACCGCGACCCGGCCGGCCTTCACGTCGTTCCGATGGGTGTCCTCCCCACCGCCGAGAAGCTCGACTACTACCGTGAGTCCGGGGTCACGGAATGCGTCCTGCGGCTCCCCTCGGCCCCCCGCGACCAGGTCCTCCCGACCCTGGACCACTACACGGAGCTTCGCTGACGGAGGGGACGGTTCCAGATCCTGACGAACCCATTCGATGTTTCTCATTCCTGCGGCTCGAGACGGGTTCGTCAGGATCTGGAACCGTCCCCTCCGAGACGCGCGACGCGGTCGCAGAAATCGGAGCTCGTGCGAGCGGGAAGGGTGAGGGTCACCCAGGTGACGCCCAGATCCTCGAGCTCGGCCATGCGACTGCGGAAGGCCCGCGGTTCCGGACCGTCCGAGTCGCCCATGCGGAGACCGAAGGGTACGAAGCAGACGTCGAGCGGCCGTTCGCGACCGATCTTCTCGGCGTGGGCACGCGCATAGGCCAGGCGCTCGCGCAGGTCGTCGAGGTTCCGGATCGCAGCCGTGTGGATGAAGTCCGCCATCCTCTCGGGCGCCGGGATCGGCAGCCAGCCGTCCCCGAGCTCGACGGCGCGACGAATGGCCCGCTTGCTGTTGCCGCCGACCCAGATCGGTGGGTGCGGGCGCTGTGCCGGCCGCGGCCTCAGGGTATGACCCGCCGCGCGATAGCCGGAGCCCTCGAAGTGCAGGCCGTCCTCGGTCCAGGCCGCGCGGATCGCCCGCAGCGCCTCGTCGCAGAAGGCATTGCGCCCCTCGAAGTCCGCGCCGAGCGCCTCGAACTCGTCCTTCAGGTAGCCCGCCGCCACGCCCAGGATCACTCGCCCGCCCGACACCGCGTCGAGGCTCGCCGCCGCCTGGGCCGTGAGGAAGGGATTGCGGTACGGCAGCACCAGGATGTGGGTCTGGAGCTTGAGGCGGGTCGTGGCGGCCGCTACGAACGACAGCGCGACGAACGGATCGAGTGCGTGATGCCCCCCCGCTTCGCGCACGAAGCGATCGCTCGGGAAGGGATGGTCCGTCACGAAGACGGCGTCGAAGCCCGCCGCCTCCACCGACCGAGCCATCTCGGCGATGGCCTCCGCCGTCCCGAACTCCCCGAAGGCGTCCACCCGGTCGGTCGGAAGCTGCACCGAGTACTTCATGGCTGGCCGAGCAAAACCCAGCCGTTGCCCGTGTGCAAGGGCAGCCGGCCATGCGCGACGGAGGCGGTTGTCTCCCGTGGCCCCCGCACCTATGCTCCGGCCGCGGGTCACAAGGAACGACGATGGATCTCCGCTACTCCGAGGCCGACGAGAAGTTCCGCCAGGAGCTTCGCGGCTGGCTGGCGGACACGGTCCCGGGACACGGCAGCCCGCCACCCTACTCCGATTGGGATGGGCGCCGCGCCTACGACACGGGCTGGCAACGAAAGCTCTTCGACGCGGGCTACGCGGGCATCAACTGGCCCCGGGCCTACGGCGGGCGCGACGCGTCGCTCACCGAGCAGCTCGTCTACTACGAGGAGATCGCGCGCGCCCAGGCCCCCTACATCGGCGTGAACTTCGTCGGCATGCTGCACGGGGGGCCGACCCTGATCGCCGAGGGCAGCGACGCGCAGAAGGCGGCCCACATCCCCCGCATCCTGCGGGGCCAGGAGGTCTGGTGCCAGGGCTTCTCGGAGCCTGGCGCCGGATCCGACCTCGCCTCCCTCCAGACCCGAGCCGAGCGCGCCGGCGACCACTACGTCGTCACCGGCCACAAGATCTGGACCTCCTTTGCGCAGTGCGCGGACTACTGCGAGCTGTTGGTGCGGACCGATCCAAACGCCTCGAAGCACGGGGGCATCAGCTGGCTGATCCTGCCGATGGATTCCGCGGGGATCGAGATCCGTCCGCTCCCCACCCTGATGGGCGAGGGCGAGTTCAGCGAGGTCTTCCTGGAGGGCGTGCGCATCCCCGTCGAGAACCGTGTGGGCGCGGAGAACGACGGCTGGCGTGTCACCAATGTCACGCTCCGCTTCGAGCGCGGCACCGCCTTCGCGAGCGAGATGTACCGCCTCCAGGAGATCCTCGCGGAGATGGTCGAGCTCGCGAAGCGCGTCACGCGCGACGACGCCGGCGCCTGGGAGGATCGCTCCCTGCGTCGCGAGGTCGGCCACCTCGCGGGCCAGCTCGACGCCCTCTGGGCCATGGTCAAGCTCTCGGTCTCCGAGACCGCGAAGACCGGTGTGCCGGGCCTCGGCGCCTCCGCCATCAAGCTCTTCTACAGCGGCGTCTATCAGCAGGTCGGCGAGCTCGGCATGCGGCTGCTCGGACGCGCCGCGCTCTCGCGCGACGATCTCGACGGCCTGCCCTGTCAGCAGACGATCGGCCGCGCCATGCAGTCGCTCTCCCTCACCATCGCCGCGGGAACGTCCCAGATCCAACGCAACATCATCGGCGAGCGCATCCTCGGCCTGCCGAAGGACCCGAAGCCCGCCGCGAGGGCCCGCTAGCCATGGACTTCCGCTTGGGCGACGACCAGGAGGCGCTCCGCGACGGCCTGCGCGCCTTCTGCGACGGCCGCGTTCCCATCGAGACCCTGCGCGAGCTCGAACGCAAGCCCGAGATCGACCGTTCGCTCTGGCGTGAGCTCGCCGACATGGGGGCGTTCGGCCTGCGAGTGCCCGAGAGCGAGGGCGGCGTGGGCCTGGGAATGGCCGACGCGGTGGTGGCGTTCCTGGAGCTCGGAAGGCGGCTCGTGCCGGGCCCGCTCGTCTGGAGCCAGCTCGCCGCCGGCCTCGTCGACGGCGCGGCCTCGGGCGACGCGGTGGTCGGGGGTCTCGATCTGCGAGGCTCGCAGGGCACGCCGTGCGTGCTGGAACACCTCGCGAGCCTGGATGCGCTGGTCGTGCTGCGCACGGAAGGCGTCTTTCGCGTGGATCCGAAGGCGCTGGAGGCCCGGTCGGTGGAGACGCCGCTCGACCCCCTGACCCCGGTCCACGAGATCGCACGCCTGCCCGAGGGCGAACCGATCGGCGGCTCGGCCGACGCGGCGCAGCTCCAGCTCGAAGGCGGGGCCCTGAGCGCTGCCCTGATGCTCGGAATCGCAGAAGCGACCCAGGAGCTGGCCACGGCGTACGCCAAGGAACGCGAGCAGTTCGGCCGGCCGATCGGCGGATTCCAGTCCATCAAGCATCTCCTGGCCGACATGTTCGTGCGCCAGGAGGTCGCGCGCGCGGCGGTCTATGCCGCCGGCGCGACCCTCGACGACCCGGGCGTGGGCGACGTGGCGCGGTCCGTCTCCGCCGCCAAGGCCACGGCCGGCGAAGCCGCCCTGCGGAACTCGCGCGATTGCATCCAGGTGCATGGAGGCATGGGCTACACCTGGGAGGTCCCGGCCCACTACTACCTGAAGCGCAGCTGGGTCCTCGAGAACGCCTTTGGAACCGTGGCCGAGCACGAAGAGCGCATCGCGGGGATCCTGGCCGGAGCCATCTGAGCCCGATCTGACGGCTCGTCACATCGCTTCAACCTACCGTGATCCCGAGGGAAATTGTCTCTCCGGCGGGGCCGGCAACGCTTGCGTCTCCGGGTCCACTTGCGATACGCTACGTATCGAAATTGTGCGGAGCTCGACGCCGCGCACGGCCGGATCCGAAGGAGCGACTCATGGGCATTCTCGACGGCAAGGCCGCGGTCGTCACCGGCGGCGGTCGCGGCATCGGCCGAGGCCACTGCCTCCATCTCGCGGCCCAGGGCGCCTCGGTCGTGGTGAACGACATCGATCCGGACGAGGCCGGAAGAGTCGTCGAGGAGATCTCCCAGGCCGGCGGAAAGGCCGAGGCCAACCACGACGACATCGGGAGCCGCCCGGGCGCGCAGGCCCTCGTCCAGCAGTGCGTGGACGCCTTCGGCGGAATCCACGCGCTCGTGAACAACGCGGGCAACGTCAAGGACCGGACCTTTCTCAAGATGAGCGACGAGGAGTTCGACTCGGTCCTGCGGGTCCACGTCAAGGGCACGTTCATGTGCAGCCAGGAAGCCGCGCTCCGCATGAAGGCGCAGGGCGCGGGCGGCGCCATCGTGAACACGGTCTCGGCGGCGCACTTCGGAAACTTCGGCCAGACGAACTACGCGGGCAGCAAGGGCGCCATCGCCTCCATGACCTACACCTGGGCGCTCGAGCTGGCGCGCGCGGGAATTCGCGTGAACGCCATCAGCCCCGCGGGCACGACGCGCATGTCGGCCACCGCGAAGATCGGCGGCAAGATCGTCGACCTGCCCTTCATCGATCCGACACTGAATGGTCCCTTCGTGGCGTTCCTGTGCAGCGACGAGGCGAGCTACGTGACGGGGCAGATCTTCGGGACCGGCGCCGAGCGCATCACGATCGTGAACCAGCCGAGGTACGGGACCGCGATGTTGAAGCCGGGCGGCTGGCAGGTCGAGGACATCCTCGCCCACTTCCAGCAGCACCTCGGAAAGCAACTCGAGGACTTCGGGCTGATGAAGACGCCCTACCCGTTCTACGACGGCGTCGCGCCGCAAGCGAAGTCCTGAGCCGTGGCCGGGATCGCCTCCTACGGAGCGTACATCCCGCGCACGCGTCTGCCGCTCGCGCTGATCGGCGGGCGGCCGGCCGCCGAGGACGGCCCCGAGAAGGCCGTCGCCTGGAACGACGAGGACGCGGTCACCTTGGCGGTGAACGCCGCAGTGAACTGCCTGCGGGGCCTCGACCGCACCAAGCTGGACGGCGTCTTGTTCGCCAGCACCAGCTACGCCTTCCAGGAGAAGCAGGGCGCCGCGCTGATCGCCAAGGCCCTCGACCTGCGGCGTGACGTCCAGACCGCGGATCTCGGCGGGTCGCTGCGGGCGGGGACCACGGCCCTGCGCATGGCCCTCGATGCCGTGCGGGCCGGCTCGGCGCGCCACGTCCTGGTGGTGGCCAGCGATTGCCGCATGGCGGCGCCAGGCTCTCCCCTGGAGGCCAAGCTCGGCGACGGCGCCGCGGCCTTTCTCGTCTCCGACGACCGCACGATCGCCCGCTTCGACGGATTCCACGCCGTGGCCGACGAGATCGTGGACGTCTGGCGGACGCGCCAGGACACCTTCCTCCACAGCTGGGAGGACCGCTTCGTCGTGCAGGAGGGCTATCTGCCCAATCTGTGCGACGCGCTCGGCGGCCTCGTCGAAGAACTCGGCGCGGGCACGGGCGACTTCGCCCGATTGTGCTTCTACGCGCCGGATCGGCGCAGCCACCGAACGGTCGCGCGCAGGCTGGGGCTCGACTCCACCCGCATCCAGGATCCGCTGATCGGCCGGCTCGGCAACGCAGGCTGCGCATTCGCACCGCTGCTGCTGGCCGCCGCGCTCGAGGCCGCGAGCCCCGGCGAGCGGCTGCTGGTCGCCAGCTATGGCGACGGTGCGGAGGCCCTGGCCTTCACGACCACCGAGCACATCGAGAAGCTCGAGCCCCGACGCGGTGTCACCTGGCACCTCGAGCGGCGTCGACCGGTCCGCAGCTACGACCGGTATCGGAAGGCGCGAAGCCTCGACGCCGGCGAGTGGCCGACCGCCGCCGGCCCGGGCCTCTCGGCCACCCTCCACCACCGCGAGCGCGACGAGGACCTCGCCCTGATCGGCCAGAAGTGCAACGCCTGCGGCGCGGTCCAGTTCCCCCGGCAGCGCCTCTGTGAGAGCTGCTTCGCCAAGGACGACTTCGAGAAGGTGCGTCTCTCGGATCGCATCGGCCGGGTCGTGACCTACACGTTCGACTTCTTCTTTCCGACTCCGGACCCTCCCACCATCGTCACCATCACGGAGGTGGACGGCGCCCGGATCCACATGCAGCTCGTCCACGCGACCGCGGAGGAGACGAGAGCCGGCCTGCCCGTCGAGTTCGAGTTCCGCCGCATCCACGCAGCCGGCGGTCGCCCCAACTACTATTGGAAGGCCACACCAGTGGAGGAACGTCCATGAGCCGCAGGGGAATCCGCGACCAGGTTGCGGTCGTGGGCGTCGGCTGCTGCCCGTTCGGCGAGAACTGGGACCAGTCGCCCTCCGACATGATCGTCGATGCTGCCTATGAAGCCTACGCCGACGCGGGCATCGACGATCCACAGGGCCGGATCGAAGCCGTGTTCACCGGCGCTCTCTACTCGCAGAAGGGTCCGCACGAGTGCAGCGATGCCCTGAAGATGTTCCACAAACCCGTGAGCATGGTCTCCAACTACTGCGCTACCGGCACCGATGCCTTCCGCTACGGAGTGATGTCGATCGCCGCCGGAATGTACGACGTCGTCCTGGTGGTCGGCTACGACAAGCCCAAGGACCGTGGCGTCTCGGGACCGTCGGTGATGATGGACGGAGTGCGCGACCTGCCGAAGACGCCGGCCGGCTGGTTCGCGCTGTGCGCGGCCACCTACTTCGAGAAGTACGGTGCCAGCCGCGACGACCTGGCCAAGATCGCCATCAAGAACCACCACAACGGGACGCTCGCACCGAAGTCGTTCCTGAAGCGCGAGATCACCCTCGAGGACTACCGCAAGGCTCGAATCATCTCCTGGCCCTTCGGCCTCTACGATTCCGCCGCCCAGACCGACGGCGCGGCTGCCGCCGTGATCTGCCGGGCCGACCTCGCCCGGGAGTTCCGCGATGATCCGGTGCTGGTGAAAGCCGTCTCGATCCAATCGGGACCGAACCCGCAGAAGGATCCAGGGAACGACTTCCTCTCTTGGAAGCCGACGACCTGGGCCGCAGCCGACGCCTACGCCCAGGCCGGCATCGACGACCCCCGCGCCCGGATCGGCGTCGCCCAGGTTCACGACTTCTTCTCGCTCACCGAACTCCTGAGCTACGAGGACCTGGGATTTTGCGAGAAGGGCTCGGCCAAGGAGCACATCGCCTCGGGTGATTTCGAGCTGACCGGCGATCTGCCCGTGAACACCGATGGCGGGCTCAAGACCTTCGGCCACCCGACGGGCGCCACGGGCGTGCGCATGATCTACGAGAACGTGCTGCAGCTGCAGGGTCGTGCGGGCCCACGCCAGGTGAAGGGCGTCGAGAGCAAGCTCGCGCTCTCCCACAACATCGGAGGCCACCCGACGGCCTGCGGCATCGCCGTGCTCGGCCGGGAGTAGAGGCTCATGGAGTTCGAGACGCTGCTCTACGACGTGACCGACGGCGTCGCGACCCTGACGCTCGACCGGCCCGACCGCCACAACGCCTTCAATCTCGCCATGGCGACCGAGCTGAAGCGAGCCTGGGAAGCCATCCGGACGGATCCGGGCGTCGTGTGCGCGGTCGTCACCGGCTCGGGCCAGCGAGCCTTCTGCACCGGCATGGACGTGGCCGACGTGGCCTCGGGTGACGCCACCCGCAAGACCGGCTTCCTGCCGCGCGAGGAGGCTCCCTGGTTCCAGCTGACCGCGATCCAGAACCGCTGCTGGAAGCCCGTCATCACGGCGGTGAACGGAATGTGCTGCGGCGGCGGGCTCCACTTCGTGGCCGACGGCGACCTCGTCCTGGCCGCGGAGCACGCGACCTTCTTCGACACCCATGTGAAGGTGGGCCTCGTCGCCGGTCTCGAGCCCGTGGGCCTGGCGCGCCGGATTCCGCTCGAAGCCGTGCTGCGCATGGCCTTCCTCGGCGGCTCCGAGCGCATGGGGGCCCAGGAGGCGAAGGCTCTGGGTCTCGTGGGCGAGGTGCTGCCGGGCGATCGGCTCCTGCCGCGCGCACGAGAGTTGGCCGCCAAGATCGCCGAGCACTCCCCGACCGCGCTCGCGCGCAGCAAGCAGTGCATCTGGGAGAGCCTCGACACGGGCCTCGACCAGGGGCTCGATGCCACCTGGCGGGCCATCCAGGAGCACGGCGCCTGCCCCGACCTCACGGAAGGCGCCGAGGCGTTCGTGGAGAAGCGAAAGCCGCGCTGGGTCCCCTACACGGGCTAGGAGGCGGCATGTACGAGAACCTCCTGTTCGAAGTCGCCGACGGCGTCGCCACGCTCACGCTCGACCGCCCGGACAAGCTGAATGCCTACACCACCGAGATGGGCGACGAGGTCTACGACGCCTTCCAGAAGGTGCGCGACGACGACGCCGTGCGCTCCGTCGTCTGGACCGGTGCCGGCCGCGGGTTCTGCGCCGGCGTGGATCTCGACCACCTGAAGGCGCACCAGACGGGCGCCCGCACCGGGGCGGGTCCGCGGCTCGGTGAGGAGGCCTTTCTGAAGAAGCTGCCCCTCGAGCTGCTCGCCTTCCCGAAGCCGGTGATCGCGGCGCTGAACGGGCACGCCATCGGAGTGGGCGTCACCATGGTCCTGCCCTGCGATCTGCGAATCGCCGCGGCTGGAGCGAAGCTGGGCTTGCCCTTCGTGCGGCTCGGCATCCTGCCCGGCCTCGGCAGCACCCACCTCCTGCCGCGCCTGGTCGGGCCCGCCAAGGCACGCGAGCTGGTTCTCACCGGGCGCAGGTTTTCGGCCGAGGAGGCGGCGGCCATGGGCCTGGTGAACGAGGTGGTTCCCGCGGCGGCGCTCCTGCCGCGCGCGAGAGAGATCGCAGCCGAGCTCGCCGAAAGTCGCCCCGAGGTGCTGGCGGCCGCGAAGCGGGCGCTCTCCTTCGGCGAGCGCCACGGGATGGCCGAGGCGATGGACTACGAGCAGGAGGCCGGCGCCGCGCTGCGCAAGCCCGGCGACTAGACGGCCGGGCCGGGGAATCCCGTGGCCGGCGAGGTGCCGCCGGGTCGTGTCGTGGCCGGCGCGGCGGGGTCGGGGGAGTTCCCGTGGGCGCGCCTCTGGTATCCTGTCGGCCCATTCGAGCGGCCGCGTGGAGGCGTGGAGCGGCGCTCGGGCTCGCGTCTGGAGGAGAGATCGTGGCCGAGGACGACTGGAAGGTGTTCGAGCTGCCGGAGCTGCTGGAACGGCACGAGCAAAGCCGGATCCCCTATCTCGAGTTTCTGCGCGTGCCGGCCCTCTCGTGCGGGATCTACCGGCTGCCGGCGGGCTCGCCGGACCTCCAGAGCCCCCACGACGAGGACGAGGTCTATCACGTCCTTCAGGGACGGGGTCGAGTGCGCGTCGAGGGCGAGGAACGTCCGGTCGGGCCCGGCTCGATCCTCTACGTGCGCGCGAGCTCCGAGCACTCGTTCTTCGAGATCGAGGAGGACATGACCCTGCTCGTCTACTTCGCCTCGGGCGGACCCGCGGACTAGGGACTCACCACTCGA
>Ga0114931_10010167_pt1 | contig 11216 bp, 9 predicted proteins | sample 2SBtaG_FD_89579 | JGI IMG/M metagenome (GOLD analysis project Ga0114931, IMG submission 89579) | Deep subsurface microbial communities from Kolumbo volcano to uncover new lineages of life (NeLLi) - 2SBTROV14_V59a metaG | ecosystem: Environmental > Aquatic > Marine > Volcanic | place: Kolumbo...
AGCAGGCGAATGTCCAGCAAGCCGGCGATAACGGCGCCCTTTTGATAAATGTTACCGTATTGCTTTTGACCTTCCTTCGTAAAAGAGTTGAGGGCCAACTGTGTTAAACTGGTGTGCTGGTCAAAATTGTCAGCGACCCGGAGTTTGCCGGACATCCGGTTCAGATACGTTTCCAAATCGATCAGCCCGGCCCGCAATTGCATGGTATGAGCGGCCCACTCGGTAGTTGCCTCATAAAGCCAAAGATGCTGCGACGGCACCGGGTGAACGAAATTGAATTTTTCAATAATTTCGCTGTGGATGTTCAGGGGCGTCACGACATGGAAAAACTCATGCGCGACCACCGGTGGGATGTTATTATCTTTGAGCTTCTCGAAATCAGCCTCCTTATAAACATAATTTGAGCTGTAAGAATGCTCCCAGGCTCCCAGCGTAAGATCCTCGAAATGGAACAGGAAGGTGTAGTGGTCGACCGGCAGTCCCTCGGTGAAATCGGCGGAGGCCAACAGGATATCGTGCAGGCGTGAAAGAATCTGATCAGATTTTACCAAATCCGTTTTCGAGTACGTGTAAACATCGATGTCCGTGCCTTTGACCTTTAACGACGCTTTGGACAGACGGCCCATCAGGATCGGGGAATCGACGGCTCTATCGTAGGTGTCAGCTTGGAAAACACCCTCTTTGTCGCGCCGAAGGGCGGTACCGACCAACCATGCCGCGGGATAATCGAGTTTGAGTCGAATCGCTCTTGACTGCATGCCCGTCGGGTAGCCAAGCACGGCATGTGGCAAAAGTTGCACATGGTCATCCTCGATTGAGGTGCCGGCCATTTCGAACACCTTGTTGGAATCGACGGGCGTGTCCCAGGTCTCGGCGATGCTGTAGTTGATTTCACGTACTTTCTCCGGCTCCGCAATGCGCCACTGGTTCGTTGAGAGGTGCTGAACCGGCAGCTCATTTCCGTCAGTATCGATAGCACGAAACTCCCGCACAAAACGTCCGATATCCATCACCTGGTACGTTCCCGGCGCAGTCGCCGCGAACTGGTAGATTGCGTTTGCCGCCCCGAGGTCGTCAACCGTCAGTGTGACTTTGAACAAATCATCCGCCCGATCATTGAGGTCAACTTCGTACGCCAACGGGCGGGAAACCGTTCTCGACTCGGGATTCGAATGAAATATGGCGCAGCCTGGAGAGAGAGTAAAAGAGAGAGCAAAGACCAATAGCCGCTTGCGCATGGATACCTCCGTGAATATTTCCATATTATTAATTTTCGTGTAAGATTGCGGTTATCTCATCTTTAATCAAGCGTAACCGCGGACAAAATAACTCTAACTGCTTTGACTTGGCGGGATTGACCGAAATATCTAGCTCAGACGATGTTTTCTCTCAAAAAGATTAACATGTCCTTACAATTTTTTCTGATACGCGAATATTCATAAAATGTTGTCGCACGCCGATTTCCCGGAAGACTCATTGTTTAAAATGGGTGTTTTTCGCTGACAAAGATTAAAAATCCTTTGACTAAATCGTTGTCTTCTTGCTATATTGGCGCGTTGAAATTTAGGGAAGATCATGTTTTTCCTGCAATTTATTAGCAAGCTCATTAAAGTGTTGCGCTCTGGCGAATCTCCGCGACTTATCGCGGGTGGCTTTGCCATGGGGTTTGTCGTCGGCATGACCCCTCTCATGACACTGCAAAACGTGTTGATTATTCTGACGGCCATTCTGACACGAGTCAATCTAGCGTCGGTTTTCTTCGCGATGTTCCTGTTCAGTTTTGTAGCCTATATCTTTGATCCGATCTTTCATGATGTCGGATTTTTCCTGCTGGCACAGATAGAAAATATCAGACCCCTGTGGACCATTGTCTACAACTGGCCCATCGCGCCCTTCACCCGCTTCTACAACACAGTCGTCATGGGAAGTTTCTCGGTTGCCCTCCTGCTGACATACCCGGTATTTCTTCTGGCCCAAAAGGGAATCGTGGCCTACCGGAAATCCTGGGGTGATAAGTTGGACAATTCAAAATTCGCCAAGGCTATCAAAGGCAGCTCTTTATTCAAGTGGTATATCAAAATTAGAGATTTAGGGTGGTAATCTATGCGGCCTAAGGGAGTCATCGCGGTTCTTTTCATTCTGCTCCTGCTGACTGGCTTTCTTTATTTTTTCGCCGACCGCTTGCTTGAGCATGGCATGGAGAGTGCCGGCGAATCCGTCATCGGCGCAAAGGTCGAGATCGACAACCTGAAGTTTAGCCTTGCCGACCTGTCGATTTCATGGGACCGGCTGCAGGTGGCAAACCCAAATGACACCTGGCGAAATCTGGTTGCAACAAGCCGCTTCTCTTTTGACATGGAAGCCGCTTCTCTCATCCGCAAGAAACTCGTTATCAACGATGTGACGGCAACGGACATTCGCATTGGTTCGCAAAGAAAGACGGACGGCAAAATCGACCGTCCGGAAGGAGCGCCTCCCGGACTGGTACAGCAGGCAACGGAAAGCCTTGGCAGGCAGTTGGGGCAGGCCCCGATCTTGAATTTAGGCGCGCTCAAACGTAAGGTAAATGTCGACAGCTTAATGCAGACATTTGACATCCAGACGTTGCACCGGCTGCAGGAGGCAAAAACTCAGACCGATTCAACGTTTCGACAATGGCGGAATCGTATCACTACATTTGACCCGAAGGGGGATTTGCAAAAAGTTGAAACAGATATCACCACACTTCAGAGTCAGGAGGTGTCAGGCTTACAAGACCTGGTTGCGGCGGCTGACAAATCGAAACGAATACTCTCTACGCTCAATCGTATCAAGACAAAACTCGATTCGAATCGAACCATGGTGAGCAAGGGCATCGCTTCAGCTACGACGCGTTTCGCCAACGTTGACAACTGGATTGATCACGATTTTGAAGCAGTGAAGGCAAAGGCCAATCTCGGCGATCTCAGCCCCAAAAATGTTGGCAAGATGCTTTTTGGTGAGGTCGTGGTTCAGCCAACCGTGCAAACGCTGGAATATGTGGCTTTGATTCGAAAATATATGCCGGTTGCTCAGCAATTGCTTTCCGCCGGCAAAGTCGAAAAGCCGCCACGGCTCAAGGGTCAGGACATCCGCTTCCCCCTCCTGAATGGTAAACCGGATTTTCTGCTGGAACACCTCCTCTTGAGCGGAAGTGGCAACCGGCAGGTCGGGGAAGAGCCTGCCTTTTTGTTGAATAGCCAAATCGATGGCATCACAAGCGAGCAAAAAATCTACGGCAAACCTTTAACCTTTGCTCTGAATGCGCTTCTGCCCGGCTCAAATACTTACGAAATCAGCGGTGAGATTGACCATGTAGGAGATATTCCGGTCGACCGTTTCTCTATCAAAGCCCTGGGGGTGAAAATCAAAAGCTTGTCGCTCCCCGACCGCCCCTATCTGCCATCTACTGTTTGGGCCGAACGCGGCGATGTCGGAGCTACCTTTGCTTTGACCGGCTCTCAACTGAACGCCCGTTTCAACTTTAGAGCAACGCCGGTGCGATTTGAATTTACCAAAAATGACCGCCGGGATGACGCTATTTCCAGAATTACACAAAGCGTTTTCGATTCGATTGAGACTCTCAGCTTTTCGGCCGCCATCGTCGGCCCACTCGACGACCTCGACCTTCAAATCAGTTCAAACGTGGATGACATCCTGGCGAACAAAATTTCAGCGCTGGCCGGAGAATCCGTTAAACAGGCAGGGGTTGAAATTCGTCGTCGAATCGAAAGTGCCGTAGGGCCCAAGAGGCAGGAAGCCGAGGCATTCGTCAAACAGGGAAGAGGACAAATCATGAACAAGTTGAACGCTTACCAGGAACAGGTCGATGAAAAGCTGGCCATCGTTGATGCCAAAAAGAAGGAAATAGAAGGAAAAATTACGGCCAAAAAGAAGGAAGGCTTAGACGACGTCAAAGGCAAACTGAAAGGCCTGTTCAAAAAGAAATAGGAATGAATCCTTTCTTCTCTCGCGGATCGGGAAGGGATGTGTGGCTTCAATCACCGTGACCTTCGATCTGAGCGAAGTCAAGAGGTTAGTATGACGGAACAGACGACGATAGATGACCTGAACCAATCATTGCGCGAACTTCAGTCCCTCAACCGGTTGGCGCAAACGATTTCCGCCACCACCGATGTCGACACGATTATCAATACGATCATCAATGAGGCCACTGAACTAACGCACGCGCAGCAAGGGTCCCTCCTGCTCACCAAGAATCACATGCACGCAAGTTTCACGACTCTGGTTCGGGTCGGCACGAATCAGCATGAAGCTCTGGTTCACAAGATGTGCATGGTGATCGCCGGTTGGATACTCAAAGAAAATGACTCCTTGCTGGTCAACGACATTCTGGCCGATAGTCGTTTCAAAGGGCTGGCAATGCTCGGCTATCCGTTTCAATCCGTTCTGGGCGTCCCTATTCAAGCAGGCGGTAAAATTCTGGGAGTCCTCATCCTGCATAACAAAAAGGATGAGCACGAATTCCGGGAAACGGACCTGCGGCTCATGAACATCATTGCTTCACAGTCCGCGCATATCCTTGAGAACGCCGAAATGATGCGCGAGTTGAAGGATGAAAACCAGCGTCTGAAACGGGAAATTGAGCGTAAATACAGCTTCGATGAAATTATCGGCAGCAGTCCCGCCATGGAGAAAGTCTTCAAACTGCTCGACAAGATCATCCCGACGGATGCACGGGTCCTCATTCAAGGAGAAAGTGGCACGGGTAAAGAACTCATCGCGCGTGCGATTCATTACAACAGTCCCAGAAAGCAAAAACATTTCGTCGCTATCGATTGTGGCGCATTGCCAGAAAACTTACTGGAAAGCGAATTGTTTGGCCACGTGAAAGGTGCTTTTACCGGCGCAACGGAAAGCAAGAAAGGCCTTTTTCATATCGCTGATGGCGGTACGCTTTTTCTGGACGAAATTAACAACACCAGCCAGCCTTTGCAGGCCAAACTGTTGCGCGTCATCCAGGAAGGAGAAATGCGTCCGGTCGGCGGCACACAGACGGTCAAGATCAATGTGCGTGTCATTTGCGCGGGCAGCAAAAGCCTGGCGGACGCCGTGAAAGCAGGCGAATTCAGGGAAGACCTCTACTTTCGTCTGAAAGTTGTCACCGTCTCCTTGCCCCCTCTGAGAGAGCGGCCGGAAGATATCGCCATCCTTGCGGCTCACTTTTTGAAAAAATACAATAAAGCCATCGGCAAATCGTTGCATGGTTTCAGCAAAGAAGCCGCTAGCGGGTTGGCACATTACCCGTGGCCGGGCAACGTGCGCGAATTAGAGAATACGATTGAACGTTGCGTGACGCTGGCTGAACCCGGCGCGAAACGGGTCGAAGCCGACCTGCTGCCAGACGAATTTCACTCAGGGCCCGCGGCGCTGGCCGCACCCGTATTTTCAGGAGAAACCAACCTGACCCGCGCAGTTGAGCAACTGGAACGGACGATGGTAACCCATGCCCTCGAAAAGTTTGGTGGCAACCGCACCAAGGCCGCCGAACACCTGGGCTTGAGTCGACGTGGCCTGCTTAACAAGATAGAACGCTACCGTCTCGAAGCCTAATCAACTCGCGGTCTCCAATTGCTCCAACACTGATATTCACACTTGAATTGTACAATTGTGAATATAGTTTACGTTTCCGGCGAGATACGACTCGCTCCCGCCTTGATACATAAATCATAATCCTCTTACAACTTGATACTTAGGCATCCTTAGTCTGTGAAGCAGGGATGATGGCATGCTACTTGCCTTTCCTCCCCCCAGTTCATTTCAATTGATAGAAAGGAAAATATATGTCCGCACTAATGCGCTCACGAAGCACATACTTCATGACCATTACTCTACTGTTGTGTAACTGCGCGGCTACGCACAGCAACCAACGACGGGTGCCCGATGTTGCCGATTCCGTGAGTCAACTCAAAGCGGGCAACAAGACGCGCATCGATGCGGTTTACGGGTTCAATGTTGGTGTCGATTTACCGTGAAGCAAGTACCATGAACCTGCTTCACAGCGTGAATCTCCTTCACATGACTTTGCCTCCCGTTCAGAGTCACTAAGCAATTCCTCTTTCAAGTTTAACTGTAATCATATCAAGACATTAAAGCGTCTTGTAACGTCCGTGAAATGTTTTGGCATAGCGCTTGCGAGGGAACAGCAGAATCGAAAATGAGCTTAGGAGGCCGCGATGGAGCTTGTAGAAACCGAAGTCAGGTACAACACTGCCCTGACGCTACATGAAAACTTTATACCTGTTAACGACGAGTACCGACCCTTCAAACTGATCGCGCGAAGAAATTCCTGGCAGCAAAGTTTAGAAGTCCCTTTAATGGTGAAAGCTCTACGGCTACCAAGTTACCAACGTGTCCTCGAAATCGGCTGCGGACAGGGTTTCGCCCTCACCGCACTTGCGCAACATTGTCGTCCTACGCGATTGGTTGGGGTCGATATCGACCATTTTTTACTTAAGGATGCCGAGAAACGAATCCGGAAGTCAGGTATACGGGCAGAGCTTTATCAGGAAGATGTCCGCCGGCTACCTTTCGCCGACGCGTGCTTCGATCTCGTCATCGATTTTGGAACAACCTATCATCTCAACCGACGACTCAAGGCATTGAAAGAAATCGCCCGCGTCTTATCTCACGGCGGTATTTTCGCCTATGAAACTCCTCTGAACCAGATTCTCTCCCATCCTTTGCGGTCACGAGGGCGACGAATTCGCTGGGACCTTGCGGCACAACTGCAATCGCGCCGGGCGGCTGTTTTGTGGTCCAGCCGGTCAAAGGTGTCAATCTAAGTAAGTACCCTACCTGTACAAGCGCCATCCTCACAGACGGATGCTCCACAAAATTTCTCCGAAAAAATTCGGTTCCCGTCTATAATCTTCGTCTGCTTATTCCCGTCAAGTTCACTATGATTTCTGATGATGTGAACGAGCCACTCTCAAATCAAGGTGACGGGATGAATCAATCAAGCGGCAGCAACTACATTACAAAAAAAGAGCTAAAAGAAACCACGCAAGAATTGTTCGACAAAATCGAATCGCGCGTTTCGAAAAAAGAATTTCGGAGTGAGATGAAACGGGTGGATAGCAGCATCGAGATGCTCGTCACACAGGTTAGCAAAAACACCCTGGAAATCAAAACGCTTCGTGGTGATATGGATGACCGGTTTCTCGAAATTGACAATCGGTTTGCCGAGATGAACAGCAAATTCCACATGGTGCTCACCGCCATCGATGGCTTGTCTGGCCAGATAAAGGATATGAGTACTGAAAAAGCGGCCGGTGAACATACTTTCAGAAGGCATGAAAACAGATTGAACAACCACGAAACCCACCTCGAAAAACTTGACCATAAGAACCGGTAACCGGTCCAAATCTCCGAGTCTATTTGTACCATCCGAACAATAGGCGTGAGCAGAGCCTGTTTCACCGGCCACTAAATCAAATTACTTATTTCCGCCTATCCCACCTGCAACCCGCCGCATGAAATGCGGGCCACCATTCCTTCTTGCAAAAATTAAAACCGCAACTGGAAGAAAATACCCGAACATGTTTAAATTCGTATTCATTAGTGATTGAGGGAGTACCTCACGAATATGAATCCGCGTAAATCAGATACTCACAAATCGCAAAGAATCTTCACACTGTGAAGTCATCTTCCTCCAGAGCCTCTACGCGTAACTACCTGATCAGACAACGTTTAGTCATGTCCCCTCCAGCTTGGTACAGCAATTGCCTGCTGGTAAGGTAAATGAATGAGGAGATGATTTAATGAAAAAATTCTTGCCATTTGCAGGGGCCTGCCTGGCGATTGCTATTTATCTTCCGGCTGCAACCGCCGGCCCAACGCAGCAGGAGCTGGTGGAACTTCATGCAGCTCTCGGCTCCTTGATCGATGCACGGGAGAACCAGCAGCTTCATATCTTCGACCTGGACCTGGGCCTGAAGGCCGCGCGGATTTACCAGTTATCCGCGATCAAATGGGTTCTGCACTTGATGGGCACCAGTGAAACAGGTCCGTGGTTGATCACGCAAGAAATAAACCAAACCACCTTCCTCTCTCTGAAAAGAAGATTGCAATCCAGGCTCAAGAAACACGCGAAAGGCAAAATTTTTTCTCAACCGGTTCTCAGTATCCGACAAACCTTGGCAACAAAAGGGAGCGAGTCACAAAGGCTCGCGTTACGCGATGGTTCGACGATCTTCGCCACGCTGACCAAGTGTTCCCCGGACACGATTATTTTTGTGACGACAAGCGGTGCCCAACTCCAGGTTCAGGATAAGGACATCGTTAGGATAGATACACCTCGGAAACCACTCAAAGATGGAATGTATGGGAAACAAGATCCGAATGATGTGCGCCTCTTCTTCGCGCCGACAGGCCGGACCCTCAGGAAAGGGGAAAGTCAATTATCAGATTTCTATATTTTTTTCCCCGCCGCTGCCGTCGGCGTCACCGACAATTTCATGCTGGCAGGCGGCGTTTCTCTCATTCCCGGAATTGATCAGCTCGTGTACGCCGCGCCGAAACTCAATCTCATTCATCGTGAGAAAATGGACCTCGCCACTGGTATTTTATTCACAACAATACCGGGGAGTGGCGGTGGCAACTTTGGTATTGCCTACAGTTCGCTCTCTCTTGGCGATGTGACGGGTGGGGTGACATTGGGCGCCGGCTTCGCATTTGAAGGCGCGGATACCGACGGCAGATTGTTCGCGGGATTCGTGGGTGGGGAAAAACAACTCTCACCTAATTTTAAAATCATTTCAGAAGGGTGGATTTTGACCGCCAATGACGATTCGGAACTCATTGCCATTGGCGGTCTTCGTTTCATCGGGGACCAGCTGACTGTCGATTTCGGATTAGCTACTTCATCCAGCCTGTTGGATGGCCATAACGATATCATAAATTTTATTCCGTGGCTTAGTTTCTCGGTAAATTTTGGAAGATAGAACAAATGAATCCTGGGTTGGCACGGAATACATTCTATCGAACCCCCGGGGTGCATTCAAAGACCCCTGCAAAGAAATTGATGAGCTTGCCAGTTTTCGCACGAATTTGAATGATTAACAAGAGGTATTGGCTATGAAGCATTCACATGAACACAAGCGAATAAACGATATCTGGCTGGCAAATATCGAAAAGCCAGCGATTCATTTCTTATCCCGGAAAATGCCGCGCTGGGTTACCCCTGACATGCTCACTCTCATCGGTTTCCTCGCGGCTTTTTTGATCGCCGCAAGCTATTGGTTAAGCAATTTTGACCCAGCTTTCCTCTGGCTGGCCAGCTTCGGCTTTATGTTGAACTGGTTCGGCGATAGCCTTGACGGCTCTCTGGCCCGCTTCAGAAAAATCGAACGGCCTCGCTTCGGATACTTCATCGATCATACGGTGGATGCCATCACACAAGTCATCATCGGACTCGGCATCGGCTTATCTCCGTATGTCGATCTGAAATATGCACTCTTTCTCCTAACCGGCTATCTTCTTGTCTCTATCCACACCTACATCACGATTTACATCAAGGGTGTTTTCAAAATTTCCTACGGACGCTGTGGTCCGACCGAGATACGTGTGTTGGCTATCACGGTCAATACGCTTCTTTACTGGTGCGGCATTCCGGAATTTCGCATCCCAATCCTTGGGTTAACGCTATACAATTTGTTTGCTTTACTAACCGGCAGCGCTTTGATTCTGACTTACATCGTCTCGGCGGCCCGACAGGCGGTTGAGCTGGCAGCCCTGGAACAAGCAATCGGAAAGAGCCAATGAGAGTCGGAGAACTCAGAAAGCACAAAATTGCATTGCGGCAACAGAGTTCCTGGTTGACACTGAGTATCATGATCGCTTTTTCTTTTGGCGTCCACAGCCTTGAATCAAGAGGCAAGGCAACAGCGTTTAACATCATTGCAGAAAGACAGTTAGTGGAGGCGATGCGCCACGAAACAAGCTACAACACACTCACTACCACCAATGTCGCCCGTTTTCAGGCGCATGTCATTCTCAGACTGGCGCGTCAGGCGCAAACGCGCGACCCCGGTGGACCTCCACTTCTGATCGGGCACAGAGAATGGTACAACGCTTTTTTGCAGGCAAAGGGACTGAGGGAGGACGAGGCGCCCGTCTTCCTGCGTCTGGCTTTATCCTACCAACAGGATCAAATTGTGGACTATCATTACCGCCATGTCATCGACAAAATGAAACGAGGAGCTGCCCCCGAAGTAGCCCTGAATATCAAAGTGTACTGGCCTGAAACGGCGGAATTGCCGGCTTATTACAGTTTCGAAGATACGTTAACCACGCCGAAACTCCAGGTGACGAATCACCGCGTGATCACTTACCGGCTGCTCGATTTCGGCGATCGTATCGTTTACGATGAAATCACCGGCTTGATGGGGCGACCGACCACGGGTCTTCTGGGAGCGCTGTTCAAAATCATCGGTGAGGGGCGGGTGGTGCGTACCAGCATGGCTATTGCGGAAGATGGTTTGCAGGTAACGAGAACTCATTCAAAGAAGGGGCCATTGGGGGTACACGCTACGGTTACGGTGTGGCCGGACGGCGGGATGGTCAAAGGCGTCCCGAATAATCGTGGAGATTTGTTCAAGCTTGAAAAAAAAGTCAAGCAGGGTTTCAAAATTAAATATGTCCCTTTCAGCGCTCTACTCAAACCGGAAGCACAACGGAATCGCTAAATTTAAAACCGGAGTTTTAAAAGGTGCGTGTGGGGGCCAATCCACTGCATTGCCCCAGAAATTTGTTTGCTAAAAAAATGCCCGGCAGCTACCGGCCCGACATCTTCTGAAATCGCCTCCCTTCGAAACGGGGAAGATTGAAGGTCCCTCGTTGAACCTGACTATAATTTATCGAAAAGAAATAACATTCCGGTTATTCAAGGGGTTCGCAGCACCATGAGACGAATTTCCGTCATGTCCTCGATGGCAAAACGAATGCCCTCGCGACCCAGACCGCTGTCTTTGACGCCGCCATACGGCATGTGGTCCACGCGCCAGGAGGGAACATCGCCGATGATCACGCCGCCAACCTCCAATTTGTCCCAAGACTGGTGAGCTTTGTAAATATCCCGCGTAAAGATGCCGGCCTGCAAACCGAAAGCGCTATCGTTGATTTCGTCAAGGGCCCGATCGAAATCGCTGAATTTCGACAGGACGGCCAACGGTCCA
>Ga0114931_10010168_pt1 | contig 11215 bp, 13 predicted proteins | sample 2SBtaG_FD_89579 | JGI IMG/M metagenome (GOLD analysis project Ga0114931, IMG submission 89579) | Deep subsurface microbial communities from Kolumbo volcano to uncover new lineages of life (NeLLi) - 2SBTROV14_V59a metaG | ecosystem: Environmental > Aquatic > Marine > Volcanic | place: Kolumbo...
ATGGGCTTTTATGATATTTCCTGGCAATTTGCGTGTCTTGAGCTATAGGAGGAAGCAAGCTTTTGATCTGGAACGGATACTGACCGGTTTTTCACGCCTTTAACCGGTATAATAGATTTATACTTGCAGACGAGAGTACGGTCCGTTTTGTATTCCGGCAGATTTTACTGTTGCGCAAATGATTAAAGCATTAAACCCAGAAAAATCAGTTGCTCACGGCTTCTGTCACAAACGCTTGCTTCCACTGCACTTCAAAAAAATACCCGCTTAATTGACGGGTGAAGCTAAGGTTTTTTTAAAGCGCTGTGAAATCAATAATTTGCGCCATAATTCCGCGTTCTACTGATTTTTCCAGGTTAAAGCATAGGTTAGCCCATTGAAGCATCGACCCCGAAAAAGATTCGGTCAAAATTTTCTTAAGGATCACACTGTCATTGATCAGCTTATGCAATCCATACAGGTCAGATCAGATCAACACTGGGTTGAAATCGGTCCGGGTCAGGGTGCATTGACCGGACCGTTATTGAAAACCGGTGTTCGCTTGGATATTATTGAATTGGATTGCGACCTGGTCAGCCAGTTGCAGAAACGGTACGTTCAGCAACAGGGGTTGACCCTGCACAGCGCGGATGCTCTGAAATTCGATTTTTCAGCCTTGGTTTCAAGGCAGGAAAAATTGCATATCGTTGGCAATTTACCCTATAACATTTCAACGCCGCTGTTGTTTCATTTAATGAATTTTTCAACGTTGATATCTACAATGTATTTTATGCTGCAGAAGGAAGTCGTTGCCAGAATTTGCGCCGTGCCGGGCAGCAAAACGTATGGCAGGCTCAGTGTCATGATGCAGTTGTATTGTACAACGGATTGTCTGTTTGATGTATCAGCCGAATCGTTTGAACCGGTGCCGAAAGTCACCTCGGCCGTGGTACAACTTACACCGCATCTGCGTTCACCTGCAAAGATTGATTCAATGGCTGATTTCAATATGATCGTTTCCCAGGCCTTTTCACAACGCCGCAAAACCATAAGAAATTCATTGAAAAAACTACTTGCGGAAGAAAGCATTGCGGCTTTGGACATTGATCCTAAAAAGAGAGCGGAGCGGCTCTCCCTTCAGGATTATGCCAAAATAAGCAATAGCTACACGCGCAGCACAGCAAACCGTTAACCGTTGCCAAAGCGATTAGGGCCCGGTGTTTGGCCAATACGGTATTAATAAAAATTTTCTTTTGTTAAACAATAAATTAAGGTCAATTGACCGCGCAGGATACGGGCTTTAATTTTGCCAGGTAATTATTTTTAGTTTTTTCTTGCCATTCAGCTAATAATCCGTCTAAATTCTATTCATAAAGACTCTCTAGTAAACAACGTTCTGAATATATTATAAGCAAATTTGAGGTAATGATTATGACTACCATAACAGACCCGGTCATCGGCAGTTGGTATAAGGATGTTGAAAACGATCTGATGTTTAAAGTTGTCGCTATCGAAGAAGGCGGCGATGCAATTGAAGTACAATATTACAATGGCGATGTTGCCGAGATAGATAACGACAGTTGGTATAATGCCACTTTTGATTATATTGAAGCCCCGGAAAACTGGACGGCGCCCTTCGGCGAAATTGAGTCGGATGATCTGGGTTATTCCGATCCGGATATCCATGAACCTAATCGTGATGACATGGATATTTCCGACTGGCTGGATAAATAGGAACGCATAGCGAATGAAAATGAGTGCGCAGCAATTTTTGGATTGGGAATCGAAAAGCATTACGCTGTTGGCAATGTCCGGTGCGGGTAAAACGACACTCGCCAATAGACTCCCTAAGCAAAAATGGTTTCATTATTCCGGCGACTACCGTATCGGCACGAAATATCTGGAAGAGCCGATTCTGGATAATATTAAACGGCAGGCCATGGATGTGCCGTTTCTACGGGAATTGCTGCGTTCTGATTCAATTTATATATGCAATAATATTACGGTGGATAATCTTGCGCCGATATCCAGCTTTTTGGGAAAAATTGGTAATCCCGAACAAGACGGCTTGTCACTCAAGGAATTTAAACGCCGGCAGTTTCTGCATCACCAGGCCGAAGTGGCGGCAATGAAGGACATACCCGAGTTCATTCATAAGGCGGAGGATATCTATGGTTACAAACATTTTCTTAATGATGCCGGAGGCAGCGTTTGTGAACTGAATGATGCCAGTGTATTAGACATATTGGCCGAACACACGCTGATTGTGTATATTAAAATTCCCCCGGAACTGGAAGCAACCATAATTCAACGCTCAAAAACCGACCCTAAACCGTTATACTACCGGGAGGCCTTTTTAGATCAGCAGCTGCACCGTTATATGCAGGAAAAAAACTATACGGATACCTGTTTAATACCGCCAGATGACTTTGTCAGTTGGGTTTTTCCGGAATTATTTCATTCCCGGCTGCCCCGTTATGAAGCTATCGCCAGGCACTATGGCTACACTTTGAACGCCAACGATACCGCACAAATTCAGGGTGAGGACGATTTTATCGAACTGATCGCAGAAGCCATTTCCAGGCAGACATAATGACTGCATCCGCTAACTTTTCCCCTATCCAACCAGTAAACCTATGCCTTTAGTTGCCCATACCAAACTGCCTACTTTTGATCGCTTGCAGGAAGAAGGCGAGGAAATATTAAACCCAGAGCGGGCCAGTCATCAGGATATCCGGGAAATGCATATCGGTTTGTTGAACATGATGCCGGATGCTGCACTTGAGGCGACGGAGCGGCAATTTTTTCGCTTGGTGGGCGCCAGTAATCAAATTGCCCAATTCCATATTCATCCCTTTACTATTACCGGTATGGAACGCAGTCCGGCAGCAAAAGAGCATATCCAGCGTTATTACGAATCGTTTGAAACAATACAGCGGGATGGCCTGGATGCACTGATCATCAGCGGAGCTAATGTTACTCACGCACATTTGCAGGAGGAAGCTTTCTGGCAGCCATTAACAGACGTTTTTTTCTGGGCTAAACAAAACGTCACCTCTATTCTCTGCTCCTGTCTTGCCACACATGCATTAATCCAGTGTTGCCACGGGATTACCCGCACCCGTCTGCCGGCCAAACGCTGGGGGGTCTACCCGCATCGATTGATCGACCGTGGGCACCCGCTAGTGGCGGAGATGAATACCCGCTTTGATGTGCCGCACTCACGCTTTAATGAAATTTTTCAGCAAGATATGGAAAGTAAAGGTTTAAGAATACTGGCCGCCAGCGAGACCGCCGGGGTACATTTAGCAGTTAGTTCAGACGGTTTCCGTGTGGTGTTTTTCCAAGGCCATCCTGAATATGATGATTTGAGTCTGCTGAAGGAGTATAAACGCGAAGTTATGCGCTTTTATCAAGGCGAAATTAAGCACTATCCACCGTATCCGGAAAATTATTTTGATACCCAGGTCAAACAAATTCTTAACGATTATAAGCAACAATTGAAAGCGGCAAAAATCAGCCGGGCGGTACTTCCCGAATTTCCTGAAGCGCTGATTCTGCCACATCTGGACAATACCTGGCGGGACACTGCCAAAGCGGTTTTTAATAATTGGCTGGGCAAGGTTTACCAGCTAACCAATCAAGATCGCAAGCGGCCCTTTATGGCAGGAATTGACCCTGAGAATCCGTTAGGACTATAGGCTGTGGATGATGCCATAAAACAGGGAAGGTTGATCCAGCAGGTGATTAATCTGGCTGCTGAAAATGCAAAAGCAACTCATGGCGGGCCTTACGCCGCGCTAGTGGTATGCGAAAATAAAGTTATTGCCAGCAGCGCTAATTTGGTGGCTGCCGAAAAAGACCCGACAGCACATGCGGAAATAATGGTTATTCGTCAAGCTTGTGCAAAGCTGCGAAATTTTCAATTAGCAGGTTGCACGCTATATACCAGTTGCGAACCTTGTCCTATGTGTCTGGGCGCAATTTATTGGGCGCGGCTCAAAAATGTCTATTATGCCTGTACGCGTCATGATGCGGCGCAGGCAGGATTTGATGATAGTTTTATTTATGATGAAATTTCTTTACCGCCGGAGCAACGGCATATTCCCATGGTGCACGTAAAGACCCGCAATGCGGTTCAGCCGTTTGAAATATGGCGGGCCAGTAACGGAAGAATTAATTATTAACGGCCGTTACCGGCTATAATTGGGCATGCCAAACAGCGGTTCAACGGATGTTATAAGGGTGAAACGCGCTGCTATAGCAGTGACTTTCAGGGTCATGTTAGCCGTCAATATGACCTTGATGCCGTACCGGGGGTGATGAAAACATCCTCATGACCGGTAGGGTAACCGCAAGTATAGTCTTTTTTGTGATTTTTTCAGCGTTCTGCACTCCTTGATATCCTGGTGATTGGCAGCAGATAAAACACAAGCCTTATATTGTTGCAAAAGCAGGCTTTGCCGTTCGATATCCAGGAGAATTTTGTGTTTATTTTTGTCGAAGCGCTTCCCTGTTCCCGCTGCGCCTGCCTGTATAGCGCCAGTAGTGGTCAGGCCAAGCAGCAGTGAACAGAGATAGATTGTTTTCATTGCGGCTGCCCGGGTGCATTACCCGCCGGCATTGCAGACGATATGTCCGCTTCCGGTTGTGCCGGAGTGTTTTGTTCAGCACGTTCTGCGATTTTATAGAGCCAGCCATCATGCTTGACACATCCGAGTTCAGCTTCAGCTCTGACACTGAACCTGGCGTAGGTGGCGCTGAGTTGCGGCGGAATTTTGCCTCGGGCCAGGAAAAAACTGTTGTGGTTTTCAATGCTTAATTCAGTAGGAATTTTTTTAACTGTCATCGTGACCTTTTCTGGATTCGCCCATACCGGCAGTGTGAAAGTAAACTCAGATTCAGGTTGTACTTCGGATAAGTGCGGTGGCGTCACGCTTTTGATTCTAGGTTTTCTACAATCTTTTTTTTCATCTCCCGCAGCTGCGGCCAGTGTGCTCGATAAAACCAAATTTACAAGCAATAGCGTTTTTAATAAGTTTGTTTTTATTTTCATTGCATAACCCCTTAACCAAAACATCACAAAAGTAAATTTATATGTAACTATTCAGCTTCTTTGTCGGTCAGGAAGCAGGTTATTGATTTATCAGGATGCGTCAATACGTCCCGGTAAGCTCTGCTGCAACATCCCTGTTGCAGAAGCCTGATAAATTAACAATCTTCATCCTGTTTGAAAAGGGTGCTGAATAGATACTTTATTTTTAAACTTGTTCAACATCCAGCATGCAGGCAGTGTAATTTTGATAATTCTGGTAAAGGTATGTCCCTGTGCTGCTGGAAACTTTATAGTATCCAAAGCCTACACAAGTGTACTTTCACAACTTAAGCAATTAAAAAATCACACGGTCAAAGCAACACACGCTGAACAAATTTATAGATATCTTCAGGATATATTGAATAGTTTAGCCTTATATATCAGTAATTTATAGTATTAATCGCGGTTTTTTAAGCTAACGTAAGTCTATGATTTAAGCGTTACTCTGCTATTTTAACCAGCCAGCCTCCCGATCCTTTGCAGCCACCGGGCAAGGTTTTGGCCCTGAGATTAATTCGTGAATAGGCGCCGCTTTCAAGACCTTCGGGTAATTTTCCTTTCACGATATAGATGTTATTCCGGGTATCTACATTAACGGGGACATCTATATTTTTGACTTTGACTGTAATAGTATTTGCTCCCGCCCGGCGCGAAACAGTAAATGAAAAATCCGCCCCAGGCTGGACTACCGCTTTATGCGGCGGTTTAAAATTGGAAAATTTCGGTTTTTTGCAGGCATTTGAGGAACTACTCGTTCCGTAGGCAAACGCACCTTGAGATGACAATAGTGCGCTTAGGACCAGTCCAGTCATAAGCAATTTATTACTTGTTCTTAACATCAGTTTTCTCCTCATACAGATCTAAACAGACTATCGCGTCGGTTTATTGTTCTTTTAATAGCCGGAATTCAAGTTCGTCTTGCTTTTCCGAACCCCTGTTGACCGGATCCAGCACCCGCCCCAATCCGAGCATTTCTTCAAAAACCCGGCGCTTACCTTTATATTTCACTTTATATAAATTAGCGCCGGATTCAACTTTTATCCAGCCGACTGATTCAATGATGGGTAAACCCGTCAAATAATCAGTCACCCGGGTCATGTCCGTCATGCCATGAATTCCTGAAATTCTGAGTAAAACGGTATCTATTGCCAGTGTTTCCGGTTTTACAGCAAAATAAGAGGAAAGTTTATCATAGGTTCCCTGCAGTCCGCTTAGCAGTGTTTTATCCAGCGTAGTGCATTTCTGCGGCCATTGTTTGACAGTATGATTAAAATAAAGTGTCCATTCACTTCGCCAGCAATTTTCTTTGTGCTCTATTCTTCCTGATAAAACGGATGCGGTAGCATAACGCTGCGAAACCTTCATCAGCCTGTCAGAATAAGCGCTTAATACATCATTGACAGAAATCTGCTGTTGTTCCTGTAAATCAAGCAGGGGTAATAATAATGGCAAACCTTTGCGCTTTGCCGACTTGTGCAATGCATTGGCGATATCCGGCATGATATCCGCGTTGAAAAACTGCCGCTTGCCGGAATCGTCAACCACCAGCCAGAGCAGCGTTTCATCCCGGATTTCACTCCAGATGCCTAATTTACTCGATTGCATTAATTCCAGCAACGCTTCTTCATCAAACTCAACACGCATAACGCGGGCCGTACTATTTTTATCAATCCCTGAAGGTATCAGCGAGTACTGATACCGGGTCACGTATCTTCCGGCATCCGCGAGTGCGATTTGTACGGCACTGTCCTGCAAAATGTCCTGGCCGGTGAGTATTTTCCCCAGAACAATTTTCAGCGCCGCTTTTATGGCGGCATTCCGGTCTTCATATGACTGACTTTGAGTCATTACTTCCGCCTCAAACAGTCCCTGTACTTCAATACATAAAGCGCGCGGTGCAATGAGCACAAAACAAATCAGTAAAACCTTTGCTGCAACATTCATATCCTTCACACAATCATTATTTTGTCTTGTACAATAACCGTTGATTTTAATTTAATTTGTCAGAAGATAACAGCATTGAGCGCACACAACACTAAAAACCTGAGCTATAAAAGTGCAGGTGTCGATATAGAAGCCGGTAATGAACTGATAAAACGTATTAGGCCTATTGCTGAAAAAACCCGTACTGACGGCGTGTTAGGGGGGCTTGGTGGTTTTGGATCGTTATTTGAATTGCCGCTTGACCGGTACCAGCAGCCGATACTGGTTTCCGGCGCCGATGGCGTCGGAACCAAACTTAAACTGGCCAATGAGCTGAATAATCATCACACTATCGGTATTGACCTGGTCGCCATGTGTGTGAATGATATTATTGTGCAGGGCGCAGAACCCTTGTTTTTTCTGGATTATTTCGCTACCGGAAAACTTGATATCGAGACGGCAAGCGCCGTTGTCGAAGGTATTGGCAAAGGTTGTGAATTGGCCGGCGCCGCACTGGTGGGGGGGGAAACCGCTGAAATGCCGGGAATGTATGCTGCCGATGAATATGACCTGGCGGGGTTTTGTGTTGGAATTGTCGAAAAAAAGGCAATTATAGACGGCAGTGGGGTGGCCGCAGGCAATAGACTGATTGGTCTGGCGTCATCCGGACCCCATTCCAACGGTTATTCGCTGATACGCAAAATTATTACCGGTTGCGGCGCCAAACTGACTGATAAACTGCAGCATACAACCTTGGGTGAAAGCCTGTTAGAGCCTACCCGAATCTATGTTAAGCCTTTGCTGCAATTGCTGCAACATATACCGGTACAGGCTATGGCGCATATTACCGGTGGCGGAATTACTGAAAATCTGCCGCGCGTTTTACCATCAGGGACGGCGGCACGCATTAATTTATCCGCCTGGACGCAGCCAAGTATTTTCAACTGGCTGCAGGAACAGGGCAAGCTCAGTAAGAATGAAATGTTGACCACGTTCAATTGTGGCATTGGCATGATTTTATGTGTTGCCGCTGAACATGAAGCAGCGGCATTGGGATTTCTTCAACAGCAGGGTGAGCGCGCCTTCCCGATGGGTGAGATTATTGCTGCTGAAGATGAAGCGAAAGTGATATATCAGGCCCAGTAGGCCGCCGTTATTGTCCGGCTGGTTGGCGTAGTGCGACGCTTAGCCAGCTATACACCCGCTTGATGAGCAACGCCTCGTCATGACGGTAATGATGATCGGCGTCGTCAATTCTTAGTTGCCGGTAGTTAAGATTTTGTTTTGCCGCCAGGCGGCGTTTTCTGGCGCTGCCGGTGACTTCAGGTACATCTAACGCCGCGTAAATATCCAGTATCGGCAGTTGCAGCTGTTGCAGAAAGGTCAAGGTTTGCACCGCCTTGACTTCTGTTTTCGGCACGCCCAGGCTGATTGCTACCATCGCCTTGACAGTTTTCGGCCGGGTCGTGTTTTGAAAGTTTAACGCCATGAGTGCGCCCATGCCGTAGCCAAGCAAAACAATGTTTTGTATATTTTTTCTTTTTAGATAATCAATGGCCGCCTGGATGCGGGAAACCGCTTCGGGGAACAGCGCATAATAATCTTGCGGTTTGGCGTTTGATTCTCTGAGTGGCAGCTGAATGGCCAGGGTGTTCCAATGATGTTCCGGCAACTTAATTCTCAGCGCATGAATAACATTTTGCTGTTCAGGATGTGCGCCCCGGGCATGTAATAAAATGACAGCACCGTGGGCTTTTAGCGCATCACTTTCAGTATATAATGCTAAAAAATCATTTTCACCGTCTTGTAGCGTCAATGCCTCCCCTAATGTTAAGGTTCGTTGAATGGCGACAGCATACCTCTGTTCCCGCGCCATATCGGATGCTTTAACCGGGTATGTCGTTAAAATTCCTGCAAGAACCAGTATTATGACCCTTGCGAACATTAAGTTAATGCTATGATTTATTTTGCGATGTTTCATTCAGGGGTGGTAAGAAAAAACAAAAATCGATTAATCCGACAATCTTTTATTTTCAAATTAAATGTCAACTACTGTCTTTGCGGGAACGATATGACCTTAAACCGGGGAAAAGTATACGCTTAACGCTCAAGTATACCTCGCTATAGTGCGTGGATTATTGCGCTGAGCCAAGCGTAAAGTAGCAGTAATAGCAATCTCTTTCAATGCTTTATAACAACGCTCAGCGCAATAATAGGCGTGCTGGAATGGGCTGTTCTTGAGCGTGAAGCGTATATTATAGGATGTCAAAGGCAAATCCACCCACTCGGGTGGCAGGGGCGGATATCTGCAATTGTACATTAAAGGCTTCATTTGGCATCACCTGCTTTGCGTATTGTGTCGAAGGCAGATATTCTTCTGCCGTAAAAATGCGTTGCGCAAAGCCTTTGCCGGTATAGTCGAGCAGCGTTAACTTTATTTTCGGTAAATTCTGACCAAAGCGGCTTTGATTGCTGATCACAGCATTGAAGGTATAACTGGCAGCGTCGCTTTCGCTAAGCGAACGATGCAGTACATCAAAGGCTTTAGGGTTCCGGTAGCGAGCAAGTTGACAGTTGAGCCGCTGACACACGGGTATCAACCAGCTTCTGATCGACGGATTCTGGGTTAGGTTATAACCTTCGAAAAAAATAATTTGCGCCAAAAACAGACCTATGCCAGTCAAAACTGCCAAGTGCCAAGTGCTTTTTGCGGCAGGTTTTTTACTGATTTCCCAAGGTAAAGGTTGAGCTGGGAATTGATTTTCTGAACCTTGTTCATGCTGTTCACTGCAGTTGAACAGTGTCGAGCAATTCGTGCAGCGAAGCTTGCCGCGGATTTTCTGAAATTGTTTGCTAGTCAGGAAGTGCGATTGATGGCATTCAGGGCATTGAGTAAACATGGTGCAAAATAGTTGTTGGTAATTACGCTGAATAAACTAAAAAAACAAATCTATTCGGCATAAGTATTTAGACACGAGGCAGGCCAATGTTCTGCATCCTGACCTAAAAACTTTATAACTTTGTCAAAAGCCATACTGCAGCAATTTGCATCCATGGCCATGTGAAGTTAATAGGATGCGCTGGAGTTCTTAGTGCATTATCAGCGCTTAATGCACCTCTTAGTAGCAAGTTTAGCAGTTTTTATACTTCGTGCTTTCACGGATGTGTTTTCTTACGGCTGATTTTGTGCCGATGGCCGCGTTGCTGAAACAGTGAAATAGCTTGCCTTGCTCCTGACAAAAAAATCAATGCGTTAATAGTGCAACCGTGACCGCGGTAAAAAATAGGTCAGCGTTTCTTGCCTTCCAGCAGGCACCAGTCTTTTTCATTGACCGGGGGTAGCATTTTGAACCATGCCTTGTAGCAGTCGGTTATCGATTGTGCCTGTTCTGTTAAAATGCCCGATAGGATAAGGCTGCCTCCCGGCTTTACATATTGAGCAAGCAGGGGCGCCAGTTCAATCAATGGATTCACCAGAATATTAGCCAGTAAAACATCGGCTTGTTGTCCGGGAAAGGATTCGGCCGGCCAGGTTTTTATGCTTTTTGCAACGTTATTTTTGTTGGCATTATTAAGGGTCGCCGTTAACGCCTGCGGATCAATATCGATGGCATCGGCCTTTGCTGCACCCAGCAGAACCGCAGCGATGCCCAGTATGCCGGAGCCGCAGCCAAAATCTATAATATTTTTACCGGCTAATGCTTCGCTGGCGAGCCACTCCAGGCATAAGGCCGTTGTCGGGTGCGTACCTGTGCCGAAAGCCAGGCCCGGATCAAGAATGAGTGTTACCGTATTGGCTTCCTGTGGTTCCTGACCGGTAGGACAAACCCATAACCGGTCGGCGAATTTCATGGGCTGGTAATATTCCAGCCAGCTGCGTTCCCAGTCTTGATCGGCAATGGTTTCCAGTTGCCAGTCGCTAAACGGCAGTTCAGTAAAACGCTTGCCGGACAGGAGTTTAATCAGCTCAAGATCAGTGTCCTGTGGATACAGTGCTATAACTTTCGTATGTTTCCAGATGACAGTTTCGCCCGGTCCGGGTTCATAAACGGGATGATCTTCGGCATCCATATAGGTGATTGAAAGGGCGCCCAAGGCATTGAAAAAGTCAGTTAACCCGGTAACCGCGTTTTCAAAGACAGTTACCGTTATTTGTTGCCAGGCCATCATTTAGTTTAGGTCTTTAAGTTGGCGGTATAGTGTCAATAAACTGTGGTA
>Ga0114931_10010169_pt1 | contig 11215 bp, 11 predicted proteins | sample 2SBtaG_FD_89579 | JGI IMG/M metagenome (GOLD analysis project Ga0114931, IMG submission 89579) | Deep subsurface microbial communities from Kolumbo volcano to uncover new lineages of life (NeLLi) - 2SBTROV14_V59a metaG | ecosystem: Environmental > Aquatic > Marine > Volcanic | place: Kolumbo...
AGGGTTCCGCGGTGCAAAGCCGCCCATACGCCCGCCGGGATCCCGATAAGCAAGACCATGAGCATCGCCACCACCGTTAGCTCGAAGGTGGCCGGGAAGCGCCTCGCCAGACTCTCGCGAACCGGGATGCGCGAAAAGATCGAGCGCCCGAAATCACCGCGCAGCATATCTCTCATATAGCCGAGGTACTGGGAGTCGAACAGGTTCCCGATCCTACCGCTCTCCCGAAACTTGTCCCAGTTCAAAAACAGAGGCTCGTCGAGGCCGAGTTCGGTCCGTAAGCGTTCGAGGGTCTGTGGTGATCCGCGCTCTCCGAGCATGGCGACGGCGGGATCCCCGGGAATTATGCGAGTGATGAAAAAGATGAGCAGGCTGACGCCGAAAAGTACCGGCAAGAGGCCCAAGAGGCGCCGCACGGCGTAGCTGGTCACTCATTCTCCTCTCTTAAGCAAGGCATTCATTGCCCATGTGCTGGGCGGCCACCAGAGTCAGCAAAACGAAGGGGGCATCATCAACAGTGATGCCCCCTTTGTGTCAGGCGTTATCACTCAGCCTTGCTTACCAGGAACAGCGGAATCTCGCTCGAGCCGAGCGGGCTCGGCAGGAACCCCGCTATGTTGGAACGAACAGCATTCAGAGCGGTGTTGTGGGCAATGGGAATCGAGGGAACCTGATCGTGGACCCGAGTTAGCACCTGAGCATAGAGGCTCTGGCGTTCCTCGAGCACACCGGTGCGCCGAGCTTGTGAAAGCAGCTTTGCAGTCTCGGGATCGTTCCAACCGTACCAATTCTGCTGGGAGCTCTGGTTGAAAAAGGTGTTGAGGAAGTTGTCGGGATCCGCGTAATCGGCATTCCAGCCGAGCATGTACATGGGGAAGACGCCCTGGCGGTACTGCTCCAGGTAGGTCCCCCAATCGACCGTCTTCAGCTCGGCGTTGATACCGACATCGGCCAGGAAGGTGGCCATGGCCGTGGCGATGGGTTCCGGCGACGGGTAGTAGGGACGACTGACCGGCATGAACCACAGTTCGGTATCGAAACCGTTGGGGAAACCCGCCTCGGCGAGTAGTTGCTTGGCCTTCTCGGGGTCATAGGGCCGAGCAGAAACGTCGGCATGACCCCACATGGAGGGCGGCAGGAAGTCCTGCGCCACACTACCGAGGCCGGCATAGAAGGCATCGACGATCGCTTGGCGGTCGATAGCGTAGGCCACCGCCTCCCGCACCTTGGGGTTATCGAACGGAGGATTGGCTTGGTGCATGGCCAGGTAACCGATATTCAGCTCCGAGGTAGCAACCACCTTCTCGAGATTGGGGTCGGCCTCCACCGCGGAAAGATCATCGGAGGCCAGATTCACGGCGATATCGATGGTGCCGGCCTGCAACTCCGCCAAACGGGCGGTGGGATCCTGGATGCCGCGGATCACCAAACGCTCCACCTTGGCAGGTCCCCCCCAATAATCGTCGTTACGCTCTAGAACGACCCTCTCTCCTTCGATCCACTCCACGAACTTGAAGGGACCGGTGCCTACCGTGCCGACGCTGGGGGTGCCGTAGTCCGCCCCAGCCTCCATGACGGCCGTCGGGCTGTCGAGCTGGAAGTAGATGGCGGCGATCATGGCCGGGAAGATGCCCGCGGGTTCGGTCAGCTGGAACTGCACCGTGTGGTCGTCCAGCACGCTGACTTCCTGGACCAGGCTGCCGCTGCCCAGGAAGCCGCCGAATACGAACTCCGACCAGGGCACGTAGGTCTTGCCTTCATCCGCGAAATGATAGGGATTGTCGGGATCGTTCCAACGATCGAAGTTGAACTTCACCGCCGCGGCATCAAAAGGCGTGCCGTCATGAAAGGTCACCCCCTGACGCAGGGTGAATGTCCAAACGGTGGAGTCCTCGTTGGGGGTCCACTCGGTAGCCAGCGACGGCACCAAGGTCGTGGATCCCGGCGCGAAGTCGATCAGCTTCTCGGTTATTTGCTTGGCAACCGTGAGAGAATTGCCATCCTGGGCATCGGCGGAATCAAGCGTCACCGGCAAGCCACTCTGCCCAAAAACCAGCGTCTGGGCGACCGCCACACCACCAATCAGTGCCAGGGTCAAGGTTAGAAGTAGTACCGCTCTTTTCATGTTACCTCCCAAGTGATTCAAAGCAGAAAACCCTGGAAATGGCGACAACCTACACACGCCCCACGCCATGTTCCTTCGTCTGCCTTTTGACGAAATTCTATCACACCTCACGCTCCAGCTGGGGGCCACTGCCATCCGCCCGCAGGACGCCGTCGAGCAAGAACAGCTGCCGATCGGCATCCCGAACCAGCTCTTGATCGTGCGTCACCAGCACCACGGCACTGCCGGAGTCGCGAGCCAGCCCCACCAGGAGCCGGTAAACCGTCCCGGCATTCTCGCGATCCAGGCTGCCGGTGGGTTCGTCGGCCAGAATCACCCGGGGCCTGCTATACAAGGCACGAGCGACGGCAACGCGTTGCCTCTCGCCGACCGAGAGAAGGCGCGGTAAGAAGTCGCTCCGCTCCGCCAGACCGACGGCGTCGAGCAGCTCTTTACCCCACGCGGTGTCGAGTTTGCCGAAGATGCGCCCGGGCAGCGTGACGTTGTCCAGGGCACTGAGGTCTTCGAGGAGAAAGTGCTGCTGGAAGATGAGCCCTAGTATCCGCGAGCGCCGCCAGGCCAGCTGCGAAGGCCGGTGGGCGTGAACCGGGAATTCACCCCAGAAGATCTCGCCGGCGCTTGGCGAATCCAGACCCGCCAAGAGGTGCAGCAGCGTACTCTTGCCCGACCCGGAAGGTCCGAGAATAGCCACTACCTGTGCCGGATCGACCAACAGATCGACACCCTTTAAAACCTCTAGCTGGCGCCCCGAGCCCGGGAAGTTTCGCCGCAGGGAAGCGCACATCAGGACCGGCGCCATGCGGGTACTATACGGGATTACGCTGTGGTAGGCTAGTCATCATGCAGCAAGAGCAACGTCATGGGTCGAGAGCGTGGGTATGACGGAATCCCGAAGCTTCCTCGCGCAGGTACCCCTCTTTCTAAACGCTCCGGAGCGGGCCCTGGATATCGCGGCGGCCGCCGTTCAACAGCGCAGCTATGACTCCGGCAGTACGGTATTCCGTGAAGGGGATAGGGGTGAAGCGCTCTATGTCCTCAAACACGGACTCGTGAAGTTGTCCAAGATCGACCTCGGTGGTCACGAGAAGACCCTGGCTATCTTGCAACCCCCCGAATTCTTCGGCGAGATGGCCCTCCTCGGCAACACCACCCGCAGTGCCACGGCGGTGACCCTGAGCGAGGTGGAGGTCTACCTGTTGTTTCACGACGACTTCATCAAACTCATGCAACACTACCCTTCTATAAGCATCAACGTCACCTCGACGCTCGCCATCCGCTTACGTGGAATGGATGACGAGTCGCAGGTTCTCTCCTACAAGGATGCCCAGGGCCGGGTAGCTTATGTGCTGCTGCGCCTCTACCGCGGCGGTGTGGTGGAGTTGGGTGACAATGAGCGGGCCCTGGTGCGGCTCACCCACCAGGAACTCGCCAACCTCGCCGGGACCAGTCGCGAGACCGTCACCCGCGCCCTCAAGACCCTGGAGCAAGAGGAGGTGATCGAGACCCGCCCCAAGGAGATCTTCATCACCGACGCCGAGGGCCTCGAGGAGATCCTTCACGGCATCCGCTGATTCCAGTAACTTTTTGGGTACACAAAAACATGCATCAGGGGATAGAGAGGCCCCGCTCGAGCAATCTCTCCCGCAGCCGCGCCTCCACCGCAGGCCAATCCAGATCCGTCACCGCAAAGACCATGGTGTCGCGGACGAAGCCGTCCTTGGTGATCATGTGCCTGCGCAACACCCCTTCGTAGCGGGCCCCAAGCGCCCTTATGGCCCTCTGGGAGCGGGTGTTGCGGGTGTCGGTGTGGATCTGGACGCGCAGCAGAGCGAGGTCCTCGAAAGCATAGCGTAACATCAGGTACTTGCACTCCACATTCACGGCGCTGCCGAAGACCCTGGGGGTAAACCAGGTATAGCCGATCTCGCAGTTGCGATGCTGCCGACGGAAGTCCGCAAAACGGGTGCTTCCCAGAATCTCCCCGCTAGTCGCGTCAAGCACCACAAAAGGGTAGGTACGACCTTCCTGGCGTTCGCTGAAGGCCTGCGCGAAATAGAGTTCCTGCTGCTGCTCGTTAACGGGGGTCGAGGTGAAACGGTACTCCTCTGGTGAGGCCAGGGCGATGGACATGAGCGGCGCAATATGATGCTTCTCCAGCGGCTCGAGCCGAACTACTTGGCCGGTGAGGATGGTCGGATGTGGGACCATACCCCCATGGTACTCAGTAAACCGTGGTTGGTGGGGAAGTAGTTTAGTAGCTGGCTTGCTCCACCTGAAGGTCACGGGCCTCGTCGAGATCGAGGTCGACCGGGACGATTTCCGCGTAGTCGACCAAGCGGTCCATCCCCACCAAGCTGCCGATGACTACCGCGTGGGTAACGACGATGACGCTTGGCAGGTGGCGGTAGCGCCGGAGGACACCAATGACCCTAAGACGCACCTCATCGAGGCTCTCCCAGGGCACCTCGCGCTCCCTGCCCAAACGGCCCTCGGGGGCCTCGCGAAGCGTCTCGTTGGCCCTGTCCAGCAACCCGGGATCGATATCACCCAGGGGATCTTTCTGAGGCAGCCACTCGTGAAGATCATACTCCACATACAGCGGTTTGTTGAGCGCCCGACTGAGCCTGGCGGCGGACTCCAAGGCCCGAGCGTAACTGCTGCACAGGATAGCCTCCGCCTCCTGTAGGCGGAAATCCCGTGCGATGGTATCGATCTGCAAGCGCCCCAGCGGGGTCAAGGGGGCAAAGGAAGCCGCCCACCCCCGAATCCCTCTCGACTCGACCAACTGCCAATCGGTCTCGCCATGGCGGACGAACACCACTTTCATGGCTTCGTTCCCGCTTCGAGGAACGCGTATCGGCGATCGGTAGTGCATCTACAGCGCATCATTCGTAGCTCGTTCACTCTCGTAGCAAGCCTAGCAAGTAAGCATCTGGGGTGGTGTTCGAAGTTTTACTTCACCCTACGCACCGTTTTGCCGCGGTGCTCGGCCATCCGCTACAATGAATCATGCCCTGCAACCCATGCATAATTCTATCACCTTGTAACATGAAAAGACCATGACCCTATCTACACTATACCGCCGCGGATTCCTCGGCGTCTCCAGCAGCCTACCCGTCAGGACTTTCGTCGCACGTCACGGTTGGAAACTCGGCGTGCGGCGCTTCGTCGCCGGGGAGACGCTCCCGGAGGCGTTGTCAACCTCCGAGCGGCTACGAGAGCGGGGGCTGAAGTGTAATTTCGACCTCCTCGGAGAGTTCCTGGCCAGCGTCGAAAGCACCCGGGTCATGACCGCCGAGATCCTGGACATCCTCGAGGAGCTGGGAAAAAGTCACTCCTCGCCCTACATGAGCATCAAGCCAACCCAGCTCGGGTTGGCCATCGACGCCAAGTTGGCCCTGGAAAACGCACGGGCCATCCTCGCGCGGGCCCAAGAGCTAGGGGGGCATATCTGCCTCGATATGGAGAACTTCCCCTTCGTCGAAGGAACGCTCCAGCTCTACCGTTCCTTGCGTCAGGAGGGCTACACCAACATATCGACGGTCCTCCAGAGCTACCTGAAGCGGAGCATGGCGGACCTGGAAGACATCTTGAAACTCACGCCCCCGCCGACCCTACGCATCGTCAAGGGAGCTTACCGGGAGAGCGCCAAGGTGGCGTACCAGGACAAGAAGCGGGTGGACGACAATTACCGGGAGATGACCTTCCGGGGGCTCGAGGCCGGCGCCAAGATCAACGTCGCCACCCACGATGAACGAATTATCCGGGAGATAACGGCGTTCCTCCGCGGCTCCCCAGTCGGCGTGGAACGCTACGAATTCCAGCTGCTCTACGGGGTCAAGCCGGGCCTGCAAAGCAGCTTGGCAGCAGCCGGACACCCGGTGCGTATCTACCTGCCGTTCGGACGCGACTGGTACGGCTACTTCAGTCGTCGGCTGGCCGAACGCCCGGCAAACCTCTGGTTCGTCCTGCGCGGACTCTTCGGTTAGGAGGAGCAGATGTCGCTCGTGCCGTTCACCAATGAAGTCATTTCCGATTACTCCCTCGCCGCCGCCCGCGAGGCCTACCGCCGGGCCCTGACGGAGGTACGAGGGCAACTAGGCAGCCACTATCCGCTGTGGATCGGCGGGGAGGCCGTCGATACCGGCGAGTATCTGACCTCGGTCGATCCCTGCAACCCCGACCAGGTAGTGGGGTACAGCGCCAAGGCGAAGCAACCCGAGATCGAGAAGGCCATGGCTGCGGCCGAACGCGCCTGGCGGGATTGGGCGGCCTTACCGATGCGGCAACGAGCTCGAGCGCTTATCAAGCTGGCGGCCGTCATGCGGCGCCGCAAGCTGGAGCTGGCCGCCTGGGAGACCTTCGAGGCGGCGAAGAACTACCCGGAAGCCGAGGCCGATGTCGCCGAGGCCATCGACTTCTGCGAATACTACGCCCGCCAGGCCATCCGCCTGGCGACCCCCCTGCCCGACTTCAGCAGTCCCGGGGAGAGCAACGAGAGCTTCCTCTCCCCCATCGGCGTGGGCGTCGTCATTCCCCCCTGGAACTTCCCCCTGGCGATCCTGGCGGGAAGCGCGGTCGGACCGGTGGTGGTCGGCAACACGGTGATAATAAAGCCCTCCCCCGCCACCCCGATCACAGCGCAGAAGTTCCTGGAGTGCGTGCAGGAAGCCGGTTTCCCGGCCGGCGTCATCAACCTCCTCACCGGCGAGGATGCCGACCTCGGCGACCAGTTGGTCGATCACCCCAGAACCCGCTTCATAAACTTCACGGGCTCGCTGAAGACCGGCCTGAGGATCAACGAACGAGCCGCCAGAGTGCACCCCGGACAGCACTGGCTCAAGCGGGTCGCCCTGGAAATGGGGGGCAAGGACGCCCTTATCGTCGACGAGACCGCGGATCTCGATCTCGCCGCCGCGGCGGCCGCCCAGAGCGGCTTCGGCTTCCAGGGGCAGAAGTGTTCCGCCATGAGCCGCCTGATCATCGTCGATGAGGTCTACGATGAGTTGCTGCAGCGTTTCCTCGCCCGCGTCGAGCGGCTCTCCTTGGGGCCGGCGGAAGATAATCACGATGTGGCGGCCGTCATCAACCAGCAGGCAGTCGACAAGATCTCCGGCTACCTCGAAAAGGGCCAGCGGGAAGCCCGCCTGGTCATGGGTGGGCACCGCACCGCCGGAAGCGGCTACTATATAGAACCAACGGTGTTCGCGGAGGTGCCGCCGAGCGCCACCATCGCCTGCGAGGAGATCTTTGGCCCGGTCGTCGCGGTCCTGAAGGCCGACGATTTCGATCACGCCCTGCAGATCGCCAACTCCACCCCTTACGGCCTCACCGGTGGGGTCATGAGCCGTGAGCGCATACGGCTCGAGCGCGCGCGCCGCGAGCTCGAAGTGGGCAACCTCTACCTCAACCGCAAGATCACCGGCGCTCTGGTGGGGGTTCAACCCTTCGGGGGCCTGAAGCTCTCCGGCAGCAATTCCAAGGCCGGCGGACCAGACTACCTGAGGCTCTTCACCGTTGCCAAGACGGTGAGCGAGCGCTTCTAACCTCCCAGGCCTCTACTCATCCAGGACCCTGCCATAGAGCTCGAGCCGCAACTCGGGAACCATCCCCGGATCGACGACCTCCGTCTGGATGGTGGCGGGGTAACCGAGCTGCCGAAGGCGATAGTAGAGGGTCAGGGTCCTGGCGGGGCACCCTCCCTCGGTCTCGATCCCGAGAAACTTCAGGCTCCAGCGAACGCCGCGCTTGATGTGAGTCCACAGCCAGTATGGGGGTAACTCCGAGGTCGAAGCGTCGGCAGGCCCCTCCAGGGTACCGATGGCCACCTGCAGCGTGGGGGCAAAGCGCAGCAGCCGCAGGATCCGCAGCACCGCCGGAAGCTCCCGCAGCACGTCGATGACGGCACTCGGGGCCCGCGACCATAGCTTCAGCGCCTTCTCCAAGGCGGGGGGGAAGCGTTCGAAGGCGACGCTTAGGTTCCAGAACCAGATCTGTAGGGGGTTTGGTGACATCAACACCAGTCGGTCACGAAAAGCGTCGCAACGGCCTAGGAATATGCGGAGGGTGCGCCGGCAACCGAGTTCCACCGCCCTCTTCATCAGGGCGTTCTCCTGCAGGTCGTACTTATCGACGAGCATGCGAAAGTCCCAGAAGTCGGCGATCTTCAGATGCCAGTTGTCCCCCGACCAGCAGCGGTTCAGAACCAGGCCCATCAGCAGAGAATCGAGGGGGTCCAGCTGCCGGATAACCGTGCCCTCCCAGGACACCTCCACGGCTCGCCGCCACGCTTCCTCGGTGAAGCGCTGCTGGGTTCCGGTGAGGGGCAGGTCGTTGTGCAGGATCCGGCGGTGGATATCGAGCTGCATGGAGCCTTCCCGATCCTGAAGGTGCATGACTTCGTGACCCTGGTAATCGGGACGTCGTTTGTCTCCCAGAGCGCCCGGCCGTCCCGCACGCCATTTCTCTACCCAACCGAGCCTCTCGGCTATCGCCGCCGCCGCCGGGACCTGTTCGGGGCGAAGAAGTATATCGACGTCGTGATAGAGTCGTTGGGCGGGATGATCATAGACGAACTCGGCCAGGTAGAAGCCCTTGAACACCAAGGCGTCTATCCCCTGATCCCGCCAGGCCGTCAGGAGCGGAAGCAGTTTGGCCTTGACGTTCAGGTGCAAGACGCTCATGGCGAGAAATCCCTGCTCGAACTCGCCTCGTCTCGGGGAGCCCTCGGGCAGCTGCGTGAAGGCAAAGCCCGCCAGCCCGGCGCGCATCACCAGGCCAGCGTCGGGCGCAAAACTGCTCGGCGCCCGCAAGAAGCGCTCCAGGCGTTCATGAGCAGCAGGGTGGGAAGAGAAGGAATGTCGTTCGCAGCGCATGATGATACCCGGTGGGGGGTGAGGACAAGACAGCTTCGTTCATCCCCACAACCATGCCCAGGGTAGCAGCCCGGAGTCGATTCCCCGGTACATCCCTCACGCGCCGCAGGCAAAACAAAAAAAAGGCCAGTCGAGTGGCCGGGAAAAAGCTTGTCAAGACCGGTATGAACCTATGAATATAACTCGGTTTCCAAACCTACGCCAGAAACGGACTACCTTCCCTTGCTCAAACCAAGAGGTCACAAACTTGCACTTCCTCGACTGGCCAAAACCCCTCGGCTTCAGACCAAAACCAACGCTCCCGTATCTCCATAAAGGTTACTGCAACCAACCAACGTGCAATGTGGAATAGTTAATACTCCCGGGGTGGTTGTAGGAACTCGATCACGCCTTCAGCATCTTCCAGGGTTGCCTCCAGCAAAATCACGAACTCATCGCCACCGAGACGCGCCACCAGATCGCCGGCGCGGGCCTGTTCGGTAAGGCGGGTCGCCAGCTGGATCAGCAAGGCATCTCCCATCTCGTGGCCGAGGGTATCATTGATTTCCTTGAAATCGTTCAGGTCTATGAACAACAGGCATAGGTCGCGCCGGTAACGGCGGGCCGCGGCCAACATCTGCTTGGCCTGTTCGAAAAAGAAGCGCCGGTTTGCCAGTCCCGTCAAGGGGTCGTGATAGGCCAGGCGCTTGATTTCCTGCTCGTGGCGTTTGCGTTCGGTTTTTCATACCGACCTCGCCCCCTCAGATCTGAAGGATACCCGACCCCGCAGCGGGCCGTTACTGCAGAATCGCCCTCAGGGTGATCTCCGGCACCGCGGAGAGCGCCTTTGATACCGGACAGCCTTCCTTGGCCCGCCGCGCCAGCTCCAGGAAGGTCGCTTCATCCACGCCGGGAACCTCGGCTTCGGTCTCGAGGTCGATCCTGGTGATGGTCGGTCCCTCCCCCAGGGTGACGGTGGCGCTGGTGGCGACCCTGGTGGGGGGGGTTCCGTTCTGGCTCAGCAAGGCCGAGAGGAACATCGAATAGCAGCCAGCGTGGGCCGCACCGATGAGTTCCTCGGGGTTGGTGCCCTCCCCTGTCTCGAAGCGGCTGGCCCTGGTGAACGGCCCGCTGTAGTTGCCCTTGGGCAACGTCATGATGCCCCGACCCTCGTCGAGGTTACCCTCCCAGAGCGCGTGCGCTTTCGTTATCGCCATATCCGTCCCCTTTCAAACTGCGCCGGCGTGGTGTGCATGAGGGATTCTACTTATCTTTCCGTCTCCTGACAAGAGAAGGTCTCATGTGGATTAAGCACCTCCCACCCAAATTTTAGGCAAGATGCAAATTTGGGGCGAGCAGAGCGAATAATCGCGGCCGCCCGCGCGGTTCCAGGCGAAACATGACTTGGACATGCTTAGGCGGCGCTTTGCACGACCTCGTACCTACTCTGAACGAGACCGCTGTCATACGACTGGGTGCCGATATGCTTTAAAACAACGTCGCGATCCAAGGCCCCGAACAGAGGAATGCCGTCGCCGATAAGCCTCGGGATTCGGGTGATGATGAGTTCATCGATCAGTCCAGCACGCAAGAAACTCTGAACGGTCTTGCCGCCGTCGATATAAACATGCCCTATACCCTGCTGCTCCAGGCTGCTCAGCAGTTCTGTTGGATCAGACGAGCTTGCCTCGACGCTGCTTGCGAGCTCGGTGGGAATGTCGAGCGAGTGGTGACTTAAAACCACAACGCGTTTACTACCGTAAGGCCACCGATCAAAAGTCAAGACTTTCTCAAACGTATTACGCCCCATCACCAGGGCATCGACGGACGCCATGAACCCCTCATACCCGTAATCTTCACCCCCACCACGGCTCGAGCCCTGCAACCAGTCAACATCCCCGTTCGTTCGGGCGATAAAGCCGTCAAGGCTTGTCGCGATATAGACCGATGCTTTCATCTGCTCCTCAGAACTTATAGTGGCGCATAGCAGCTGCCAGCCGAGCGGCGCAGCACCGCTCGTCCTTTCGATCGGTGCGCTTGATTCACTCCAGTGTACTACTCAGGCCTCGGCCCCCTGGACTCGGAATAGCGGAGCAGAACAGCCCGGGAAATGAAGTGCGCTTAGGTCGAGCGCAACGATACACCCAAGCCCGAGGGGGGATCTATATAACACATTAGCTATATAGGGCGAGGAACGCAAGCTATAATGTTTAGGGTTATTTTGGATTCAGAACCA